>Ga0307515_10001944_pt1 | contig 45782 bp, 52 predicted proteins | sample 17_EM_MG_FD_194513 | JGI IMG/M metagenome (GOLD analysis project Ga0307515, IMG submission 194513) | Populus trichocarpa ectomycorrhiza microbial communities from riparian zone in the Pacific Northwest, United States - 17_EM | ecosystem: Host-associated > Plants > Roots > Unclassified | place... | reverse complement strand
CGGAACGCATGTGCGCAGCAGTTCCACTACCTTCGTCTCACATCCAACGCACTCAGCAATGACAGACACCTTCGACCCCAACTTCTGTTTTCCGGTCAAAGATTTGGAAAATGCCTGGGTGAAGCTCACGCCCTTCAACGTGCGTCTCACGAACCAGAGTCGATGCGTCACTGTTTATTGACAAAACGATCGAACGATATCGATCACACCTCACCGACCTCGATTGAAAACTCGGGCGGGAACCTGCACCTCTTTCTATACCCCACACGAACCCACCCTGAATCATATACATTCCTGACTTTACGGATGTAGCCTGCGATCCACGGTGACTGGTTCTGGGACAACACCAAAGACCATCCCGAACTCTACAAGTACCTTCCCTTCGGTCCCTTTGACTCACAAGAGAAACTCTTCGGAACCCTCTTCGCAAAAAGGATCCAACCAGACCGGGGTTTCGTCGTTTATGCTGTGTACGACAAGGTCCTAGAACCCAACCCCACCCCATCAGGAACCATAGCACTCTTGGACGCTTCTCCGGATAACCTCTCCGCCGAAATCGGAGTGGTCATCGCGTTCCCGAAATACCAACGAACCCACCTCACTTCCAACATGGTCGGTCTCCTGCTCCAGTACTGCTTGGAGCTACCAAAGAATGGAGGGTTGGGGTTACGACGGGTACAGTGGCAAGCGGGTGCGCAGAACGCGCCATCGATCAAGGTTGCTCTGAGGATGGGTTTCTTACATGAGGGTGTGAAGAGGTGGGATCGTGTTATCCCTGCGTCGGAGGGGAAACCGAATACAGTGGAGAGGTTGCCGCGTGAGGGGGATTCGCGTGGGACGGATTTTGGGAGGCATACTGCCTTATTGGGGTTGTGTTGGGATGATTGGGAAGGCGGGACTCGAGAGAAAGTTCAAGAGTTGATGAGGCCACGGTAGAACACTCCAAGTACATAGGTTAAAGCGAGGATCGAGTATACCATCAGTCAACGTTCATGCTCTGCGTCTTCTCCAACACCTTATTTACCAGGGGAGGCCTCGGATTGGCCAAATCAGCCATTCGCGCTTCCCGCATCTTGATAAAGGCTTGGAACATCGAAGCGGCGGTCACGGGTTCGTGAGGTGGCTCGTTGGCTAAATCGATTGGAGCTGGCGGAGCAGACTCTTGGATTGGGTTTCCAGAGGCGTCTCGCTTGACGCCTGCCGTACTACGGGAGATGAGATTTGACGTTGAGGGTTGGCCTGGCTTGGAAGTGTCCTGATTTTTCTCGTCGGCGAATAGGTCCCATAGAGTGTAAAAGGAGAGGATCTCCTGTACAACGGTGCCAACGGCAGACATTGACACATTCAGTCCGGCAAGGAAGCCGATAAGGTCTTGAGGTGTTTTCTTTTCCTTTTCACTGTGACCGGTCCGACCAGATCGTCGAGGTTGGGGAGAGGATTGCGACTTATGGGGGTTGCTAGAAGTTCTCTCGTTATGCGCCTGCTGGATAATCGGCTTCGTGGTCGTATGATACGCCACGGTGACCATTAACGCGCCGATGGCGATAAGGTGAGGGGGGTATATCAGACATAGGTCGGTCCGATAAAGGTCGTTTATGATAAGCCTATTTCCAAAGCACGTCAACGAGTCGAGTTGACGTACAACGACACAAAGGGACAACACGAGGATGTGTGGTGCACGAGACTTACCAAACGTTTTGGAACGCGCTTTCTTGTAGGATCAGTTTCCCTTCCCCTGTGCCCCAATAGCGCGGGCCGTCGTTCACACCAAACCCAAGTTCTCCTGCCTCCTGATCGGGGCCTTTACCTCCCTCCTTCCCGCAGATAGCCATGAGAGTCCGATACGGATGGAAGACGACGAGGTCGCATTCGAGATCGCTGACAAGATAAAACTCCATCTCTGCGAGTTTGGAATTATCAGAGGGGAAGTTTTTGACACCTAGCCCTTAATAGACAAGGGAGATTCAGCCTCGAGGCGTTAATATAACGAGATAGGCTTATGCGGCTTACTACTAAAAACGGAACGGGATTCATTGACGACCGTCTTGATATGGACGGGAAACTCTTCGGCCTTTGCGGCGACATAACAACAGGCGGCGATGACGATGAAAGGGTCCGTCTCGCAGTACGAGTTTTTGAGATAAAACCTGCGAAAGAATACAGACGCGGTCGCCGTGACGCGCTGGCGGAAGGCCATTCTCTTGCATATTCGCGCTATGACTGGGATGTGTTATTATCGGTGTTCCGCGAGAGGCGGGGAGGGAAACCGCACGATTTCCAGTGAATATATTGAAGAGGTCAAAGAACAAGGGGTCTTTCACGTAACGCATGTCCTCTGCTCTTGCTTGTTTAAGTGTTGCATGGTCGACGATCCATCGCTTGCTTATGAGGGGGATATCAGCCAGAGTTTTGAGCCGACAGAGGGTAAAACTGACTAATGGGAACTCGACCAAAAGTCGGCAGCCATAGAGAAACAGGACAGAAGCGATGTGCGCCGATCAATCGATCGTCTTAGAGGAGAACACGAATGATATCAACCCTTGCATAAATACTTGGGCCCCCTTGTCACTCCATCTCCCCATCCACCCCCCATCATGTCCTCTCCTGTTCTCGTTCGACGCGCCCAAGCGGGCTTCAAGCAAGCGAGAAGGCTCTCCGTCTCAGATACCAAACCTGGCGACTCCTCAAGTCGCCAGCAGACCCCTGCTCGCTCTCAGTTCAGCAGTAAGAACCGCTGGCCACCCGAGATATCGCTCGTCACTGATTCACCACACGCAGCCGTTTCCCCTGACAACCCTCCCACCCCATCTCGGGGTATGGCCACTGTCACCTCTCTACCCACAACCGCCACCGTCGTAGGGTTACAACCCAAGTGTCCAGTCACCAACATGAACGGACTCTCGATCAAGCCATCCCCAGTCGTCACGTTCGACGGGGCGGGACCCTTCTCCTCCCCTTGCGTCGGACTCGACCTGACCGTCGCAGAACGTGCCTCGACAGACGCCGTTGGGTTGAGGTACAAATTTCGATCATCGTCGTCCCAGATGCAATCAGACCGCATCCCATTGGTTGATGTCCCCCTGACCTCGCATCAAGACTGGACGCGGGTTCGGCTGGGCGCCACCGAGCTGGAATACCAATCATCTCCGCTCAGCGATGATTCGTCCGACGCGAAAAGGGTCGTCGTCAGGACAAAGATGACCACCACAAGTCCTTCCTTATCTTCTGTAAAGGTTCATTCGGTATTTATAGTCCAGAACGCTCCTGGTTCTGGACCCCAAGTCCAACACGTTCTCCCAAGTCACCCGCTTTTCCACGATAGTTAGGTTCCTCGATATCATTTTGTACTTATAGCTCTATCGCACGCGACATCCACACACAAGCATAATCATTATTTGTTATTCACTACATTCGAACTGTGGGGCCGCATCAGGAGCGGGTTTAAAGAGGTTCACCCCAGTTGACGTCACGTTCAACCGCTACAACTTCAGCCCGACCACTCACCCTCTGGAAAACACTCAGCTTTCGTAGAGAAATGTCTTCAAGCCCAAAGTCAAGGACCATGGCACGCCCAACCTATCACCCTGGACATCTGACCTGCCACTTACGAATCACTTGGTCAGGCGTTTACGGTCGTGAGCGCTGCCACGCTTGCGATCGCTGGACTATACTATGCTGGGCTGAAGAGCAAGAGCGAGGAACAGCAAGAATCTATCTACAGTGCGCCTACGTCCATTCTCGTCAATTCCGATGCGCCCAACATGATTTTTAGAGCCCGGCGACCGTCCCCTCTCCGATTCGGACGTAGGCAAGAATTCCACTGAGGTTCGAGCGGCGATGCACAAGACCAAAGGGACTTAGACACCAGAACGAGAGGAAAAGCAAGTTGTGTATTGTGTACTCTCCCATGCGATCAAGGACTCGACAATGTGACCGAAAAAACAAAAAGTCGAGAGATGGAACTTCCCAACGTGCCCCCTGAGAGAAAAGAACGAAGCGGTAATACCAACGGGGGATCAGACGATAAGCAAACAACAAACATAATAGACCCATTCAATCTCTTCGGCCATCTCCACCAACGACAGGCTGTCGAGTTTCAAGGGGTGGGACAGGGGGGTCAGATCGAACCCTGATATCATTTGGAACCCAATCCCAAAGAACCGCCATAGAACCAATATTGAGAAGTATACTTGACGGAGATATCTTTCGTGGTCCCACTAACGCACTGATGGAATCAAGAGCACGTAAACACAGCCATCCACGAGATCAAACGCGAAAGCGTCTGTGATGTGTTGGAAAACTCACAGAGGATGGCGCAACTCCGCCTGCGGTGTAGATCCTGTAGATCTCGTACGCGATGTCACCGCTGACCTTCTCAATGTGCACCCACGGGACATTCTGGGTCGGATTAGCATCCGGTGTATTCGCCCTGGGCCTTCCGACGAACACTGCATTCTCTACCCCCTTGAACTTTGGATTCGTACGGAAGTCCCAGACGGGGGAAATCCCTCCGGTGGGGTTGCTGATGAAATAGTGCTGAGCGAGGATCAAGTTCGCGGGAACGACTTTGGGGAGGATATCGATCAATTGTTGGATCGTGACGTCTCCGGCACGAGAGCTGTTCCAGAGGCTGAACAGGTCATTGTGGATAGTCGATACGAGCCCACTGTTGGTGCTCGCAAGGCAGGAGATGTCGAAAACCTCGGCGACGGCGCCAGTAGCACTGTCATATCAATCAGTCTCGATGGATCACATTCACACGCCAAACGAACACGCACACAAACACGTTGTTGGTGGAACAAGTGTAGTTCTGAACACCAAAGGCGAGCCCCACGGCAGCGAGAGGAGTAGTGGGGGGTCCAAGGACAGTCAGCTGAGCAGGAGAAAGCGGGATGGTGGTCTTGGAGAGATCGCAAACTCCCGGCTTCTTGGAGGGCCCGGTCCACGAACTGCAAAGTGAAGCAATGGCGGTGATGATGGCGGGAACGGCGACCATTTTCGGCTTATTCAACTGAGGTGGGTTAGATGAACGGCGTTCGGGGGTATACGAAGGGCACGGATGGGTGTTCCTGGGATAGGGAGCCTGTGTCTTGGTGAGGGACACTGGGGAAGGAAGATGGAAAGAAGGAAGGGGACAGAGAAATGACAGTGAGAGACGGTTTATAGGGGAGATTGTGGGGAGCTCACCGTCCAACTTTATAGTGCCCTTGTCCAACTCAACATCAGGAAGACCAGTCGAGGTCCGATCGCGAATTCAGCCCAAATTGGCGCGCGACGACCCCGCTCGCAATAATGGCCGCATTTTTTCCCAGTTTTCCGTTCTCGACAGGTGGGTTTCTACTCGTTCCGTTGAGGCAGGAAGACTCCCAAGTCACCAGCCAATTCACGGATCCAGAACGCTGATAGCCATTAGCCATGTGGACGCTCAACCATTGGGCCATAGGTGTTGAGACCTTCGCCGGGGGCGGAAATTGTAGACTTTTCAAAGACCTTTGACCACCCGCGATACCTCTCCGAATCAAATTTCGACTGGTGGTCAGTTTTCAATTCGGACCAAACGAGCGATCAAGACGTCGGGACCAAACGCCGGGGGGCTGGTGATTCTGGATTAGACCTCACAATCAACCATCAACCATCAAGGGTCATCCTGGAACACTGGTCAGATTTACGTTCGCAAGATCACCCGTCAAACTTAACGCAAGTACAACAGAGCCCGGACAAGATGATCAAGTCTGAGCCTTCGACACGCCCAATTTCGACTTGATTGTCATTTTCTTCCCCAACCACCATCACCGTTCCGGGACAAGTTGGATGGCACATCTGTAGTTTCCCACGACCGCAACGTTCGAAACCAAGGTCTGAGACTCGGTTGCTGGGGCGGGTGGATACCAACACTAGCCATTGAGTGGCGTTACAGCTTCCTGAGCACAATTACATACCAAGACTTCATCCAATTCCAGCCAAAACCGCCGACGGGGAGATGCACCGCAAGCCGCGGGCGAGGTTTGCGCAGGAGATCTCCCACGATTGCCACAACCCCACGTCAACGCCTTGTGCTCTTCCGTCTCTCGGTCATATACGCCGTAAGTTCGGGCATTGAATGAAGCACGGACGACAGGGCGCCGACGCTGGTCGGTGGGAGTGCGGGGCGGTGCCTATTTCGTCAAAGATGAACGCTCTTGGAGGGGCGGTTTTAGGGTTCGGGGCGACAAATACAAGTAAATCGTCACCTGTCGGTCGGTTGCCAGGCACGGGCAATCCCCACGTTGTTAATCTGGTTGAAACCTGGACCAAATTTGCAATCTCCGCCTGGGTGGACTTTTAATCGTTCGCAAGAATTGGAACTGGATGGTTGGCGGATGCACTCACCGCCCCAGTGGTCAGCACGGTTTGATCACATCATTGTCGCGGTGCCACCTATCGCCCCTTCATTCTACGACGTCTCCGTAGACCTTCCAAAACGTGACATTGAACGCATCCGGCCGTGCCGAGGACCGTATTTTCTGGGAGGCTCTGACTCCGCACAACGATGTTGCGATACGAGGGAGAACGTGATGGGACCACACCAGCGAAATTTGGGGTTGACACATTCGACCTCGAGGTCGAATCATCGTCGGTAGTGTAAGTGGGTTGGATCTTCCGTGTCAGTCGGGTTCGGATGAATCGTTACCGGCGCCGTATGGATGCAAACGCACAGCACGGACGCGGGGGGGAGGGAAACCGGAGCGACGTCGGTACAGATGTGGTTTAATAGAATCCGCATAGTTTTCAGAGTTTGAGTTTGAGCGTGGGCAAGAGATCTGGATAATGCGAAAGTCCGTTAATATATCGCAAACCACAACCGGAACACGGTTACTTGCAAAACATACACCCCAGTACGCACCCTATTTGATCTTCAACAACAGACCAATCAAGGGTGCTTGCTCCCCTTCCAATTAACCCAATTCAGTGGGCAACCACGCGTTGCTACCATGTCGCAGCAGAGTTGAGATAACGGGATCTAACAGAGAAAATCGCAGGTGTTGCATGTGGACGTATGGTGGTTTACTGTGCAATACGGCAAATGACCCGTAAGTGTCGGATCAACCGCCTGGTCTAGTTCCCAACTTCACGGGACACGAGGAGGAATAGGGAAGCGAAAAGGACGAGAGCGAACATCCTTTCACATGTCACCAACGGGGTGATTTGAGATCTGCTTACCAAAAGGTCAGTTCGTCGAAGTGGCTGCAGTAGCAAGGGGCGTAATCTGACCAACCTTGGTGGGTTAGGACGAGACCAAGACGGGAGGAACATTCCCGCACCAATTTCGCCAAACGCGGTACGATCCGTCGGCACGCGGCTTTGCAAACCTACCCGGTGAGGTCGGTATATTCCGGGAGGGAAGAAGAATCTACCCCCGCAACCCTGAGAGTTTCTTGGGTGGAGTGAATCTCACAACCTGCGGACGTGGACGATATGGTGGAAGATATCTTTCTCCGGCTGATTGTAAAGAGGGGTCAGAGGCTGTGAAAATGATGTAAAAGCCGCGATGCATGTTCTCGTCGCCAAACCTATCCCGGACAGAATCGAGCGAACGCCGAAGAGAACAAGCCTGGGCTTTCGGCGAGGAGGTGGGTCCGATAGTTGGCCACGCCACTGAGTGGCGTTGACCTCGTAAACACCGCAGAATGACATCTACAGAACGCAACGGCTGAACGTCCCGATTTGTCAGAAACCTCCTGAACATGTTTCGATGGGGGCCAGACGGAGATCGGTTCACGAAATTCGTGACGCTGGCTACGAAACATTGGTGCAATGAGCAAGACGGGAAGCAAAACGAGGGAACCCTGGGGAGCCCGGAAGTGCCAATCACACCGCTTTCTGATGGCGAGATAATCCTCTCCGCCCGCGGTTGCAACGGTATGTGAACTAGGAGTGAAATTACGACTTGCCTTCCATATCGTTGTCGTTTCCTGATTGGCAGAAACCGTTATTTTACCATGGAACAACGATGGCCGACGTCCCAGAGGCCTCAAATAAACGCTGCGGGTGCCATGGTACGGGAGTCACCAATCTCGCAATGCCGACCAGAGTTCCATTCCAGTCACTTGGAAAGCAAGCTAGTGAGGTGCTGGCAAGACCACTTTCATAGCGTGCCTATCACCACACGTGGACCCATCCTAGGCGCGCGCGAAGGGAACCGACAGGGCACTTGGATCTACCTCTTTGGGGAGGGGAGAAATGGTAAGGGGTTGTACTACATTCGGCATAGCACGAACCGGTGAAAACACAAAGGACCATCGTATGATCACGTTGACCAGTTTCTGCGCCAACTAGCATCAAGGCAGCGTCTAGATCTTCCGCCCCCCGCGAAAACCGAAAGATCCAGAAGACCGGAGGTCCGTGCGCATGCAAGTCCAACACACAACGGATCCACATTCAAACCAGACGGCCAGACAACCAATGGGAGTGCATAAGCCTGATGCTGTTCACAGGGGCATTCGCCATCACGGCTCTCTTGCCCACGGGTGTCCCGTTGGCAAGCGGTTTCAAGTGCACCCCAAATACCGGATAACCAGGTTCCCGGATGGATAGGAGGTGTAGAAATAACGTCGGGACGCTGAGGCCTCACATGGAGAGTGTTTCGCACAGTCAGCGCCGCGATCCACGCCTGCCCGAGGGGTCAATCCCCGCGACACGAAACGAATCAACGATGCCGTGTCGCTAAGCGCCACATGGGCTATGACTCCTCGCGGATGAGTGGCAGTGAGGATGAGCTGGGTGGGGAAATATGCAGAGAGCAGATCAAGAAACTCTGTAGACCTTATGCTTAAGCCACCCCAGTTGGAATAACTTGAAACGTACCCCACGATACCTGAGAGGGTAGAGAAAAAGGTAAGTCTAATAAGCAGCGCAGTAACCCACGCCAAACGTACGGGCCGGGAGAAGGTTTCGCAGATGCCAGCAACGAATTTAGGGAGATAAATCTGAACACGGTCTCACACGCAATAGCTATTTTAAGGCAAATATGTTTGCTTCCGCAGTGGGCGGTTTGTTTCCTGTATCAAATCGCCAAGGATTAGGCTCCAGGAGTCGTGACAGGAATTTTCGGATGGAAGTGGTTCTAGCGGACAAGGAAAAGTGGAACATTACATTTGGTTAATGAAAAGACTGACGAGAAACACATTCAGCATGCCGTGAGTTTCGGTAGTCAAAGACCCTCGAATATGCTTACAATGAACAAAAAACGCAGAACTTGTCCATTCTTTTCCTTCTCTTCTCGTGCCGGGCGTGCCGGCGGTATCGGAAGCATCGCCGAACGGTTTGGAACTCGAAATACCTGGATGCCTATCGAAGAAATCCGTGCGCCTGCGCACAGGCGAATGACTGGTTCCTGGGCATTGCTCCTAGATCCTGGTGGATCACGTCGAGTTCGATGACCATTCATGAGACCCAGAACTAATGTAACGGCGTTAGTGGGTTCAGAAGAGCCGCCCACACAAGTAAGCCGGACGCCCATTCTCGATGCCGAAGATGAATCTGTGTGGCCAAGTGAGCGCGAGAGAATGGCGAAGAGACATCGAACATCAGCCAAGGATAATCTATCCATTGGACGGTTTACATGGAAGGTCGTTTGGTTGAATTCCAACAGGAGGCTCCCTCCAACCTCCACAGAATATTGGATTACGCAGAACCCCAGAATACTAAGGACGGGAAGAAATGAGGGTTCGCATAGCATCTCGGCCAGAGTTGTAACCAGAGTAGCTCAAACAGATCCCAATGCAAACCCCGCCACACACACGTGTGAGAGAGAAAGAACGAACGCGAGCCGTTCTGAACGCCACCAGCGTGCGGGTCGTCCGTATTCGGACAAGGACTTGAGCTGGGCTTTATATATTATACTGCGGCAGGCTAGGGCGTTAGGTCACCGGCGCAGGGGGCCAGACGAAGTCGAATCTCTCCCGCGGTTAGCGGGCAATAGCCGCCGGTGTGAATGGCGTGGATGGCTTCTAATAGATGTCTAATGGCGATCAGAAGTCACCGGACCGATCTAGCCGTATGGAGAGAGAAGCGTTGGGGAGGAATTCCAAATACTTTGTGTTATGCAGTAAGCACTTGAATGCTCGAGTAAGTAGGGGTTCCGAGCGAGGCTCCCGCGGGAAGGTGCGGGACAAAGGCGAACCCTGCGGGTGGGCAGAAGCTGATTAATGATTGCGCACAAGCGAGGCGCTGCAGGGTTACTAGCTAGTCTCGGGGCCGATTCCTTGCGTCGATCGGGGTGACGGAGAAGAGAGGAGAAGTAGGGAATGTATGGCGTGTATATGGCTACCATGGCGTGAGGGCTGAGATCGCTCCACGAAGAATGAATGCAGGCCGAGGGTGAGCACGATCTTCGGGTTTTTTATCTGTGTTGCGGTGGAGGCGAAGGACAGGCGATGACCTATAGCCGGATCTGAAGGCGTGGCAAATGTATAGAGTGTGGGCACGACCCCAAAAACAGAGGGCCATGATTGATCGCAGGCTCTGAGGCGTCTCTCTCCCAGCCCATGGCTCTATCACGGGTGATTGATTAGAGCCAGAGGAGTGAGAGAGACCAGGGCTAATCAAAAGGAGACGAAACGAGACGAGTTTCGGCCGTAGATAAAATTATTCTTCGACTTTTCGCCGTCGGCCTTTGGCCTAGAATTTTCACCAAAAAAGAACAATCTTGTGGACCCGCTCTGGGTAACCAACGCCTAATGCGTGACGCGACGAGTACGTGACGTCAGCATGACGACGAAGTCACACCCGCATGTAGCTTTCGGAGGCAACCGATATTTGATTTTTCGGTCCCCAGTATTTAAGTTCTCACCTGTCCTGAGCCTTCACTGATCATCCTCCGCCACTCCTCCTGCGCTCTCTCTTTGTTGAGCAACGACAGCCAGCCCTTTTAGGCGTCTTATCTCTCACGACTTTCAACGATGCCTGCCGTAGTCAGCAATGCCACAAGAATTTGGGAAGTCAACATTTACTGGGATCTCTACGCGCAATGCGGTATTTGGGATCCAAAAGGAAAAGGCGTAGATATCTGGGAATGCGTTCGAGCTCGTAAGTCCCAATTAGTTGTGCCTTGTTCTCTCCTGATCCTCATCGCTTTGTCCACCACAGACCACTCCACACCCGCCACTCAGCCGCCAAACGGTACCTACTGGAGATATGTGGCTCGAAGATAGACCTTTCATCTCCGGCGCGCTCTCAAGGGGCCACTCATCGCACCTTTCACTCCAATGGTCGCGTTCGCTGCTCATCTCTCGCGATTCGCGAAATCCTCCAACTGCTACCATCCCCCGAGGACGTGCATCCCATCGTTCGGGGGCTTTCAATGTCCATACGCTGTGGCAATTCGTCGCCCCCCCTGCCCACCCCGGTATGCAATACGAGGGGGCGGTGAGGCGGGTCGTTGGGACCTCGGTTCGTTGAGTGGAGGAGTCTCTCTTTCGACTTGCTTTCCCCCTTGCGGGCCTTTTCTCTTTTCGGGTTTTGGATCCCTGGTCTTTTTCTTCCACTTTCTCACTTGCCTCTTCCTTGTCATCACATCAACCATTTCTTACAGTCGTCGTCTTTTGCTTTCCTGTGCTACCTCCCTTATATATCATCCGCTCTGCCGCTCTGTATATATCTGCCGCTCCATCACACGCATACGGTTGTTTATCAATTACGGTATAAGCTCGCTATTTTCTATACATGTCTCTAATCCTGTCTTTCGCTGCAGAGCTGCTCCACTCCCCCAGAATCCATATGAAGTGGATCTGTGTCATCACTAGTATTGGATGTAGCGATAGAGCATTCCTTCCCAAGATCGCAATGAGTTCCCGAAAGATCGGACTGAGGGGAAACTCACCTTACTATGCATCAAACCGGTCGCATCGTCCGAACAGTATCTTGAATACCCAGAACGGGGACAAGACGAGGAGCGGAAGATGAGACCAACATGATGGCGCTGCTGGGCCTGCTTAGAAACAGCAACTATATCGTTCGCAGCAGCGGGTCAGCCCCTGGGCGGTTTGTCCAGTCTCACGCCCTGGCGGTGTATCCCGTTTCGAGGTCCCTATCTGCACGGTATCAAAACCGAAATTCAGCCGCTCATTTCACGGCGTACCATCCCCATTGGACCCGGACTCAGGGTCTTGGGCTTTGGCTTCGGATCCCGGGTACAGGGGGTGGGTTGAGCGCGGGTTTAGTCCTCCCTCTCATCCCCTCCCCCCCGCGCGACACCATAACGGATCTAATTACCCTATTTTCGTTGCTTCCATACTCGAGGCTAGCAACGGGATCGTCAATCCCAAATCCGAATCATTTCGTCGTCGATGATATCGATTACCGGTCCCACGAAGATTAGGGTCCCACACACCCCACCTCTCCATATCAAAGTGGCTACCAGACACGAAGAAACCACGGCTCCACCGATCCTCGCTTGGCGGTATAAACGCGTACGGTTGGCGTGGAGATGCCGAATCGGTCTCTCCTGATACCCACTCGATGATGGAAATCCGACCATGAACTCCGGGAGGGGGATCGGTGAGCAAAGGGGCCACACAAAGACGATTAATTATCGATGCTTTGAAATTCCCACCCGCGACTCTTTTTTTCTTTTTCTTTTTTTCCGACCTTTTTGATCTCCAGGGACCAGGTTCACGACCGATTTGACTACTCCTACGCCCGCCCGGTGCTAAGGATCGGGGGGCGCCGTGGACAGGGGACGGAGGTTCCCCCTTCAGCTTTATTAATCTACTCCTGGCCCACTATTAGCCATTGTATTCGCCCCCATGGCTGTACTATAGGCGTACTGCGGCCGGATTGTAAACCCGCGGACCGTGTCCCTAAGAATCCCGGACGAGGGTAGTACTTGGGTTTGCGTTTCGTTGTCGACGACCGTTGTGCGGATCCAATCTGCCAAGAAGGGGATTAATAACACTGTCGGGTAACCAAGTTTCCAGCCGAGTCGCTCCCACCAGATGCCTCTGGGCGGGTTCGAATTTCGAAAACAGGAACAGTTGAGCATGGGGTCAGGCTAGTGATTGGTCCACGCACGCCATCTGCTCGTCATATCTGACGCGTCGATTGTCCCTACTGGTCTGCGCCTTGAGATGTGAACCGAAAGCGACAACCTGAAGACGGTGATCGGAAGGGTCACCAGCATCTTGCCATTTTTGCGCACAATGCCAGTCAGCGGAAGTTCGCGATAGGCAGTCATGTGAGACAAAAGCGAGAACCACCCCGTAGTAGTAGGTCGGTCATTGGACGCGCGTATACCCGCAGACGGTTGATCCGCGGGAGGACCAACGGATTTAAGGTTGCGCAGCCTGGAATAGATAGACTCCTTTGCGCAGGGAAGGGTCTGGAACGACCCAATTGTTATCATTGAACCACGAGGCGCAGTCCAAGCCAGAACACGAGACGTCCCAACTGTATCGCATGACACACTCGGCGTTTTCCGTGAGCATTGCCTCACGGATTACGTCCGTCTAACGGATTCGGGTACGCCAGCTAGAGCCACGGCGTGGTGACCACGGGATCAATTCAGATTTTGGTGATTGTGGTGATTACTCTTCGTGGATTACACTTGGAGATCTTCGAGGTGCACGAGCTTTTACGCGTTAGCGAATATTAACGATCTCAATACCAATCACCGGCACGCATTGTCCGATAAGTACGCTCCATGTGATCACGGATGAGCAATCGTGGGAATTCATCACTCCGCTCCCTCCCCCTTCTCCACTTCCGAACCCCCTCGCCAGCAGGCAAAGACATGGCAACTCCGCACGTCGGTCAAGTTTACACGTACAACAAACACCACGAGTCGGCCCGGACGCCCCATAAGGACATTCCTATCTCGTCTCTTGGGCTCGACCTTCGTTTTGAGCAGACATACATTAAGAGCATCGCACCCCACGTCCGCCTCACGACACCCGCCCCTGATGAGAATGAGAAGCGCGGAGATCCCGTGCGTCCTCAGGGTCAGCAGTTGGATATCAAATGGGGAAAGGTTATCTGGATAACGACGAGGGATCAGGTACTCGCTCCAATGCTCCAGGGTGTGATATGGTAAGTGCCATTCCCCCTCGCGTATCATTCGAATTTGAAGTGTTTGGATCTTCGTCGTCGTTGTCATCCTTAGGGGGACCTTGAGCCCATGGGTGCATTATTTTCGGGGCGGTTCCGCGCCGACCCCAGAGAACGGGCGATCGTCTAGGACCGGGGCTGGGATCGCCAATTTGAGGAGCTGGCTGTCCTACATCATTCCAATACCTGCCACGACGTCCTTCCGAACCAAATAGATGCACCGCAAAACTCGTACGGGGAACAGGACATGTATTGCAGACACAGAGCGGTGCTAATCACGATAATGTAACGAACCTTAACCTCTCGTCAAATCCTCGCTTTCGCGGCCCGGATGATATCCACTTCTTTCCACTCATTCACCCACATGTACCTCGAGAAAAACACGTTCAACCACCTGAACCATACCATCTGCGACCAGTGATGCCCCATCGCGTGTAACCCCCTAAGATACTGTTCTGCGCCAGATATGAAGATGGGCGTGGTTCCCCAGTCGCTCGCGAACAGTTTGACGCCGGGAAGTCCCCTGACTATAATCTTGAGCCACAGACTGAATCGCGCGAACACCGCTCCGAACACGCCAGTGTATTTCGGAAGTAGCGACACGGTGATGAGGGTGTAGACTTTTGGCGGTTTGGCGAACGGGTTCGTTTCGAGCATGTGTCTGATGCCTCGGATGATCGAGATGTGGTTTGGGTGCGAGGATACGCCGTAGTCATCAAACGTTAAGATCTACAAAACAATCAAAACGGGTTACGGATTCGTGTACGCATCAGTTCAGATTCGCTCGATTTTTTTTTGGTAAATGCGGGGAAAGGTTTTAACCGATGGAGGAATGGAATGGAGGTGTGTCCTCGTCGTCACTCACCGTGTCGATCCCGTAGTCCGTCACATATGGCTCAACTTGGGCCGCGACAACATTCGGTTCCCACATCATCTTGATGTCGTCTTGAAGAAGTCTGTGCAGCAGCGCGAAAAGAACGGGGGGCACCGTCGTTTCCCTAACAGTTCAGAGGTGGAAGAGTGTGTGGCGAGAACCAGGGCTTACGGGTGGTTTAGGATCCATCTCCTATTCTTGGTTACCTTCAACACGTCCATGGCGCGGTGAAACTCTTCCTTCCTAACTTGTCCCAGACCTTCCGAGTCTCCGTAGGACAAGCACAACGAGAACACCTGGATGCCTCGTGGCACAGCCAAGAGCGTAGGTGAGAAGAACAAGGCTTCGTCGTCCGGGTGCGCCGTCACCAACAACACCTTCTTAGACCTCCATAGAAAGTTGTTGAAAGCGTACGGCCGGAGGATGATTAACGCGAATAGTGGGACCAATAAAGCCGAGAGAAACATTATTCGTCCTTTCCAGTTTAGCGAAGACGACAAGACAAGTTTGATGGTTGTTCTGATCGGCTCTCCCTTCAAGTAGCCGTCAAATTGACCTGCAGGAACATTCTAGGCACAAGAGTCCGGAGGACGACTAAACGGCAAAAGAGTGATGATCGAAAAGCAACGACAACAGGTGCATATACGAGTAACGGGTACAATAGGAAACAAAGGGAAAATCGAGTTTCCAAAGTAACGGTGACTAGCTCGCAGGAAGCAAAACCTCATGAAACTTCGATGGTTGCCAGGAATTTGTCCATGGCAGAGGCGCGAATGTGTTTCAACCGTGTACCCTCAACCGCAATCCCAGTGCGGAGCTGAGATGGTGGCTGCAAGGTAAATAAAATGAAATAAGAACGCTCAGTATCCGTTTCTTGGTGGTGATTTTTCAAAACTCTACTCACCAGTACTTGAGAGTTCACCTGGTCGAGGGCTGCCGTCAAGTCGGAAACCATCCCAACAAGGGCGACATTGTGACGAGCGTCTCCACGATCACGGAGAACGTCGGGGATGATTCCTATAAGCTTGGGTACACTGCGTGTCAGTTCCTCTAATTCCTGAGCTTCCGAGGCGTCCGGGACGGCATCCCCGTCTAAATGCTCTTTGAGATCCGGCAGGCGGACGGTGGCATTCACGTAATCCAAGAAAGTCTGTTATCCGGGAATGAACTCGGGTTTCAAGGAGATCGCGTTTGATTTTCATACCTTCCCGCGTAGGTGCCAACCGTCGATTGGATGTCCCGAAAGTCGGGTAAAGGTGGTCCGGAGTAATTCATGGTCTTGTCTGACGACGGCATCCGGCGCGAGTTCCAGGACGGCGAGATCATGTGCGGCATTCCACAACCCGGCGGAAACATACAGGTCGAATGCCTCATACACACGGTTTTGGGAGAACGCGTAGATTGCCTGACAGTACGTTATCAGCAGATAGTCCATGGGTGATTTGGTCCGGGCGTACCTTCGCCTCGTTAACCCAAGCCAGGGGAATCTTGAGACTGCCAACCAAGCCACGGACGGTCCAGTCGCTCAGTTCAGGAGCACATCTGTTCAACAGGTTCTTGATCGCAACTTTCCGACTTGAAACTGTTAGCTTATAACCCCTCCGCACAATTGAAAACCTTACCCGAGTGAGCCCTCAATGTGTAGCAAGACAAACACAGCCTCCTGGATCATACCCAGCCGCTCCAGCTGCAGGGCGTAACTGTTGGTCAGGAGATCGGCGCTCGGACTGTGACCTTCTACGCGATTATCTTCATTTTCTTCCGGGTCGAACTGGAGTCCTGTGTCCCCACGATCCGAGAAGTCTCGAACACGGAGACATCTCGACATGATAACATACAAGTGCCAACACAAGCGATAGTCGATGGGTGAGGCGCTGAAGGAAAGTGGTGTAAGGACGGTCGCCAGTGAGGATGAGGGGTCAGCAAAGAGGCGAATCATGGAGTATAAGGCGTCCGGGTGGTGATCCGCAATAGAGGGTAAATTCCACTTCTTCTTCAGCTCAGCGGATGTCGCGTTTTCTGAGTACCATGGGAGTGGTGTGGCTACACTATATATGCCTTCCGTCCAAGCTGCTTCGTATGAGTCGAACACATCCGCAACGGATGAGTCTATGGGCTGGCCGAACCAAAGGTGTAGCCCGAATGCCCTCTTCCAGTCTAGATCCGCCGAAATATGCACATCAGGGCAAGACTCAATCCTTGCCCCTCCTGGCCCTGGCCCAGAGCCTTCTAGAACGTCGATAATGCCCGCAAGAAGTGCGTAAATCTTGCGAGTGGGTTCGCTGATGTGAACGTCAATCCGCTGCTCTTTCCACACCTTCAATTGGGACAGGACATCAGCTCTAAAGTCGTCGTCACCCCCGGCTTGCGCCACGAGAGCAGCTAATTTGACTTTCCCGGCGGATATCGCGGCCTCCGTGGCTTTGTCAACTTCGTTGCCTGTAAGCCATGTGTACACCTCTGTAGAAGAGTCGGAAGATATTCCCTCCCGAAGTTCGGCCTCTACGGTTGGTAAGACGACACTCTGTAACCATCTTGATAGCTCATCTCGGCGTCTTAGAGTGTGCACTCTGTTCCGGATCCTATCCTCGACGGTGTCGGCTAGCCGGAGATCAAGGTCATCGAAGAGGGCGTTCCCTAATCGGAAGAGGGACGCCTCGAACGTCTTGTCGTTCAGAGAGTATAGAGCGGAGAAGGAGGAGAAGGAGAGTGCGAGAGATGGGTTAGCGAAAGGTACCCCTTCGTCGTCCGGTTCGATGTACGTGTGGGTGAGGTGATGCGATAAAAGTTTCGACGCCCATTCGGATTCGGATTCCGGTTCGGATGCGAAGATTGGGACCTTCGTGATCGTGACCACGGAGGAGTTGGCCGATGTTTTTCTGGTCTCGGAAAAAATCAGAGGCTAGAACGTTTTTCGATGTGAATTCAGTGCTCACAGTGCACTCGAGGGTGAACATAGGGCGCCTAGGTGCACTAGCGTACCACCCGGTCCCCATCCCACCCTAAAGGAACGACCAAAGGCCAGACCAGCGTCGACCACGACTCCCTCACTGCCATTGACGGCAGAGTCTGACTGGTCAACCCGGGCGTATTTCCTCGAGGGACGGTACGGGATGGGTTCTATGTCGTGTGCAAAAGATGCACGCTGATGCGGCATGGTGAGACATTATCCGGTCGATCGCGGCATACGCTCACCTGCTGTGAGTCCTGTCTCAATCCCTCACCGTCACTGTCGCGACTGTGTTTGCGGGACAAGCTCAATGAAGAAGGCAGTGCCAGGGCTCTGTGTGGGGTGGGTGCACCTTCTACACCATCCTCGGCTCTGAACAGAGTCGCTTGCATAAGATGCATTCGTTGGGACTCGACCCCTAATTGTTGCGCACGAGGAATAAGGGAAGGGTCCACCTGGGGTTGGTTGGGTGGTGGGGACTCATCGTCCTCGGAATCCGGCTCGGATTCTTCTTCGGACGACGAGACATCTTCCGGGGATTCGGAGCGACGAGGTCTGGATGAGCGGTAGTTCTTCTCGTCCTTTAGGCGCACTAGAGCCTTTCCTGTGCGTTTTGGGTGTTTGGGCGAGGGTTGGCTGGACTCAGATTCCGACCCAGAACCCATTTCATCTGGATCGTCCTCGCTCATGCTGACATCGGCAGGTTTGGCGAGAGGCTGTGTGGCGGTGGCGACATCTTGAGTTGATTCTTCCGTTTCGGACTCGCTGTCGGTCAGGAAGGCTCGAAAACGCGCCATAGTGTCGAGTTCAAGTTGTCAACCGAAGATGTAGTGGAAGACGCGACCGTGGCTGTGACCGCGTCACAGCGGCGCGACGCGATGTCCTCGCACAGATACCCCGGAGGGCCCGCATTCCAAGTGCAGAAACACGTACGTATATTAAAACGGGTAGAATGAGGCTACAGTTGAATGCGAATAGTGGTGGTTATGGTAGTAGATAAATGGAATATTAAGTGGTGGTCGTGGAAGTAAATAAATGGAATATTGGGAGTGCAAATGCGTGGATGAATGCGTGGGCTATCGCTACAGTTGTCGAAGGATGCGATGAGGTGCTAGTGGATACAGGGGGGTGACCATCTAATCTATGTGACGTCCGGAGAGGAAGAGAGTTGCGCTAACGATACAAGGATATAATAAGTTAGAAAGCAGAGCGGGACGGGTGATTTCCAGGGCAGTCGTGTCGGTGGAACGAGTGATCCTTCCGAGAATTGTGTTATCTTGAGACATGAGCTGTAAAAATCGATCAGACCGCAGTCACCACTGCCCCGGATGATAATCAATACTCACTACAATGTGGTGCCCCATCGCCCTCCAGAAACACACATCATTACCAAGAACCAGCCGCCTGGAGCTGTCGAGCGCATTCTTAGATACGAGAACTCGGGGTGGAAAGGAGAATTGAGTCGTACCTTTGGTCAGATGTCAGACGAAGCCAGTCTTTGGCACGCTGGCGGGGTGTGAAACCCTGAACCTCGACGGTAGCGTGAGGGGCAAAGTCCACGACGGCAAATACTGCGCCCTCGATGTTCCGGAACGAGGTGCAGGAACCGGAGGTGCTGGTGCTGAAGAGGGTACGATTCTGCGGTCCGAGAAGGACACAGTTCAAGATGTCATTGTTGGCACTGAATCGCAGCACAAGGCTATCGGAGATAAAGACAGGAAGGGTTGGAGCGATTGGGATGGACGGGAGGGCCCCAAAGATCGAAGGAGAAGAGTCGGAAGTGCGGGTGTTCCACTCGGCGAAAGGGTTCATGTTGGTCGAGGTGAGCATGGTAGTATTTCTTGTGTTGTTTGGGATGATAGTGAGAGGGGTAAGGCCTTAAGGGGTCGGATGTTCTCGAAGCCAGAAATAGAGAATTCATGGCAGGAGGTCGTTGGTTAAATATCTCCCTGTCCCCGGGGTAGACACAATGACAGAGGCACTGGCGAAGATGCATAGAGTGTTTTGATTTCGATCGAGGTTTCTCAGAATACGGACCCAGTATGTTGTTTACTCTTTGATGGTATTCGGGCCCGGCATCACGGCATGACGCTGTGCAATCGTCAGGTCCCTGGGCGTAACTCATTCCCATTCTCAGGCCACTCGCAAGAATCGACCACATATTCCCGGCATGAACCACGAGTCGTTGGCGACCCTGCAGACTGAAAATCGAACGGGAAAACCGAGTTTTCAACCTGTTTGAGGGGACCAGTGCCGCGATGCCGGGGAGCCGTACCAGTGCGATCAAAAGGTAAACAACGAGTCGGCCTGTCAAACCACGACAGTTTGACGCGCCCTTCTTCCTGCAACACTCGAGTACCAGCGGTGCGATGATCGACCCATGATCGACACTGCCGCAATCGCATACGACGCCGCGCTTGTCAGCGATGAAAGGCACTTTTGCACCGCAAAATCGAGATGCCCGAGCCAGTTACACTCGCGCCGTCAACGGAACGAAGGGGGCGAGGTGCACCTCCGAGTCGTTAGCCTTTCAGCCTCCCACGCTTGCTTCTTCCCGTGCGAACCGCATCACGGGATCTCACCATGTTACAGACGACGGACGCGCACTTTCGGGTTCCCCGCCCGTGTCAAGTTCCGGGATAACACACACGATATACGCTTTCTCGCAGAAGCAAGATGAAATTGGAGCTTTAACAGATACATGCGATGGAATTAACGCTATTACACCAGAAAGAGCCAACCGTCCGCCAACTTAGACTACCGGTCAACCTACATGGCGTACCTGAGGCAACGAGAGTCAATTGCTTATGGCACGTAATAGAGACAAAGTGACTCACTTCCTTGTCCATTCTCGAGCCGTGGCCTCGTACCGGGGTCGGTCGGTCTTGTAGAGGTGAGCAATATCAGGAACAAGAGGATCGTCCGGGTTGGGATCCGTCAGCATCGAGCAGATCGAAAGGAGCACTATTAAACGATAAGAACACCATGTCGTACTAAAGTACGTAAAATACCTCACCCTTCGATATCGTCAATGCAGGAGACCATTGGTCCCTCAGAATATCAAGACAGATGGAACCGTTGGCGTTGATATTGGGGTGATAAATCTTGGTCGTGAAGCTGACCTTGGGCGGCTTGAAGGGATAATCGACTGGGAACGTGATGGAGAGGAAAAAGACGCCGCCAGCATACGGAGACTCCCCCTTGTTGCCGCAAGGGTAAGGACCCGAATAACACGAGTTGAAACGACTTCAACTTACTGGACCCATGATGGTGGCTTGCCACTGGAACATGTTGTCGCCGGTAGGACCGGCACTGCAGGACGACGGTGGGTCACGTCCGAGATCAATCAATTCCTGGCATCGCAGAGTCGGTAACTCAGTCTCACGACTTTTTAGAACCGAGAGAATCGGGCGTTACCTTGTTAATACGCTTCAAGGCCATGTCGTGAGATGGAGTAAGGGTGAAAGAGACTAGAAGGTGGTGTTTCCAAGGGTTTAGGATGGTGACAAGATCGTCAAGATCAAGAGAACGACATGCGATGTGAGGCGGAGGTAGCACAGGATTACATTAGTAACTAATTCACTGTGCCACCAGGGACGGAAACTTACAGCTTGCTTGTCTAGGGCGAGGTCGAGTACGCTGATGGTACTCGATGGGTGGTGGTAGGAGGGTAAGGGTGAGGACTTCCAGAGGTTGCAGTTGTTTGTCAGCTCTTCCCATATTCGGTTACGACCACGTGGTTGGGCGGGAATAAACAAAGGGGCACCGCCATAGCCAGAGGACTATCGTGCCGGTTATTTTCGTTGGGCCCGGCGTGCCATGCTATGTACAATACAACAATGGAAGTACAGGAACGCCTTTCACGACTACTTGATCCAGAAACTCTGAAGTACAGCTAGAGCACAGACGGCGGAGCAAACGAGGAACCCAAGCGGATATCCACCTGGGTTGCCTTCAACGCTAACGGACCATAACTGGCGGATCATGAATTTGGGTTCCTCGGAACAGGTTGGGGCAACTCACCGTTCCTCCGAGTATGGGCCCGAGGAATCTTGAGAAGCTTACTATACTCTGGGCGATGCCGTTGGCGTAACCGACAACATGAGGCGGAGACACTACGACAAAGGCACGATAAGTTTCAAGGACTGGAGCGCAGAATCGGAACCCGCACTGTAATTGAGGAGAACCGAGATCGCAGTGTACGAGAAAGTTGCTCCACAGTACCTGATCGCACTAGGCGGGCACGCCCATGGTTAATGAGGGGTACAATAGGGGCCCAAAAAACTTACGTGCTGAATGCAAGGGCTAATGGTCCAGAACACGGTAAGTTCATTCGGGACCCCGGCACAACGCAACACACTCACCCGCCATGAGAACAACACTGCCATCGTCACTCGCGCTTGCGAATGGTCGGTACAGCGTTACAGTGAGGTATGAGGGAATGAACAAGGCAGATCCGATGCGAAACATGGCTAGGTGTGAAAACCTGCCTCGGGGAGGGCTTCGGGGGGTTTCAGAACAGTTAAGCATTTTACTATCGGCAGTGACTTACCCGACGTTCCTACAGAGGTTTCAGCTCATGTTCTATTCGTCAGTCAAAGTGCGCGTGACTCACGGGTAGAGGTAAAATTGGTATGCAATCTGGAACAGGCACATGAGAGCAACTATCCATCTGGTCAAAACCTGCTGTCTGGAAGGTTAAATCAAACTGACTTAATTGACCGAAGTGGCCCGCGTCCAGGTTGAGGCCTCCTGATGGATATCCCCTGTGGACAATCAGCGTCGACCCGACTGGAACGCGTAGGTGGCGCTTACGAGACGAGATAGAGATAGAAAACCTGGTCGTGTGTTGTGTTGTGGAGTGCCAGAAGTCCGTAATGAACAATGAAAATAATTGGTAACTGAGAATACAACGAGGGGGCTCTCGCGCCACGTGATGGTTGGTCGGTTTCGGGGATCGCCTCTAATGGTGCTCGGGTAGGAAGTGCATCCGATTCTCCAAGTAATTGATGTGCCTCATGTATCGCTGGAGGTGTACGCATACCGGAATTTGAGAAGATAGCTGGGATAGCGGAACCCGACGGCCGTCTCGAGTATATACCCGGGCCCCCAGAGGAGCGGCGCGGGGAACGGCGTGGGCGACGACTAGGACTTGGCTCTGCAGAGGTCAAGGACACCGCACTCTCCTGGAAACCGTGCTGGTAAGGTCCCTCCTGTTCATCCTCCTCCTCTTCCTCCTCCTCCTCCTCCTCCTCGAAAACGTCCTCATCCACATTCATCGCAGCCGATACCCAGAGGTCGGAGGCGTTGTTGATGGCCATCCCGTTCGCCATCAGAAGCCGTTGGGCAAAGTTCAACTCGCCATACTCCGCAAATTGTTGTCCAAAAGAGCCTGGGGCGGTCGTACCGGTGCCCCTGCGACGCCGCAGTACACGAGAAAGCATACTATGTTGGCCTGCACTTTGCAGTCGCGGCCGGTACCCGCGCGAATAACCATACGCCGAACCGCTATCCCTACGAGTAGCGACGCTGGCCCCGCTTGAGGCCAGGAGGAGTTCTGGTGCCGGGACATCCAAGAAGTCTTGGGGCTTGTTAGGTGTAAAGTATCCCATAACCTTCTGGTGGAATCCTCTCGGGGTCGACTGTCCGCTGGGGGCAGGGGAGGGCGATTCTTCTCGGTGGAAGGGGCTTGGTTGGCCGTTCTCTTTGTCAGGGAGACGTATTGCTCCTTCTCGAGGGCCGCCATCTCTGCCAAGGAAGAGACACAGAACTCCTCCTAAAAGGGTGTCAGTGCGCGACTCGGTAGCCGTGCATACACGAACCGAGGAAGGTGACGCTTGAGGCCACAGCACATGGCAACGCGTAGGGGTAACTCGCAAAGAACGGGAACTTTTGAGTGAAACCTGGCCATTTCTGGGCAGGTGACTCGACTTGAATACAATCAGGCGGGTGCGACCCAGTCAAATGAACCAAACTCTTACATGTGGCTCCTACTATGGCTCCGGCAACTCCACCGAGACCCCAGCAAAACCTAAAGAATATGAGCAGGTGACCATACTTAAGTAACGAAGACGTTACCCCAATACCGCCCAGGCACGCCCCTCGTTAGTTTGATCGGTGATTACGGCGACCGTTCCACGAGCAACACCAATCGCACCAGCAAACGTGCCTTGTAGAAGCCTGATAACGAGTGCTTCGTTCATCGAGGTTGAGGTTCCAAATAAGAAACAAGTAGCAGCACTCCCTATCAGGGATATCAGTAATACGGTCCGTTGACCGTGCTTCTCGGCCACCGTAGCCTTCGAATAGATAAGAACAGGATAGAAGATATTATCGCCGATGAGCTCACCCAAAGCAGCGAGGTCACGAATTGAGTGAGGAAGAAGCTCGAGGCTGCAGATTGTCAGAGAACGTCCGATGTTGGTGGACAAGGCAACATACCAAGAACGCCGGTCCAAAATCCAACGTCAGCTTCATCAGTGTACTGACCAAAGCCTGGATCCCGGAGTTAGGTGGTGTCATTTACGGTGGAAAGAGAACTTACCCTTGACCATGAAGAGGATGAATGGTGTTGATACATTTGCGCACAGGAATTCACCCAGCAGGGTCTGCGGATCGATAAGCCAAGGTGCATGAACGGAATAGGAGGAACATACAATCGACAATACCACCATAGATAACGTGGGCAGTGGACTCGAGTCTACTTCGATCGCGGGAGCCAGGGCACTTGGGATGGGTGGCAGTTCCGAGAACGGGGGAGGGCGCGATTCCGAACGTTCATCGCGACCCTTTCCCCAACGTCTCAAAAGCCGAGAGACCAAAGGTATACGTCTGGGCGAGAAACGTGAAAACACCGGTTTTGGGGAATACCCAGTACGTCCAACTGGGGTTTCGTCGACGTGTAATGCAGCTTGATGAGAGCCAAAGGTTCTCCCTCGGGTTACGGTAGGACCGGTCATTTGGTCGTCAACGTCGTGATACGATACTCGGCGAAGATGGGAGCGTGGTGGGAGCTTAATATTGGGGGAAGAACTGATTTCAACTGGTCACTTGTTCTGGAAAGTGGCAACGGTCCGGTGGCTGCGGGCCTGGTGACATGAACCACCGTCGGAGTCAATAAATTGTCCAATTCGCCGACGTTTGCTCCCGCAGCCATATGTCCGCGCGACCCACGCTCCTTGGTATTCCCGACGAGCTGTTTGTCAGGATCCTTTCTTCGCTAGATTTCCTGCAACTTGTTCGCTCTCAGTCGGTACGCAGTTTTTACCACTCGTCAGCGATACGGGCTCGAACAAGTGCATAGGTCTGCAAACGTTTCGACCATGCAGTTAGATCAGCTGGAGAACTGCAGTACATCGTCGAATTGGGTGTCGGCGGTTTAGCTGACGGTTCACCTCAACATCCATTCAACACCTTCGAACGGCTTAATTACCTCGAGTCCCGGAGATTGGAGTGGAGAGACCCCTGCGTCGAGGAGATCGCCGTAATACCTCCTCTTGCCCAGGCACACTTGTGGAAAATACGTGGTGCTACCCTCGTACGGGTTTCCAACCGTGACCCGCTTCTTCAAGGGTATTTTGACGTCGTAGACGTTGTTCGATTGGATCCTTCCTCGGTGGAACAGTCACGATGTCCCCATCGTCTCGAATCTCAATATTCCGGGTTCGAATTCGATCCAGGACAAGACCTGTTAGTGTTATTCAACAGGTTTCCTACCCTTCCGTGGTATGTATTCCCTTGATAGAGTGATTCAATGGAATTCAATCAGGTTCTAGCTCATCCGTCTCCTTCTCGTTGTTATCACTCGGCGCCGGTACGCCCCACCCAGAAGCCACAAACCATCCCCTTGTAGTCCCGTGTCTCGGAAAGTTTATGAGAGGACGAACAGACAGCCTTGCCACTGTCGTATGGGAAGAAATCCTCGTTGTCCAGCTGTTTGATGGACTGACCAAGTTCTATTTCGTCAATTGGCGAACCGGTGCCGTAATTGCAGTGAGCGTTCTGAATCTCTTACCATTCCGTACCCTGAACCTTCTTCTAGAGCATGGTTCGGAAGAGCGCGTTCGCTCGAATCCACAACCTTTGCCGTCTCGGAAGTACCAAGTTTTCCTTCATTGAATACGATTACCACTCTTGGCCACAGCGCTATATCCTCTTCATCTACTCTTTGGACCTCCAAGGGAATGCATCGAGCACACCGGATCATTCGGCGACCTTTAACTTTCCCATAATGTCTCTCAGCACCACCCCACTTACATTCATACACTCGAGCTTTCCACCGGCTCCTTCTGGGTATCACCACATCAATCAGATGAAACCCAATTTTATATCTCATACTTCCGGCATCATTCAGATTCGGATGATGTTCACTCGAACCACGCCCCCCTTTGGATTCCAAGTCTTCATATCACCTGATGTACTCCTCCGCGCTGGGAAGGGACAGGATGGCAGACCGTCAGTGCACACCTGGGATGAGTGGGGTCCCCGTAACACGAGGTGGATCAAGGATCCCTTGGATCGTCTTGCTCCAGCAATCCAACCGTACGGGTACCGTATTGGGTTTGCAGACCGCGTCCTTGATTTTAACCCTCACGAAGTCGGCCGGGATATGTGTCATTCTGACCCAAATCACCTGGCCCCTTGGACATCGGAGGGCCAGCATGGTGGTATGGCCAACCCTCGCAACGTACAAAGCCTCGAGTCCCGCATTGTCCGAGAGCCCACCGTTGTGTTCACCAGTGAAGCTGTCCGCCAAAAGATCGTTTCTTCGCTGCCATACCGAGAGACACCGTGTTCACTGGAGAACATGTCACAGAGTACCTTCAGCTATGTTGATGAAGACTTATACTTCATCGAGGTATGGCCACAACCCTGTTGCATCGCTTCGTCGTTCTGACTTGTGTTGTCTCGTACAGTTTCACAGGGTTTCCAGGACCGCGACGATACACATATGTTCTATCTAGACTATCTACAGTAGCATACACTGTTCAGTGGATAGTAGAACAATTGACGAATTTCCGACTACTTTGGACGACGGTTCCGGGCCTGGCGGGCATTTTGATCCGTCGAAAACCCCGCCCAACCTCGGATCGATTTTTTCCCGATCGAACAAGGGAGATGAAAGCCAACTTCAAGGTAAAGCACAACCTGGACTCTTGCCCTCACATGGAATGAACACGATTGCATAGTTCTCGAACCTTTGTGGCACTGTCTATCGACAAGGGAACGTCGTATTCACGCCTGATGGAAATTCTGTCCTGAGCCCGGTGGGAAACCGCGTTTCGGTGTTCGACCTTGTAAAGTGAGTAATAATCTCGCATATCCTGGGATACACGACCAACCATGTGCTATAGTAACAAGTCTAGAACGCTTCCCTTTGAGAACCGTAAAAATATCGCCGCAATAGCACTCAGTCCGGATTCGAATGTCTTGATCACGGTGGACGAAGGTCAGGCTCGTGGAACCAGCACCCTCGTCCCCCTACAACCTCTGACGAATCTCTTTTAGATGGTCGGGCTTTACTCGTTAACTTTAAGAGGGGTTTAGTACTACATCACTTCAACTTCCAAAACCGTGTTCGAATGATCCAGTTCTCTCCGGATGGAAGGTAAGTAATAATCTCAACCCCCCCGGCCCCGATTGACCCTGGCCTATTTCGCAGATATATTGCTGTGACGCGGGAGGCGCATGTGCAAGTTTGGCGTACCCCAAACTATCTCTTTCGAGAATTCGCGCCCTTTAATCTGCACCGCACATACACCGGACACCACGACGAAGTCTTAAGTTTGGAATGGTCTCCCGACTCGAAGTACGTCAACTATTTGTAATGGGCTGTGTCTCCGACATTAACCCCCATTGATAGATGTTTCATAACCACTTCTCGCGATATGACTGCGAGACTTTTCACTCTTGACCCGTTGGAGGAGTTCCGGCCTAAGACGTTTGCAGGTCACCGAGATGCGGTCATCGGGGCATATTTTTCCTCAGACTGTGGATCAGTATGTGTTCTATGATTAACCGCGTCATCTGCTTGCCAACCACGCCCCAAGATATATACAGTCAGCAGGGACGGCGCCGTCTTCACATGGCGTGAAAAGCAAAACGAGGATCAAGATGACACAGACGACACCGCGCCTGTATCATGCGACGTTGGCACTTCCATCGCGCGGACCCGCTGGGGGATTCACAAACGCAATTACTTCAACCAACACAACACCAAGGTCACTTGTTCTATATTCCACCGAGCATCCAACCTCCTTGTCATCGGTTTCTCCACTGGCGTGTTTGGTCTTTGGGAGATGCCCGACTTCACCAACCTCCACACCCTCAGCATCTCGCAGGAGAAGATATCCTCGATCGCCATAAACCCATCGGGTGAATGGTTGGCCTTCGGCGCAAAGAAGCTTGGACAGCTGCTGGTGTGGGAATGGCAGTCGGAATCTTACGTCCTAAAGCAACAGGGGCATTATTTCGATATGAATACTGTCTCGTATTCCCCAGACGGCCAGTATATCGCAACTGGTGGAGATGATGGCAAGGTCAAGGTCTGGAATTCCACCTCCGGATTCTGTTTCGTTACGTTCTCGGAACATTCGGCAGCGGTGTCTGGTGTCGAGTTTGCGAAACAGGGTCAAATCCTGTTTTCTGCATCTCTGGATGGAACAGTCCGGGCCTTTGATCTTGTTCGCTACCGAAACTTCCGGACATTCACATCGCCTTCACCTGTCCAATTCTCGAGTTTCACCGTGGATCCCAGTGGCGAGGTCGTGGTCGCCGGCTCGATCGATTCCTTCGAGATTTTCATGTGGTCGGTCCAGACTGGCAAATTACTGGATATCTTATCTGGCCACGAAGGGCCTGTCAGCAGCCTATCGTTCTCACCCACGGGAAATTTTCTGGCGAGTGGCTCTTGGGACAAATCTGTCAGACTTTGGAACGTGTACGGCCGTTCCAGGGCAGTCGAACCTTTCCAGTTCGGCGCGGAAGTCCTCGCCTTAGCTTTCCGGCCCGACGGAAAGGAGCTTGCGATCACTACCCTCGATGGTCAGGTTACCTTCTATGACGTGGATCAGGGGAGGCAGAAGAGCGTGATCGAAGGGAGGAAGGACATTTCAGGCGGCCGGAAAGCGGACGACAGGATAACCGCTGCAAACAATTCGTCGGGGAAATCCTACAACAGTCTTGCATACACTGCGGATGGACAGTGTATCATTGCCGGCGGAAATAGCAAGTATGTGGTGATATACGATGCTCGGGATGGAGTCGTTATCAAGAAGTTCCAAATATCGGAAAATCTCTCACTCGACGGGACCGAAGAGTTCCTGGACAGTCGCCGGCTGACCGACGCTGGGAACTTGGACACCCTGGGCACTCGTGGGGAAGATAGCGACCTCGAGGACCGGATGGACATTTCATTACCAGGAGTCCAGAGGGGTGACATGTCAAAACGGGGATACAGGTTAGAGGCGAGGACGAAGTGTGTGAAGATATCTCCCACAGGCAATGCATGGGCAGCGGCTTCGACGGAAGGGCTCCTCATTTATTCAATCGACGATACAGTCACGTTTGATCCCTTCGACCTCGACATCGACTTGACGCCTCAGGCGGTGCTGGACACACTCGCGTCGCGGTCTTACCTCAAGTCACTCGTGATGGCCTTCCGCCTGAACGAAAAGCTGCTTATCCAGCGTGTATTCGAATCCATTCCTCATTCGGACGTCAAACTGATCGTGCGGCAACTTCCCGTGGTGTACATCACGGCCCTGCTGAGATTTGTCGCCGAACATCTGGACAAGGGCCCTCACCTGGAGTTTGATCTTCTCTGGGTGAAGGAGGCACTCCTGGCGCATGGCCGCTTTCTTCGAGATAGGAGCGGCGAGTATGCGAGCGTGTTCAGGGCGTTGACAAAGGGTTTGGTCGACGTTCAAAGGAACGTATCAAAACTGTGAGTTCGTCTGTTCCACTCATGCCCGTGCTTCCACTGATATACTTTCGCCCCAAGATGTGATGACAACGTCTCATCACTATCTTACCTTATTGATCAGTCGAACGCGAGGTCTTCGCGAGCTGAATGTAGCGCTGATCATATGAATATGGACAAACTTTAGATTATCTGACTGTATTTGTTGTAGCTGCGGTATTTTTATGTCATGCTGGACAGCGCTGGACCATATGTCCTGACCTTGTGGGTGCCCACGCGGCAGTAGCAATGAAGCGCGCCGCCGGATATCACGTGGGCCAACGCGTCCCCCTCTTTCTCGTGTTCCTCATTTTGGGTTGTCAACTACGGTTACAATTCCAACCTGAAGACCTGGCGCATGCCTCTCACACGCGCGCAGCACACATGACCAAGGCATTACAGGAACATATTAAGATTGGCGACGACTCTCCCACGGATGAAGAATTATATGCCTGGACGATGCGGAGGGAGGCAATTGCCTCTTGCTTGATCGAGGATGTCTTTCATCTGAGGCCAAATTCCGCTAAGAGTGAGTTTCTGGGTTGACTCTCGCGATTTTCTGTGACACGTGTTCGTAGACTATGATTTTAACTGGCTGGGCCGCGTGCCATGCAGGTCTGTGAAGATTGCCGGGATGGTAATTGGAATCAAAGACTATGAGAGCAAACGAATTTACACGAGTACCGCTCCTTCTCCTACAGCTTGTGTATCTTGATTTACATGTATAATACCTTGCAGTTGACGACAATACGGGGGTCATTGAATGTCACCACAAGGACCTCGTTACACCCCGCAGCCCCTCGAAACGAAGGGATAGAACATTCCAAGGGTTCAATTATCCGCCCCTCCCTCCACCGATAGCGTACGTTGGACGGCCCGTAACCGTTGCTGGTCGTGTCTGCAGGGGAAGGAAGATATACCTCACCGCCGAGTCGATTGGTGAGCTTCGCCCCAGCTGTTGTTGTCTCCTCTCAATCGTCAAAGATCTCACGCTTATGGTTGCCTAGTATTATGCAAGTCCTATAACGAAGAATTGACTCATTGGAATACAGCCCTAGTCTTGCGCGGGTCACATTACTTTATCAATACCCCGTTCGTTATCCCCGAAGTGACTGAACCGCTGCAGACGGCCCCAATGGAACCGACGCCTGTAAATCCCAAGGAGCCTACTCCGTTAACTATCCCGTCGCCTGCACGCCACGCCTTTAAACGACACACGCCGGACTGCCAGGAACAGATTCCGAGTAAATACCAACCGGTAAGCTCCACCGGAAGTGCCTTGCTTTCCGGTGTATCTCATATGAATCGCTCGGTTCAGCCAAAATCCCCTGTCAAGCTACGGCACCCCACAAGAGTGCACAAACGAGATTTGACCGTCAACACACTGAAGATCTACCTCAAACATTACATGGACAACCAAGCCCACGCGAATGACGATTATGTGACGTTGGAATCCTTGGATACAATCTCAAGCACACCTACCAAACGCCGCCGAACCTCAGCGGATGCCTTGATGCCTCGGCCAGCGTTCGAGAATCGCGCGATTCCCATATCTCCTTCAGAATCTATCCAGAAGCCAAGGAAGCGCCGGAGGATCGATCCAGAGGCTGGGATTCGTGGGTTGACCATGAGCTATTTGCGCCGAGTCCCAGAATTAGGGTTGTTGGCCGAAAAGATCGTCGCCGCAGAGGACAAGAAGAAACGTCAGGAGGCGAGGCAAGCACGAGAAGCGGCCAAATCCCAGCGGCTTCCTATACCGGCAAAGACAGAAAACCCCAAATCGCGAACGAGCACCCGGGAGCGTACGAAACGACTATTCCGCCAGGCGATCATCAAGCTCTGTGATGAGGGTAGCATTGTTCTTTGGGACGGACCACGTCGAGTGTGGGGTGCAGAACAGGATGCCATCAGCTCGCGCCTGTGGCACACGAACGCGACCGTGGACACGACCGTTTCGTCCGTCGGAGTTAGCACCACAGGGGATAATTCGCACTTGGAGGACTCGCAGGATCACGGGATGTCGGAACCCGACCCGAAAGAGGAGAGCTATGTTAGCTTGACACCTGCTCATTTGGGAAAATACGTGGAAAAGGCGATCGAGGAAATATGTTCCCGGAAGGAGAAAGCCCGTGGATCGAGCCATCGGGGTTCTAAGGGTCCAACGCTGACAGAGATCCTCTCACGGATGAAGGCGGATGGTAGATGGAGGAGCATTGGAGAGTGCGTTGTGGCCGAGGCATTACAATGGCTGAAGGATGAGGAGCGTGTGTGGGAGGTTGGCGGGGGACACTGGGAACTTACGATTTGAACCCAAGATCGAGAGGGTTCCCGTGGAAGATCTGATGTCTAGGTGAGAAACGTTGTTCGAGGGAGGCTATATATCTCACAAAGCCGGACGTTATTCGCCAGTGTTGAGAGGTGCATTTGGTGGACCGCTCATTGTATGTGATGGAGTTGATCCGATCTGTGGCGATAAGCAGTTTTATTGGAGAGGAAGGTGCGTTTTGCTGTGGCAATGCTCCGTTCAGCGGGGGCGAAAACCCAGACTCCGGATCCAATTACCTCAGTTTGCTGATCCACGTTGGCTTGCAGGCCACATGTAGCATGGTGACTTGTTCGGGACTGCCATCAATCGTCTTGAAAATGATTACCCAGAACCCGGTTTTTCATTTCATGTTTAGAGTTCAATTGGGGTAGGCCTTAGATTCATATCTAAGCAGCTCGACGGGCGTTTTTTGAGGCAGATTCATCCGTGGGATAGCGGAAAACGACCTTGAGTCAGATGACCGCTGTGGATATGTGGGAATACCTCTCGAAAGGGTAAAGAGCATTGCGTGTGTGTAACCCGTATGCACTTTTACGAAGCGTCTGTTAATGTAATCCCAAGTTCTCCTTTCTCCCTTTGAAATCTTTCTGATCGGACTTGGTGGATTCATTCACCAGCATAACCAATACCACCTTCCTCTGTAACGTGGTTCATTGACCCCGACACCTGAGTGGGTAAGGTCTGGGGCTAACCCGGGCTATTGCTTGTCCGCCGCCTTCCTGGAATTATCTTTGGATGTCGGCCCAGGTTACTGTTCTCTGACATGTAGAAGCAACTATGAATGGGACCTCTTTTCCGTTTGGCGGCCGCAAGGTGATGGACAGTGGCCAGCTCGCTTATAAAAAGCACCCTTTTCTTCAATCACCTCGAATCCGGTTGCGTCAAAATCGAGGCTGCATCATTTCCGCCTCATGTTCGCCATGCCCCAGCTGAGCCCCCGTCACGTTTACGTCCGATAAAAACAGGCCGCGCTCCCCTGCGTTTTCTCCCTCACCGTCGCTGTCCCCGGCACTGGCACTGGCTTTGCCTCCCTAACGTCCCTTAACGACCCTTCCCCCCCCCTCCTCCTCCTCATCTTACATTATTGTTACAATGGCCGCCACTGATGCCTCCTTGCCCCCTTCTCCCCCTCTTGGCACCCTCATCGACAACGGTTCTTTGGAACTCGTAGAACTGCTCGGTCAGGGCGGTTATGGGATCGTTTACCGTGCCTTCGACACCCGATCCCATATCCCCATCTCTTACGCCGTGAAATGCCTCCCCCATGCCCACGCCTCTCGATCATCCCGTCGACGTCAACTGCACTTGCGCGAGATCCGTCTCCACAAGCTCGCCTCCGCCCATCCCAATGTCGTTTCCCTCCACCGTGTCGTTGAGGACAAAGATTTCACATATATCGTTATGGACTATTGTGAGGATGGTGACTTGTTCACCCAGATCCTCCACCAGCGCCGGTACCTTGGCCAGGATGAACTTGTCAAGCACGTCTTCCTGCAGCTGCTCGATGCAGTTGAATACAGCCACTCGCTGGGTATTTATCACAGGGACTTAAAGCCAGAAAACGTACTCTGCTTCGACGGCGGTTTACGCCTTGCCATCACGGATTTCGGGTTGGCCACCACCGATGCGTTCAGCGAGGAGTTTAGAACAGGCAGCGCCTACCACATGAGTCCAGGTATGCCAACGATGCCTATCTCATTTCCGATCTTCTGAGACAAGCCCGTTGTTTTCAGAATGCCACGGCGGACAATTCGCTCACAATGGCTCATACTCTCCCCTGTTCAATGATGTCTGGTCCCTCGGCATCATTCTCCTCAACCTTCTCACTGGTCGTAACCCATGGAAGTCAGCCTCCCTCAACGATCCCACCTTCTACGCCTATCTCCAGGACCCCACCCGTTTCCTCCCCACCGTCCTGCCGATTTCCGACGAGGTCAACGCTCTGTTGGTCCGCGTTCTGGATGTCGATTGGAGGAGGCGTCTCACTGTGACAGAGATGAAGGAATACGTCAAGCGAATCGACAACTTCTATTCCGATGACGTTGTCTTTGAAGGCAGCATGGCACGTTGTACTTGGGAACTTGGTATGGACGTTGGGAGTGATACCGGAGAGTCGCAGCAGGCCGAGGTCGTCGAGGCTTCTAAAACGAATGCTTCCGTTTCTCGGTGGAGTTCGGATTCGAAATCCGATTCCTCCATGGTCTTTGCCACGTATTCTGCCGCGCAGAAGGCTGGGTGGAGGCCATCTGTTTCGAACGACGAGACTTGCGCTGTCGAAGCTTCGATGCGCTCATCGTCTTTCCCCGCTTCGCTCGTCTCCCTCCCAAGAACCCAATTCCAGACGTCGCGCTCCTCTCAGTCAACATGGAGCATCCCCTCTCCGTCGGCTTCGCCGTCTCTCGACTCGCTACCTGTCACGCCTGACAATCCTGATGATGCATTCGCTACTAAACGCCTGACCATCAACACCAACAACTGCACCACCACCTACTATCGCCATAGCGTCGCCATGAAGACCGATGCGTCGCTATCAATGTACACCGCGATGGAAGCCTCCGCGATCGAGTTGTCCCCGTCCGCACGCCTCTTCGCCGATTTTGCCAAGACCCCCGTCCGTGAGTACGCCCGGCACGACATGGAAGAGACCGACACTGAGATGCGAGACGAGCTGGTCGATAGTCCCTTCATCGGAGTTGACTCTGCGTCACAATCATCATCGTCCGATCGAGACAGTCCCGTTCTCCGCGGTCGTATTACGTTGTCCGGGGTCCGTGACTCCAGAGCGATGGACGACAGCGAATCGTGGAGGTCTTCCTTCTACCAGACTTCCCGTCCCATGTCTGTCGCCAACGATAATGATGCGGGCTTCTCCCTCGTACTGGATGAGTCAGCCAATCTGAACGCTGGCGCCTTCACGTTCGATCCGACCTTGGACTTCTTCGGCCATGAGCAACGCACCTCGCCCGTCAATGAGAAGGCGTCATGGGCTTTGTCGTGGACCCCAGCCGACCTGTCATCTTCTTCTCACGAGTACGACACCCCATCATCCTCCTCATCCGTCTCCACTTTTTTCACACCGTCAAAGCCCATCGACATCCCAGCCCCCGCGACGTCGAAGCAGCGAGGAGAGAGGAAGCAGCGCCGCGGTGGTTTTTTTCGGGACCATATACGGCTTACTTTTCCACGGCAAAACGACTCTTCGCAGCGCGAAACCGCTTTGGTCTTCTCCCCTTCCTCACCTTCCACCAAGCCTCAAGCACTCTCGACGAACAACATGGCCGAAGTGGTCTCGTACGGGGATACGAGCGGCCTTTCGACGTCGTGGACGCGTCGAGGAAGGTTTGGTGGCCATTTAACTACTCGAACGCGAAAAAACTGGTTGCTCTTTTCGCCAGGAAAACTTTTTGGAAACACCGTTACTTCCTCGTAGCAGGATGCATCACTACGTGGTGTATTTATCTTATTCTCCCCTCAACCGTGTTGTAGGAAAACCACCGCTAATAGCTTAGCCACCCCACCCCACACCCTTGCATGACCATCATCGCCTAGTACGCTATGTATCGCATAACCTGTAACTTCACTGGCATTTGAAGCAACTGTAAACCACGATCATTCACGAATCACAACCACCATGGATTTTGCGACGCATTCTTTTCTTGAACTTCGAGTTTGTGGGGGTTGTGAGTATAATTTCGATTAAAGAGAGGACTATGGTAACAACTAGTACGCCTTGAGGTCTAGCATCTTCCGGCCTCTCTCTCGTTCGACGGAATCCTTCCCTCTGATCCCAGAACCCTTGTCTAACCTCCTTGCCTTTCCACCAATACCGTCACCCATAGCCAGAGGCGTGTTCCCCGACTGCAACATCCGGAACGTCGCTTTGATGACGTTCAACGGGTTCCGACTGCCCCACACCTTCGCACTACAATCTTTGATACCAGCCGCTTTGAGGACTTGGTGGATGTTTGGGTTGCACCGCAGACCGAAGCCGAGAGGACGAGGGCGAAGGATGACCCTGGTCGCACCGAGTTTGGTCTGTGTCTCGGTCCAGACCGTTCGGTTCTCGAACCGTTCGACATAGTCCATATTTCGGACCGCCTCAGCGTAGGCCTTGTCCGTAGCGCGCGGTAACTCCTCGTCCTTCCCTTCGCCATAACCCACGAGCCCGTTTCCGTTTCCGACCACGACGAGTGAGTACTGTCGGTGGATCTTGCCCTTGCCCGTCTGCTGGGTGATTCGGCGTGTGAAGAGGGGGTAGTAATGGAGGTTAGCCATCTCTGAACGAGATAGTGGTAGGTGGTTGAGGACCGAATAGCCTTCTTCGTCTGTACTCGTCTCCTGCGCTTCGGGATCCTGCTCTCCAAGTTCTGAAGCCTCGGCTTGCCTGGCGGCTTTGAAGATGGAGGTCTCGTTCCGGACGGTAACCTTCCCTCCGTACGGATTCTTCTTGGTCGGCTCGTAAGTAGCACTCTCGTGACTATCCATCAAAGGATCGTGTGTTAAGAGGTTCGGATAGGGATTGGCAAAGTAGTAGTCGTCAAGGTTGACTTGCTCATCCGCCTTTACAACGGAAGAGTGCTCCTCAGGTTTTGGGAGGTTACTGCTACCTTCGGCGGGAGGGGCAGAGGTCGCATAAGAGCGGAATTTTTGCACGGGAAATGCTGACTGCTGAGTGAGATGTGCAGTCCGACGCGTCGCTGTACGCGCCGTCAGCCTGAGGAGTGTCGGCTGCAGCATTGGTCGAGACACCCGGAGTGAGTTTGCGAATGTAACGGAATGCCACGAGAGTGAGCGTGACCCATAAAGCTACCCGCGTGACAGCTTGCGTCACACCTCCGGAACAATCGTCATATTCAAGGAGTCCTCCGAGCCGGGTAATCGCGCCACAGACGATCTCAAACAATAACTACGACCATGACCTCTGGAACTCAATCCCCACCTCTTGAAGCCACTGGCGAACATAAGCCGATGGGCATCTCCTCTGTAAACGACCCCGACGCAAAGATCGAGGTTGTCCCCGACTCTGAACAACGTGCTCGTGCGCCCTCTTCATCCGCAGTAACAGAAATCGCGCCTTGACTTACACCTAGAATACTTCCAAGAACCCACCACTGTCGCCCAGAAACGTGCCGCTAGTAACCAGGAGGTGCGTCGCAATCAGTTATCTAGCTGTCACAACCAACCCCTGATCCTTGTCCTGCACGCAGAAGATGATGGGCGAGACCGTCAGTGCCCAATTAGAAAAGGAAGGCCGATTCATCGATTGAATATTGGATTATGTGTAGTAGTTGATATGTGTATGAATAACGTGCGACCTCTCAGTCCAAGTCCATCATCCCCAGTACGCGCATGGCCTCCTCTCTAGTAATGTTCACCGGTGGCTTCGATTTGGCGCTTGAGTGAAATACCAGGCGTGCGACAACCTCACCCTACGCGGTTGCACGATCAGCATCAATATCGATGGAATGGGGCCAATCAACTCACGAATTCCACAAGACACGCTGCCACGATAAGCCTGCAATCTGATTTCAGCAAAGATTCTGGAAGAGGGAGATAGTGACATACCAAATGATGATCCACGTTATACGTTCCATCGCATTGTTGTTCAGGTGATCATGGATGGCGTCCAACTGCGAGGCGACGTCAGCACACGGGAATGCTTATCAAATACAACGAGAAACGCCACCAAGTCGCCGACGACAGCCAGCTTTTCATTTAGTACATGGACGCGTGGACCGATTTCCATGTATTCCCGCACTGCGTCATACAAACCCTTCAAACTCGCTTCACTCCAGAACAACTCCGGCACATCGAGAACGTTTGACACAAGGTTCACGTCCCTCCTAAGTTTGAACAGTTTACCTGGAACGTGGTGAGTATACTTGTAACTCCCGTCGTTGGGACCGGCGAACTCACCCGTCATCTTCAGGGCCTGCATCCTTCTCAACTTCAACCCTCCTTCCGTAGCCATTCGCTTGGGGATGGAACGGATTTCCGGATTTGAGAGGATCCGCGCGCTCAGCGTTTCATAATAGGATAACAGTGTTGACTGGGCAAGGGCATGTGAAACGGCAACTTTCAACAAATGTGAATGTGTCTTGAACGCTGGGGCAATGACGTCAAAAACATGAGGGAACCACTTCACCTTGTGAAGGGGAGATGTGCAAATGATACTCACTGAAGAAGTCGTTGTAGATTCTGGGGTACGCGATAAGAGGGTCGTAGACGAAATGACATTCCTCTACTTCCCAATCATCTTCCGTCATCTTGCGCTTCATCACGCCAGCTCTGTCGATATCCTCGAGAATTCTGATCTCCTGGTTTTCGGTGAAGCCAAAGAACACAGCCACGCCGTAAGAAAAGAACACGAGCTCGGCCATGTTCGAATAGTCGACCGGCGGTTCGGTTCTTGGTGGTCTTCGCTTCTTTTTCCTAGTCACGTTAGGGGATTGAGAGGTCTTTGGGGGCGTGTGGGCATCATCGTGATCTTCACGAGGTTGTTGCGTCCGGGGCGAGTCCTCATAAGACATTGATATCAGAGGGGTATGACCTGGAGAGCCGCCCCCGGTCATATAACCATCCAGTCGCCTCTCCTCAACGGAGTTGGATGTGAAGTATGTTCCTTGATAACCCAGTTCCTCCGCCTCGGACAGTTGATACATAGGGTCCGTATCATCAGAAGAGGTCGCGAATGCGGAGGAACGTAGATTCGTGTGAAGACTGTATCCCGGCAGCAGCGGCAGATGGTACATCTAACCGACCGACCATTTAAATGGGGTCTAGGCACGAAGGAGAAAAAACTCACGGTATAGAGTGCACCATCAAACACCCTTGGAACCACGTTATGTTCTCTACGTAAGAAACTTGCAAGTAACTTCATGTTGAAGCTCTCCGCGACGCAGTAAGCGGTCAACCGGTTGAACCCAGCTTTCTTCCTCTGCTCCTTGCCCATCCTCTCCCCCTCACTCTTGCGCTCCTTGATGATACCAGCGTCCGTCTCGTATCCATGGGGATCATCGTCTTCAGGAAACGACTTGGTTTGTGGCGCGGATGGCAGAACGACAAGTTTCTGGGATGTCTTTGAGGTCCTCTGGTTCTTGACCGCGCCCGGCGAGGGCTTCAACCCAGATATCGAAGGTTTCCTTGTGAGAAGTGGTTTTTGCTGGGTCGAAGCAGATGGAGAGAGCAGTGATGGGCGTTTGCTCCGTGGCTGGATCATCGCGGCGGCGACAGAAGCATTCCTGATCGCGATCGACGACATCATGAGGATGAATTTTGAAAAACATGGTATTGGATATGCATGGCTTCCTGTAGGATAATGCTAGGTACACATCTACGCTCTCTCACATCTGGCTGGCTAAGCCGTTAATTCATGACCGTTTCTTCCTAATGCTCGTTCTCGTCCCGGTGGCAGACGAGGTGGAAACCCGAGTGCTTCGCCTCGTCTTCGCCTTTTGTGGAGAGAGGGGTTCAGGGGATGGAGAACCTCGCGATGACGCCGTCGATAACCTGGAAGATCTTCGCACCACTTTCTCTTCCTGCGCGAGGCCCTGTTTCTGGGTCTTTGCTGGCGTTCTCGTCTTTCGTTGGGACCGGCGAGCCGGGGTGGTTGGGGGTAGAGGTGCCACATCATCCTCATCCTCTCCCTCAGTGTCACCGTAGAACAGCGTTCCCGGGATTGTCTTTACAGGGTCAGGTGTCGCCTTCTTGCTCGCAGGAACCTGGGTGCGCGTGGTTGATCTCAGTCGGGGCGGAGGTGATACAGATTTGTGCGGCTGCCGTTGACGACCGGCAGATATTGAAAATGCGCCACCATTCTGTGAAGGAGGCTCTGGTTCTTGCTCCTCATCTGACTCAGGCGCGAACGCCCCAGGTGGCAGCCTCGAAGAGGTAGTCTGTGACTGAACCACGGAGGGACCCTGGGACCTCGAGGTATTTGAAAAGCCATTCGTCGAACTCGTGCCAAAGACCGAGAAGGAAAACGGTGCTGAAGTTTCTTCCACCTCCGATTGCGCCAGGTCCGTTGTCTGTGTCGGCTCTTCCTCGGCTATATGATCCCCTTCGTAGTCCATCATCATCTGGATGTCTTGCGCACTGTCGTCGAGGCTATGTTGCAGGTGTGGTGAGGGAGTACGAGAGTTCCCAGAAGGCTCTTCCCCGTTGGCCTCAGGCGCATCGCCATCTGGAGGCTGTTGTGGGTTGTAGAACGCGTTTGGTCGTTGGTTCGCACTCGGCTTCAGCTGGAATGACACAGGTTCTGGCGCGGGCCTCTGGCTTACGCGGAAGCCATTGGTTGATGTGAGGTGTGTCGAATCTACAAGTGGGGGCGCAGGGATTGGGTTGTCCACAGCGGATACAGAAATCGCAAGGGGTTGCGGTGGGGGTTGATTGGTGGCCACTGGCGGGAAGGGGTTGCGTGACGTGGACGCTGAGGTTTCGGAGACAGGACGGGAAGGAACAACGCCACCAAACAGAGGTGCTTTCGCCCGCTTTGGTGCTGGGGTTTTGAGGGGATTGTAGGAGGCAGGCCTTGGCTCCGGCAAGGGAATTTGTTCCCAAGACATGCTTAGATCGTTGATGCTGGTATTGCCTACATTTACCCACGAATGGGAAAGCCCGGCACCCGGTATCGATGCAGACGTATTGGTGCCCTCCCTCCGTTGGCTGGACTGACTTAGTTCAGCCTCCAACAATTGTTTCTCAATCGCAGGCATGACAGCTAACACCTCATCCATCATCTGTCTACGCTCTTTCTGCCGTTGGTCCGCGTGTGGGCCTGGGGATGCAAACTGGCGGTCGAGTTTTACAGCTGCGGCGAATTGACCGCTATGGATGAGACGTGTGCAAACAAGATCGTGGATCACGGGTATTGAAGGGACGGGGATCTCGATTGGCGGGTTCAAAGCGTAGTCGTGGACAAATGACTGTTCGTACGCTGAGAAAGGGTACGCGACGAGAATCTTGAGAGGAACAGAGCGAGGATTGGCTGATTTCGTTGGTCAGAAATATCGCATGGTTTTTGAGTGCCAGATTCTTACGAGAGAGGGTCCAATTGAGTAGTTTGCGGAGGACTCGTGGTCGCGTTTCGTCATTTTCCGAAAAACTCCTTTGGTATTGCCAGGCCTCGAGAAAGGATGTTTCCGCGAGAGACAGAGCGTAAATATCAATGTCGTCCGGTTCTGTCAAGAGAGGCTTGCAAGTTCGGATATATTTCACGATAAGGGGAGTCGGATTTTCAGAAAGTGAGATGACCTCGATGATCTTGCTCGCGTAGTCTCGGTTGAGCCGCGCATCGGAGAGAACGGAGACAGCTCTCTGTGGTCAAGCGCGTTTTCAGATCGGTGCGTTCGATTCAATTAGCATGATCACTCACCTCAACGTTCCACCCCGTGTCGAGATGCCAGTAGGCGTCGCATAGAGCGCAGAATTGTGGCGAGATACAACGTTCATCTGCGAACCTGACTTCCCTCCCATCCTGATGCCACTTGAGAAGGAAATAAACCAAAGAATCCTTTTTCAGTCGGTCGTAATTGGAGTCCTCGATCGCGTGTAGAAGGTTTGAGAGAGATGCGACGTCAGTCGGAGGGTAGAGAGTAGCTGGTTCCCGAACACCGCCCGACAAGAGCAGTGTGTCGAAGAACAAGAGGTCAGAAAGAAGACTTCGTCTGCTCTCGATGGTGTGGGGAATTGCATCGCGCCAAGCGAACGTCTGGGGTTCGAGGTCGAAACAATTGAGGAATCCTGCGCTAACCTCGAACGTCGCGTCGTCCTGGAGAGTGGAATCAGCAACGCGAGAAACTGAGGAGAGAACGGGAAGAGATTGGACTGACCACCTGCATTGTTTTGCCGCTGCGTGCCAGGTGGGAGTGAACAAAGCCCCCGGTGTTTGCCGAGTGAGACCACCCTTCTGGGCTCTCCGCCCATCATCAACACCTCACCTGCACGCTCCTCGCTGTCGAAGACGAAGGCGGGCGCACGGGCACCGCCATTTCACCAGGGTTCAACAAATACGCCTTTTTACACTCTTGGTCCTCCAGATGAAGCATTCTAGATGGACAACACCCCCCACGCGCCGCGAATTCACCCTCCTGCTCTGCGCGTTCGCCATTTTCATTATCTCCTACAATCTAAATGCCTCATTGCATGTTATCGGCCTCACGCCTGGTGCTTCCCTTCAAAAACTCGGTCTCGGTTCAGACCCTGGCTTCGGCCCTGATGGGCGAAAGCCGGAACCGTTCAGGGATGCCGCAGAAGATCTAATCTTTGGGGAATGGGAGTGGCCGGAGGGTCAAGTGGCCGGTTCGCCCGCGAAAACTCATAAGGAGAAGGCCACCGCTCAAAGACAGAAGTCATTCCACTACATTCCTCCCAGCGTAAATAGCCAGCAGGTGGAATGGGCGAAGAAGCATCCCAGCAGTGTCCTCGTCAAGCATATACCAGGTTGGTGGTTTCCCAGTAACCCTTGGCGTTTTACCGAGGCCTCTATCCGTTTCTCACAGGATACAGCATTATTGATTCACTGATTATGTTCAATGGCACGCTGTACATCGTTACCGACCACGACGGGCGATGGCCGTCCCTCGATGAGATCTCTGGGGTGACCCCGTTAGCAGAGGAACATTATAAGAACGAACTTCGGTTCGTCTCTCCGGAGAAGGCGGCCTCACTGATTCCTCCGCTCGCTGGGAGGTAATTTCTCTTGTTTGGGTTCCAAACACTCCTTTGCTCATTGGTTTTACAGCATCGACGGTGTCACCCTTTTATCGCTCGACGAAGCGAAAGGTAGGTCGCCATCCCGAAGGCTTTTGATCGTGATGGTGGCTCACACTCTGTTTATCAGACCAAGACTCACGGACTGTGATCTCGCTCCTGAGGACATACAGTAGTCTCGACGCCGAGATAACTTCAGATGGGGCTACCGCACTCGCTTTCCCCTCTAGAATCGCCTACCCTCGGGTAACCTACTTCTCTGACCCGCAACCGCTCCGAGAAGAAGGCGGGGCCGAGGAACTCATACCGCGGACCCGCACCCAAATGGGCCTCTCCCACTCCCTGACGAAATCACTCCTACCTTCTACCGGGATCATGTATCACCACGATTGGCTGGACTTCCACGAAAGTGAGATTCCTTACGTCCTGGAGCGGGTCGTCATTGCAGACCGCAAGGCCGCTACGAAGGCGCCCTCCGGAGATGGACTTCCATACTGGTCAGCCCCTTTCAAAAGTTTGACAGCATCGAAGAATTGGTGGGAACCAGTGCGTTCCGGGCTATCTCGTGTCATGCGAGTGACCGAGAATTCCAACGAAGCCGTCGTCACATACATCAGTCGACAAGACGTTGACTCTGGCCCGACACTGAAACCGGAGGATCACGATGTGCTTATGAAGGAACTAGAAAAGCTGGCTCGTGACACCAAATGCACTGTCAAGATCGTTTCGCACTCGGCTCCGTGGCAAGAAAAGCTCCCCGCTATACTCAGGTCGACAGTGTGTAGCCTTTCCCCCTCTTTCGATACTACATATCTTACGCACACGCTCCTCATTAGGTTGTGTTGGGAGTTTACGGAGAGCACCTATTTGACAGCATTTACATGAAACATACACCGCACTCTACAGTTTTCGAGTTTTGGCCAGCGGGGACATTTACACGCGATGTGGAACTCCCCGCAACTTCCACTGGACTGAATTACGTTGCCTGGTGGTCGGACAAGTGAGTTTTTTGTTCCTATAGTTCCCAATTCGGCGCCAATCTAACCCGTCTCCAGGAAACACCCTAATTCTTCCCTACCACCGATCATACATCCAGCGGATGCAAGCACGTTCCGTCAAATTGTGCTCATCGACGCCAGAGCCATCGCGCAATCCATCCGGGAGGTTCTCTCGGGTCGATAAACCTAGACGTCGATGGATATGGGACATTCATTCCACGTTCCTTCCCCCTTCCACATGGACACATAGAAATTTACGCCGACGCACGTAGAGTACTGTCAACACAGACATCTAGTTGCACCAGAACGTCCTACACCGATAAAGGCTTACCGTTACCTCGCTGTCGTCTGTTGTCCGCTTGCCTTCTCTTGCAGACGGTCGGTCAAGGAGGCGTCCGCTGCATTAGCGGCGGGAATTTCTAATTTACTATGACCTTCTTTCCTGGGTGTCCGGGTGTCTCCCTTGAAGCCGATATAATACAATCGCGTCACTTCCCCTCCGACAGCTTCGCCCTGACACGAAAACTTGAGATGGAGATTCTACTTGGAGATGGGACTTACGAAAAAGACCGAGAGGGAGTGGATGTTGGCAAAGGCCGGGGTATTCAAGGGATATTCAATGACCCCCACTTCGCCCTCTTGCAGGGTGACGTTTAGTTGGGGTTTTGTCACCTCTGCATCCTCGAAGTCAACGATCGTAGCGTGGTTGGCGTAGATCCGCAGATGGCGTGGGGCCACTTCCCCTCGACCTACGTATGAACATGGATTAGCCACTCACGAAAACATCGGCACAGGTCTGCGGTGTACCGAGTTTAAGCGATATAGATCTTAGGCGAACGTTCTGGGTGAACGGTATGTGTATGACCACCTGGGGGTCGCTCCTTTCAGCAAATAAGCAATGGGTCCAGGCAGTGTGATATGCTTACCTGGTCATCAACATTCGAGTCGGCATATTTTGAGGTATCCTCTCTTTCGTCCCAAGGTTTTATAATAGTCTTTGCGTCCTCCGGCACGGTAAGATTCAGCCCATGGACGCTTCACAAATGAAATGTCCAGAAACTGCGAATTTTATGATGCATCCTGGCATAACTTGGAATCCCCTCACTTGTGTTTATCAATCACGGCGTAGAGGCTACTCGTCTCCGAACCGAAGTTCCCGGTGTTGCTCTGTTCTGACGCAGACATCCCGCAACGAAAGTCTACGGGGTAAGATTATGGAGGATGTTGAGGGTGAGAGAGGGTGGGTAAGCCTGAGTTCAAGTTGCGCGTCCATCTGGCCCAGTGGTAGAAGTTGATCGGACTCTGCATCCTCCCACGATTGCTGCGCCGGGTTGGTCGGACTTTACGAAAGATGACTCTGGTAATTCCACCGGGACCACCCCCCGGAACCGACACCACTTCGTGGTACTTAAACCCGAAGCTCTCTTGAGGATTCTCCGCTTAGCTCGCACTTTGTCCTGTCTCTGGCATGTCGCCTCGGCTTTCCGATTTCAAGGCCCTCGTGTTTGATGTCTATGGGACCCTATGCGTCCGTTGGATCTTTCCACTCCGTCCGCGAGCTTGACCTTGACCTCATCTCCTCGCGCAATAGGACTGGGAAACGGGGATGTACAATGCCCTACAACCCTTGACATCTCAGCTTGATGAAAACCCATCTCGGAGCCAAATCCTAACCCAACTTGGCACCATCGAACTTGCACTCCAAGCAGAAAATCCTACGATGATCTACTCGGACATTCTAACTCATGCCTACGAGTGTCTCGCTCAAGACTTGAAGGGTGAGCCCGAACCTCCTCCGAATTCGTTGGTCACGTCCTGAACTCCAAATCAGTCAAAGCCACAAAAGAAGAGTGTGCGGCATTCGGCCAATCCATCAAAGACTG
>Ga0307515_10001943_pt1 | contig 45784 bp, 38 predicted proteins | sample 17_EM_MG_FD_194513 | JGI IMG/M metagenome (GOLD analysis project Ga0307515, IMG submission 194513) | Populus trichocarpa ectomycorrhiza microbial communities from riparian zone in the Pacific Northwest, United States - 17_EM | ecosystem: Host-associated > Plants > Roots > Unclassified | place... | reverse complement strand
TTCGTGTAGAGCTTTGTGCAGAGCTTCGTGCAGAGCTTTGTGTAGAGCCTCGTGCAGAGCCTCTACATCAGGATTTTTTTTTTAGGCACGTTGTTGCAAGTGAAAATCGGGGTCTGCAAAACCTGCAGGCGTAAGTCGCAATTTTAGTATTTGCGGCAAATTGCTACAAATCGCCGCAAATTGCCAAAATTGCGACTTTCGCAGGTTTTGCAGACCCCGATTTTCGTTTGCAACAACGTGCCCAAAAAAAAATTTCCTAATATAGTGGCCACCAGTTGAGCCAAACTATGCGCCCTAAAGATAAGTCCTACTAAGTTATTTAATAAGTTTTATGTTAAGTTCTAGGAATACACTAGAGTCCTCTCCTAAGACAACGCTAAAGACTAGGAAGATCTCCTTAAAAAGGTCACCTATCGCCTTAGTTACGCTGCCGCTAGTTATAACTACAATAACGTATATAGCATGGTGGCAGCCCTACGGAAGATTAAACGACGGCTGAATTAGATCTCTACTACTAACCCTCGCCTAAAGGCTCCTATATAGAAGCCCTCCGGGCCAACTACACCTATATACACTAGGTTACCGACGCCTACTATAAATACCGGAGCTAATATTAACCTCTCTATACCAACCTTCCTACGTAAGCTCCTAGACAAAAAGCGCGAGCTACTTTAGAAGCTAGGGCGCTGCTATAGATACCGTTAAGAAGGCTGTTATTACGAGAACCCGAACTACCCAATAGCTAGGTTTAGTAATCGCCGCCTAATACCTAACTTTACACCTTAAATACCGAATACCTTACTATACACTACTACTATATAAGACGAAAACGCAGTAATAGTAGTAGAGTCGGATATAAAAGTGGAAAACGCTAAGTCCTAGCCCTAAGTCGCGGGTTAGGACGCCCTAATAATAGAGGGATCTATATATCGGCCTACTTAATAAATAACTTAGTAAAGATAAACGGACGGAAATAGATAGTTTTACCTATAATAGGAACTACTGCCAAAAAGTAATATAAAAGCCGTTCTATAATTAATTGCGGAGCTACTAATAAATTTATAGATACCTAATTTGTGTATACTTATAACCTACCTACCTTACCCCTTACTAAAGCCCGCGCCCTATAACTTACTAACGGTAATTATACCGTATAGAAGATTACCTATATAGTATAACTCTACCTAGATATAAACGGGCACTAGGAAGAGCTCTAGGCCTATATTATACCACTTACTAACTACCCTATTATCCTCGGAATAAACTAGCTTAAATAATATAACCCCGCCATTAACTAAAAAAAGAGAGAAGTAACCTTTAACTCTAAATACTATAGAGAGACTTGCCTAGGGCATAGCCTAGCTGCCTCTATTTACTCCCTAGGATATTAACCTAAGGAACCCCTTATTACCCCACCTATAACTAACTGCTACTACATAAGTGCTATGGCTTTCTACTATATAGCACGTAAGAAAGGCTAAACCGTTACTATAGCTTCCCGATTATAACTATATAAGCTTAATAAAGAATAGGACCACGTCCTCTATAGTAACAGAATAGACATAGTTAACCTCCTAGAAGACAACGCCCTTGCGGAACTCTACGGACTTTTACCTTTAGACTTTAAGAAGTTTATAAACCTTAAAAAAGGACTTACTAACGAGGAACTCTATAAGCTCCTCCTTAAGAGGTACTACGACTTTATTAATATATGCTTATAAAAGGGCGCAGATATACTTCCCCCACACCGACCTAACGACTATGCTATTAACATTAAATAAGGGAAAATACTACCTTATAAGAGACCCTACCTAATATTAAAAGACGAACTCCTAGTTGTAAAAAAGTATATTGACGAGCACCTTAATAAAGGGTTTATTCGTTTTAGTATGTTACTAGTAGCTACCCCTATTCTTCTTACTAAGAAGCTAGGGGGAGGTATTTAATTCTGCGTTAACTATAGAGGACTTAGCGCTATTATAATTAAGAACTAATACCTAGTACCGCTTATACGCGAGACCCTTAAGCAGCTTAGTTAAGCCAAAATCTATACTAAACTCGATATTATCACCGCCTTTAACCATCTCTAAATACGGAAAGGTAATAAATGGAAAACTATATTCGCATCGCGCTTCAGCTAATTTAAATATACTATTATGCCCTTTAGCGTATATAACGGCCCAGGCGCCTTCTAAAGCTATATTAATAACGCCTTATAGGACTACCTCAACGACTTCTACTCTACGTACCTAGACGATATACTTATTTATAGCAACAACCCTTTTAAGTATACTAAGCACGTTTAAAAGGTCCTATAGCGCCTTAGGGAAGTAGGACTTTATATTAATTTAAAGGAGTGCGAATTCTTAGTTATAGAAGTAAAATACCTTAAACTAATTGTTACTACTAAGGGTGTCCATATAGACCCCAAAAAGTACGTATAATTGCTAAATAGTAAGCCCCTAATTACATTAAGGACGTATAAGCCTTTTTTAATTTCGCTAACTTCTATTAGAAATTTATATACAACTTCTTAGGCGTAGTAGCACTACTTATAGTAATAATGCGAATAAAGGGCCTTTCTGTAAAAGGAAGAAAAACGCACCTATGCTTTGCTTAGACGCCTAAATGCGAGAAAGCGTTCTAAGACCTTAAAAATGCCTTTACTAAAGCACCTATCCTAGCTTACTTTATACTAAGACGATAACTCTATCTTAAAACCGACTCCTTAGACCACATTAACGCAGGCATCCTTTCCCAGATAGGTAACGACGGCCTCCTCTACCTAGTTATATTTTACTCGTCTAAGCTTATACCATAAGAGTATAACTATAAGATCTATAATAAGGAACTCCTTATAATTGTACAAGCGTTTAAAGAATTCCGACTAGAACTTTCTTTAATAGAACCTAACTAGCTAACTAAAGTCTTTACGGATTATCGTAATCTTAAGTACTTTATAACTATAAAGTAGCTAAACTAACGCTAAGTATATTAGAACGAGTTCCTCTCTAGTTTTAACTTTAAAATTATATATAGACTAGGAGTATAAGGCACTAAGCCTAATAGCCTAATACGCCGCTCGCAAGACCTTCCTTAGTTAGAAGACGACCCCTATAATTAGTTCTAATAATAGATAATCCTAAAAGCACGGAACTTAGCCCTAGGTATACTACCTATAATAGAGCTAACTGCACCTTAGCTTTATACTATAAAACTAGAATTACCTCCTAAAATTAACGAGCTTATTACTACAGTATATAACACCTCCGTTAACCCACTACTGTATTAACTTATTACCGTAAAGACCGCTAGCACCCGTACGCTACCCACGAACCTCCAAAGCTTAGGCTAGATTAATATAGCAGCTTTAGAAGTAAAAGAGAATAGGCTCTACTATAAAGGCCGCCTATTTATCCCTAACTTAGAAAACCTATAACGGTAACTAATCTAAATAGCCCACGACCTCCGGTTAAGCGGCCACCTAGGAAAAAAAGGGACCTATAAGCTCCTTAGCCGATACTACTTCTAGCCTAAGATAATAGACTTAGTTAAACGCTTTATAGGTGCCTGCTACAGTTATAAGCGCGCTAAGGCCTTTAATATAAAGTACTAAGGATTACTATACCCTCTACTAGTACCTATACGACAATGGGCAGATATCACTATAGATTTTATTGTTAACCTACCACCCTGTAAACGATACGGCCGTACCTATAAGAATATTCTTATAATAATATACCGACTTATAAAAGAGCGCCACTACGTCCCTACTAAAGGCGTAGCCGTTAGCGACGTTACTGACGCCTTTCTTTATGAAGTCTACTAATTACATAGGCTACCTGACTTAATTACGTCTGACTAAGGCATATAGTTTAACTCTAATATATAGAGACGAATCTGCTAACGTCTTAGTACCTTTATTAAGATATCTATATCCTTCTACTATAAAACTACCGGGTAACCGGAAAAAGCTAATACTAGCATAAAAGCGTACCTATAATAGGTAGTTGCTTATAGTTAGGATAACTAGGTAGATTACCTTCTACTAGGTAAATTCGTAGCGAATAACTACGTTTTAACTACCACAGGACTTACCCCGTTCTTCGCGAATAAGGGTTATTACCCCCAATCTAGTATAGAGCCACTAGAACCTATTGATAAGAAACTACTATATAGAAAACGCCTTAAGATGCTACTTGCCGACTAATATGCAGACCGTATGAAAAATCTACTTAACTACTATAAGGGAGAAATGGCCTGGGCTTAAGCAAAGTAGGCCTACTTCGCTAATTGTTATAGAGCGCCACCACCAGAGATACGTGTTGGCGACTAGGTATAGCTAGATGCACGTAATATCTCTACGTAGAGGCCTATAAAGTCACTCAATTATAAGAATCTCGGCCCCTATTAAATTAAATAAGTTATTAATAGGGGAGCCGTATATAAGCTAGAGCTCTTACCTACCCTAGCCACCCGTAGGATATAGCCTATATTTTACCTATAGCTACTACACCTTCACTAGCCTAACCCCTTATTAGGATAGATATAGCCTAAACCTTTACTAGTACTAATCTAAGATAAGAACGAAGACGAAAACCACAAGAAGTGGATTATTAAATAAATTATTAACTCTAAATACCGTGGCAAAGGTAGGGGACGGCGGCTCTACTATAGAGCTATCTATATAGGATTCGATATAGACTAGCCAGAATAGCAACTATAGGAAGACTTCAAAAATGCAAAGGATCTAATTAGCGATTTTTACTATATAAACCTATAGAAACTAGGCCTAAGTAGAGATTTCGTGCCTAATCCTCTATAGGAGCCCTTATAGAGTTAAACCGTACATTGCTATATAAGGGCAAATTGCCGTCAGATTGCTACAGATTGCCATCACGTGATGGTAAAGTGCGATCACGTAACCGGAAAATCGTTAAGATGTCCAGAAACTTCGACCAGTGGTTAAAGTTGTCTAATTAGTTAAATTCTTAGGTGCCAAGTCTTATTACGTGACGTTGTTATAAGCCTTTAGCGATATTTCCTTTTCTTCTCTATACCTTACTATATGTATATAGCAACCACAGCGTCGCCAAAGCTCCGCCTCTATAGGAGGGGGAGTAGTATTACGGAACTACACCGTAGGGGCCTCTATAGGAGAGCCCCGTGCTTTCACGTACACCTCGCGTATAGCTTACGTTAGCTACGCGTAGGTATATCACCTCCTTACGCCCTTGACCCTTACGATCGATCGCACAACGTCTTGTAGACTCTTTAAATACATACGTTCAGCTACCACTGTTCCACGCCCCATGACAAAGGGAGACTGTTTTGTTATTATATCTAGTTAAAACTAAGCCTATATTAGCCTCAGTTTTAGCGCTTAAAAGAGTAGTAAAAGAAATATTATTTTTAAATAAGATATTGCTATTAAGATTATTAGATTAAAGATTACTACTAGCTATATTAGAACTATTATACGATTAAAAGGTATTTAGGGGGTTTAATAATTTTTTATACGGGGGTTTTAAATGCTAAGCTTTATCGGATAAGTATTGGATAAGTATTAGATAATATAGTGTTAGCTAATACTATTATTATCCGATAGGGTATTAGGATAAAAGGTATTAACCGCAACCCTAATACCTTTTAAAGTAATACGCACAGCCATTTTGACGTATTTTTACTTTTTTTAAGTATGAATCTACGTATTTTAATTAGTGTGATTAATACGCGCTTTCAACCGGGTGCGCCAGGGTGGTGTAGATTAGGTAGTGTTAGATCACTAACTAGGCGGAAAGCGGAATATACAGCACCCAGGCGCATCTAGTGGTTAGCGTCTTACTAGTGACGCCTTTCGGGCGGAGACCCTCATACGGATTAGTATAAGGTTCCCCGTCTTGGCAGCGAGCTTTATAATACCTTAACATCAAAAATATATAAAGCTTTTTAAATTCAATGATTGTATGGTAGATTACCTATATACAAATATTTCTAAAGTCATAGTAGCCAAATAAGTGTTAAAATCAACGCTTAGCAATTAAACGAGTGTCTAAATATCTCCTCCAAGCCCCTAATCTTCCTCCAAGCTTTCTGTCTTCTACCACTTAGTAGGTCCCCCTTCTGCTTCAATTACTGCCTGCAGGCGTGCAGGCATAAAAGTAACTAGGTTCTCAAAGTAGCAAGCCTCCAGGTTCTCCCATACAGATTAAATTACTACCTATATTACTTCTTTTAAGGTTAGGCGAGGCTTCTATTAAGCTATTTAAGCCTTTATCCAATTCCAAACGCCCTTAATTAGGTTAAAATCTAGGCTGTTTGCTAGCCACTTAAGTAACTTAATATCATCTTCTTAGAATTGGGTAATAGTAATACGAGCTTTATAGTAGGGAGCGTTATCTATTTATATAATTGTCGGAGTAGTTCCAAATTCGTAATTTGGGAAATATATAGCGTACTCAATATTATAGAAGTCGTAAAACTCTTTAAGCTTTAGATAGATGTAATCTAGGAAGCCTTAAGCGGTAATATTACCCCATTTTTCCTTATTCTAGAATAGTAGAGGGCCCTTTTCTACACCATAGAATGCAGCCCATATTATTATGTAAGGTATATTGCTGAATTTAGAACGGAGGCAGGCAGGATTAAATTGTTTATTAGGTCTTCTAATAATATAGAGTTACTAGTAGCCACCGCGGTGTATAGCTGCCTTATCTATCCACATAACTCTCTACCAATCTTTAACTTAGAAGTAACGGTAAGCTAATATAAACGCCAATCGGGCGCGGTAGTAAGCTGTAGTAAGCCAGGGTTTAGCTTAGGCGATACATTGTTAAAAGCCTTCCTTCTTAAGATATTAAGCAACTATAGAATCAGAACAAGGTACTCCCGCGTAAAAGGAAAGCTCTAAGTAGGTAAGACGACGCGCCCAAGTATTCGACTTTAGGAAATCAACTAAACGACGTTAAATTAGTAAGCCGTATGCAAGGGCGTTACGGTAGCCTCCACGCGTTGGGGTATGCGCTTTATTAACAATACGGTAGACAGTAAAATATAGTTACTTAACCAATACAGCAATGCAAAAGATAGGTTCTTAAAGGTAGCGATAAAGGCCTTTAATTATGCATCTTAGGGAGTAAGGAATAAGCGCTCGAGCGTTACTTTCCTTAAGCCATCGGCGACGTTAAATACGTTCTACAGCTCGCTCCTCCCGTTCCTATTCCTCGCGTTTTTCCCGTTAATTAAGACAAGCAATTGCTCGACAAATGCGATGGTTCGGGGTAGTAGGCGTTAAAGTAAAACTAGATGCAGCGGAGGGAGCAAAGGGAGTATTCGGCACAGTTGTATTACTAAAAAAGCTAAAGAAGCTTCTAAAGCTAGGAAGGCGCAGTGGAGCTCCAAAAGGATTAGGTAAAGTAGGTTCTAAAGTACAGGAAGGATCGTACCCAGGAGAAGGCATAGTAGATACCTTTAAGGATAGAATCTAAAAGATTTTAGTTAGAACTTGTTATAGGAATATACAAATTTAGTATAAAAAGTAGTAAAGATGGTATTAACTTATAACAGGCGCAGATAAACATCTTTATACTTAAATCTGCAGAGCCATCTAAAGCCCCTTACGATCGCGCCAAGACCTAATATTCATCCAAACTTAGAAACCTCATCTGTAACCACCGCCATTAATATCCGTCTTAACAGCGTAATCAATACATCCGAGGGCCTATTTCTAACTTCTACGAAGTCACCTGGGACGAAAGTAAGCCATTTTTAAACTTTATTACCACCTAAAAGGTCATTTAGACGCTAGAACAGAAGAATAAGGCAAAGGTCGTAATAGAGGCTTAAGGAAGTTAAGGATTATCACAAATAACGCGTCAGTGGCTTAGAAGGGTAGGAAACTAGAAGACGTGTTGTTAATTAGTAGAGACTTCCTGAGTCAGGTTCCCCACCGCGTGGAGTTCACCAATACACCTGATCACGATGCGGCTGGCAGAGGCGTCGAAAAGCTTCAAATTGACTGTCAGGTGAGGTTGTTCGGCAGTCTCTTTTTGATATTCAGCTGCCAAGACGGGAGTACTGAATTCGGGTTAGTTGGTGGCTTAATTGTAAGCGCTAACCACCGGAATTGAAGAGACGCTGTATAAATGTTATCTCAGTTGACTCAGACCCTCGGAGAGAAAATCCACCAAACTCCTGGGCCAATCAGCGGCTGGCACCGCCACACCTGTGACTCCTGCAAACTCCTGAGCCAATTAGCGACTAGCGACGTAGCCTAATGTACGCCGCAGGCGTTAGCGCTTGCGCTATCTTCAGCAGCCAATCATAGAGCGCTAAGGTGAATTCCTCTCCGAGGGTCTAAGAGATTATGGGCGCGTTTTATAAGGGCTGTACAGCCTCACTAGTAGACAACAGTTGTATCGCCTTCGGCGTCGTACTTCAACCCCTAATACAGCGCTGCTTAGCTCGCTAGTACCTCCATTCGAAAGCTCATCTCCTACTCTATATATTGCATCCGTAATAGAGCCCAGCCGTACCCCTAATACCCCTACAAACGTCCCTACAAACCTGCACGAACGCCTGCACGAACGCCTATACAAAGCTCTATACAAAGCCGTTTACAAGGTCTACATAGGGAAGCTCTCTACTTAAAGCTCTGCTCTGCTCGAAGCTCTGCTCGAAGCTCTGCTTGAAGCTCTGCTCGAAGCCCTGCTTGAAGCTCTGCTCAAAGCCCTGCACGAGGCTCTACTCAAAACTCTATCAAAGCTCTGCACGACGCTCTGCACGACGTTCTGCTCGAAGCTCTACTTAAGGCTCTGTACGGAGCTCTGCTCAAAAGCTCTGCTTAAAAGCTCTACGCAAGGTTCTGCTCGAAGCTCTACTTAAAGCTTAATACGGAGCTCCAAAGCTCTCCTAATACGCAGCACTAATATACTAGGAAGGCTCTACAATTATCTACACAAACGGCTCTATAAACGTCTATACGATTAATTAACTAAATGCCCATACGAACGGCTTTATAAACGTCTATACAATTAATTAATTAATTAGTTACCCATACGAACGCCCGTACGAATGTCTGCACGTCTACACGTCTGCAATCTACACGTCTGCACGCCTGCACATGGCTCTGCACAAGGCCCTGCACGAAGCTCTGTACGAAGCTCTACACGAAGCTCTACACGAAGCTCTACACAAAGCTCTGCACGAAGCTCTGCACGAAGCTCTGCACGAAGCTCTGCACGAAGCTCTGCACGAAGCTCTGCACGAAGCTCTACACGAAGCTCTGCACAAAGCTCTGCACGAAACTCTGCACGAAGCTCTGCACAAAGCTCTGCACGAAACTCTACACGAAGCTCTACACGAAGCTCTACACAAGCTCTGCACGAGCCTCTACCTAAAGCTTCCCCCTACTGCGAAGCAAATCTATACCTAATTAGGTGAGCTGTTTGTAATAGGGTACAAGAGGTACCTTAGGAAGTTTTAGGGTGAATAGAGGTGTGGTGGTGGAGTATAGTCGCTGTATCGACGAGGCTAGTTGGTTGGCCTGGCTTCAAAAAACACATTTTTAAACTTTAAGGCTGTACTTCGACCCCTAATATAGTAGTTAGCTAGCTACATTAATTAAAATATACTAGTAAAGGAGATTATAATTTAATTGCATCGCGAACTATAGCCATAGCTGCTAGATTGACCCTATTATAGTTGCTTAAAGTTAATACTTATTAGAAATCTGGCCTGGCTTACCGCAAACACGCGCCCATAATCTCTCAGACGCTTCGCAGAGGAATTTGGGGGGGTGCAGGGGTCTAGGGGGTAGCGCGACGTTCTATTGGCTCAGGAGTTTGCAGGAGTTAGTGCGTGCCGCTAATTGGCTCAGGAGTTTGCACGAGTTGGCAGAGCGGGGCTGTGGCAAGAGAGTGGGGCCATGCAACGCCACAAATTCCTTGGAGAAGCGGCTGAGGCACCTGAGATAATATAAATGAGAGACTCTATGAAGTGGCCCGTGACCTGTCACGTGCATGTCGCCGAGTTGAAAAGAGACAGGTTAGGTAGAATTAGGTAATTCAGTCAGCTTGGACCACACTTTGAAATATAGTGGGTCACGTGCAAATATCTTGGCGGTTTCCGGAGTTTTCGGCGCCCGGCCTCAGCTCCAGCGAGCGAAGGACACCTTTTGGAAGCTCCCGTTACGCGGCCTTGTCAACGAGATCATTCATTGCAACTTTTCTATTTCAATTATGGCCATCGCAGAAGGGGACCAGCTCCTTAAGCAGATAACTGGTCGGAACACTCGAGGGTTACTCCGGTTGATTATTCTGTGTACAATTGCTGCTGCCGCAGTGTCCAGTCGTCTGTTCAGTGTTATTAGGTTTGAGAGTATTATCCACGAATGTCAGTTCTCCTACATGAATTTGCAGTCGTTGCAGCTCACATTCAATTGACTGACCTTTGCCTTTAGTCGATCCTTGGTTCAACTTTCGAGCGACCAAGTATCTTGTTCAGAATGGCTTCTATAGTTTCTGGGACTGGTTTGACGACCGTAAGCCTCCTGTCAAGCCTCCGCGCGCTGCTAAATTACAATTTTTTGCAAATACCAAGTACTGATCTCGACTGCTTTATAGGAACGTGGCACCCTCTTGGCCGTGTTACAGGAGGCACGTTGTACCCTGGTTTGATGGTAACCAGCGGCGTCATATACCATATCCTCCGCTTCCTTACGTTCCCTGTCGATATTCGAAATATTTGTGTCCTTCTTGCGCCTGGATTCTCGGGCCTCACCGCTTTCGCGACCTATCTTTTAACTTCTGAAATGGTTACTTCCCCCTCTGCAGGTCTCCTTGCCGCAGCTTTCATGGGAATTACTCCAGGATATATCTCGCGTTCCGTAGCTGGAAGTTACGATAACGAGGCCATAGCAATCTTCCTTCTGGTCTTCACCTTTTTCCTTTGGATTAAATCTGTCAAGAACGGATCGGTATTCTGGGGCGCGTTGACCGCGCTGTTTTACGGGTACATGGTGTCTGCATGGGGTGGATACGTCTTCATTACAAACTTGCTGCCATTGCATGCATTTGTTCTGATCTGCATGGGACGGTATAGCCCTAGACTTTATGTCAGCTACACCTCCTGGTATGCCCTGGGAACGCTTGCTAGCATGCAGGTTCCATTCGTGGGATTCTTACCAATCAGGAGTAGTGAGCATATGTCCGCGCTCGGTAGGTTATTTTGGTTCAAATCATATTCTAGCCCAGTGTGCTAATTTGTATTAGGTGTTTTTGGCCTCCTTCAAATTGTGGCTTTTGTTGAGTTCGTTCGCACACAGCTTCCAAGCAAGCAGTTCCAAACGTTGCTGCGAGCCCTCGTCCTAGTTATCTTCCTTGTTTCGTTCGGAGGACTCGTTCTCCTTACTATCACTGGGGTTATCGCTCCATGGACTGGCCGATTCTACTCTCTATGGGATACAGGCTATGCCAAGATTCATATCCCTATCATTGCGTCCGTCTCCGAGCATCAACCGACTGCGTGGCCTGCTTTCTTCTTCGATCTCAGCATGATGATCTGGCTTTTTCCGGCAGGTGTCTACATGTGCTTCCGTACCTTGAACGACGAGCAGGTTTTCATTGTCATCTATGCTGTCCTTGCCAGCTACTTCGCCGGAGTCATGGTTCGCTTGATGTTGACACTGACGCCTATCGTTTGCGTTGCCTCTGCAATTGCGTTCTCCCAGATTTTAGACACCTACCTCAGTGTCGATAGTCCGAAAGTCCAACCCCAGGTGAATGGAAATGCGGACACTGCCCATTTAGCGGCCGCTGCCATTCTGCCAGATGCGCTTCGCTCTACCCGGAATCCTCTGGTTGGAATTTACTCTTACGCTTCCAAACTCACCGTTGTGGGATCTACCACAGTCTATCTGTTACTCTTCGTCCTTCATTGTACTTGGGTCACTTCAAATGCCTATTCCTCCCCATCAGTCGTCCTCGCAAGCAGACTCCCGGATGGAAGTCAACACATTATCGACGACTATCGTGAGGCATACTACTGGCTTCGTCAGAACACGCATGATAACGCCAAGATCATGTCTTGGTGGGATTATGGCTACCAGATTGGTGGCATGGCCGACCGCCCTACACTTGTCGACAACAACACGTGGAACAACACTCATATTGCAACCGTCGGAAAGGCGATGAGCTCACGGGAAGAAGTCAGCTATCCGATCATGCGCCAGCATGAAGTCGACTACGTCCTTGTTGTGTTTGGTGGTCTCTTGGGCTACTCTGGAGATGATATTAACAAATTCTTGTGGATGGTAAGGATTGCCGAGGGTATCTGGCCTGATGAGGTCAAGGAGCGCAATTTCTTCACTGCCAGGGGCGAGTACCGCGTAGATGACGAGGCCACGCCGACAATGAAGAACAGCTTGATGTAAGTCTAGTGAGCTCCATGGCTAAGATGCAGTGGCTGACTCCAAACCAGGTACAAGATGTCTTACTACAACTACAACGCGCTGTTCCCAGCCGGGCAGGCACAAGACCGTGTCCGAGGAGTACGTCTGCCTGCAGAAGGACCTCAACTCAACACCATTGAGGAGGCGTTCACGAGCGAGAACTGGATTATCAGAATCTACAAGGTGAAAGACCTCGACAACTTTGGCCGTGACCATGCCAGTGCTGTTGCTTTTGACAAGGGCAACAAGAAGAAGAGGGCGACGAAGAGGAAGGGAGCACGGGTTCTGAGAGTAGAGTGATTTATTGGCTATATGAGCAGATGACAGATACGTCTGCTGTAGAAATTTTGGGATTGTAACAACATGCTGGTGGGCATGGGAGGCGTTTTGGGAATAAAAGATGATAGCTTCCTGTACGGTGTGCGATGCGTGACTGGTGCCGCTTTTGGGACCCCGCGGTTAGTTGGCTTCACTCTGATCTTCTGATTGTTGCACGACAAGTGGTCCTTTCGTCGATTGCCTGTCTCGGAACCCGCTGAGAAGTTCAGATAGACATGCGCAAGGGATTCCTTTGGTCCCTGTTTGGCTGTCTTAGATGACCCTTAGTCCCAAATCTCGTTCTTTGAGAGTCACGGTGGAAGAACACTTGAATGCGTGATCTCTGTTATTTCATTCACCCTCTAATTGCTGAAGGCTTTCCCCCTATAGAATTCCAACCTTCAACTTTTCCCATCTTTTCCTCCCTCTAAATACTATCAACCTCTTCTACATGTTCGATCGGCTATTCGCTCAACATCGTTGTCGCGCAACTTCCCTTTTAGATTGACCCTATCCTCTAACCTAACATCTTAGCCACCCTGTCTACTCATCTGGCTTCATCCGGCTTCATCCAGCTCCATCCCTCTTGGATCTGTTCGGCACTTTTCTTTCTCAAGCTCCAATTTCATATTCTTCTGGAGGTTTGACGACTGCGCCGTAATTGAATCATGTCAAACAACACTTACAATCATGCTTACTATGCAGCGTACTCAGCGGCAAACGGCCAACAACATTACTATCCTGTGTAAGAACTACTTAGCTACCTCAATTGAGCTCATTCATATGCTGATCTTAATCCTATAGCACACCGCCACCTCCCTGTGGTGCGCCGCCTTCGGGACCTCCCACAGGCCCTCTCATTGATATTCCAGGACAAGCAGAACGGTCTCCACCTCCGGCGCCAATGCCACCTTCACGGTCTCGGTCAGTACCATCTATACATAGACGTCAGAAGAAAAAGAAGCGGAGAATATATCTCTTTAAAGTCTTATTGGAGCGCTATTTGACACCTCAAACATGAATAGGTCCAGTATTTGCCCAGTCTCAGCGACACAAGGTTACGTCTCCTTGCCTCGAACTTACCCTCAAACCACAAACACAACCTATAGAGTCGGTTACCGTTATGAAAATCCATATCACCCGAATCAGTTGCAAGTGGTGGACTCGTCAGCCAGACATTCTGGTCCCGGATACCGCTATTCACCTAGGCGATCCCGGTCATCCCCAGCAACATCGCACTCAGAGTTAAGGGCGATTTTACAGACCAGAACGACAGAAGGAGTTGGCAGATACTCAACGTACCAGCCTCACGATCCATACCTTCAGTATCCACTGCCACAAACGTACCCAATCCCAGCCCTACTCTGTCATACGTGTGTGGTATGTGGTAAGCCTCGTTCTAGGGCATTCCACCACCACCATCCCGTCATCCTTGGAAAGGGTACGATCAAAGGTGTGTGTGCGGAATGCCGCAAGAAAGGTCATGATAAGGATGACAAGGGCGCTGAAGTAGTTCATCGGACAACAATCATTCATCGTCGTCGTAAACTAGAACCCGTTGATCGATCCCTCCACATCCGAACAACGAGTGCCGGGGGCGACGAAGGAAGAGGTAGGAGTAGGTCTAGCAGCTCAGAGGATATCACTACGAGACGTGTCCGCTCTTTAAGCCGGGGTCACCGTCCAAAATCGCTGAGTCGTACAAGAATAGCCTTACGATCTTCTTCAGAAAGCCCTCCTCCCACTCCAAGAGAAGTCACCCACAAGAGGACCACCCGTCATATCAAGAGAAATGAACCTCCTTCGCCTCGAGTAGAATTTGTGTCCCCAGTACCGCGAGCTCGGAGCCTGTCTCCTGTGGAGTATCCTCCTGGATTCTATGACAAGCTCAACGCCGAGCGAGGGCGTGTTGGTGCAAAGCGACGCATAGCCTCTCACCCTATGCCTTTCCGTCACGGCCGAACCGTTCTCCCGGACCAGAGAGCGTTCGTCAACCACCATTCCCCTTTCAACTCCCCACCGTCCGCTTTACGCCGCTTGAGCGCTCCCGGCAAGTCCCAGTCCCGACCTCGTAGCATCTTGAGGTCGCCGAGCCGTACTCGTTACCCCAGTCCAGACACCTCTCGCCTCCCTCGAGCACGTCGCAGTGCCGAGAGCACGGCTGTGGAAGTTGGGGGCCCACGAGTTCAGTTCGTAGTCGATCCTGTTACGTCGAAGCGTCACTCAGCCACCAAAACCAGCACCGAGTTCTGGAAGTCCCGCTCGCGCGACGGTCATCACCACGGCGGCGACGGCCACTGCAGTAGAGGAGACAGCAGGGCCGACCCGCCTCCAAGTAAGCTCTCAACCCCTCACCTCTTTCCCCCAAAACCCAAGCATCCCACCACCACCAAAAACCCACAAACGCCACTTCCAAACCGCATCCCACTGACGCCTAACAACCCTCCTCCCACCAGGCCGCCTCCAAGACTACAACTACTACCAACCGCCGCCAGAACCCTCGTACTACGCAAGCCGTGCCAGCAACGCGTACACCCTCGCCCCGGACCTGCACGACTTCGCCCCGCACCTCGACAACTTGCGCATCCGCGACCCCTCGCCCGCTCCCCGCGGCCGGCCGAAGAGTCGCGGGTGTGGCACGTCGGATCCTGCTGCACCAACTCCACCACCACCACCACTGCCGCCGATGATGCTGGCTCGTGATGCTGGCAGGGAGCGGAGCAGGGGTCGGGATCGGGATCTGGATCAAGAGCGGAGTAGGGATCAGGAGCTGGAGCGGGGTCGCGACTGGGGCTGGGGCTGGGACCGGGACTGGGACCGCACCGCTTACCCGCCGCGCGACGCGGAACGCGAGGTCGTGGGCAGGGGTATCGTGGCATGGACGAGCGCGGACGCCCAGCTGCGTTTGTGAAGGAGCGCCGAACGGTTACGCTGCTTGTGAGAGGGAGGGATGAGAGGAGCTAGAGGAGTGAGGGGAGTGAGAGGGGTGAGGGGAGGCCGGTGGTGGGGAGTTGGAGGCATGTTTAGGGGGTTGGGGTCTAGAGTGGGGATTCAGGGGTTGGAGACGGAGGGGATGGGGCTGGTTTGCTTGATGGTGCGTGGATGGGGTTTTTGAGGGCCGGGAGGATGGGGAGGGAAAGCGGTCTTGGGGTAGGGAGTGTCTCTGTGGAACTTTTCTTATGCTGGAGTGGGTAGGGCGACTGGACCGGGACGTTTTGCTGTCCTCGATTTTTTTGGGTTTCGGGTGCTGGGACTTGCGGGGATGGTAACTACTCAGCTGGAGAGGAGGGTTGCTGGAATATATTGTTGGTATGCGCGCCGTTCTAGTGACTGGAGAGGTGTGATGGGCGTAGCTGTGCTGTCTAGCTATATGCTTGGGCTTGTGCTTTAGGGATCAAGATAGCTTCCGGGTGCTGGGTAGCTCGGTGTGCGCATGGCTGCAGGGCAAGTCTGGGTCGCTAGAGCTTTTTGAAGGGCCACTGGGGCTTAATCCGGATTGGAGTATTGTGTTGATTGTGCTTCGTGCAGGGACTGTGTTTGATACGTAGGAGATTGCCAACTGTACCACTCATCTCTCAGGACACTAGTGGTCCACATCACGGAGCGGACCGATATCTCAGGGGTTATCTGCAGGTTTGCACCGAGGAAAAAACGTTTGCCATTTGCAGTAAAAGAAAGGTGGTCTTGCAGAAAACCCGATTCATAGAAAACAAATTTCTTTCTTTGAATCCAACTTGATGAGCTGGACTGGACCAGCGGAATGAAGATATAATCACAGAACAGACAGCCCGTAAACATCCTCCAGAAAACCCCTTCGGCGTAACCCCCGCTCTTGGCTCAGGAAGTAAGACTCTCGCGCTTCCACCGTCGCTGCTCTCCTGGCTACGATGATAGGTTCGGTCTGGTTTTTCTAGTTGTTGCATTCGTTTCGCACCGAAATGATTTTTCCTTGGGGAGATCGCACGGGAAGGCATTCCTTGGTATAAAGCTGCTTTTGAGCCCTGGAGCCGTATGTTTTTTTCTCTTCTTCGATAACTCTGGATGTTGATTCTCTGAAAAACTAGAAACAGGTGATAGAGTGAAGGGCGCTTCTAGCAATCCCGCATCCGGTAGAAGCTGAGATGGGGTTGGCTAAATGGACTTACGGTATGCACGATGATACGGGTGCGGTGGGACTTCTGCTTATTGCTTGTAATTACAAGGTGGAAAAATGGGGCTGTGAGACCAGTTTGATGGCGAGAATACTAGTATGAGCTGGTTGCTGTGCGGTGGTCTAGCGGGGAGGTTGGATGGGATAGCGGGAGATGGGACTTTTTCAAGATGGCGGTGTTGTGAAGGAGAAGAGCGTTGCAGAGAAGAGAAACATAGTCTACGTAGGCAAAGCTTGAGGTTAATGGGTAAAGCAACCACACCCTTTGATGGCACGTGTGAGGAATTATAACCAACACAGTTCATGAATGCTGGCGTTATAATGGACAAGAATGAGGTACATGTTTAAAACTGCGGTTAGGGGGTTTTGAAGGCATTTGGTGTTTGAACGATATGTCGGTCCATGAGAAGAATCCTGCATCCCGAGCTTGGAAGGACATGATGCTTGGACAGGGGAGTGAGAATTCTGCTAGAGAGAAAGGAGGTACTCGAGAGACTGAAAGACTGAGTAGAAACGAGCTGACCTTCACCGATCTCATCAAAAAACGGGGGACACTCACCTATCCCATCACCAACACCAGCGACTCCACGACCCACGACCCCTATCCACCTCCTCTCCTTACCTCTCATCACGCCCCATTGCACAATCTCCTCACTCAAGCACAAGCATGCACGCGGTCACTGCATCGGGACTCGACTGCTCTTTTAGCCATCCCAAGCGATTAGGCACCCCGCGGGTGGGGGAGGGCAATCGATCCCAGGAAGCCTTTCGGCCTCGCCCAAGCGGGATCAAACCTGTCAGGGTCATAGTAGCAGCAGCAGCAGCAGCAGTGGTCGGCGAAGTACAAGCAGCCAGGCGTGGAGAGCAATTCAGCAGCAAAACCGGTCAAAGCCCCATTTCTCCAAAACGACTGGAAACCAGCGCACGCAAGCCGCCGTTGCTGCAAGGCGTCCGATGCGGCTACCGCGGGCGTACCGGCCGTCGACCGTTGGGCACGCGATAGGGCGACGGCGGGCTGATCGGTCGGGAAGTGGGGTAGCGCCGGCGCAGATTGGTAGGGAGGCGGGAATCTGGGATCGTGACTCTCTGTGGTTTCTGGTGGTAGCGCGACGAATGGCGACGTTCAGCCTCAAGGCAAAAGAGGCAAGAGAGAGGGGATTGGGCGACGAGGTGGTGAAATGAAACAAGGCCATTGAGATAAGGTTTCCGCCTTGAGGGAGCCGAGACGGCCGACGATCCCGCCTTGCAAGCTTAAGCGAGACCGCTGCACTTCGAGGCCAATTGAGCAGGTGGGCGCTGGCGACGAGCGCCCCAGGTGTCGGGATGGCGGGGACGGGGAGACGGGAGGCGGGAGGAGTGGATTGGGAAGGATCGCTTTGGGTGCGAGCGTTGGTGGGAATTACTCAAGGCGAAACGGAAACTAGTCTGTCTGAGGATAGGAAGGAGAATTTATCTCGTTTTATTTTTTCGGTAGGGATGAGCAGTTGCCTTGTTGGTGCTCCGTGCTCCGTGATATCTGCGCGGGTGGGATGTAAAGTTAAGATATGTGTGATGGATAAGGTAGACGTAAGTGGATGCGGTGGAAGCAGTGAATGCAGGTGCATTAACCGAGGAGCAAAAGAGCAGAAGAGACAAGCGTAAGGATAGGAAGGAAGCAAAGAAAGGCCCAAAACCTACCGGCATGTTCGCTGCGCAAGACGTGCAAGCGGCGCGGGTAGTGCGACGGAATACCCCAGGTAGTGCTCAGTCGCCCGTGCACGCGCCGAACTGCCTGTCATCCTGTCATCCCGGAGGCTCTCCCGCTACTACCACTCCCACCACCACCACTATCAGCACAACCAAAAACCCCGGTCTGCTGCTGCGATTAATGCTGATAATCTTTATAATGAAATTCCCTCATCCGTGCGCCCCGTTGTCCTGCGAATCATATGGCAGCAGATGCATGCCTCGACTGACGGTGTCCATGATCGACGCGTTATTGGACGCGCCGTGGTGCGGAGATGAGGCGTGTCTCAGCCGCATTGATGCCTAGCAGACGTAGAAAGGCAGCCTCAGGCACAGAAAATGATAACGCGCGGTTACGTGGCTCGCTGAATGACGCTCCTCGCCCAAGGGTGGTGTTTGGATGGCCATTCAAGTCCTGGGGTCCCTTTTTGATTTGTTTTTGGCGTGGGAGAATGGGGCGCTTTTCACTCTTAAAAGCCCGGAGCGCGTAATGCAATGCACAGGTACAGAACGTGAACGGCTAACGAATGAGGTTGGGGCTGTTTTGGGGCTTCTTGAGGCATCTGGCTGCGAGCCGGCTGGCGGTTGCGCCGGGCGTAAATTTAACTTAGGGGCTTGCAGATGCCCTCAGATTCTTAGGTCTAGCGGCGAAGAAGAAAAGGCAAAAGGTATCGGCGCTGTGAACGAAGCTACTGCACAGAAGCTTTTGAGAAGCCGGCCGAAGCACCCATGCTGCGTACGTGCGTCGTGATGCGTGCGTGCTGGCCTTCGACGGAGGGTTTAGGCCCTGCACCCCTACAAGCTTCAAGATCAAGCCCAGGCCAAGCCACGATCAAGGCCAACCTCGACATCAATTTGAATTTGAACTTGAACTTCTAGCCCGACCTTCACGTCAAGGCGTACATGTGCTATCCCGGCCCGAAACGGGTGGGGGAGGAGTCCCGGTGCTTGGCTAGTCGTTTATGTATGGCTCCCTTCATTGAAAGAGTCAGGTGCAGACTGTGCGTGAGTCTGTGGTGAGGGTGTGGTTGAGTGGTGCCGTGGCTGGCCTTGGCTGGGGCGCAGTTGGCGAGGGACATTCGGTGGGGGCTGATGCTGAGGGCTGTGTTGCTCTTTGGATGTGCACTTCACTTGATCTGGCTTGACAGGTTCGCAGATATTCATGTTCGCTGCAATGAGTAACACTATTCCAGCAGATCATGAATGATTCACACAAGTCTATAGAGTCCAGCTAAACTTCAGTCCGTAAGATTGTCTGACGCAAAAAACAGGAACCAGGAACCCCACTACAAGAGGCGTCTTTTTGTATTTTGAATTTTGTGCGTTCTCCAACAAAAGAAAGACGAAGAAAATATAGCTCTGAACATGATTATAGCACAAACTCATAGCCGTTGCCTGGACATTCGTGAACCCACTGTGCCTTTCATGCCCCTTTCCCAACCCAAAATATATCCAACGTAGAGGAGGTTCCACTATAAATTACTCTTTTAAGCTTCGAGCTTGATGCGTCGAAGGTTTATTTTTTCATCATCCTCATCTTCTGCATCTTCATCATCGTCGTCATCGTCAGCCTCTCGTCGAAGCCTTCCATCTCCCAGTCTCCAGCTGCCACTCCTGTCCGCCTCAACCAGGCCTTCAGAGATAAGCCAGTCCTTAAGCACCTCATCCTCTTGCCAATCATTGATGTCAACCGGCGCACCGCCTGCCTTCCGCTCCTTCTCCAAGTGACGGCCCACGTGCTCCATGCGCTCGTCCCAGCTGCCCGGTCCGCTGAACGTGCGGTTGCAGAACAAGCAAGTGGATTGAGGCGGGGCTGAGCGAACTTGCTTGTAGCAGCGTGCTTGGTGCTCGGAGAGGCTCTCTTCCGTCACCGGGTATTCGCGGCTGGACCGTCCAGCTGCTTGATGAGCTGGAGCAGCGTGCATGCGGCGCAGATGTTGGGTGAACAGATCCTTGCGATTGAAATCGTTGAAATATACTGTTGTGGCATTGTTGCTATCGACCGTAGTTGGGCACAAGTCACAGCGCCAGAATCCCAGTCGGATATGCTGAGTGCTGACATGTCGTTTCCATTCATTCTTAGAGGCAAAGGTTGATGGGCATGAGTAGGGAGCTAGAGGGCAAGGGAAGGGGCGTGCTGCGTTGGAGTTGTTCCCGTTGCCTGAGGACGCACTGGCGCTGGAACGAGTCTTCTTGTTGACTTTATGAGAGTTGGAAGCACTGGAAGCACTGGAGGTTTTGCGTCCATGGAGACCGCGTTTATGTGTGTTCCTGTTGCCCGAACTGTTGCTAGAATTCGATGTACGGCGCCTGCTTCTTCTCGTCGTTTGGGGTGAAGTCGATACTGGCTGGTATTCGGAGTCGGATGCATCACCGTCGCGGGAAACTGGGTGGACGGACTCAGCTTCTCTAAGAGAATTGTCCAATCCTGTATCGTCGTGGTCAGGGTAGTTGTCACTGTCTACTTCCATCTTGCAGTCGCCTTCTTGCTCGTAGCCGTATTCAGTCTTCATGTCGGGCCGTTCGTATTCTTCAACGGACTGCTCGGGCTCCTCGTCAGGAGAAAACTGAATCTCTCGAAGTGCGCAAGAACCGCCTCCAGAAGGCAATTCACCTGGGAATGAAGTAATATTGGATTGCTCAGGATAAGACAGTCTATGCTGGTCGAACTCCGAGGGACTTCTCGCCGAGTATGGTGCATACATGCTCGAGGAACGCAGCTCGTCGCGCGGACTCGCACTCCAGCTGGTGGTTGAAGCCGACAGTATAGTCTCATCTGGCGAGCACTGCCGTGGGTATTCATTAAGGACAGGCCAAGGTGATTGTGCCTCGTACGACTGGTTGTAGTCCAGGTGTCGATTCTGGAGTGGGTTTCCACAAGATCTGCCACGGTCGGTAGGGAGGTATGCGAACGGTGGTCGTTCGGGCCCATGAAGGAAACGCTGCATGCTCGACATGTCTTGAGTGTTGCTATTGTCAATGGGAATTTCTTGCCCAAAAACAGTAACTAGCTTGGTCGTAGGCTGGCGAGAGTAGTTCATCTGATTGAGGTCTCCTCCGAATGCGGGCCAGCCGAAGCCAGAGTTCAAAAGTCCATCTTGAGTAATGTTGATATTTGGGATGTCGGCGAATACTTGGAAACTCTCCATTTTAAATAATTGTACTAAAGGGGAAATGCTCTAGCAAGAAGCTGGTGTTGCAGCGGCGAGAGATGCGCCCGAAACTGTGTGGCTGTGAAACGTAAGATCGGTCGAATTGAACCGGCACGCGAAACAAGAGGTCTAGGAGTAGGTATCTTTCCGGAGCATGAGCAAAGAGTAGAACATATGAATTACTGAATATAACATACATCCGCTGCTGGATTGATTTAGGCCCAACACAGGCAGCAACGGCGGCTTAAGAATTAAGACAAAGGGTGAGTATGCACCTATGGGTGTAAAATAACGATGATATGGAAGAGGGCTTGAAACAAGGAGGCGAAGCACTGATACTGTTGGTCGGTAGGCTCCTCGGAGGGCAAACACAAGGTGAAACTGGGATTGCAAAATTGCACCGCCCGTTGAGCTGACAGTCCTGCATTGCAGACATCTAGCTCAAGAGCATTTATGATGCTTCACTCAGAAGAGCCGCAAGTATCTCGCCAAGGGGAGACCAGTCGCGGCCCCTGCATCGACTCACCGGTGGAGTGCTAGGGGTCTAAGCCAGCTGGCAAGCCACGCTTGAGCGATATGTGGGCTGGGCATTTCGAATGCGTGATCGTATGGGGAAAAGTAGCAAAAAGGAGGGCGGGAAAAGGAAAATGTAGGCCAAGCTGTTCTAGTAGATCTTTACCAATATCTGCAGACTAAGCCCTCAGGGCTTGCCCCGACCCCGGGGGCTATGACCCCGAGGGCGGTTCGCATTCGACCATGGTTGTTAAAGCGCGGCTGATATGGTTCTGGCTTCCTCCTTAGCGTCACCAAGTGATGGAAACGGTGGGGGCTGAATTGACGATCATGGGGAAGCGAATACCTACTTGCCAGAAGGACCCCATGAGCGGCAACGCATGGAAGGAATCTATTATTGCTCCGGAGTGCATCGGGGCATAAAAAGGCGACAGCGGCCGAAAAAACAACGGTTCGAAAAGGTAAGCCTAGCAGCCCTGTTTGATCCTGAAGCGATGAATAATCAGGAGGGATGGCAGAGATAGATGGTAAGGAGGGCCGTGTAGACAATTGATTGGAGGATGGGAAGAGTCGTCGTCCAAAAGAAGGCGACTGAAATCACTCGATTCAGGCAGCAATTCAGGGCAGAGCACCTGATCGGTGAGCAGGAATGGACAGCACCACAACACCACAACACCAAAAGGGCGTGCCACTCGCCGATAAAGAAGAGAAAGAAAGCAAGGAGTGGAATGATTTAGGAGCCAGTAGTGCTGTGACACGGTCGAGAACCCCCGTCCAGCGCTTGTCTGCTCGCCATCTTCCCCGGAGTTGTCGCCAGCCCCTTGTTAGAGAGCCACAGTTTGCGTGATTCCCGGGGGGGTCCTGACGTCCTGGCGTTCTGGCGTTCTGGCGTTCAATACCGGGGGCGATGCTGTGCCGCAATGCCCATTCTTGTATTGAATCGAGGCCACTGGGGCAGGTTTGGGTTTGGTTTGGGGACCATGACAGCCGCTGCGACGGGGACAGCCGCTGGGCGATGGGCCAGGGAAAACCAAACCGGGGTCACATCACATGGCACCGACGCCCAAGAAGCCCCTGCAGTGAACCTCTCTCGGGGGGACTCGGTAAAGGGGGCCATGGTCTGTGGTGTGTACCCGGAGGCTCTGCTGGTCGAGAAGGACTCGACTCGCCCTGTCTCAGCGGCACGCTCGCCCGGTCTGCCTTGCATCCATCCATGGATCTCGCCGGCATGCTGGAACAAGAGAAGAACCACAGCGCTGGGCCGCTGGGCTGTCAAAGATCTGTCATAAGAATTGATTTTCGGCCCGCACCTCTGTGGCTGCAATTCCACAGCGCGGGATGAAAGAGATTGAGCAATGCCCACCACGCCCACCATGCCCACCATGCCCACCATGCTTGTAGCATGTCGCTTTGCACTTTGGAGGACTTAAGGGTCCACTTTAATAGTGACACTCCACCATTCGCACCCTCGCCGGAGTTATCCATGATCCCTACCCTTGTCGTCTACACGCTCAACTTGGCCAGTAACCGGTCCTCGACCCCCTCCAGTATCCACTGGTGCTCTATCACTTCCAGGTTCTCTGCCTCATTCAGGAACAACTTATCAGGGTCCTGCTCTGGACCCATCATACCTGCACCCGGGTTCATTTGCGCCATCTGTTGCGTGACTTGGCTTGCAGCTGCATCGCGACGTCGTCAGCGCCGCCGCAACAGGCAGTTTGGCTGACCCGAAAACTGAGCTGGGCTTGACTTACAATTGTTGCTGCCAAGGATAAAGTTATAGACGGGTTGAAGCCCGAACAGAGTTAGGAAATACCAAGACAAACTCGACACCCATCTGACGTCCAGGTCGCGAGTCCCGACCCCAGATTGAAGCATGGATTTAAACTGTGGCGTCAGCGGGAAGGGAAGTTTCACTGGCGATCATCGTGGCATTAGCGGATGCTGTGTACGGATCATGAGAGATCAGGAGATCTTCAGCCAGCCATTTGAACAGCTCCAGATGAATTAATCGAAATGTGAAATTAAAAGAGAGACCTACTGATGACGAATCCTGAGAAGAAGGCGTTTATCCATCCCATAATCAATGTTTGCGGGACCATCATGGCCACATTTCCCTTCATCATACCCATCATGCCCTCCATCATGGCTGGATCTGACATCGGGTTCGGTCTGGGTTTGCCTCTCGCCTCTGGATCCGCTAAAAATTTCCCCTCCTGGTACGCCGACACCATATATGCTTTCCGGGTCTGAAAGGATGAGGGCGAGAGCACGTTGGCGTTTGTACGGAGATTGATTCCGCGCATTAGAGAACGCTGCTGTCGGATTTGAGGAAGAGTCTGCTTCTTCGGTGCGGATTGGAGAAGGATCATGGCATAGTGGCGAAGGATTCCAGTGAGGATCTTGACGCACAATCAGTACGGTACCCTCTGCAGCATGCTAGACAGATTTACCATAACCACCGTGATGGGCAAAAGGATCCAATAGCTGTCACGTCAATTAGTCTATTTTCGACATTTTGAAGGGCCACCGAAACTCACAACAACGCCGGATCCCGATGGATCGTCTGCACCACTGGTTGTGCCATCTTGATCAAAGCAGAAAGTGCGATTTGCCCTTCCTCGACACAAAATTATGGTGGGCTGTGAGGTTGATGAAGTTGCGACGATTCTTAACGGAGCCGCATCCACCGCCGACGAATTCAGATGACAGGGGTGCGGCACTGGCGATTTGAGAACACCTTTCAATCCACCACCAAAAGCTTCATCACCAACGCTTGGAGCTTTGTAGCTCCACAACAACCCAATCTGCCACTCATTTAATCCGCTTCTGGCCTTAATTATATCTTTTGCTGCTCTAATTCATCATGTCGGCAACTACAAAAATTGCTGTTCACTCCCTCTCCGGTAATCATATACACCTCTGCCTACCCATATCCAACCTCTGTGCTAATCCTATCCCAGACCTCAAAAACACTACCGACGACGCTCTCCCCAACTACCTCACCTCCCTCAAATTCAGGCAATCGCACACGCAAACCGATATTCGGCTCTTCCTCGGCTATAGCGCGGTCGCCATCGCAGGCACTCTCTTCTACTTCGATTGGAAGCAGGGCTGGGACGCCACGAAAGCTTACACAGCACCCGCGGTCATCGCATACTTCATCATAAACGGGATATTCTCGTACTGGATATGGGCGGTTGAGAAGGGCGTAGTGTTCGCGGGGGAGGGGAAGACGGGGAAGGTAAGCTTTCAAACACTCCGTCCTTGCGACTCTAGCAACACGCCGCGCTTTGTGTGCCGCGAAACAGAGACTGTGCTGTATGCTGAAGAACTACTGGCGTAGATCCGTATATGCTCAAGCTCGAAAAAACACATCCCGATTTACGAACTCACTGTGACCTTCACTCCGCCTTCCTCCGTCGAGCAGACGCTGCATATCCGCACGCCCTTCACACGCTGGTTCACCTCGGACGGCTACTTTGTTGCCAAGCCCTTCCAACAGTGGTTGGCATCCGAGGTCCCGATTGTTGGTGCCGCGGACCCGGGGAATGTAGTCGAGGAGATTGGACGAGGCAGCGAGGCCGAGAAGGTCCTGAACGCCACGGGGACGAACGTGGCGGATGTGCTAGGGCAACTCAAGAAGGCCGGAGGGAAGGCAGGGGATTCGGGGAGGCGGAGGAAGGGGTAGATAGATTGCGGAGTGTGCGGAGTGAGGGTTCGGAGCTGAAGGCTGCGGTAGTTTCCAGCGGTTTTGCAGATGCGATTATCACGGCGTATAAGTCAGCCTTCCAATGCGGAAGGGCGCTTAAATGGGAAAAGTGGTTGGGAAGTCTATAAACGCTCAATTACACAACAGAGTCATCATAACGTAACGAGTCCCAGAACGTTATCTCTAGACCAAAGTCGCAATCTGCTCTATGCTATGCCAGCCACATGGTTCCCAAGCGCCGCTTAAATGCTTCGAATGTCAGCTCGCACACTTATACCTTCAAAACACAGTTTTCCCCTATCCATTACCTCGAACACTTCACTGATCCAATTCCAACATCGGTAGAACTTCTAGCTCCCGCTGGATAATCCTCTCGAACTCCTCGCGCGCAATACCAGCAGAGCGTGCCAGCCGGAACAAGCTCTTTATATCCGTGCTGATGTGCTGCTTAATAGCCATCTCAGCCTGCGAATGACTCTCCGCCTCCCGCTCCAACCTCTCGACCGAGTTCGACGACGCAGAAGATGACGGGCGCGGGTGGCTGAGCACACTATATCTCTCCCGCTCCAGCTGCTCCAGCTCCGTCTCTCGCGCCTTCTCGTCGCTAGCAGAGTCCATCCGGAGCCCGTTCAACCCATTCAACCCGTTCGCGAACGCGGCGGCTGGAGGCGGGAGGGAGGAATCGTAGCCGTGAGGCCCCAGATTCGAGGTCTCCAGAGGCTCCATCTCCGGCTCTCGATGACGCTGCTGGAACCCGCGTTCTAACTCGTCCCCGTTCAAAGTCGACTCGCCGGGCGGCGGGCCTTCTTCCTCGGGATCGTGCGCGTCGAGCGCCGGCTGCACCTCCGCAGCGTAGCGGGCGAAGTACTCGAGCTCGGACTGCGTGGGGAGCTGGACGGAGGAGTTCGTGATAGGGGCCGGGGAGCGCTTGTGCGGCGTGCGGCTGGGGGTACGGTCGTAGGAGGCCCAGTACGCATCGTCGTCATCCTCCTCCCCTTTCGCCTGCGTCGGTGGTGCTGCGGCGTGGTTGGCTCCGGTTGCAGCGCCGTTGGTCTGGCTGAGGGTTTCCTGGTTGAATCCCGGGCGGGTGTCGTCGTTCGCCTCGCTCATGCTGTCGAACCACTGCGTGCCGTCCTTGCCGTCGTCGATGCCTCGCAGCTCGGCGAGCCGCCATGCGTTCCCTTCCTCGCCCGTACACCAGAGGTAGATGGCGAGCAGGTTGAACTCGTCCAGCACCAGCCGCGCGTGCAGCGTCTGGGGATCTAACCGGCGGTATTGTATCGTCTCTACATCCCGGAGCTCGACCTCCCCGGATACGGGGTGCGGTTCTAGCTGTATGTTTTCAATTATCCCGGGGAGTTTTGAGGCGGCGTGGGCGTCCCAGCAGAGGAGAGGTAGCCAGGATTCGGAGGAAAGGAGCTGGACCCGCTGGCGAAGGATTGGGGAAAGTAGAGGTAGGAGAGCTGGAGGAGGTCGGCTGGAGGCGAAGGCGGTCGGTAGGCAGGCGAGAAGAGGTGGGAGGAGGTCCCTTGGGGCGGGCGGCGGTATGTACATGACCATCGCGGAAGTGCTTGTGTGGATGAGAGAAGGTGGAGGAGAGATAGGAGGTAGTTTTTTAAGCTATGTGTGGCAGCAGCTGTCAGACTCAAACTCGGCTCCCGTCAGGGGAGTGTATTCGCGATTGCCGTTGGACCCGCCGCTGATCGATTGGTGGAACACTGCGTCAGTGGTAGAGGTCTTTGAGCACGGTGAGCGTTGTCACATGCAAGTGCAGCTGACGCGCGAAGCTGAAGTTGTCGCGACAATGAGCTCTGCTTCAGCAATAATGACGCTTGGCTGTTGGGAGAGGGGCGGTCGATAAGAGGGGAACAAGTAGACATTGTGGAGCAGTCCAGCAATTTATTGTGGTGCAGTTTGCGGGTTTCCTTTTTAGTTTCCTTTGGGCCGATCTGGAGCAGGGTAGAAGCGGGAGAGGAGCCTGCGCTTCGACCCGGTTCTACCCTAGTGATTACACGGTATTATTTTGGTCCCAGTCTGTCTTTGTATCCACCCCGTCCAATTCGATCATGCGTCTTGGTATCCAATCCATCAAGCCAAGATAATTATGGTTTCATGAAGAGCAGAGCTGAATTAAAGGAAAACAGTTCTCTTCTTGAATTCCTCAATCTGAATTCCTCAATAGTGCAATGCCTCTATCACTATCCCTGTCGATGAAAGGCCACTAAACTTGCAAGGAAGTCACAGGGTACTTTCTCCAATACACTAAATTTCGCTGAGGAAGGGTCACTCCCCAAACATATCACATAACCAATTCTGCGCATTACGATGTGATCACTTAATCGAAGCACAATTTCACCGTATTGGGGAGAAAATGGTGGAAATCCAGAAGCAACAGAAAAAGTGCGCAAAGTAGAGGAGAGGAGACTTTACAGCTCTGCAATGGGATATTGCGGATGCTGGTGTGGGAAAATGATAGAAGCTCTAAAAATGGCAGCATGTTTCGTATAGCTCAAATCTACACACTAAATGGTCGGTTCTATGGGAGCTCTTTGCGCGAGTATTTATGCAAATTCGGGTGGGTTTTAGCTTGGTTCATGATATTCCGCTTGATAAATCGAGCTCTTGAGTTTCGTCATGGAGCGCAATTCATATCCCCTACGATAGGTGGACCGTGCGTAGAACACCAAAACACCAGAACCAAAAATACGCGTATTTTTTACCACGGCGGCTTGATCTATTGATTCTATTCCAGCTCTTGTCGATAACACCAGCGGAAGGGACAACATACACGTTTTAGCCAAGCCCGTGGAGGACTTCAGAATAGAACATGAAAGGGAGCTCTTATATCTTTGTTAAGTAAATTGAATCTCTTAAGACGATTGCAATCCATTATGAGCTCTGCCGAATGGCATACAGCCCTTCATAAGGGGCATGACCATGTTAGGTAGAAGCGCTGATTGAGCCGCACCTAGAAGGAAAGGAAAAGTAAGGCATCCCTAGCAAAGGCATATCCTACCACCACTCCACGTAACTAAATGGTCAAGAGTTCATCTACGCCGACGAGCATATTAGCATCGTCTCACGTCTAAGGAACCTTTTAAGACGTTCTTACTACTGAAGTAAGCAATTCTATCGGGAAAGGGGCCATAGGAAGATTGATCGAGCATAGGATCCTTGGTTTGCTCGTCAGGGGGCGAACCTTAATTAATCTGCACTTTTTTCAGGGCTAATATGCATCTCCATAAACACTAAATAAATCCCTCGGGCGGAATTAAGGCTGTCACCAAACGCCATCCCGATCAGCGGGCCGCCGCACTGCCTCGACGGTAAGCCACAGCATAGCACAGTCAGCATCAAATGACATGCATGCTGTATCCCTTGCATCCAGCCAGGGATCCTTTGTGAGTGAGATCAAGAGCTGTTTAATATGAAAACCACCTGCAAAAACTTGCGCCAAGCGATTATTGCCATCCAATTGGCGTGGGTACTGTAGTAACTTCCTAATATTGCAGTGACTTCCCAAATTCCTAGATAGGTCAAGACACCATAAGGCTGGAACCAGGTTAACGACCTAACGCTGATCCGCGCCTCGCTTCAAGGCAGATCATGGGAATGCCACCAAGGCGAACACTACCATTTCAACGAACAAACTTCTCTCTCCAGCGCTGCGCATTAACCCAGCCCTCTCCAGCTTTGGCGCTATAACTTGATTAAGGCTTGGTAACCGCGGGAAAAAAACTTAACCTGTGAGAATATTGCCACGACCATGGATACGGGGAACGCAGGACTGGCGCTGGCATTAGCTTATGGAGAGGGGCTTTGCAAGAGTACTGAGCGGGAAATTCCATTTAAGGATCAATCCTAGGCACTCTGCATGCAATGCTCTGGTGGAGCTGGCCCTTTTATGGAAGCAGAATAGTAATACAGTGTGGATGGAGCGCGGGCTAACAGACGGATTTGCTCGTAAAGTGGTCGCTTCTCTTCCTGCGCTACCATAGGCAAGCATGCGGTGCCTGAAAATTCTAGCGTAATGCGATTGAGTTGAGAATTAAAGATTTAATGTGTGTGCCTATCAAGAGTCGCGATGATGTCGACACAGCCACCGCAAGTCCCGTTGTCGGCTCCTTGACCTCGCGTTCTCAGTCGGTTGGAGCGAGGCTGAGTAAAATGCCGGACGGCGTTGGTCTGTCACGAATAGCAAATCTGCCTCGAGTGGGCACTAAAGTCGCTCGTTGTTTCTGCTGCTCTGCTTCTCCTGCGGTTTAAGAATCGAGAAGCTCGCGCCAAAGTCGTCTGCATTTCCTGGCTGGCTTGGCGCGCATCACTCCGCATGAGCGCCTTGAGTCAGCCTTCACCGGTGCCTTGAGAGCCTCTGCTGCTGCGGCCATGCCTTAGTAGTCGTCCACAGCAAATCGTCTCTCTGCTTTCCCGTCCACTCCTCTCTTCAAAGTCCGAGACTTGCGCAGCAGAATTTCGAAGCGCCTTTTCTAGAATCGCGTTACTGGCCTCCTTAGCCAGTTCGTTCCTGGATCATTAGCTTCATACTGCGGCTTAGCCTATCCCTTGCAAGGCGAATCTGCCGACCTTCGTTCATAGCGAACGAGGGTCCCTCCTATTGTTGCCGTCACCTCTGAACTCTCCATACTCTCCATCTTTGTGCACTTCTTCGCGCTTTTCCTTCTGTCGACGTTGTCTGTCTCTCAGCTTTGCCAACTCAATTCTCGCGTTGTCTCCTCAGGCGGCTAGGCAGCGCTTTTATGGCCCGATAAGTAGCCACTTCAGGTCACGTTGCTGCCGCTGCCTTGCGTTTCGACATATCGAGACCAACACGACTTTGCACCCAGTGTATAGGGTAATAGTATACGCACGCGTGAGCTAAAGTCTGCTTGTTCCCCAGGCTGGGCTTAACCAATGATGCCTGTCATCGAGTCGCCGTCGCCTGTCTACAGCGACAACCATGCCAATCATTCTCGCGGTCAGAACGAGTCCGTGACTGATTACCTGTCTTCGTCGCCATCCGGGAACGATTTCTTGTCAAGCGATCAGTCTGGATTCTCCTTCTCTGCGGAGCCGATGGATTACATTGGCATGTCAAGTCTCGCTCCTTCAAACGACCCCACGAGGGAGGCCGCTTTCACCCCACAAGGGTCGTCGTATGATTCCCTACATCCAGACATCCTCAATCAAACCTATTCTCAACAACCAAATGTCTTCCCCCAATCATCCGGCACCCTATCAACTGGAACTTCTGTGGGCCAGAGTTTGTCGCCACCCGCCCACTCCATGAAGGACTATATGAGTCCTGAGGGATACCTAAGCGATTCCATGTACCACGACTACAGTCAGTACACCACGCCAAGCTTCGGAGAGCAGCTTTTGGAAGATCAGTTAGAAACACTCCTCAATATAGACGGGAGCGGCATGGCTAGTCCTTTCCACCAACCCTATAACAATGGTTCATCCATATCTCTCGGAGCCAACACCGGCTCTATTCCGGCTTTTACCCACACTCAGGCCTCGATCTCTTCAACCAACCGCTCAGATTCTCAACTTTTGTCCCCGAGCTTAACCAATCAGTCGAGTCCTGTTATGGGAGCTGACAACCCGCAGAATCTAAACATGACTGGAATCCGATTTGCTGCTAGCGACTTTCCTCCACCATCTTCTCCCTCACCCACGGGATCATCGGGTGGAGCACGCTCAACCCCCAGCAAGCAGCAGCATAGCCCCGCGCTCACCAACAGCCCTGGTGGAGAGTCTCTTGCTAATAAACAACCCCGAATGTCTCATTTCACCAGTCCTATTGTTATGGTGGAGAACTGCAGCAGGGGCGAGTCACCAGCAAGATCTGATTTGAGCGGAACTCTAAGCAAACGAAGCCACGGCAGTCGAAGATCTGGAACGCACTTATCTCCATTCCCTGTGGATGACTCGTCGGAGGATGAGATTGAGCAAGAGCCACCACCAAATGCTAAGCCAGTATGTCCGCCAACGGAGCGAAATGAAGATGGGTCGTGGCTCGCCGACAACATCTCTGGTCAAGCTGGAATCAGTCCTGACGCTCGGGAAGCAATGAAGGAAACCTATGTTCCAACTCTCGAAGAACAGACAGAGCAACGTCTTGTTGCTGAGAAGAATGCTGAGGTTGAGGACTGGCTTACCCGTAGCGAAGTGGGTAGTGAGGCCGGAGATGGAGCTTCGCCTGCACCAGCAGTCCGCAAGAAGCGCTCAGCTAACCGACAGAGAGCTAAGAGTCAAAATGATGCTAGCGTTCGACAAACGCTTGGGTCTTCTCTGGGCCTCGGCGTTCAAACTGTATTCGATGATTCAGGTATTCCAGGACCTGGGGTGTACATTGACGAGCGAAGTGAACTAGATGAAGGGGACGACGAAGAGGTCGAAGAGGTCGAAGAGGTCGAAGATCAAAAACCCGAATCCCCACCCGCAAACGTTCAAATCAGCACGAATGACAAAGACATGTCGTACTTTCCACGCCTCCCAGAGAGCGATGTACAGCCCCAGTCTTCTGTCGTTACTCGACCCTGGAATGATATACCATTTGAACCTGAAGCCTCAAGTAACAGATACCAACCTGCTACCTCCAATGCTGCAATGATGCGCTTCCGTCAACGGGCTAAGGACATTGAGGCGGCCTCTCTGGCAGCTACTATAGGATCTCGTCGCATGAGTGAATCCGATTTGGGCAGCCTCCATGCCGCTGCCGGCATTTCGAAGCTTGTCGATAATGATGCAAACAAAGGAAAGAGTAAAGAGAAAAGAGAGAGGCGTCCGAGTTTCTTCGACAGCATTCTTCCCAAACGGACGAATAGTAATCTCTTGAAGCGAAAAGGAAGCCATCCAACGCCTCAGCAACAAATTCCTGATGCTGGGCAAACACAACAGAAGGAACCTCCCTTACCACTTGAGAAGCCCAAGCGAATAGGTAGCTGGGGTCGACCGAAGTCTCCCAGGCTTGATACTAATGTCTCCAATCATTCGAAAGATGTAGGGCCGGGAAGCGCTGCCAACCTCTCTGCATCTTCTGGGCCATGGGCCCACGCAAAGAATGCTATACGAAGGAGCAGGAGTAGAAGCGATTTAGGCAAATCTCCGGGCCTTGCTGAGCTAATGACCCAACATGGGGGTCCACCAATGCTAACGCTCGCATCGCCACTGGCAGATACCGGGGCGACCAGACCCAGCTCGCCTCTTCCTAGTCCTGGCAACGACGATGATAACGACGAAGACATGTCCCAAGAGCCAGTCATTATGGACCTCAAAGTCCGTTCCGATCCTATCATTCCGACCTACGAGGGTTTCAAGACTCATGCAAGGCAACTGAATCCCCGACTTGTGGACTACATGGTTGAGCGAATCACACAAGAGCAGATGAGACGTTACAAGAGGTTGCTTGAATTTAAAGTTAAGCATCTGAATGCTGTTACGAATCGGAACTGTGCGTCCATGGAATTCTGTACTGCTCTTGGTGGTGGGTCCAAACAGCTGCCGCCTCGAGCTGGTAATAAGGACTCTGATGCGCCTTTCATTGGATTCCAAATCACTGCCCCTGGTTCCTCCGATGACGATGCCGAAGCTGCTACCGAGGGCACTGTTGTATCTGCTCAATTTCCTGCAGGGGTTCCTCTACCGCCTGTCAAACGTCTACCAGCAGAATTCGAATGCCCTCTCTGCTTTAAAGTCAAAAAATTCTACAAGCCTTCTGATTGGACAAAGCATGTACATGAAGATGTTCAGCCGTTCACCTGTACATTCCCTAATTGTGGAGAGCCTAAGTCATTCAAACGAAAAGCCGATTGGGTTAGACACGAGAATGAACGACACCGACAGCTTGAAAATTGGACTTGCAGCATGGCGGACTGCAATCATACATGCTATCGCAAAGACAATTTTGTTCAGCATCTTGTCCGAGAGCACAAGATCGCTGAGCCAAGAGCTCGTGCTGGTCGGTCAGGGAATGGCGGCACGAAGGACTCTTCTGCCCATCCTGACAATGCTCAAGGATGGCAAGGCGGATTCCCAGGTGTCAACCAGACTTCAAAGGATACTTCTGACGACGTGTGGGCCTTGGTAGAGAAGTGTCGTCAGGATACCACGAAGCAACCAAAGGACGAGCCTTGCAGATTCTGCGGTAACATTTTAACTAGCTGGAAGAAATTGACGGTCCATTTAGCAAAGCATATGGAGCAGATCAGCATGCCCATCTTACCTTTAGTGGAGCAGAAGCAAATTAATACCGACACGATTATTAGTCCAGTAGTTGAGATGCCAGAACAGGCCCGAAACCAGATCAATGCACTGTCAAAGTCCCCCAACGATAATCCATCGCGATATAATCCTAGCCCGGCTGTGTCATCGCTTGCATCTCCGTTTGACCAAACGTATTCTCAATATTCATCAGATATCTCCCCGTCAGGTCTTACGGCTCCAGCCATGCATACATATCCCCCACCTCAGTTCCCGATCTACAGGCCCCAGCAGCCAGTGCAGACTTCTCCATTCACTTTCCCTGTCGACACTACGCCAACTTATGCAAATCGTTCCTATCCAGGCTTTTTAGATACAAAGCAGCGCTCCCCATACGTCAATGGAGTGCAGACACCAAGCCAGTCGTACCGAAACAGCAACGTTCAAAATAGATCTAGTCGTTACGCTCCTCCCATCACTCCGGTCTCGACATATGGGCAGCAGCCGGTCTTCTCCTCTCCGGTTGACACCACACCATTTTCAACTGATGGTTTACCGTCCACGTACTTCCCTCAAGATCCCCAGTCATCTTCTACTACACAGGCAGGAATGAGTGGGCCTTCTCAAATGGCATACGACCAAGGTACTGGAGTGCAATACCAGCAGTCCAGCTATCAGCAAATGCCTCCATACATGCAGCAGCAACAACAGCAGCAAAGTTATCCATATCGAGGTCAATAACGTTTCCAAAGAATTTAAATGAATTTAGAGATAATTGGCCTATGGATTTCTTGATGACAGCCACGATTTCCCGATTTCTTTGTTTGATATCCCTAACGCCATGAGTCTCACTTAGAAAGTCATCGTCAGTTTTCTTATCATAGCGTTATGCGGTGTATACCAGGTACTGGATCACAGCTTCTCTCGCTTCGGACGCGTTTTTCCTTTTTCGCATTTGAGACATTTTTACTTTGATCTCCAGTTTGTCGAGTCCTTGGAGGGTGTTTTAGGGCTCCTAGGAATTATCTTTGTGGATGTGTATGGCCAGATCTAGGCTTTTGTGGGACAGGGATTTCCAGCGATGTTATGGTTTCTTCGGGATGGTAGGCTTTGGAGCATAGCAATGATGCAAGCCCTACGAGGAGGGTATTCCCAAATACTGATTGGCGCGTTTACCAAACCATACAAAGCCTTTTTGATGCTAGGGTTGAGATATTTCAATCCCTACTGAAAACAGTTTGGCGAGTGCCTTTTACCTTTACATAATTACAAGCGTCGAGGGCTGCAGCATTCGCCGGACACTGCAATAACGTTGTCCTTCGCTTGGCGAATGCGATAGTCCTTGCAGGAGCCAAAAAGGTACTATCGGACGGGAGAGAATAAGCGTATCACTTACAGCAAGCTAAATGAACAAGTGTCTGCTGATCCAATATTCGTATGGAGATCGGGGTGACGTTGCACGAGTAAGTGACTTTTCTCGACAAGAGTGGAGGAGAGGGCGCAGGCACAGCCACGATGAGAGACGAGTGCTGTCGCTAAGGACGCTTGCCGAAGGGCGATGGTGCCGGTGACCCCTAGGGCCCTAGCTGGAACTGAGCAGGCAGCAACAAGGCAACCCGAAAAATCCGTTGCCTTCTGTCATCCCTCGACAGCGAGGCGCCGCCCTTTATCAATGCTCCCTCTCTCAAAGTAAAATGAGCTAGGGAGCCTCACTTAACATGAGACTGCACTAACCCTTGCCGCCCACCATTTTGCAGACAACAGCCCGGCTCTTGACCGCTGGCGGCCGCTCATCCAACTTCCATTTTCCCACACCGGCGCTTTGAGCAGGACCAATAACCCTCCCCAGGAACTGAGCCCGGTGCTCACGCTACTCGCATCGACATCAATCATCTTGCTCGTGTCAGCCGCGAAGCGGTGAAGGCCGCGAAGTACTAATGCAACCACTTGACGCACCGCGATTACCTCGAACCTTCTGAGCTCCCAGTGCCTCTCCCAGGCGAACTATCAGGCACAAGGCTGCAAGCTTTCAGTTTGGTAGGTTCTCGTCGTCCGTTTCGTCTCGTCTTCCTAGTTATCGTTCCTCCCCACCGCTTTTCTATCACTTCGCCAGGGGTGCGAGAAGATACAAGCATTCTCGGAACGCGGGTGCCTGAGGTGTCAGTCGCTAACGTCTCTTAGATAGCATCGGACATGTCGCAAGAAAATCACCCACAGTATAATTACGCCGATCCTGTAGGAGCCAATAAATCTTGTTTTCGTAGTCCATCTAATAACCTCAACAGTATCTTATCCCTTCTAACTCTTCCCTACATCAATGGGGACAGCAGAGATCCGTTGGGCCTGAACGCCCTAGTGCTAGAGTTCGTTCAAACGCGGATACTTTCTTAAGAAGAGCCCCTTCAACTTCCAGATCTGCAAATTCCTTCAACTATCCTCAATCTAATCCTCCCCAAAGAACTGGTCAAATTGACCCCAGCCTGCATCTGCTTAATGTTCCACATCCGTCATCCAACCGCAATCGTGTAGATATTATTCACCAAATTCCTATACAACGTTTCTACAGCACTACTGATGATGCTTGGACTCCGGAACGCAGTCTTGGGTCGTTCAATAATTCCACTGCACCGCCTAGAGACCCCAATTTCCCCTCCCAGCCGGGACCCAACCTGGATTATGTGCGTTACCGTAACCCTCCAGGCTCCGAGATAGAAAGCAATGGCACTGCCCCTTTTAACTCGGACTCCGGCTATGGTACAGCGCCAGCAACGCGCTCTATTAGTAGCATAGAGCCTGCAGACTATAGCCAAGAAGTTCCAGATGTATCCATGCAATTAGGAAATATCGGCCTCAGAACGACCGATCCAGTGGATTTGAGCCGGTCAGACCAGCTGAAGATCCGCCCTCCACACCGGAAGGCCCAGAAGTGCCCTCATTGTGATGAGGTCCCGAAGTGTCCTTCTGATTTTAAGTTTGTCTTATCGCCGCCTCTTATTCCTTCGGATACTAACGGTCTATCAACCTAGGAAACACATCCTCAAGCACGAGAAACCATACAGATGCGAGATACGCGGATGTCGACGAGGGCCAAAGGGTTTCACAACAGTGAATGATCTAAACAGGCACAAAAAAAGCGTTCATAGAATTGGCTCGACGACAAAATCATACCAATGTGCATCAGAACATTGTAGGAACAAAGAGAAGATCTGGCCACGCCTCGATAACTTCAAGCAGCACGTGAATAGGATGCACGGTGATGAGAATGCGAATGAATTAATCAAGTGGTATGCGATCTTGGAGGGAAAGTCCCTATTTAGATATATCGCTAAGTATTGTAGCTCAGAATACCACGGCAGACAGCCATCATCGTCACCTACACCTCAACCCATGTCTGTCGCACCAATGGACACCACCCTCGCCGGTATGGAAAAGCATCCGAATCTATCGATCCCTTCGTTCAGTAATTCTGGTAATTTATGTCTTACACCCGAAAATATCTCCCGTCCCTGGGAGAACCTCGAGATTAGCCCACATGAGTTTGATATGGACGGCAGTCACCCAGAGACGGGCCATGAAATGTATGCCCCTGGCTCTCAGCAAGCTGACCTGGGAATGAACACTGGTTACAGGCCGACTGATCAAGGTCAATCTACTGGCTTAGGTTCAAGCACTCCATCGTCATGGAGGAGCGACGCAACCAGCCCAAACGTGTCTCTTGGATTGAACGCTTTGGCTGCTGTCGCCTGCAGTGCCCCTCCTCAATCCTCCCCTGAGAGCGCAACGAGCAATAAACCGTTCCGGCGACTGCCTGCTCTATCCGGAGAGCCCCAAACCAAAGCCGAGCAGCAGAAAAGAGCATTTGGCCATCTTACTAGCTTTTTAGCAGCCAATATACCCGGCAATCCAAAAGGCGAAGAGCTTGACAAAGCAGTTTGGCGACTGCTCAGCCGTGCCACTGGCTGGGAAGGTAATGATAGCGGCTCTGCCGGACCACCTGGCGAAGCCAACAGCATATCATCCAGCCAACGGTCCGCTCCAGCATCTAATATAATGAGAGATGCATCCAATGACACGGAGGGTATTCAAGACACTATTACCCGAAACGAGGTACTGCGGGGACTCGCAGAATTAGCAAAACTAATCAAGCAAAAGGGAAAGAAACATTCCGCTGTTGGCAATCGTCTGACGAATCAGGAGATGTGCAAAATATGCAAAAAAGCCGTGCCTCGCAGATGTGATTTGAAGTAAGTGAGACGGTTGGTGCAAAAGGCAAGATTGTCTGATTTTTCTCGCAGAAAACACATGAAACGACACACTCGACCATACGGATGCACCTTTCCAAAGTGCAAGAAGAATTTTGGCTCCAAAAACGATTGGAAACGGCACGAGAATTCTCAGCATTTCCAACTAGAAACTTGGCGTTGCCAATTGCTCGGGCCAGATCAAGCCTGCTGTGCTGAGCTCTTCTACAGAAAGGAGATGTTTGAGGAGCATCTCAAAGATAAGCATGGGATGATTGATAACGACCAAGTGACGCAGGAGATCAAAAAGCGAAGAATCGGGCGCAATGGCCAAGGCCAGTTCTGGTGCGGTTTCTGCAAAGACATTGTTCCCCTGGAGAGCAAACGAAATGCCGCTTGGGATGAGCGCTTCAATCATATCGACATGCACTTCAGCAAAGAGTCGAAGAAAATTGAAGAATGGCTGTGCCTTGAGGCCAAGAAGACTAAAGGTGAGGTTCTCAGAGAGATGGATAAGAATAACTTCGATGAAGACGACGAGGTTGGCATCGAAGACGGCAACGATGACACTAGTCCGCCAGACAGCCAAGCCTCGTCGACCCAACAATCTTCTCCATCCGACGAGGCGATCTCGCCTTTAGCGACTTCAGAAGAACAAGTTTCGAGTTCATCCAATCCAAGGAAGCGGCACCGCAGTGCCGAACCCCGTGCATCAAGGCGGGGGGGAAGGGACATAGTGAGCTACTGTGTAAGCGTTTTGGCACCGGACTCCATGCATCCATAAACGCCTCGCTAATTATAATAGTGCCGATGCGGTATTGGCCCATTTGCGAATAAACTCTATGCAGCTTGTATGGGATGCGAACATGAGTTCTGTGTTTCGTGTCCTCGCAAATTGTTCATCAATGACGAGAGCGGTCTTGATCTAGATGTATTTTCCTATAGCACTTAAAGTCTTGGCTAGAAGGCACATCAGTACGACGATTTAATCGGCTTGTTGCTATTAAGGGCTTTCTATTTGTACACAGGTCGATGCCACATGTGGTGCAAAGGGTACAATCACTGCCTCCACAAAGACTCGCCCTAATGCTGCCGGGCGAAAGACAGGGATGGACAAATTGTTCATGGAGGAACACGGGGACTTATCACTCTTACCCTCTAAGTAAAATTCGCTTTCTGGGAGTACAAAGATTCCCGGCGAATCTTTGGATAGTTTTAACGACTGAATGACCCCAGAGTTCTCTTGAAGAGAAGCAATGTATCTACCATATAGAGCACGTATACCCATCAATGAGAAACGCTTTACGATCGACTCCCTGTGTCTGCAAAATCAACACCATCCCACGCATCGCTAGGGTTTAACTCAATCTCTTATTTTCTAGTTGGGCCGTCTGTGGACGGTTTCAGATTCTTACAAAACTTGCAAAAGTTCTGAAGTATGTTCAGTTCTGAAGGTTTTCACACATCTAAACCAGTACTTTTATCGATAAGTATTGAAAGCACTGGTCCAACCCTTATAGTGTGTTGTGAACTAAAAATGGCTCTTCACGTGTACATGGGATATATGATTGACTAGCCCACTTTCTCTCCTGCCTAAGATTCCAAATTAGGGAAAGAGTGAGGGAGCAAGGCTGGCCTCAAGGGTTTTTGTATCAATACATCTTGTTTTAAATTCTGCCTTCTCAGAGCATAAATCTACCCTATACCCCCGAAGCAACCTTCCACCAAAACTGCTACCCGTCACCATGGATCCTCAGCAAAATTACACCGCTCCATTCGAATCTTACAGCTTTACTGCTTCAGCCTCCTCCTCCTCGCAGCCGGCTGGTTTCAAGCCTGCAGATTCCGACATGGATCACTTCTTCGATTTCAACGCTTATTCGTCGCCCTTCCTTAGCGTTCCTGACACGCATACCGACAGCTCGAACAACGCTACGCCCCTCGCTATGCCGTTTGGAGATTTGAATATGGCATACCCTGCTACGCCCCAAGCTACGCCCTCCACTATGCCGAATGGGGACTCCAGCAACGTATCCAGCATGCAGAAGAGTCATTCTATCCCTGCTTCTAGCGAATCGCAAGGGCTCGATATGGGTCCTTGCGGCTCTGCTGAAGCCGGGTGAGTTTTTTTTTTTTTTTTTACTGAACCCAATATAGAAGGCCTCAAACAAATGCCGACCATTCAACCCAACCACACAAGTGGACTTGCGTCTGGCCCGAAGGCTGCACCTCCGTCTTCACCCGGCGCTCGGATCTCGAGCGCCACTACAAGACGGTGCACTTGAAGATTGAGGCCCATTGGTGCCCCTTCGCCGGCTGTCCGCGCAGCAAGGAGGCCGTGGGAGGAGTAATGGGGAAGCCGTTTCCGCGCGAGGACAAGCGCAATGAGCATGTGAGGAGGATTCATGAGCGCAGAGTGTAAGTGGGCGGTTGAGGCCTGTGAGGTGGTAAGTCAGGCCTGGAGGAAGGTGAGCGGTGGTAGTTGTTTTGGGGACAAGGAAAGGGTTGCGAATGTGGAGAGATGAGTTGCGGTGGTTGTGAATTTGATGATATTTAGTTTGAATTATTTGTCTGACATTTACTGTGATGTTTCGTCTTTGACGATAAGTCTTTAACCCTCTTTTCTCCTCTTGGGGACAGCTATGTTATACTTTTATTCTATCGTCGAAACCCTCTTCGCACCTGAGCGGTGCGCAGAGTCATTCTCACGCCCAGTATGTCATTACACTTGCCAGTCATACAAATTGGACGAGATAAAACCTTCACTCGGACTTTGTAAAAAATATCCGAAGATGGATTAGGGGGGTGAGTCCGAGAGAAGGCTAAGAGTCACGCTGTGCACTTGTAGTTACTTCGGTCCTGAATGCATAAAACAGCTTGAAAAGCTCTCATGAGCCACTAATATAAACGCCTACACCAAGGATTGTTTGCGTAGTCCTTGATATATGATACGGATTTCGAACAAGAGCCCGAAGTACTTTAAAGCTGAAGTTGCAGATTGATTTCGCACCCTCTCGAGATCTCTAGGTTATTGGTGAGTGCCACGGTTGGGACACCAAAAATATGAGCGGGCGCCTTAATGGCGCATGAGATATCATATATTTTCGTCTGACAAAGTGCAACAAATCCTCGTCTATCCTTCGCTTTATCTTACACGGAAATAGTCATATTGCCTCATATTCTACCCTTCGCTTTTCTCTGCTATGGAAATAATCTATGACCCTTCTCCCCGCATTCGAGAGTTTCTGGATGACACCCCCACCATGATGAGTTAGCTGTTGTGGTTCGTCATCGGTGTCGGAATGGTACCACGGATCGACCTTATCGCTTGCCGTATAGTCTGCTAACACTACTTTGGATTTGGAGGATTCTAAAAAAATTTGGGGTTTGGAATTGGCATAGGGAAACTTCGGCGCAATGTACTTTTCTGTACAGTCGGTCGTTGTAACGAGGGTCGGAATTCTTTGACTCTTGGCGTCTCGGACGCGATCACTGTTTCTCAAATGTCGGGAAACACTATTCGTTCTATTGGGGATGCACAGAACCGTACCAGAAGGTATAGGACTATTGCCATGGTTGATGAAAAATTGCTCGATATCGCAAGTAGTAGTGGATCCACTCGTAACAAATTCTTTGGGAAATAGGTGATGGTCTGCTGCCCCCTCTACTCGAAACGGATAAGTGACTGGAGGCCCCAGATATTTGGCTTGGCGGCAAGTGTTTGGCCGTGTGATTTCCATTACTACTACTAGTGGATTCTAATGTAGATGATTCTCCGGTTCGCGTTGCAGGAAGGCTATCGACTGGCTTGGCATAGTTTTTAGGTGCTCTGAGTGTTGTCGTCGTGGCTGAGCCATAGTCATGGCTTGAAGAAATGAGAGAAACGAAACTTCCACTGGTATTAGGTCTTGCAAGGGCTTCGGCGATGGTGTAGAATTCTCCCTGGTTGTTATTTTTCGCCTGTGCTTGGCCGCTGGTATGCGTAGAGGCACTGCCGTTCTGTGACGTCTCTTCTCCAGGTTTTGGATTCTCTCGATCATGTTTAGTATCCGAGAAGTTACTAGCAGTATGTTGCATGGCTTGTGGATTCGCGGCTATGTGTTTTTTCGACGCTGGACTCAAATATATCCGCTTCAAGCGCGGGAACATCTGCAGTGCTCCAGCATGCTGACGCCTCTATTATGAGTTGATCCGGTTATTTCTTCCTGCCTTGTGGAATTGAATCTAAGATCACAAGTAAGTATCGTTACGTAAACTCGGAGATAACAAGTGTGGCAAGCGGAACAAAAAAGGGCCTTCTGTAAGAGTATGCACGGTCGCCCGAAGAAGTCCCTGACATTAGGTGTATATAGAGGCTTTTAGGGGCTTTTAGCACCACTAAATGTACCAAGGATTCCCTTCAGCAATAATAATGCGGGTATTACCTTTGCATTTCAGCAGATGCCCTTGTCGACGAGGGCTTTTGCGGCTCGATCCATACGTGAGTTAAAGCATCCTTGGCTGATAGACGCATCTGGGGGATTGGAGCCATCAGTTTCTTCAGGAAGTCGCATCCTTCACTGCTTGTGCCATGCGCCTGCAATAACTGTACGGGGAAATCCGAAGCCCCTTTGACGTACGTCCTCAAGGATTTAATGGGAAAAGGGGATACTCCAGTCAAAGCACGAAAAGCAATCTCGCCCAATGACCATATATCGACGGCTACGGTGTATTCGTCGCTAATTTCAAAGTCGTCGTCATCGAAGAGGCCAAGCTGCATAAGTATCTCCGGGGCAAGGAAGCCAGGAGTACCATTTAAAGTCCGCAGGCCCTCCTCTGCTCGCTTACTGATACCAAAATCACCAATCTTTATCCACCAGTCCGGGCCTTTGGATTTTACGAGAATATTCTAGATTTTACGGATTGTCAGGCAATCGTCAAGATAAAAAAGTGATAGCAGTATAGCTAAGAGTGTGAACTGACATTCGGTTTTAAGTCTCGATGTGCAAACCCATTTTCATGCATGAATGCCAAACCTTCTAGAATCTGGGAGGTAATTTGCTGTGCCTCTTCCTCTGGCAACGGTGATGAGAGATAATTTTGAAGATCACCAAGGGGGAAATATTCCACAGCGATAAACACGCTCTCGTTATTTTCATACCACCCGAATGACTTTACAAAGCATAGCTCGTACTGTACATCGTAAGCATTTGATACGCGGTGTCAAGAAAGTGAGAAAAAGAATAAATATGATAGTAAAATATGGAAATGAATGGTATATTCTACCTTTGAATGTGAAAACTTTGCTATGGCCTCCAATTCGCGGCTATAATTGGCAGCTTTAGGCCTTTGCACAGTCTTCCTTATCTCTTTGACTGCTCGATGTTTGACCTCGGCATTTTCGGTCACAAACTTCTCCAACCATACAATCCCGAAACGCGCCAGCGCCAAGGTTCCTCCCTCTTTCCCAGCGCTCTTCTTTTCTCACCTTGCGTTGGCGAGGTGTGGCTCCGGAGACATAATAGACATGCTGTGTGTACCCTGGATAGAACTTTGTCTCCAATTTCGAGTCCCTCACGAGATCTGATATAGGAGGCATTGTACTTGTATGAAATTAGCCTAGCCTAGAAGAATAATGGATGCATTACACTTAGACTACCTGACATTAAGATTAAGTCGAGCTGCTGAAAATTATATCAGCATTTTGTACTAGGATGTAGTATTGTTTTTGGTGAGGTCCTAGTAACACCAGGCTCTTCTAAAGTGGAGGGGCTGAAGCATGCATAGACTAGGTATCACATTTAAAAAAGGTAGATCTTATGGGTTAATGCTTGCCAAGTCCACGGGTTAAGATCAGTGAAGCTAACTGTAGAGTAAACGAGTGAGGTTTCGAGAGGCTGAACTTTAGGAATCAGTGTGAGCTGAGCCCGGCTGCGGTTATTTCATAAATCAGAGGCTCCGTAGTAGAATTTGGTTACGGGGCGGGAACACGTGTATTCTGCTCCGTATACCCCCAAATTCTAGAATGAAGCCTTCTAAGAGCTTATGGGCGTCGTTTTGGTGGAAACTAAATGTTTTAAAGATCGATTTTTATCGATTTTTATAAACTATAGCTTAACTACAATAGTTATACTGTATATTCTTATTATAATAGATTCTCTAAGTAATTATCTCCCTCTATATATATATCAGAGCCCTATATCTATCATATTAAGGTATAAGATACACCATCGTAGAAAACGAGTTAGATTTTAAAACGCATCTTGGTCTAAAACTGACCAACTGCCTATATCAAACTTTTTATGTAATAAAGCTACGACGTAGCTACCACGTGGAATAGATAGAGAAATAAAAGAGCTTTCGCTTTGTAGTATTTTTAGATTAATTAGTTATAGAAGATATAGTAAGGTTTAGTAGTGATTTAATACATTAGTGGAAAATTCGGTTGGATAAGAAGCAGTATGCCCGTATAAAAGTTGGCACGTAATAGTAGGGCTTTACCAAACTTAACTTTATCTCAGTTGACTTAGACCCTCGGAGAGAAAACCCACCTCACCTCCTGCAAACTCCTGAGCCAATTAGCGGCTGGCACCGCCACACCTCTATAACCCCTGTGACTCCTATAAACTCCTAAGCTAATTAGCGACCGGCGCCGCAGCCTAATGTACGCCACGGGCATTAGCGCTTGCGCTAGCTTTAGCAGCCAATTACAAAGCGCCGAGGTGAATTCCTCTCTAAGGGTCTAAGAGATTATAGGCGCCTTTTATAAAGGCTGTACAGCCTCGCTAGTAGAAGCCAGTTCCATTACCTTTAATGTTATATATCGCCCCCTAATACGGCGCTACTTAGCTTACTAATACCTCTATTTAAAAGCTTATCTCTTACTCTATATATTATATCCGCAATAGAGCCCAATTGTCCCCCTAATGGGCGTTTATCTAAGCAGGATACTTAAAGTCCTCTATTTAGCCTTTCGAGCCTACCTACTCTTTTTAGCCCGCTAGAACACTTTATTAATATATCTAAGGATTCCTCCAATAGCGATAACTAGATGGATAATAATAGCTAACCTAATACTAGCGAGCCCAAACTTCCCTTATTAAACTAAAGTATACAATAGTAGAGGCACACGAGGAAGCTATAAGCCGTGGTTAATACCCTAAAACAAGAGGGTTAGAGCTTCGCATAATTCCTATCTGCCTAGGTTGGAGTAGATAATGCAGATAATAGGGGGGTTATAATTAGGCACCGTCGGTATAATCGCGTTAAAAGACGACGGCGAGTATTATTAAATACAGTTGCAAAAAATCCGCAACTTAGCTATATTTAAGGGGCAGTTAT
>Ga0307515_10001942_pt1 | contig 45820 bp, 35 predicted proteins | sample 17_EM_MG_FD_194513 | JGI IMG/M metagenome (GOLD analysis project Ga0307515, IMG submission 194513) | Populus trichocarpa ectomycorrhiza microbial communities from riparian zone in the Pacific Northwest, United States - 17_EM | ecosystem: Host-associated > Plants > Roots > Unclassified | place... | reverse complement strand
TCGCCGGAGCCAGATGACCGTCGCCAGAGCTAGACGACCGTCAGAGCCAGACGACCGTCGTCATCGCCACACGACCGTCGCCAGAGCCACACGACAACCGTTTGAACGACCAGCCAGCGAACACAATAAACGATTCAATCGATTAATTGAATCAAGGTGACATAGACAGGTAGGCACAGATAGGTAGGCATAGATGGGTAGGTATAGACGGACGGATAGACAGACAGGTAGGTAGGTAAGTAGGCAGGCAGGTAGGTAGGCAGGTAGGTAGGTAGGTAGGCAGGTAGGCAGGCTGGTAGGTAGGCAGGTAGGCAGGCAGGCAGGTAGGTAGGTAGGTAGGTAGGTAGATGATTTAGAGCCTCTGTGAGAGGCTTCCCCCTTGACGCCCAAAGTAGATAGCTCTATATTTTATATAGTTATAATATAAATATATTTAAAAGTATATTATAGAAATCTATGGGAATATGTGATAATTTGGTTATTATATAATATAATTATAATTTATAGTTACAATTTGTACAGTTTTTATAATTCGTACAGTTTGTACAATTTGTACGGTTTGTACAATTTATACAGTTTGTATAATTTGTATAGTTTTTATAATTTATACAGTTTGCGCGCTATTTATTTATAGGGTAGCGTTTTGCCGCAATTTGCTATTAGGTGCTGCGATTTTGTTGTAAAACGTGCGTTTTACGTAAATTGCTATCAACCATATCCACCTGCCGCAGCCGTACGGTTTGCGGCAATTTGCTGCAAACCGCAACAACGAGCCCTAAAAAAAATTTCCTGATATAATATACTTATTTTAATTATATCTCTAACTCCTTTGTTTTTTATAGGGTCTTATATAGTAACCGCTCTAATAACTTTTTAGCGGTAATCGTTCCTAAAAGTCTTATAAGGTTAGACGGACTAGCCGTGGCTTTTTTATAGGAAAAGGGAATATGCTCCTTTAGGGAGACTCTCTAAGCCTCTTATAGTAGGGGCGTCGTTTTAGGGGGTAAGGAGGTATAGCCCGTTATCGTTAATTAATAGCCATACGTTCCTTCCGTAAAGAATTATAAGTAATTAGAATTATAAGAGGCTAGTTTAACCGGAACGTATAATTATCTAATTAATAGTATAGAATAAGAGTTATAGGTAAGTAAAAGATAAGTTAAGGTAAAATGAACTTTATATAATAAAGAATAAATGCTTTTTAACCTCTTCTATTTAGAGACTAATCGCTAGTTCTTCTCTAGAGGAGAACTAGCTCCCTATATAATCCTTTTAAGACGCTAGTAAAACCCTTCGCCTTTTATCTATTTAACTGTGTCTTCTAGGACGTAAATGGAATATAAATAGGATATAGATAAAACCTCCTACTATCTTATCTAATATATACCTTCTGGGGGATTCCGTTACAGAATTCCTTACCCCTACCTTTTAGGCTAAGGTCTTTAGTGGCGTATAAGCCATCTAGTAGTCTACTACTAGGTCCTAGTGGTAGTAATATTATAATATAAGGAGGAGAGGGGGGAAGGGTTAGCGTTGCTTTCTAGCACTTTAGTAAGCTAAAGTGGCGGCTTTTATAGCATATTCTTTATAAGTAAGCTTTAATCTAGCTATGTTAATCTAAGGGGTAAAACCTAGATAACGATACTATCTAGTATAAGCTAAACTATAAGGCATCCTTTATAGATAAGCTTTAATCTAGCTATATTAATCTAAGGGGTAATCCTAAATAATGGTATTATTTAGTATAGGCCTAACTATAAGGTGTTATAAAAGCCCTAGAGTTGTCTAGTAGGTAGTATAGGTAGATAGTAGTTAAATATAGTTACTAGGTTCTATTGTTACCTTATATATAAAAGTTTATATAAAAGGTCGTATATAGGTTCGTGTATAAGTTTATATAAATTAGTTAGCCTAGTTAAATAGAAATATAGGTATTTAATCAGCCTAGGAGTTTATAGAAGTTTATAAAAGTTTAAGAACTAGGTAAATTTAACCTAAAGAAGTTATTGCGGATATACTAGTTTAGAGTATTAATAAATATAGGCATTTAATTAGTTTAGGAGTTTATAGGAGTTTAGAGATTAATTAGCTACTCTAATTTCTATAAAATTAATTATATTAATTATTATAAGGTATATTGTTTAATTAATAACTTTACTTAACCCCTCCCTAACTTAGTTAGTATAATCTTTTATATTAGTAAATCCATTAAGATTATCTAGGGTATTAGAAGGGTATAACCCCCTATTAGTTAACTTTATCTACTAGCACCTTAATACCTTTTTATAAAATATTATAAGAATTAAAAAACTTCCTACTAGCTAATTATTTAGCACTCTATAGTTTAGCTAGATTTAAAGTAAAGATGGTATAAGTAAGTTAAAATATATCTAGTAATATAGCAGTAGTAGTATAAACTCTAGGTATATACTCGCTAAATATAGCCTTTACTTTCTTATATAACGCCCTAATTTAAGTATTAAATTAATATACTTAGTTAAATATAACATCTATATTATAGGTTAAATTCTTATAATACTTTATCCTAATCTTTTAACTACTATTAAGATACTTAAGCCTAAGGTTAATTACTTTATATATAATAACCCTACTAGGCTAGTTAATAAGCCTAGAGGATAGTATTATATACTATAATTTAGGAGTATTTACTAAGGAGAGATTCTATTAATAGAATAATATCTTACGGCTATAGTTAAGCTAGAACGCGCTAAAAAAAGTAGATAATAAGAGGGTTAATAAAGTGCCTTAGCATACCTATATTAGCATATTTAATAGTATACCAAATAGTTAAAAATAGCTTAACCTTTTAAAGCATATAATATATTATCTAGAATTTAATATTATTATACAGTTGCTTATTAGAGCTATTACTATTCTATATATTTAATATAAAGGTAGCTAAATAGACGTCTTTAATAAATTTTAAAAATTAATTTAGTATAAGAGAACTAATAGCGTTAGTAATATAGTCTATTTACTTAAATAAGCCTTTACTAAAGGTAATAAGGTAGCCCTTATATTATATTACTATATAAAATAATATAACTATATATACTATAAAGCCTTACGCAATAATTGGCTCTATTAGGTAATATTTAGCGTTCTCCTAACTACACTAACTATAACCCTATATAGTAGTATTGGTTTATAAGTAATAATAAGCCTTTTTTTATAGAAATAATAGGTGCCTAATATATATAGATAATAGTATTTAGTAAATTTATCTAAATATAGAACTATATAGGTATACTAAAAAGCTAACCCTATTAGTTATATAGTTAGTAAGCTTGGGTTTACTTATTTTTAATAGCCTTAATATAGATTATTATAAGTTAGTCTTTATAAATAAGCTAGAGTTAATTATAGAAGTTATTATAAATAGCTCTAGCTTTAATAGGATCTTTTAGTATATATAAACTAAGCTAGTTTAAATATATACTTTTATAAACGCTATATATACCTTTAATAGTACCCTTATCCTTAAATATAGCGCTAAATTACTAGAACGTAGTCTTATTTATAGGAAGATATTATATACTTAGCATTTTAAGATAGCGATTACTATCTCTAAATATAGTATTAATGCTATCTATATAAATTCTCTTAAGTATATCTAATATAAGGCTTTATATAATATTTACCCTAATCCTATTATCTTTACTAGATATACTAAAGGCATTTAGTATATCTTTAAGCCTAAGTAGTAGTATTAAATTATATATGCCTTAATATAAACCTAAAGATAGTAGCTTAGGGCAAAGAATAATAGCCGCCGTTATTATTGCCTGTATTATAGCTATATAGCCTATAACCTTATTATATTTTTTATTCTTAAAATTAACGTTATTATAGATAATTACTACCTATTTATTAAACGCTTAACGCTAAAGCTATCTCTAAGAAAGTTAGCTAATTGGCTTAGAAGTTTATAGGAGTTAGGTACTATACTTCTACCTCTTTAGCAACTTTAACTATTAACTAATTAGCTTAATAATAACTATAATATATTCTAAGCCCTAATAGAGTCTTAATTACTTACTACTTTATACTAAAGCCTATTAAATAGATATCTAGTATTAAAGAAAGGTAGCTAGATTGCTTTTAGCCTAAGAATAATATACTATACTAGTAATAGCAAATAATTGTCTAAATAATGTATTAGACTAAGGTATAGCGTTATAACTAGCTTAGTAGGCGCGCTAATTACTTATAAGTTTTAAAAGAATAGCGTATTATATTAGAATAACCCTTTAAATAATTCTAAAGGCTAGCTTAAAGTTTAGTATCTTTAGATCTATAGTATAATTAAATTAACTAAAGTAGGGCTAATAGATAAGATTATTAAGCTTTATAGTAAAAGAATTTATTAAAAAAGAACGCTAGTAGATGCCCCTTATATATAGATTATCTATAGCATATATTAGTATATACTGTTACTATTATAATTAGGCATATTAGAGGTGCTAAATTATAACTACTTTACCCTTTTTGCCCTAGCTTAAGTAAATATAAAAGTTTAAAAACTCTATTAAATATGGCGGAGTATATTAGCTAACGTAAAGCACCACCGAGCCCGACACACCACCGAGCCCGACAGCGCAAAACACACCAAAAATCAGAAAAATCACATCTTTATATCTTAACAACCACTTAATAATAAATTCTAATAATTTAGATTTGGACTTTTATATACACTTTATAGCTTCTATTAAAGTTATATAGTAATTAATTTAGTAGTTTTTAAGATAGAGTGATTTGGCCTTAATTTGGCCCCTAAATATTAATATCTTAAAAACTACTTAACTAATTACTATGTAACTTTAATAGAAGCTATAGAGTGTATATAAAAGTCCAAATCTAAATTATTAGAATTTATTATTAAGTGGTTGTTAAGATATAAAGATGTGATTTTTCTGATTTTTGGTGTGTTTTGCGCTGTCGGGCTCGGTGGTGTGTTGGGCTCGGTAGTGCTTTACGTTACCTATTATAGCTTAAATTACATAGACTACTATTCCCTAAAGCTTATATTATATTAATTATAAATAAAAAAAGTTTGTTAAAAAAAGGCTAAAAAGCCTTAATAGCGTCGCTATTAAGCTTATTATTAAAGTAGTTTATATTACTATTAGAATATTTATCTAGGTATCTATTAGGGTGCCTATTAAGAAGTAAAAAAGGGCTAAAAGGGGCGCTAAATAAAGAACTTTATAAATTATTAGATAGGGGTATATATATTAGGCCAGCGACGTTTATTATTTTTTAATTAAATAAAGTAAATAAATAGCTTTTAATTAATTCCAATTATAAATATTTTAAAGTTGTTACGAACGCTTTAAGTACAATATTATAACTACTAGGAGAGGAGTCGGAAGAAGCTAGTTAGTTAATAAGAGCACGGTCTAAGATAGATCCGGTAGAACTATATAATGAGGAATAGTAACTAAGGTTATATAGTATGCTACGTATTAAATAAGAGGAATGAGAGGAACTTACGTACCTTGCGTATAACACGTATATTATATATAAGAAGGATTTTATAGGAGTACGGTTATATATTTAAGGACCCTTAGTCCCTACCTAGATAGTTCCTTCCTTATAGTAATTCTCAGAATATAATTAGAGTTAATCTATTAGGTAACTATTCCACTAGTTATTATTACTTATTAACTACTATCTTTATATTTCCTACACACCTAGCCTATTAACAGAATCCACTGTAGTACTTACTATAAGGTTCCGTTACACAATTACTACCTAGTTATAGTATTAAATATAGAAGTCAAATAATATGCCACTAAAAGCAGCCACCACAACGCTATTAATGGCGGCAACTACGTTAAGGTTAGGGGGTAACACTAATATAGCGGACACTAACTCGCAACAACCTATAATGGTAGGACAATTATAAGAAATAGTTAACCAGTTAATAGAGAACAATGTAGCACTTAAATAAAGGATTAATAGAATAGGCGTAGTAAAGGTTAAGTTACTATCGATTAAAAGATTCTTAGGGGAGAGATTAAAGCTTAAAGGATTTCTTACGCAAATACACATTAAGGTTGCGTAAGAGGGAGCAAAGCTAGTAACACCTATGGATTAAATAGCGTACGTAGGGTTATTCTTAACAGGAAGAGCACTTAAATAGTTTAAGCCTTACCTTACAAAAATATAAGTAAATAGAATAACAACTATAAACTAAGAGGTACGGTTTATGTTTTTAAGCTAGAACGGATTTGTAGAGTAACTTATATAAATATTTAGAGACCCGGAGGCAGTAACCATAGTAGAAAGAAAACTCTAAGACATTACGTAATAAACCTTAGTAATTAAGTATATAACGCAGTTCCAGACATTAGCAATATAAGTTAAGTGGAATAATAAGGCGCTTATAGCACAGTATAAGTAGGGACTTAAGGCTAAAGTCTAGGACGTAATTATTCTAATAGAAGATGCGGACACCCTAAGGGAACTAATAGATTAAGCGATAAAGATTAACAATAGGATTTACTAAAGGGAATAGACCAAGAGAGGTTAGGACAGAGTTCCACAGTTATATAAGACGTAAAGTACGTAATAACTAAAGCTAAGTTAAAAACTATAGTATAGCGCAGAGCTAATGGACCTAAGCAGTACTAAAGAGGCCTATAAGAGATAAAGCAAGAAGCTATAAAAACCTAAAGGTTAAGGATTTAGTAATTATAGGACTAAAGAGCATAGGCCAAACTAGGGATCTTAGCAGTAGAAGACGTTTAGGCGGACTCTATAATAAAGTTAATAGTTTAAAGACGGAGCTTATATAAATTACAGAAAATAGGGTTACTTCGCGAGGGATTATAAAGATAGTTAGAGTTACTATATAATAAAGGGAACTAGACCAACGGTAGAAGATATATACGTATAGAGGGACAATAGTGTACTGCAAGGAACAAAAGAGTATTTAATTAAAAGTTTTGCGTTTTATTATAATAACACATACCGAATTTATAAAGACGCTAAGTATAGCGCAAGCTATTAGCCATAAGAGCCAGAGTTAAGAGGACTTAAAGGAACTATAGAGTTAGACAAAGAATAGGATCAACTTTATAAGTTAGATTAGGATATTACAGTAACGTACGGATAATAATTAGTAATAATAATAATAGAGTTAGAGTACTTATTAATTAATAGCGACGAGGATAGTAAAGAAATTAACTAGGGGTATCCAAACCTTAATAACGTAGTAGAAGTAGAGACTGAGACTACTATAGAGTAAGGTTTAGTAACGGGCATTATAACACCGTTAGATACGGCATCTATCGCTTTATAAGACGGAAGGAGTAATATCTAAAGACAATTAAGTAAGCAGACGACTATTAGTGCTAGCTCACCACTTAATAAAGGCAAAAGGCTAAAGGCTTAAGATTCTTAAAATAAGATAAGAGAGATTTAAGATTCCAAAGACAAGATAAGGACAGCTTAAGGACCTATAACGGACGAAAACCAATAGAGTAGAGTAGTAGCTTAGTTTAAAGATATACGGATAAGCTTAGGACAAGAATTCCTAATGGTATAAGATTCTTAAGATAAAATAAGTGAGATTTAAGACTTTTAAGACAAGATAAGAACACTACAGACGCCTAGTTAGACTAAGGCGAAAGCTAAGCTTAAGTTAGAAGCGAGCTTAGGATTAAAGAATCTAAGGGACTAAGAATTTAGAGTGCAAATTAGGACACCTATAAGTAAGAGGTAAGAAGCTTCTTTATAGATTAGAAAATCTATAATATAAACAGTAGTTAGACTAGGAGATAAATATATAGACCTAGAGGACCTACTAGGAGAACGCAGTGTTCGGCCTAAAGATTAAAAGTTTAATACTAAGATTAAGAAGCAAGAAGACTTTAAGGATCCACTTATAAGACACAAAAGAAAGGAAACTATAGAGGAATTTAGAGTAAGAATTACCTTATAGCAAGAACAGAAACTAGACAAAAGATCTAGTATATTAGGACATATAAGGGACAGAGCGTTAGTACAAAGGATTACTAATAGACCTAGAATAGGCACACTAAGAGCTAAGTGGCTTACTAAACTAGAGCAAGAAGAGGATCTAGGGATTCCTACTAGGTTTAAGGAACGATATACTAAAGGCTATTATAATATAGTAATAAAGAGATATTTCCTTACGGATAAGCCGTATACACTTAAGCAGCTGTACTAAAAGTGGTATAGGCAATAACATAATAATAAGTGGGAAGATTTCTATATATAGTTGGACGAAAAAGTTATCTAAGACTACCCAATTATAAAGAAGGCTATAACTTACATTAAGGGAGCCTTAATTATAACATTAAAGGATCTAGAAGAGCAATTAGAGGACTAGAGAAGTAAAAGGCGAATCTTAGTACTTGTAAACAAAGTCGCAGCGCTTAGATTAATATAAAAAAGGTTTAAACTTAAGGATAAAAACGAGCTAAGAGTTAATCTAAGATATTAAGCATATTATATACTATCGTGGATAGCATGCGTAGATAATATATATAATATATATAGAGCACTAAAGGACAAAAATCGGAAGTATCTAATAAGGATATATTAGATGACGGATAAGGCGAAGTATTAAAACGCTAAGTATATATATAGTTGGCACCCCATAGAAGTTTAAGAATAAGAGGACTTAATACTTTAACTAGAAAAATTCCTTACAGAAGAATGCCTAGATGGACGATAATAGTAGGAATATCTAGAAAATACCTGTTTATAGCATATTAAAGACAAAAAGCGAACTAAGTATTGGCCTAAGTTAGACTAAGTATAAACAGAATCTAGCAGCCAATAGTTAGGAAAAGTAGAGGCCTATAGGACCAGAGGGAGCCAGTAGTAGAGCCTTAGACCCTTAAAATAATTTAAGGACAATACCTAAATTTATAAGTTAAATAATAAGATTAATAGTTTGAGGCATTAATAGATAGTAAAGCAATAAGGAACCACATCTCGCTAATAGCAGTTAAAAGAATAGGATTACTATACAGACAGAAGAAACGTCTTTACCTATTAGTGACAATTTTAGAAGATCCAATAGCCTATAAAGGAGGTATTATTAATCTTAAAACAGGACCTATTTAGTTAACCATTAAGGGAAGATAAATTAAGATGTCTTTTAATATATTACTATTAGGGAATAATAAGGCAGTACTAGGAATGCCTTAGTTACAGGAATATAATCTAAAGATCAATTAGATTACAGGTTAGGTTAATATTAAGAATACTTAACGCCACAAAATACAATAATAAGCTAAGTTAGTATGGTACTAAGCAGAAGCGACCTATAAAGAGATAGAAAAAGGGCTAAGCTATATACTAAAGAGATACTACAAGTATAGTAAGAAATTATAGTTACCTAAGAGTAAAAAGCTGTTAGAGTATATAGTATAGGACTATAAGATAGAATTAAAACTAGGAATAAGTCTAAGGTTCTTTCTAATCTATAAGCTTACCAAAGAAGAAGGTAGAGCATTAAAAGAGTTTATCTAAGAAAACTTATAAAAGGGATATATTAGACCATCACAGTTATTAGCAGGTTATCCAGTACTGTTTATATTAAAGAAAAATAGTAAACTAAGACTATATATTAACTATAAACAGTTAAACAGCATTATAAGAAAGGATAGGTATTCTTTACCCTTAATTAGCGAAATCTAAGATAGGATAGGTAATGCGCAAATCTTTATAAAGATAGATCTAAGATGGGCGTACTATTAGATCAGAATTAAGGAAGGCAATAAATAGAAGGCAGCCTTTAAGTTAAAGGAAGGACTGTATAAACTATTAGTTATATAATTCGGGCTTATAAACACACTAGTAACGTTCCAGAAGCGTATTAACAATATATTAGGGGAATACTTAGATAAATTTGTTATAGTATACCTCAATAATATTATTATCTACTTAATAACTAAGGAAAAATATAGAGAATACGTTAAATGGGTTCTAAAGAGACTATAGGAGAAACAGATGCTAGTAATAATTAAGAAATATAAGTTCTTTACTAGGAAGACCGATTTTATAGAATTTATTATTAAACTAGGCTAGCTTAGTATAGATCTAAAAAAGATCGAGGCTATAGTAAATTGGTAAGAACTAGAGAACGTTACGCAATTAAGATCGTTTTTAGGGTTTTGCAATTACTATAGAAGGTTTATAGCGCAGTAGTTAAAGGATATTAAGCTATTTACGCAGTTAATAAAGAAAGAAGAACTATAGGCATAGGGAAAAGAGCAGTAAGAGCTATTTAAAGAAGTTAAAAGGTTATTTACCTAGGAGCCAGTTCTTAAGATCTATTAACTAGGACTAGAGACGGTTATAGAGATAAATGCATTAGACTTTATACTAGGGGTATACTTTATATAAAAGTATCCAGATAGATAGCACCTAGTAGTTTACTATAGTCGGAAAATGACACTACTAGAGTTAAACTATAACATCTATAATAAGGAGTTATTAGGTATAGTTACAGTATTAAAGAAATAGAGAGCATTCTTATAAGGTATAGAGAAACCATTTATAGTTAAGACGGATTATAAGAACCTAATAAGATTCTTAATAATAAAGGAACTTAACTAAAGATAGGTTAGATGGGCAGAAATGCTTATAGAATACTATTTTAAGATTTAGTATACTAAGGGTACAGACAACACATAAGTAGATGCGTTAAGTTAAAAAGCTAAACTATAAAACGACGAGAAGCTATTAGGGGCTTTACTACGAAAAGATATAGACGGATTAATTAAATATAATTAATAATAAATAATAATAATAAATTCAATTTACCGCCCGTCCCGGTCCCCCTAATGGGTCCACGCAGGCTAATACCTTCTATAGGAAAAACTCTATCTAAGAGAAAACCCGATCGCGAGCCGCGCTGGAGAGACAACAGCGTTCCGATGTCGGGGCGCCGGTAACTCGCCTTCTACCTAGCTAAAAGTCTGCCTATTAAGCTAACTAACCGCGCTTCGCGGACAATCTTACACTACCCCTTCTTCTTACACTACCCCTTCTTCTTACACTACCCCTTCTTCTTACACTACCCCTTCTTCTTACACTACCCCTTCTTCTTACACTACCCCTTCTTCCTTTGTCCTTTTTCCCTTATCCCCTTATTTTTACCAGTCCTCTAAGCTTTAAAATAGCTGGTATCTATTTATATCTTCTGCATCTATTGCCTTTATAGCCCGGAACTGAGTTAAGGCGCCTAATTGTATTAACCATTTTACAGCTGCTTGGGCACTTCTTTTATTGCTTAAGACGTCTTGGAGGCGTTTAGAAGCGTATTATGCTATAAAGTCTGCCCTTTAGTGTTGTGGGCACTAGAATAATACATAGTGTACTATTTGCCTTATCCAACCATATTTACACCGCGGGAGAATTTCTAGTACTTTGATGGATGTAAGCTATGTATTAAGCCCTATTACCTCCGTACGAAGGAGAAACAGTGCTATAGCCTCTGCTTTTGTTAGATCTTTATATAGTGGGATTATAGGTTTCCCCTATGGGGTCTTCCACGTGGTTTTTGTGCGATTTTTGGCCTTTAATTGCCACCGTCGGCGCCATTCTAGGTCTGCCCATTTCGTGATAAGGGTGGTTTCCCGCCAGCGGTGCTGGTGACCTCCTATGCGGTAGCGGCGTTCTGTCTGCGCTCTGCTAGCGTTTCGCCGGCTACGCTTGCGGGGGTTTATTGCTGCTTCCTGTTCTATACGGTCCTTCTGGTGTGCAAGGAACCCCTGTATTTTATTCTTACGGTCCTTTGCGCGGTCCTTAAGCACTTCTAGTGGTACTAGTGGCCGTCTTATTTTCCGCTGGCTTTTCCTTAGTGTTTTCTAGATACCCTTAAGTGCCTCTGCTGATTCCTTTTCTACCTTATCTAAAGCTGTCTTAGCGGCTCTTTAGAGGGCTGTTGTTTTAATATAGAGTTGGATTAGGGAAATGGCCGCTTTCTTCTCCATTGCAGCTATTGGTATTCGCCGGTATGCCCCTATAACCCTACGGAGGCACTAGTTTTGTACTTTCTATAGAGGTTTAAGCAAGCTTTTTACTGGCGTTCCGCCGTCGTCTCGTATTCCCCACACTTGGGCGCTATACAGCATTGCTGGTCGGACAGTGGCCGTATATAGGAGGCGCGAGCGGCGCATTAATGGGCCCTATGTAGATGTAGGATCCTTAACATCGCTTTAAAGGCTACTAAGCCCTTAGTTGCCGCCTTCTTAATCTGTTCTTTCTACTAAAGCTTAGGGTCCACCTAGATCCCTAGGATTCGCATACTGGTTTTCTTAGGAGCTGTCTTGCAGCCGGTGATACGCATAGTGGACGTAAGGTCTGCAGCGGCGTGGCGCCGTTGCCTTGTGAAGTGCATAAGCTAGTACTTTTTAGGGGCAAACGCCGCGCCGTGTCGGTTTGCCCATACAGCGTAGCAATTGTGGGCGGCCTCTAGTCGTCGACAGTTCTTAGCTGTAGAGTCCCCCTAAGTAATAAGGTTCGTATTATCTATAAAGCTAAACCCTAGCGTGCCGCTGTTAGGGCTTTAGAATTTCTCTAAGAGTTCTAATATAAAGAAGAGAAATAAAATTGGCGATAAGGGAGACCCTTAAGGGATACCTGTCTGTGTCTAGATCCAATCGCTTTTATATCCTATAAACTTGATACAGGTCTTACATACTGTTAGGAAACTTTGTACGAAGTCTGTGAGCCACTTTAGGAAGCCTTTTCTTTTTAAGATATAGAGGAGCCTTTTATGGGATACATAGTCGTACGCTCCTATTATGTCTAGGCTTAACATTGATACCACGCACCCGTGGCGCGTTTGCTACGCTGTTTGTACATAAGAGCTAAATAGTCCTACCGCTAATAGTGTGGATCGCTTGCGCCTTCCTCCTATTTAGTTCTAAGGGAGTAATCTATACTCTTCCGCTGCTTTTAATATAATGTTGGCTATATGCTTCTCTAGGACTTTTGCTAGCGTGTTTTTAAGGGCAACTGGTCTGTAGCTGCTTGGGAGAGAGTAGTCTTTCTTTCCTTCCTTCCGTAAGACCGTAGTTATAGATTCTTTAAGGCTTTCTGGTATTGTTCCGTTGGTAAAACAGTAACTAGCTGCTTTTGCTAAAAAAATACAATTATCTGAAAATTATAGTAACTTAAGAAGATAAACTAAAGGGAGTTTATAAGTTACTAGAAAGCTTTTAGGTATAAAGAATTCTAAAAGCATAGCTAAAAGATCTATAGTCGGATATATATAAAAACTAAGAAGTAAAGTACATCCTAAAGAGCATAGCTGAGCAATTTATGGAGGAATTCTATAAGGGATTAACTTAAGGACATAATGGAGCTATAGGCTTAGTGTTAAGACTCTAGGAGGAATATATTATTAACGGAATCTAAAGGATAGCTAGAAGGGTTATTAAAGAATGTTTAGATTACTAAAGGAATAAACTAATAAGGTATAAGCTATATAGAGGGCTACAACCTATTAAAATACTAGAGAGACTATAGAAGGTTATATTATAGGACTTTATTATTAAGCTACTAAAGTTAAGAGATCCTATTACCGGATAAGATTATAACGCGATCTTAGTAATAGTAGATAAGCTTATAAAGTGGGGATACTTTATAGCATATACGGAAGAAATCTTAGTAGAGGATATCGCTAAAATCTATACTAAGGAAGTGTTTATAAGACATAGAGCACTAAGTAAAATTATATTAGATAGAGATTTAAGATTTATAGCAGCATTTTAAGAGGTATTCTTAGCGGAATAAGGGGTTTAAGCAGTAACTTCTACTATATATTATCCGCAGATAGACAGTTAAATAGAAAGATTAAATTAGACACTAGAGTAGTATCTAAGATATTATATTAATTACGTATAGAATAATTAGGTATTGTTATTACTAGTTATACAGTTTATATATAATATAACACCTTAAGAAGAAATAGGTACGTTACTATTTAAGGCGAATTACGGATATAAGTTAAGAATATTATTATCGCTATAATAAGTAAAGAAAACGAGTAGTAGAGCTAAGTAAAGAATAAAGACTTTAATAAATCTTTATGTAAACCTTATAGAAATAGCTAAAAAAGTATAATAAAGGATAAAAAGGTACTATAACGCTAAGAGATATAAGGGACTAGATCTTAAGGAGGGAGATAAAGTATGGCTACTATACAAAAATTTCAAAAGTTAATAACTAAGTAAGAAGTTGGACCACGTTAGACTAGAACCTTTTAAAATCACGTAAAGAATTTTACTAGTTACGTTTAAGTTAAACCTACTAGCTAAAATAAAAATCTACCCTATATAGCATATCGCGATGCTAGAGCTAGTATATAGGAATATTAAGCCACTAGTCTATAAAGCAGACACATATAGAGGGCGAGAAGAAGACAAATAGTAAGTTTTAAGGATCGTTAGTTATAAGGACATTAACAATAAAATATAGTACAAGGTAAAGTAGATAGGCTATAATAAGACTACCTAGGAGCCACTAGAGAATTTAAAGAATGCTATAGGAAAGGTATAGGAGTATTAGAAGAAAATAGGTTAGGCAATATTAATAAGGAAGAATCGCAAAAAAATAAGTTACCTAAGGGGGACCCAGGAAGAGCGACTGCTAAACTACTTAGAGTTATTCCCTCTATAGGAAGAGAGTTAGTTCTCTCATTACTAAGTTCCTAAAGACCTTATTCCATAAGTTTCCACTCCTTAAAACGGACCTTCTTGCGCACCTTCTTAAGACAAAGCAGCCGAGTAGACGCCGCAATACGAGTATTTAGGGCCTTCTACTTAGCGTTACGGAAGCGCTCCAGCTTAGCAAGAGCCTGCGCTAGATCACCGTTAAGCTTTATAGCAGTAGATTAAACACGAGACCCTATAATAAATTACTTAGGGAACTTAAAGACTATTAAGAGTTATAGGATGCGTATACTTAGCGTCGGAAGTAGAGTGAACATTATAAGACAAACGAATATTCGCTTTAGTGTACTCTAAGTAGGAAGAGGGTTATTAGGACAAAGGACTCGCCAACACAATATAAACTAACCCCTCTTTTAAATAGCGAGAATATAGAGACAGCATAATTTCACCAAGCGATAGTATAGTAGCAATAGTGTAAGCATAACGTTGCGTATATAAAGAGGAAATTGCTTTAGGCATTATAAGTAACAATATTAACTAAATTAATTAGACGGATATTATACCTCTAGTAAATAACTTAGAGATATTTTAAATCTTTAAGGATAAAGATAAAGAGGAGGGAGATAGTGTTACGGACGCTTTAAGTATAATATTACAACTACTAGGAGAGGAGTTAGAAGAAGCTAGTTGGTTAATAAAAGCACGGTCTAGAATGGATCTGGTAGAACTATATAACGAGGAATAGTAACTAAGGTTATATAGCATGCTATATATTAAATAAGAGGAATAAGAGGAACTTATATACCTTATATATAACACGTATATTACGTATAAGAAGGATTTTATAGGAGTACGGTTGTGTATTTAAGGACCCTTAGTCCCTACCTAAATAGTTCCTTCCTTATAGTAATTCTCAGAATATAATTGGAGTTAATCTATTGGGCAACCACTCCACCAGTTATTATTACTTGTTAACTACTATCTTTGCATTTCTTACACACCTAGCCCATTGACAGAATCTACCGTAGTACTTGCTACAAGGTTCCGTTACAAGAGTTAATTTAGGATATAAAATATAGCGTTATAATAGAAGAGTTATTGCCTAATAAGAAATATTAAGTTCTTATATAAAGGGCGCCTATAAGCTCTTAGACCCTTAAGGAGAAATTTTTTTAGTATAATCTAATTAGTTTAGGAGTTTATAGGAGTCTATAGGACTAGGGTAAGGTGATTTTATTGGCTTAGGAGTTTGCAGGACTCCACAAGCGCAGCACTAGCCCTTAGCGCCACGCCGTGGCGCAATTTCTTCCCGGGGGTCTGATTTATGAGATAACTTTTTGGCTCGTTTGATCACACATAGGGAGCTCAAAGTCACGTGATGACTTGAGCGTCACCAACCACGCTTAACATTTTCGGTGCTACTCCAGGTCCTATACAGCCACAACCAGCTCAATTGGCGCCTACCGTCTATATCGGACCTCAAACCTCCTTTCCAATACTCCCAGGCCTCTGTACGTCGCTGCTCGGGTCTCCCCACGCCAAAATGCCGACACCCGAATCGGCCAGCTTCCTCGCAAAGAAGCCCACAGTTCCGCCCACTTTCGACGGCGTCGACTACGACGACAACAAAGCACTTAAGGCTGCCCAAGATGCAATAATTCGCGAGCAGTGGGTCAAGAGCATGATGGCGAGGCTAGTCCGGGAGGAGATGGGCAAGTGCTATTATCGCGAGGGGGTCAACCATTTGGAGAAGTGTGGGCATTTGAGAGGTGAGCCGACCCAAGACCCTTTCAATTTGGAACCCGAGAATGGGGTATTTTAATAAGGAGTGGTGGCGGGGGACTTTACTTAATTTGTCGGAAGTTCGAGATTGTGGATAAGCAAAATGAGGGTTGACACGTTTGTTACAGAGCGATACTTCGAACTACTGAAAGAATCGAGGGTTCGCGGTTATCTGTTCGAACAGCAAAACATCATCCCCAAGTCATAGTGGTCGGTTGTCAATTGAATTAGAGGAGAGGCGGAAGGCTCTGACCAGAAGGAGTAGGAGTGCTGGTGCCGCTGATATCAATCAAAGGAGGAGAATGTTTGGATACTCTGAGATTCCGGCAGAGCATCTTGTATATATTGGAAAGATGTGAGATTGTTACTTTGCTGTATCATAAGTGAAGGTATGGTGCGAGCTAGGAGCATCTAGAGTTCTTTTAGAAAAGACGCGAGGAGAGCTCGTTCAATGATAACAAATGCCCGCAAATAGATGGCTATTAGCACCTTAATGATTTCAGCACCTGCTGAATCTTTGTGTCTTATCCATAAGAAAAGGCATTGGTCTCCCGCAAGCTTGGAAAGCCAAGCCTCGTGAACAGCATCTTTTGAGGATCCCCCACTAGCGTCAGTGCAATCACAACCCTCTCGCCATGCCTTTTCCGTTCGCCCTCCCAACAACCTCCAGCGTATCTTTCACCGACTTCTTCAGCAGCAGCACCCACCCATCCCTTCCCCTGTCTGCTACAACCTGCCGTGGCGTTCTTCGCGACGCGCTCAAGAAACACAAGCGCCTCCCCCCACCATCCCAACCTTCCAACCTTCCCACCGTTCTCGCCGCCCTCAATGAATACATACCGTACCTATTCGCGCTCGACGCGGGCCTCGGCGGCATCAAGATCGCCGGCGAGGAAGTGGACATTGTGCTGGTGAAAGAGCTGGAAGTGGAATGGCGCGCGACTTTATCAGCCTCGGTGCCGGGCCGCGAGCCCGCACGCGTTAAGCTGAAGAGCCTCGAGAGCGAGCTCTTCTTCGTGCTATCCACACTCGGATACGTGTACAGCTCGCTGGCGCGCGCTCAGCTGCACACGCTGTACAACGCTACGCTCCCCACCGCCGAGCAGCGCGCCGCTGCCATCACGTCCGCCATGAAGTACTTCCTCGAGGCGAATGCAATGCATGGCTATCTAATTGCGAGGGCGGGGCAGTGGGGCGCGCCGCCAACTGCGGTGGATATTTCCATTCCAGTGCTGAGTGCGTTGGCTGAGCTCACGATTGCAGAGGCTACGCTCATTACAGTACTTAAAGATGATCCGTACCCGGGCATCGTGTTAGAAGATAGGAATAAACAGTCGAAAGACTGGATGTTCAAGAGTGCAGAAATCCCAAAAGTACGCGCGCATTTGTTTGCAAGGCTGTGTCTTGCGGCTGCAGAGCATGCCGCGAAGGCCCAGGCGATGCTAAGCGGCGCAAGTAGGGTAGATGAAAGCTTAGTTAAATATTTAGATGATTTGAAGAGGACGGCGAGAGGCAAGGCGTGCAGGTTCTTGGGCATTGACGCGGAGCTGGCTGGGAAGACTGGCGAAGGCATTGCTTGGCTTAGAGGTGCGAAGAAAGAACTCGGGTTTGCAGCTGTGGGCGTTGAGGACGAGAAGAAGGCGTCTGGGTTTGCGAAGCTGAAGAAAGAGTGGGCTGAAAAGAGGGAGGATAGAAGGGTTGAGAAAGGAGGCGATTGGGGCGCTGATGCCGGAAAGTTCGAGGAGGGAAGAGTAGTGGAGATGCTAGAGAAAAAATGGGTTAAGATGAATGACACGGTGAGTTTCCCTTCACTGCCATAGTGTCAGATAATTTATTGTTGGGCACAAAGCTTATTACGGGACAGATGGGCGTGCAATTGATCCCGCCGTCAGAACCCCAGCTGGCTGGAATGCCGTCAGGGAGGGAATATCACACCCCAAAAATGTACATTGCGCCAGCTCTAGATGAAGATGTTATGGCTAGGATGAGGGCACCTCCTGATCCTAGTGATGCTGCATTTCAAAGCGACGAGGAGGACAGTGGTGATGAAAGCCAGAACAAGAGTTCTCCCGTTGGAGCATTTCCTGGTACCAAAGGAGAGCATTCAGCGGGGAGCGCTTATTACTGAAGCAAGTTTCCTCGTTGGTGCTCAATCATACCTCGTCTAATATCTCGGGCATTTGGGCTATTATCTCGGGGGGTTTCAAGGTATTACCTGATCGGGTGTCGTATGGAGATAGTGTACGGGATGTATCGGGCCTTTGTGCACGTCATTAAGCTTTTGCGATGGCCTGCAGGTACGGTGGCTCTGATGCATCCGCGTTTGTCAACTTGTCACAACATTAGCCTTTCGGGTCGGATCGAAGGACCATTCTGAGATGGCTATAGTACAAATCACGAGAATATGAGGCAGCTGGTATCAAGTATTTTCCCTGCATGACTCATGGTCTAATAGACGGTATACATGTTGAAGACCTGGAGCGGAGAGGCGTTCCCGCTCGGTTTCCATTACCACAAAGATTTACCCCACACTCCGCTATTGTCTGGGCATTGGAAGGGCTGCAGCGGCTTCCCGCAACCTCATGCCTAGCTCGCATCCGTGCTGTATGCTCGTCAGCGAAGAAATTTAGACATGTATCTTGCAAAAGCAGAGAGGCGCTAGGTAGCATGCCTGTCCCTACCCCATTCGACAGGTCCATCCGTGCAATTAGGGCATTGAGGACTGCAGGACTGGGGTTCAGGTGCACCGAGCTCTCTGCAGGGTCCGCGATCTTTTGCCTTGATGGTTGCGACCTTTTCTGACGTTTCGGCCTTATCAATTGGCAACGGCTGGCAATGGCTGGCAACGACTGGCAACGACTGGCGAAGATATCCGCGCTATCACCATCTGATTATCGCAATTCGGCATCTACCACGCCCACCAACAGCTCGGGTGCGGGCGACACTTCGGCTGATTCTTCCCACCGATGCGCCACGCGAGGCCCGGCCAGTCTCCAACCGGAATGTCCTTGGGCATTGCGTCGCAATTCGCGGAGGGCTGTATGGGGCAGATAAGAGCTACTCTGCACGCTGCACGCTACCTAGAAGGTCGACCCTAGCCCCCCAATTACCTGGGAGGCAATCATCCTTCCCATCCTTTCCCCTACCACTAGCTGCCTTTGACCGACGGGATCGCGGCCATGGCCCGCTCGTCAATCCCATCCCTATCTCGCGTGCAGGCTGCAGATACCATTTCCAGACCTCCGAGCTGGAGGAACGGCATGGTGGGACGTCCTTTAGAGCTCACGCCTAGCCTACTTATCAACAACACCTGCCCATGACAGACACGGCTTTTCTGTGTTTCAATTTGTCTTCTGACGTCCACAGTTTCGCTACTATCGAAAAACGCCATGGCTGACAGGAATGCCAGTGTCGTCTCCGGCAAGAGGAAGAGTGTCGCTCAAGAGCCCGTGACATCCATCTTACCCGGAGGAGATATACCTTACGATCCTAATCATCAATTCAACGCCGACGAGGAAATTCTAGCCGCTTTGGGTTACAAGTCTGAATTCAAGCGCGAGTTCAGCTTGTTCACCACCTTCTGTGTCAGTTTCGCCGTCTTGGGGCTTCTTCCTAGCTTTGCCAGCACTCTATTTTTTGGCATGGGATATGCTGGAACAGCAGGTATGTTAATGTCCCATATGTCTTTTCATCTAGCAAAGTCCCAAAGCTAACCTTTCAGGTATGACCTGGGGCTGGCTGGTTGCCATGGTTGGAATCCAGTGCGTTGCCATGAGCATGGCAGAACTCTGCTCATCTATGCCTACGAGCGGTGGTCTCTACTATGCCTCCGCAGTCCTCGCACCTCCAGGATGGGGTCCACTTGCTGCGTGGATTACCGGATGGTCTAACTGGCTAGGGCAGGTTACTGCAGCGCCTTCGGTCGATTATGGAGTTGCCGCGATGATTCTTGCTGCAGCATCAATCCAGAACCCTAATTACATTCCAACAAACTACCAGACTTTCCTCCTTACAGTATTCATCATGCTTATCCATGGAGTTATGTCCTCGCTGCCTACAAGATGGCTCGCGCAAATCAATTCTGGTGGTTCAACTTTCAACTTCATAGCCCTCATCATCGTCATAATCTTAATTCCTGCTGGAACGGATAGAGAGAGTCGAGGCCTGCCGAAGTTTGCCCCATCCGGCGAGGTCTGGGGTACGATATATCAAGGAACGGATTTCCCGGCCGGAGTTTCGGTTTTGATGAGCTTCATCGGCGTGATCTGGACGATGAGTGGATACGACTCGCCTTTCCATTTAGCGGAGGAGTGCTCAAACGCCAACATTGCTTCGCCCAGGGCAATTGTTCTCACCTCAGCCACTGGCGGCGTTTTCGGCTGGTTCCTGCAGCTTGTGGTTGCGTACACGGTTGTCAGCATCGACGATGTCCTAGATTCTGATCTCGGCCAGCCTTTCGCAGCGTATCTGATGCAATGCATGCCCCAGAAAATCACTCTTGCGGTTCTCGCGCTTACCATCATTGCCGGATTTGCTATGGGTCAAGGTTGTATGATCGCCGCGTCTCGAGTTACATTCGCCTACGCTCGTGATGACTGCTTCCCAATGTCGAAGTACTGGAAGAGAGTCAACAAGCTCACACAGACCCCTGTCAACGCCGTCTGGTTCAATTGCGTTATTGGGATCCTGCTAGTCTTCCTGATCTTTGGTGGCACGCTCGCTGTGGGTGCGCTTTTCTCCATTGGCGCCATTGCCGCGTTCGTTGCTTTCACGACGCCCATTTTCATTCGAGTCTTCTTCGTTGGAAACAGGTTCCGAGCTGGGCCGTGGAATTTGGGCAAGTTCTCTATTCCTATCGGCGTAATCGCGTCTGCTTTCGTCGCTCTCATGGTTCCTATCCTATGCTTGCCCAGCGTTACCGGATCTGATTTGACGTAAGATCTCCCTTTATTCCGTCAGAAAAGTACATCGTATTAACTAATAGCACATAGTCCATCTACAATGAACTGGACGTGCCTCGTGTATGGAGCCCCTATGCTGGGTGCCATGGTTTGGTGGTTCATCTCAGCGCACAAGTGGTTTAAGGGCCCGAAGGTAAACATCGACCACATGATGCTTGGTCGAGGCGAGAACGTTGTTGAAGGCGAGGAGGCTAAGAGCACCGATAGCGGGTCGAGGAAGGTCGCAGAAATGGATGGCTCGAACAAGCCTGGGGAATTGGACTAGGGGCTTTGTAAATATATTTCATATCGTGGGTTGCAGATTTGTCTGGATACTGAGATACCATGTATGAAATTAATCGTTGTTTCCGTTTGGAATTTCATCCGCAAGTGTTGATATATTTTGACATATTTTATGGTGTTGGAAAGTTATGGCTCCCTTGAGTTCGATTAACGTATCAAATAGTGGCAAGGGGGGTACTTGGGGTAGAGGGGCGACTTTGGTGCCCCACCAAGTTTCAGCAGAGCGAGACGCCGAAGCGCCCTGCATGGACAACATCACCGAGGGCACCGGAGCTCTGCTTGTCTCTAACCCAACCACGCTCCTCGCTCACAAAGACAGCCCTACTCAAATATTCTCTTTTCTAGCCTCACCGCACCTTATCAAGCGTGGAGCACCCTCCTTGAACCACCAACCCTCCCCCCACTATCTATCATACAGACCCCAGTAATTAACGCCCCACGATGGCAGTAGACCTCAGCGTTTTCGACAACGATCCAACACTCTATCTGTATACGTCTCTCACTGCCGGATCCTCCCACATTATTACCGCGACCTCACGCATCGAGACGATCCTCAAGGCGAACAAGATCCCCTTTGTTGGAGTGGATACAGCGATAGATGAGAGGGCACGTCAGCTGTATGGACGCAGGGCTAGCGGGAGGAAGCTGCCGCTGCTTGTGAAGCAAGGCTATGTAATTGCCGTAGGCTACCCTATTCCAAATTTTGCAGAGCCAGGAGTAGTGGGAGTCATTTACGGGGAAGAGCACAAGGCACAAGGTCTAGCACTAGAAGAGCTATGATACAAGGGCAGCACAGCACGACGCAGCAGGCTAACCAGAACACCCACGCAGGACCTCGAGCAAGTCGAAGAATGGAACGAGTACGGCGAGCTGAAAGAAGCCATCGGGCCCGTCCCTGGCGCTGCCCAAACACCGGCCTCCACGCCCGCCAAACCAGCCGCGCCAACCCCCTCCCCCTCCATCTCCACACCCCAGAAGCAAGAAAACAAGCCCCCGCAATCCCCGCAAGCGGCCCTCGCGATGCGCCAAGCGAGCGCCGAAGCCGCCGCCGCAGCCGCCGCAAGGAAACCCGCCCCGGCCAACATCTCCACCACGAACCCGCTGCTAGCCGAGAAGGTGAACGCGCCCAGCACGCCCTCCAAGGCCTCCGCCACGCCCACCAAAGCCAGCACAGCGGGCGCCATCCGCTCCCCGCGCTCCATCCCGCTGCCCGCGACCCCGACCGCCGCCGCCTCCGCCGCCTCCGCTTCCGGCATCCCGAAGCCCGGCGAGCCGTTCAAGGCGAAACTGCCGCCAAGCATGCACATCGATGCGGCGAACCCGGCCCTCGGCGCTGGCCCCGTCGCCGTCGCGCAGGCGTCCAGGTCGCCGCCGCTGCGGTCGCCGCCGCTGCGGTCGCCGACCAGTCCGCCTGTGACGCAGCATCGCGGCTCGAGCGTCGGTGCGGCGAGCGAGGAGCAGATCAGGGCGATTGAGTGCGAGCAGGCGATTCCCGAGGTGAGCAGTTCGGATGAGGAGGATGAAGAGTGGGAGATTGTGAAGGGGAAGGGGAAAGCGCCAGTGAATGCGGGGAAGGGGAAGGGAGCTGAGCAGGCTGTTGAAGAGAGCGATGAGGAAGAAGATGAAGATGACGACGATGACGACGAAGATGACGAAGACGATGATGAGGACGAGAGTGAGGAGGAAGAGAGGAAGGGGAAGATCGAAATGAAGGTGGAGGTTGTGATCAAGATTGAAGGGAAGGGAAATCAGAAAAAGGAAGAGGAAAGTGAAGAAGACGATGATGAAGAGGAAGAGGAGGAAGACGAAGACGAAGAAGAGGAAGAGGACGACGAGGACGATGAAAGCGAAGAAGAGACGAAGACTGAAAGCAAGCCTAGTCCAATAAAGACGCAGGAGCAAAGCGCTAAAGCTGGTGGAAAGCGGGCGTTAGCGTGAAGGATTAAGGGGCAGGGCTGGTTTTGTTTTAATCAGGACAGAGGCATTGGCTGCAGCAATCTAGTTTCGGTGAAGCAGTTGGCGTTCACTTTTGCAGTGTAGGTTCTCTAAAGAACAACCAATAGATATCCACTAAGACAATAGCATTTGAAGCAAGGACAGTCGTTGCATAGAAATAGCAGGCCAACGGAATCCATGCAATCTCCAATAAACACGCCGAAAGTCCTTGTTGTGTAGCCGTACATCATCCACAAAAACAAGTTGCCTCAATCGTGGAGCGAATACAGCAAATCTTGAGCTCATTGTTTTGTAGAGAAAAGAAGTCACATCGCTTTAACAAGATTTAGACACCTTACAACTAGAAAAAGACAGCGAAATGCGAATAAACATGACTCGTTACTAGTTTTGGGTATGGAAGGGCAAAAAGTAGGAGTAACAGAAGCAAATACAAATCGTGACGCGAACAACCTCTTAGGAGGAGTTACCATGCATACCGCCTTTGGCAGCGAACACTGCCATAAGAGCGTCACGGACTTCGAATTCTTCAAGAACGGCTCCAAAGCTGGGGGGTGTTAGCTTTTTGAACCAAATCGCGGTTTTATCGTAGGAAGAGCATAACCCACCCATAGCATCTGACCTTTGCCAGCAAATCCCCTTTGATAGCCTCAAACTCTTTGGCCGACAGCTCCAAAAGCCTCGGGTGCTGCAAGATCATAGACCACGCCATGATGGGCGTGATTTCACCGTCAAGCGGAAGACGGTTACTAAGATCGAGCAGCTTAAGCAGGTCAGGCATGGCGATGTCAGGCATCTGATGTGGATACTTCTCCTCCGGATTGTTGATAACGTGGGACTCGGGCGGACACGAGGCCATGAGCGCGTGGCCGCTAACATCGGCGTCAGAGTCGTTGGCTCGGACCATGAGGAACTGCATGTGATCCATGCAGGGCCGCTCGAGACTGAAGGAGGAAGGAGGAGTCAGAATGAGCCCAAAATTTTGGGGGTGGCTTTTGTGTCCCCCGGCTACTCGTTGTCTGGTAAAAATATATGTAATGGCGAAGAAGAGCGGGTGGAGAAGGAGGAAGGAGGTGGAAGTGGGGAGGATTATTGCTGGGGTGGAGGAGAAAGATAGGGCGTTCGATCGTACGTTAACACGAAGTCTATCCCGATCTGGTCATAATCCAGCCCGCTGTTAGGTTGCTGCGGGTACTGTTGTTGTTGCGCCAAGTGCGCGCCGCCAGGCACTGGTGGTGGTGGATGGCTGGGCATGTTTGGTGAAGAGGTATAACCCGTCGAGTTAGAGCCGGGACCATAGCTGCCCGAGACGCTACCAGTCGAGCTACCGCCGTAGGTAGAACTTCCCACCCTGCCAAAACCACCAGTGCCGGGGCTGGAAAAGTCGAATGAGATACCGTGAGCGGTGAGGATCTCTTTTAATCTACGATTCTCGTCTGCCACCGCGTCTCGTTCTCGTGCTGTATTCTGAAACGTCTCTTTGAGGCGAAGTACTTCTTGCTCCAGAGCCTTGATGTACATCTCCTTTCGTTCTCGATGTGTTCTGCGATAAAGGTTAATGTGTGAAGCGCAGTTACATGATGCACACCGAGTTACCTCTGCGCCTGTCGATTGAGTTCTTGTCTGCGAGTCAAGGCGGGTTTGCTGTCTGGTTTCGGACCGCGTCTCTTCGGTGGCTGACCATCTACCCAATGCGTTAGACGAGCCTAGAAGGAGGCATCTTATTGCAAACCTCTTGTAGTCTTCTTCTCTGCAGTAAGGTTCTTAAAAAAGCCTAAATTGGCTAGGGGGCTCTTTGAGCTGGTTGATTCGCTAACTGCTGGCGACCAGGTGCCCTTGCTCTCCGTTGCCGACACAAATCCAGCCGAACTCCCTCAACGGCCACTGCTCATGTCCGAGATGTCCTCTGATGGCAGTCGGGTCATAGCAGAGGACGGGGGGTATTCGGCTGGTATGCCGGGCGGAGAGTAATCGGGCGAAACCGTTAGCCCATCCGTCTATGACATGTAGGTAGCTCGAGACATTGTGACGAAAAGAGACGTTCGAAATTAATAGTGAATTATAAATTGGAGATAGGGTAAATTATGAAAACTCAGTCACGACGTGAAATGGCGACGTCAAGGTCCGTATAAGTATTCTTCCGTGGTAAAGCAGGATAGCGTTGATGGTAGAAGTTAGAGGCCTTCGTATGCAACCAACACAACCGGCCGGCATATTAGCCTGCCGACTGGCAGCGAGATGCATTCCATGCTTCGTGATCTATTTCGAGGTTTCCTCACTCCAACGAGACCTAAAATGTCTCCGTGTCTGGGTGTAGGGCTGCAGGCGGAATGTTTCGGTAACGACTCTGACGCGAAAAGGGGAAATGTGTGTTGGTCGGCTTACGACATCGTGACCAAGTAGAATAGGCAAGAGAACGCGCACGGGCTCCCAAGCGGTGCTGGAACAGATTTGACGTCGCGCAAAGCAAAGCATCAAAGCGAGGTGGAAGCATGAGGGGATATAACAGAAATGGAAAGCTTACCAGAGCCATTGTGAATTGACCTTGGTTCCCCCGCATCGGTGCCACCAATGGCAGAGTGATCGGATGATATATTAGACATGCTATAATGCGCACATTGATCGACGGAGTCGCTGTCAAACCTTTCGATGATCTGAGAAAGAGTAAGCTTAACGCGCTTCAAACATACGGCGTAGATAAAACAATGTTCACAAGATGGCAAAATATTCTAGGCTCGCCGTATCAGCCCTGTGGTCACGGACGTGGGGGGAAAGGTAGTAGAGTTGAGATATCTCGACGCTACTGGGGAGAACGCGTCCCAGAAAAGCAAATGGCGCGGAGCACAGCAAGATATGCTGGTTACCGTGTCGCAAGCTACAAGGAAAAGTGGATATAGGTGGGAGAGCAGAAGGCACGAAGTGGAAGGAAGATTACAGCCCAACAACAGATACTCACAGAGAGAGGCCAAAAGCTTCTGGTCGCAGTGCTTTGAATGATGCGTTACGATGGCCGCGAAGAAATCCGCAAGCCTTTGCATAGCCCCAAGCCCCAGTGCTTGTCTATTTGGAATCCTGGAACATCGGGTGGAAGCTGTCGGCAGGGCTGTGTATGTCGCGGCGCGAATGCAACGACGGGATGCGTGCTGACTACCGAACAAAGCGCAATGCGATGTTTCCTATGCCCGGCGGATCCGTCTGCGATGGGAGTGCCAGACTCTCTGTTGCCGTGTCGGGGGCCAGCGAAGGAGCCAGGAGTAGTTGGGCGAGGAGAGCGGGAGAGATGGGGATGCAGATATGCAGGTGTGTTATGTGGTGAGACGAGACCTGAACGAGCAACAGGTACCCTGGCGGGGTGCAGCGTGCACGTCCAATGTCAAGGGCCTGCGCAGCCTGGGCAAGTCGTTTAGGCGAGTGCCATATGACAGGATAAATATAAGCAGAGGATGCTTATGAGGGGAGGTTGGAAGCCGCCTCCGGTGTGTAAGCAGTTCTAGACTGCCAAAAAGCCTGGCCCTGCCTCCAGCTCCGCAACCATCCTATCGGGCCCTCCCCCACCAGTGCAGGCCCAGTACCAAACCAGCAAAGCCTGTCCCCTCTGGGATCAGCCTTCAGCCCTGAGCAGATCAAGGGAGCTTGGAGGCCTTGCGCCACTGACGACTCTCGGCCCCACGAACCAGAGCAAACCGCAAACACGCCCGGCCTGCCTTCGTCATCAACATCAACCGTCGCATCTCTCTCTCCAAGAGCAGTTTTGCTTGCGCCCTGGCTCGTCTACCTCCTCGGAGCCGATGTCGTATTATCCTTTCTGCTGCTCCTCAAGCCGCTTCTTCCGACTCGTCCGGCATCGCCAACAGCGTGTGGGCATAGATCCAGCACCTCTTCATCCACTCGAACAGGATTTAGATAATTGTTTCCAAAAAGGCGGGAGGTATCGGTGGGAGAGTTGGCCATTGTTGTCACGAACCATGTGGCGTGGACAGACTTCTACCTGATCCGGGAGCTGGTCCAACGTGCAGGCATGTTGGGACAATGCCGCCGGTTTGCCGAGAAGCAATTGCGCTGGGTTCCCTTTCTAGGATAGGGTTTGCGGATGCCTCTTATGAGCAGGAATTGGACGCGCGACAGAAAAGGGCTGGAAGATGTGTTTCGAGGGATCAAACAGAGGATGTGGCCAGTCTGTATGTTATGTTGTGATTAAGTTCTGTTCAGTTACTGAACTCAAGAATGTGCACATATCTCTTTCTTATATGATGCTCTGAAATAGGCATGCATGCATACGAAAATTAGACACGCTGACCACACGGTTAAAACAGGGCTCATCACCTTTAGTGAAGGCACTCGCTTCACTCAGTCAAAATACGCATCAAGCATTAATTAGTGCAAAGAACACAATCACCCAATCATGAAGCATATTCTATACCCCCGTGTGCATGGTTTCATCGCGACCGTGAGTGCCCTTCATCATACTAAACATGTCCGTGCTGTATGCGACATGACTATTGCATATGCCCATGGAAACAATCTCATGCAGGCGCCAAGTTCCTGGCAGACAATTCCAACTGCGGACCTCGCAAAAGAGGGATATAAGTTCTATATTCATGATGATCAATATGATACAAATAAGTTGCATGAATCAGGTCTAAGCAAATGGCTCAAGGAGAGATGGATCAAGAAAGGGGAGAGATTGGAAATGTTAAGGGGCAAGCTTGCCGTGGAGAGGAATGGGAAGAGGAGGACGTGCTATGTAAATGAAGCAAGGAAAGCAAAAGCTCCTCCAACACATGACAAGTTAGAGTCCGCCAGACGATCTCTAGCAATCAATTGTTGATGTTCATTGAATGTTGTTTGCTTGACACTTCACAGCTTCGACTTCTTCACCATAGGCCGTCTACCGCAAGTCAACCACAAGTCCTCGACATAAAAGTCCCCCACTGCAGCTCACCTACCTCACCCTCCCATATGTAGGAGCGGGCGTTGGCTTGTTCTGCAATATATGTTCAATCTCTTCCATAACCTCAGGAGTGAGCTTGGGCAGCAGCTTCAGGGCCTTGCAGTTGTCGATGATCTGCTCAACTTTCGTAGCACCAAGGATGACAGTGCTAACGTTTTCGTTCTTCGCACACCAGGCCAACGCAAGCTGAGAGACATTGGCTCCAAGCTTTTCGGCAACCGCAGTGAGCTTTTTGACTTTCTCGATCTTAGCCTGTCCTGCTTCAGACTTAAGTTCCTCGATTATGTCAGCGAAGAAGGCTTTATTGGTGGCAAAGCGAGAATCTTCGGGGATGCCATCATTGTATTTGCCGGTAAGAAGACCTGAAGCAAGAGGGCTCCAGATGGTGGTTCCATATTGGAATTGCTTGTATAGCGGTGCATACTCGACCTCGAACCTCTGGCGGTGAAAGGCGTTGTACTCAGGCTGCTCGGTGATGGGGGCAATAAGATTGTATTTCTCAGCGATTTGGGTTGCTTCAGCAATCTGCAGAGCAGACCATTCAGAGGTTCCCCAGTAGTAGGCGAGGTTGAGGTTTCTGATACATTGGGTAAAAGCCTCGACTACCTCCTTCATTGGGGTGCTATAGATGGATGTCCCTCAGTTTGGAGCCAATGGTTTATGTAAGGCTTAGACAACTTACGCGGCGTCATGCCTGTGGGCGAGGACGATGTCCACGTACGGCTGCTGTAACCTCGCCAGGGAGGACTTCAGGCCCTCGACTACATGTTTCTTTGATAGGCCTCTCGTGTTCGGTTCCTTTCTGCCCGTACCGAAGAAGATCTTGTGTGATGATGTCAGAGCTTATCGTGACAAACCAAATTGAGGCTTGGAGGGGGCTGGGGTGACACCGGGGAATTACATACCTTTGTACTCAGCACATACTCGTCTCGTGGCCAGTCTAATTCCTGCAGTGGAACCTTGTCAGAATGAAATGCGCGTCAAAAGACCGATCGGGCACCACAACCTTCAGCGCTCGTCCCATCTCAATCTCCGATTGCCCGTTAGCGTAGACCTCTGCAGTGTCGAAGAAATTTATCCCATGATCCCAGGCTGCCTGCATGCACTCCTTGACTATGTTGCCTTTCTGAGTCCCTCCATAAGTCAGCCATCCCCCAAGGGAAAAGACCGACACCTTCAATCCTGAAGGCCCAAGATGGCGGAACACCATGTCTTTCGGGTCAAACTTGGATTCGACTGCCATTGTAAGGGGCGCGCGAGTGGACAGGTTTCTTAAAGAGACTCCTAACGAAGGATTTCTTAAAGGATTTCCTAACAAAGGATTGTGAAGGAGGATGGGTCGTAGCTTGGTGGTCAAGCCCATTTAATAAAGTGGTACGGCAAGTTTCGCAAAACTGTCGTTTTATAAGCAGCTAAACAGGCATGTCACGTCCCGCGTTTAATGTCAAGTGCCGAAGCGCCTCTTCCCACCTTCTATATGTATAGGCAGCATTTCAAGGCGAGATTTCAAAGCAACGGGTGGGATAGGGTTGCATTGACCATCCCGTCTTGACGCCCTTTGACGTTAACGTATCTCCGAATCATTGAAAGCGCATGTCTCTTTTGGAAGCAAGTGCAACTTCTTCCAACCGCATGCCCCGCCGGTGTCAAAAACACGATAAAGGTTAGTGCCCTGCCAAAAAAAGTTTGTGCGCGCCAAGCTTTCAACTAGCCCGCGAATATCCCGCCCCACGTTTTATATCCGAACTTGTATCCGCAAAACCCGCGACGAAAGAGCGACCCGTTACAGCTTTTACTAATTGCAGTGAGACGCAAATCGCACGCTTGGCCCGTTTTACAGCCATTGGATGGTAAGCATTATTTAGATTGCTAATTTTTACCCATCAACATGGCCAAGAGTGGTGCTGAGAAACACGGACCACCAGCACCAAGAATAATACGAGAGCTGTCTAATCGTTGCCAAGTAACACCTTTTTCCCGCCTTTCCCTCCGTACGCTCCCGCAGCGAAAACGCCTATAGAGGCATTTTCAGGACCACTTTACCTGGCACAGTATGTCGCATAAATTTTCTTCCAAATTATCCTACATGCTGTTCAGATTTTCATTCGAATTTCGATGTCCTCGTTGTAGCATTGTATATAGCTTCAGATGCTGAAGGGAATTATAAACCCCTTTAATTTGTTTGGTTTTAAGTCAATTCAGACGCCCGCTCAAAGTTGTATTTTGTACCAAAGGCTAGACAAACGACCCCCGCATGTACGTCTTTATCAACAGCATATGATAACCCCGCAGCCCTACAAAGGTCGATCGTACTATTAGCTTTTGCATGGCAATAACAGAACGCATTGCGCTCGGAATGAACAGTACAAGGCCACTGGTTATACACTCAGGAACTCTCTTCGGATTAGTCTACGAGTCGGAGGTCAACAGTAGGTCATTTCATCTTTGATTTTTTGAATCAATCCAAACAACTCTTTTCATTTAGGCTTGCAAGATCGCCTTTGGACATTTTGTCGGAGCTAAAAGTCACTTGTAGCACATGCACTCTCCAGAAATCCCGTGCTCACTTAAAAAAGAGAATTTTCGTCACATATCTAAGTCAAAGATTCATCAAATGCCTGTTCAAACTGCTTATGCGAACCGCACCTCGAAGTTGGCTTCAGGTTGGGGTAAGCGACTTCATACTAAAAATTCCTTGATTGGGACATTTGTCTATAAATACTCCCAAGCCCACATCCTTTCCAAAATGAATCTATTGGTGTTCCCTGGGGAGAAAACCGGCATCTCTTTGTTCCGCTGGCTTCTTCATTCTCTATGTCAGCGTTTGTGGAGCCTTGGCGCTGAATATTACTTCCCCATGCATATCGAACACTCCATCATGTCGAATACGCGAATAGGGCTTTGAACATCCCCAAGTCATCTCGTATTCGCTGCCTGATGTTGTTGGATAAAGCGGTTTGAGCGCGCGACTGCGCATCGCTTAAATGATCAGTAATAAGAAATCTACCCCCACTACGTCGATAGCTACAAAAGGACATTCTGAGCAGCTAAAACCAGAGCCGGCTTTTAGGTCTACACAAGAGCTTCAAAGCTTGCCGCAAACGCATCCTAAAGCTTCAACACCCCGACAATGCCTCTCCATCACTTCTTCATCTATACTGTGCCAGAAAAGTTCGAGGAGACAGCGGCCTGGTACTTGAAAGCTCTGGCTCCTCTCAATTATGTCGAGATAATGAGAGTTCCTAGAAAAGTGGCCATGGGTGCTAACAGCGTTCCCGAGTTTTGGGTTGGCACAAAAGAGGACGTTGGCAAGGAAAGCACTCACTTTGCCTTCAAAGCGAAGGGTGAGGTTTCACGGCTTCAATCAACTCATCCTATCATTAGATCGACCGAGGTGCTGACAAAAGCATATGTACTGAACAGATCAGGAGGCAGTGCAAGCATTTCACGCAGCTGGGGTTGCGGCCGGCGGGAAGTGCAACGGCGCACCTGGACCCCGTCCACAATACTCCTCCACGTACTACACTGCATTTGTTCTGGACCCGGTACGTCAACCGTACCATCTGCGATAAACTCCTCTTCGACAGTAGAATAGCTATAGCTGACTGTGTTTATTCAGGTTGGCAATAACGTCGAGAGCGTCTGCTTTACCACTGCGGACAAATGAAGCACTCTCTATCTAGGATATCTATTCCACTTCCAAGAGCTTAGATATGTCTTTATGTACCTCTGGAGACAGTGTATTCTTTTGCGAATTAAGGAGTAAACGTTTCCATTCAACCTTCTCGCTCTTGCAGGTTAATCCTTGTGATGGCCGATCAGCAAACTACAACTTGTCAATGTATAAAATCCAAACGTTTGAAAGTTGACTCATTCCAGCACAAATTTCTCCGAGATTACATTTAGGTTGAGATTGCATCATATCTAACAGTGACTCAATGATGTGACACTCCTTAATTGGCTCGCATACGCTTTGCTTTCTCTATCTTCCTCGATCAATATGTGTTCGTTTTCGTAACATTCTTGCACAGCAAGAAATCTCCCACAATTACGAAACAGCTACAGACTCGAAGCGCTCGCGTTTGAAAAATATCACAAGGCCATGACAGAAATATCCTCAATTATTACTCCTTCGCCACGCCGTAAAATCTTGTACATTCCTTTTTTTTAACTTCCCGGTGAACTTCGAAATATAGTCTACAAACACGCATTAACAACTCCCGAAAGAATCTATGTGATGAGATATTACCGGGCAATGACTGGGTGCACTCGCTACAAACCTGAGCCTCCACTGCTTAGCCTCACCGTCAAACTCCTCTGTACGAATAAACAGATAAACGAGGAAGGGACCGGGATTCTCTACGAGCACAATACGTTCGGCTTTCGACTGGAATATTGTTTTTCAGGCCGTTTCTCTTCTCATATATTTCGCATTCGACATCTCAAACTTAAGATTATACAAGTGCCACAAGAGCGTACCAAAAACTGGGTAACACCGAAACTAGTCAATTCAAAAGCTTTTACGAACGTCAAGACACTCACGCTCTACGGACCGCCCGGTGAAGGGTGCGAGGAGGACGAGGAGTTCTGTTGCAGCTGGGTTGAGAGCCTCAGAGCATTGCATACCGACTGTGAAAGTATTGAATGGGTAGAATGGCTAGAAAGTGTGAGATAGCCCGATTCGTCACGGCACGGGAGATGGAGAAGGGTGCGGCACCGGTCCGAGGCTGAGGATACTTGGTTTACTTTGTACGGCGTCAGCGTGGGATGTTGTTATTCGCCCGTGTGCAGGAAGAAGTGTCCTTAAATAGGTAGAAATAGGGAGTCAAAGTGTCCTATGAGAGCTGCTGAGATGTTGGCTGCGATGTTGGTGATGGTGAAACAGGGTGTGAAACATCAAGAGAGCCAATAAAAGCTTGAATCGCGCTCGCTCGCTTGGCACTTCAGCCGGAGTCGTTCGCCAAACTCTTCCACCTCGACCGCGAGGATTGGTCTCCGTGCCTCGCTCGAGAGGTAAGGGGCCGTGAATAATGTCGTTAACGAGTATAACAGTTGTGCCTTGTGCCCCCCTTTTTTGCAAGATTTATTTGTTCTCATTACCATCTCTCGTCCGCGTCGCACAAAGGGATTGTGACCACATTCTGCACTCCATGAATGAACCATAGCAGCCTGTATAAAAGTTACTTCATACCTTCTATTCTCTTCTTCAAACCCTTCTACCCACGAACCCTTGTAGAACACCATCGATCAGGCATCGATAGACTTACAACATTCGTAACCCAAAAAACTACTCGTTACCGGACAACCATCAAGATGAAGTTACAACTAATGAAGGCTCTCCCCTTCCTCTCCATCTTCACTCTCACAAACGCTTCACCGTTCCGCCGCACCACTCTAACTGCCGCGACAATTGAAGCCATCTCCCCATCTAGCTCCTCTTGCGCCGGAGCTACCTTCCCCGATGAATGCCGCACGGCTGCGCAAGCCGCGCCGTTTATCACGCAATCCTTCGTCAAGTACTCCATTCAGACACCCGGCGAACAGGCGGCTCTCCTTGCGCTTATGCTCTACGAGTCCAGTGCATTCAAATACAGCCGCAACCACTGGCCGGGAGTGCCTGGACAGGGGACCCGCAACATGCAATCACCGGCCTTCAACCTCCTATACGCTGAATCTCTATACCCAGCCGCAACGGTTCAGGCAGCTCAGGTGCAAGGAGTGGACGCCGTGCTTGCACTTGTGAATGGTGACGCGGACAGCTTTGGCAGCGCAGCCTGGTTCTTGAGCTCGCAGTGTTCTGAGAGCGTGAGGCAAGGTTTGGCTGCTGGGACGGTGGCTGGGTGGCAGACTTATCTGACTAGCTGTGTGGGAACGACAGATACTAGCGATAGGGATACTCTGTGGACTGCGGCGATTCAAGCAATGAAGTCATCATACTAGTTCGGTGGGACTAGCCTGATAAATTCATATAAATTCATGGTATATGATGATGAGGTTATGGACAATGCCTGAAAGTATCTGACGGCTAATCTCTTGTGCGCCTAAGTATGATTTTTGTATGTTGTTTTTAGTTTTCTTTCAATTCTTTATCCCTAAACTCTGCCCTTCCTAGAGGAGTCGAGAACTTGGGTTGGCTCCTCTGGAGTGTTTTAGTTACGCCATGAATACATCCCCTTTGAAATGACACGTCTCTATATCTCATTACTACTGAACGTGATTTGCAAAGTTCTTTTCGTTTCACAAATTTTCGCAATGTGCTGTACAGCTTCTGTTCCCACATACTGATTCCCTACTAAAGTTTACCAAGGACTCTCATATTCATCCTCAGCCGTACAAGCCCCACCAAACCAGCAGCCCCAAGCGCCATCGAACCCGCATAGAAGATCGCAGGACGATATGCTTGCAGTCCACCTTCTGCCCCACCATAAGCTTCGAGTAAGTAACCGGCAATTGGAGCGCCCTTTTGAATGTCAGCCAGGGCCTAATAACAGCAACACGCCAGTTATAAATTACCATAAGATACCCTCCTGCCCAACCCGTCACAATCATCCCCATTGCCACAGCCACCCTAGCTGACCCGAACACGTTTCCCACCACTGTCGGCATCGTAGCAAAGAACCCCCCATTCGATGCTCCGTTGATTATTACGAACACAATGAGCGAAGCCAGCGAATTGGATACCGGCCATAACGCCGTCATACTAATACCACATAGGAGCAGCGAGAGAAACAACGTGTTCAGTGGGCCAAGGATATCGCAGAGAAACCCGCAAGCGATCCTCCCGACAGCGGAAGAGAAATTGAAACCAGCCACAAGGCCGGCACCGGTACTGGAGGAGAGGCCTAGCGAATGGCTATACATGGGGAGAAAGAAGGGGGGGACAAAAAGCGGAAACGTGCCGACAGCGCCAGCTACAAAGAGAATAACGAACCGGAAGTCACGGAAGAGACGCCTAGAGAACTTCAGTCCTCTACATGCACAATACCATTATACGTGATCTAATAACTCACCACTCAATAAACGTGCCCGACCGGATAGTAGAACGTTCTTTAATCAGCCATGCAGCAGGCAGACCAGTCGCCAGAGTCGCCAATCCAATAACTCGGTAAGTCCACGCTGGCCCCACGCGCTGGATCAACCCATCGATAGCGAAACTGTTTACGGCGCCCCCGAGCCCCCCGCCTGCGAAGACGATACCGTTGGCGAGCCCGCGTTTCTTGCTGAAGTATTGAGCAGGGGTGACGGAGACTACCTATTGGAATCATTCAGCGGCTCATGGTTTGTGAATTGGACATAAATTCGACTCATGAAATGTTTAAATACTAGTACACTCCCAGAGATCCTCGGGGATCAAGCCATACTCTGGAAGTAGCCATGATAGGATATCTTGGAGGCATTTCACCTTTCCAAGAGCACCTTGAAGACACCCAGGACCAATTGCCGTATGGATATGGTTTTACCAATTAAACTCAGAATGTAGTACTCACAATGAAGCAAAGGCTAAACGCATCGTAACTTAGCATTCAACCCCTTATTATCATCATAGGAATTCGCATACCTTGTTCCAATACCCATAATTCCCCCAGCAGTAACAAACAATCCGCGAATATTTCTTGTCGCAAAGCCCGCCAGCACTTCCCCTACTCCCACTAGGAGTATCCCTAGGAGTGCCGTATACCTAGCTCCAAAAGCCCTCATAACTCTCGAGTTCACGATCGCAAGCACAGAGATGATCGCAGTAGTCATGGAGCCGACAAATGAAAGGGTTGATGGTGACGATAGACCCTGCTCGACCAAGGCAGCTTGAATCACCCCCCATGAATAACTGGTGCCCACGAACCACCAAGTGATAACCGCGCAACCAAAAATGACGATCCAGCCATACCCGCCGTCTGGGACGGTGGAATCGGCAAGGCGAGAAGCGTGCAAAATAGCATCAGAGTCTGTCAAAGAGGCGTTGCTCGACGTTTGCGGTTGAGTGTTTGCTCGTGCACCCTGCGTTTCAAGCTCGAATGCTGTGGCGGTCGCGGTGTCCTGGCGGCTCATGGTTGAATGTCATTTACCTCAGCAAGCTCAGACGTGATTCCGTTGGTGCGGATTTACAGTTACTGTCATCACCGAAATATTACGAGGGAGCTACCTGAGCGGGTTGCTTGCGTTCCCTGCAAGCGCCTCCGTTTCCGTTAGTGCTTATAATTGCCACTTCGCTACATTAAAACAGATGCTTATTCAGTATAATTAATATTTCGTTGGGCCGCTATCCCTTGCACTGACAGGGTCTATAAAATGTGGCCCGTGCACGCAGTCAAGAACATCAACCAGACCTGCGGAGGATAGATTATCCTATCCGGTCGGGCGGATAATAATCCTATCCGAGGATAGCCCGGATATCGGATAATATCCGGATAACATCTGGACATCCGCAAAATTTTAACTACAAACTAAACCTTTACCGCCTATCGTACGACGCTATAAATATGGCTAGTACTAGTAAAATTCACCCTAAAAACTTTAATAATAATAATTCCTTTAAAGTCGATACACTTTCCGCCCTTTTAAGCGGCATTAAAACTAAAGCTAATACTAGTTTAATCCCAACTACTTATATAACACAGATCTTAAGACAAGTCTCCTTAATTTATAAATATACTTGTACGGCAATAAAGAAAGAAAAGGCTTATATAAAGAAACGCTACTTTTGTAAATACTATCCTCTTTAAGACCTAAAAGGACACTATTCCTTAACTGTTAGATTATAAGGCTATCTTAAAAAATATAATATTAAATAGAATCTAGTAGAGAACTAGGAGTGTACAATAGTAAAAGATTAGGGGGAGAGATCTCTTTTAGAACTATATTAAAAGCTTTTAGTAAGAGGAGAAGTTTAAGGTCTTAAGGGTAAGGTTCTAAAGCGTATAGTATATTAAAATACTATAAAGCAAGTACTTCTAGATCTAATTATTGTACGATAGCTTCCCTTCTTATGCGTGGAATAGCCAGAGTTTTATACTTTCGTAAAAGCATTAAATTAAAAAGCACCCTTAATTATCCCTATATACCACTTAATAATTACAGCCTAGATTCTTAAACACTTTACCGAGAGTTAAGATATTATATAAAAAGTACTTTAATCTGCAAAAACAAATATTTACCTTACTGTAGATATCTAAACCTCTCTAAGTTATTCCCTTTTTCTCGGAATCTGTGCTAGCTTTATTAATATCCAGGATAAATACCAGAACCCCTTAATTGCCCTTTATACAGTATCTAGTTAAAGTGGTATAGATTAATAAAAGGCGCTTCGTCCGGTTCTTATTAAGTATGGCATTAAAACAAAGATTAGAGCTTTTATTGGCGATAATACTAAATTAAATAATGTTCTCTATCGTACGATTGGCCAATAGCTTAGCCTTAAGTATAAAATTAACTGGATTGCAACGCATTAAAGAATTCGCTATTAGGGGTATATTATTAATCTTATTATTTAAGCCTTTCTATTTAGTTTAAAAAAGGATAAGAAGCTTATAAACTTATATAATAAAGAGGATAAGGAACAAGACGAAGAAGAAGAGGAGAAAGAAGAAGAAGTTATATAATAAGTACTACCGCTAGTTAAAAAAAAGAAAAAGAAGAATAAAGAATTAGAGTAAGCATTGGACGAAAAGCGTAAAAGAGGTTAAAATATTTAAAATATTATAGGGCTAATAGGAAAGCTTTATAACTATATTATTTATATCCGCAGCTTAGCTAACCGTACGATATGGTTTACTAAATATACTAGTAAAATAGTTCCTCTTAATAACCATACGAGATAGAATAGCTGGTTTCTTATACTATGTATAGCTCTAGAGGATAAGGTAAAGGCTAGGCTTTAACTCTACGTAAAGCACTATAAGGATAACTTAAAAGATAATATCCTCTCAATAAGCGAATAGATACATCTTCGTATAATTTATAATTTCCTTTAGTCTTTCCACAAAGCAACTGTTAGCGACTTAGTTAATCGAGACATAAGCATAGCAAAAGGGTCGCGTAAGCCTATACGATTAGATTGTCTATAAACGAGAATCTAAAGCTAGGGAAAGGAAAGGAGAAGAAGAGCAGCGCCGTTTAATGTTTTATAAGATCTTCGCGTCACGTGACCGCAATATGCGGCAATCTGTGGCAACTTACCGGTGCGTAGTTCTGCCAGTGCTGTAACATTACCCCCCCCTCCAAAAAAGCCTGCCCTTAGGCTTTGCCGCTAAAAGTCTTAGTAAGAGAATCTGACTAATTAGACAACTTTAACCGCCGGTCGAAGTTCCTAGACATCTTAACACCTTACGTGGCTAAGAAATTTCTAGGGCGTTTTTGTCCTTATATTCTTCTAGTAGCTTATTATCTTCGTTATACTAGCATTCTATCCACTCGTCTAGGTACTTTAGCGGTCTGGGTTTATTAGGGTAATAGTTATAGAACTCCTAAAGCTTATAGGGGCTACCTATAAAGTTCTATATAGGGTACTAAGTAGGGTCTAGGTTATATTCTTTCCAACTAATATAATACTTTAACGTCCCCTTTACAAGTTTATAGGCTAGTATTTCTTTAATTTCCTATTTATTATTATCGTTAACTTAAATTAGTAGGGGAGGTTTATTCTTTTGTCTAGGTAATAGGTCATTTATAGCTTTTCGTAGCTTATCTAGTAAAAAAATAGGGTGGACTTTAATTAAGTCTAGGAGCTTAACCTTATATAAGTTACCTACTTTGTTAAGAATCTTATATAGTTCTACTATTTTATAGTCTAGCTTACGGCTAGGCCGTTCTGTCTTCTAGTTCTTTATTATAACCTAGACTATATTACCTATAGTAAAGTTAGGCTCGCGCCTATACTTATTTACCTGCTATTTTATTAATTTTTGGGCCTTTTTTAAGTTTATACGGGCTACTTTCTAAACTTCTTCTAAGCGCTTAGCGTACTGCTGGGCTTCCTTATAAGATAGTTTTTCGTATATAGTCTAGGGCCCTTTTAGTCTTTCTTAGTTAAAGCTTATATAGGGTAGGTAACCCATTTCTAGTTAAATAGGAGCAAATCCGGTAGAGTTATAGGGTAGGGTCGCTTGGGCGTAGTCTATTAAGGGTAATAGTTCGGCCTAGTTATCTTAGAAGTAGTTAATAAAAGGCTAGAGTCTCTAGTCTAAGTATTAATTTATAATCTTCATTTAACCGTCTGTTTAGGGGTAATATACTATAAAAAGCTTTAACTTAATGCCTAGGATCTAGGTAAACTTATTTTAAAAGGCTAATATAAACTACGGCCCGTGGTCGGATATAATAGTATCTAGTAATCCGTAAATTTGGTAGACGTAGTAGATATACAGTTAGGCTACCTCTTTAGTATTAATATTCTTATAATAGGGAATTAAGAACGGGCGCTTGCTAAAGCGGTTAACTAGGATTATAACTATATTATATCCATTATAGTCTAGAGGTAGCTTATAAAAGTCTATAGAGATATATTACTAGGGGCGGTTAGGTATTAGAAGAGGTTTTAATAGTCCTAGGGTCTTATCTTATAGAATTGTAAACCTATAGTAGTTGTTGCAGTTCTATATATAGCGGTCGATATCTATAACTATTCTAGGCCAGTAATAGCGGTCGCCAATAATCCTATAAGTCTTATTCTTTCCGGGGTAGGCCGTAAAGATCTAGGTATGTGCTTTAGCAATAAGCCAAGTCTATAAGTTTTGTTCCTTTACTACTACTAGCCGTTCCTAATGCTTAAGTAATCCATTTTTAAGGGACTATGGGCTGGTAACGTTCTTTACCTTTTTACGGTACTCCTATAGAGAAGGGGCCGTACGGTTTATCTATAGCAATTTGTTAATTAAGTTAAGTCCTAAAGGGTCTATAGAATACATCTCGGCGCCTAAGGAGTCTGTACTTAGTTCTACCTATATCTAAAGGTTAAGGTGCTCTAGTCGTAGTAGCGTCTAAGTCTGTAATAAGATCTTCGCAGCTATATAGTTACCTAGGTCTTATTTACGCCTAGTAAGAGCATCTATACAGTTTATAGCGCCTAGTCTATATATAATTAAGAAGTTAAACTAAGATAGGATATCCGCCTAGCGTGCCTGCTAGGCTGTAAGGGCCTTAGTTATTATAAAGTATTTTAGGGCCTTATAATCTAATACTACTTTAATAGGTTTAGGGGTCCCCTCTAGCTATATACACTAGTATTAAAAGCTAGAGATAATAGCCAGCATTTCTTTATTATGGATATAGTAGTTTAGTTTAGCATCTATTATAGTCTTTAAATAGTATATAATAGGGTGCTATTCTCCGTCTAGTTGCTTCTAGGAAAATATACCGGCTATCGCGCTATTTAAGGCATTAGTTTCTAGTATTAAGGGCTATTCTAGGTTAAAGTAGGCAAATAGGGGGGCCAACACTAGCCGTTTTTTAAGCTTATTAAAGGCCTGCATATATATAGCGTTAAAGTAAAAGGGCTAGTCTTTCCTAGTAAGGCGGTTAAGAGGCTAGGTAATTCTGCTATAGTTCTTAATAAAGCGTTAGTAGAAGTTACAGAAACCTAAAAACAATTGCACTCCCTTTACGGTCCATAGGGGCGTCCACTAGTTAATTACGGTCGTTTTCTCTAGGTTAGCCTTAATTCCGTCCGTGCTAATAATAAAACCTAGGTACTTTATACGCTTAATACTAAATTCTAACTTCTTAATATTAGCCTAGAGGCTAGCTTCGCGGAGCTGTTATAAGACTTTATAAATATGCTCCTCGTTATTACAGACGCTTTAAGTATAATATTATAACTACTTAGAGAAGAGACGGAAGAAGCTAGTTGGTTAATTTAAGCACGGTCTAGAATGGAGCTAGTGGAACCATATAACGAGGAATAGTAACTAAGGTTATATAATATGCTACGTATTAAACAAGAGGAATAAGAGGAACTTACGTACCTTATATATAAGACGTACATCACGTATAAGAAGGATTTTATAGGAATACGGTTGTATATTTAAGGACCCTTAGTCCCTACCTAGATAGTTCCTTCCTTATAGTAATTCTTAGAATATAATTGGAGTTAATCTGTTAGGCAACCACTCCACCAGTTATTATTACGTTGTTGACTTTTATACTTGCATTTTTTACACACCTAGCCCAATAATAAGCCTATCGTAGTTCTTGCTACAAGGTTCCGTTACACAATTACTACCTAGTTACGGTATTAGTATAGTAAGTCAAATAATATGCCACCAAAAGCAGCTACCACAACGCCATTAACGGCAGCAACTACATTGAGGTTAGGTAACGACACTAGTATGGCAGATACTAACTTATAGCAACCTATAACGGTCAGACAGTTATAAGAAATAATCGACTAGTTAACAGCTAATAATATAGTATTGGAAGAAAGACTTAATGGGATAGGAGTAGCAAAGATTAAGCTACTATCAATTAAGAGATTTATAGGAGAAAGGTTAAAGCTTAAAGGATTCCTTACGCAAATGCACTTTAAGGTCTTATAGGAAGGAGCAAAACTACTAATACCTATAGATCGAATAGCCTACGCAGGACTATTCTTGTTAGGAAAAGCACTTAAGTAGTTTAAACTATATCTTATAGAGATACAGGCAAATAGAATGACAACCACTAACTAAGACGTGCGATTTATATTCTTAAGTTAGGAAGGATTCGTAGAGTAACTTATATAGATATTTAGAGACCTAGAAGAAACAATTATAGCGAAAAGAAAACTCCAGAACCTCGTGTAATAAACTTTAGCAATTAAGTATATAATATAGTTCCAGACACTAGTAATATAAGTAAAGTAGAATAATAGGGCGCTTATGGCATAGTATAAACAGGGACTTAAGGCTAAAGTCTAGGACGCGATCATCCTAATAGAAGATGCGGACACCCTAAGGGAATTAATAGATTAGGCGATTAAGATTAACAATTAGATCTACTAAAGGGAATAGGCTAAGAGAGGTTAGAATAGAGTTCTATAGTTGTATAAGGCGCAGAGTACGTAACAACAAAAGCTAAGTTAAAAACTATAGTATGGCGCAGAGCTAATAGACCTAAGTGGTACCAAAGAAGCCTATAAGAGATAGAGTAAACCATAGAAATCCAGAGGATAAGGATTAAGTAATTAAAGGTCTAAGGAGCAGAGGCTAAACTAGGGATCTTAGTAGTAAAAGACGTTTAGGCAGACTCCATAGCAAAAGCAATAGTTTAAAGAAGGAGCTTGCATAAATTGCGGGAAATAGGATCATTTCGCTAGGGATTGTAAAGATAGTTAGAGATACTATGTAATAAAGGGAACTAGACTAATAGTAGAAGACACACACGTATAGAGGGACGATAGTGTACTACGAGGAATAAAGGAATATTCAATCTAAAGTTTTGCGTTTTGTTATAACAACGTATACCGAATTTATAAGGACGCTAAGTATGGCGCAAGCTATTGGCTATAGGAGCCAGCACCTATAGGATATAGAGGAACCAATGAACTAGCTCGCAGATCGGATATTAAGGACGATAATTTCAACATAGGCGAAGCATTCCGTGACAATAAGGCAACAAAAGCGGTCTACTGGGGACACGCAGCCATCGGAGATGTTATACTAAAGGTAGAGGATAATTCCACTACAGAACAGGGAATATTAGTGGGGACTAAGACACCACTAGATACGATATCTATTGCTTCGCAAGATATAAGAGAAGTAGGACAGCGAACTACTTTGGTACTCGATAAAGGCAAAAGGCTAAAGGCTTAAGATTCTCACAGCGAGATAAGAGACGATTAAGATTCTTAAGACGAGATAAGGTAAGCTTAAGGACCTATAACGGACGATAACTAATAGAGTAGAGTAGTAGCTTAGTTTAGTAATATACGAATAAGCTTGGGATAGAGATTTCTATAGGCACAAGATTCTTAAGACGAGATGAGTAAGATTTAAGACTCTTAAGATAAGATAAGAACACTAAGTAAGCCTAGTTGGACTAAGGTAGGAGCTAAGCTTAAGATAAAAGTAAGCTTAGGATTAAGAATCCAAAGGGGTTAAGAATTTGGGGTATAAATTAGGACACCTATAGGTAAGAGGTAAGGAGCTTCTTTATAGATTAGAGAATCTACAGTATAAATAGTAATTAAACTAGGAGACGAATATATAAACCTAGAGGACTTACTAGTAGAATACGTTAAAGATCGAAAAGTTAATACCAGGATTAAGAAGTAAGAGAACTTTAAGGATTAAAGCGTAAGGCGCAAACTAAAAGAAACTATAGAAGAGTTTAGGCAAAGAATTATCGTATAGTAAGAACAGAAACTAGATAAAAGATCTAGTATATTAGGACGTATAAAGGACAGAGTATTAGTATAAAGAATTACTAATAGGCTAAGAATAGGTACACTAAGAGCTAAGTGGCTTACTAAACTGGAAGACGAAGAGGATCTAGGGATTCTAACTAGGTTTAAAGAACGACATACTAAAGGCTATTATAACGTAGTAATAAAAAGATACTTCCTTACGGATAAGCCGTATACACTCTAGTAGCTATACTAAAAGTGGTATAGGTAAAGGCATAACGATAAGTGGGAAGACTTCTATATATAGTTAGATAAGAAAGTTATTTAGGACCACCTAATTATAGAGAAGGCTATAACGTATATTAAAGGAGCCTTAATTATAATGTTAAAGGATCTAAAGGAGTGTTTAGAGGACTAGAGAAGCGAGAGACGTATTTTAGTACCTATAAATGAAGTTATAACGTTTAGATCAGCACGATAGAGGTTTAAACTTAGGGATAAAGACGAGCTAAGAGTTAACCTAAAGCACCTAGTATACTACACGTTATTATAGATTGCGTGTATAGATAATATATACGAGATATATAAGAATCCGAAAGAAAAGAATTGGAAATACCCTATAAGGATATACTGGATAACGGATAAGCAATAATACAGGAATGCTAAATATATGCATAGATGGCATCCAGCAGAGGTTTAAGAGGAAGGAAGTTTAGTACTTTAACTAGGAAGATTCCTTATAGAAGAATGCTTAGATAGACGATAGTAGTGGGAATACTTAGAGAATATATATCTATAGTATATCAAAGATAAAAAGCGAACTAGGCATTAGCTAAAGAATAAGCTAAGTGTAATAGGATTAAGCAGCTAATAGTTAGGAAAAGTAGAGGCCTACGGGACCAGAGGGAGCCAGTAGTAGAGCCTTAGACCCTTAAAGGAATTTAAGGATAATATCTAAATTTACGAGTTAAATAGTAAGATTAACAGTTTAAAGCGCTAATAGATAGTAGAGTAACGCGAAACCATATCTTATTAGTAGCAGTTAAGAGAATAGGATTACCTTATAGACAGAAGGAGCAATTTTACCTATTAGTTATAATTTTAGGAGATCTAATAGCCTATAGAGGAGGGATTATTAATCTTAAAATAGGACCTATTTAAATAACTATTAAAGGAAGACAAATTAAGATGTCTTTTAATATCCTACTATTAGAACGGGACGAGGCAGTATTAGGTATGCCTTAGTTACAGGAATACAATCTAAGGATTAATTAGATTATAGGTCAGGTCAATATTAGGGATACTTAACGCTATAAGATGTGATAATAAGCCAAGTTAGTATAGTACTAAGTAGAAGCGACCTATAAAGAAATAGAAAAAGGACTAAGTTATATACTAAAGAGATACTATAAGTATAGTAAGAAACTATGGTTACTGGAAAGTAAAAAGCTATTAGAGTATACAGCATAGGACTATAAGATAGAATTGGAACTAGGAATAAATCTAAAGTTCTTTCTAATCTATAAGCTTACTAAAAAAGAAGGTAGAGTACTAAAAGAGTTTATTTAGGAAAATTTATAAAAGGGATATATTAGACCATCGTAGTTATTAGCGGGTTATCCAGTACTATTTGTACTAAAGAAAAATAGCAAACTAAGGCTGTGTATTAACTATAGATAGTTAAACAGCATTACTAGAAAGGATAGGTATCCTTTACCCTTAATTAGCAAAATCTAAGACAGGATAGGCAACGCGTAAATCTTTATAAAGATAGATCTAAGATAGGCGTACTATTAGATTAGGATTAAGGAAGGCAATAAATAGAAGGCAGCCTTTAGGTTAAAGGAAGGACTATATAAACCATTAGTTATACAATTCGGGCTTATAAACGCAC
>Ga0307515_10001941_pt1 | contig 45822 bp, 32 predicted proteins | sample 17_EM_MG_FD_194513 | JGI IMG/M metagenome (GOLD analysis project Ga0307515, IMG submission 194513) | Populus trichocarpa ectomycorrhiza microbial communities from riparian zone in the Pacific Northwest, United States - 17_EM | ecosystem: Host-associated > Plants > Roots > Unclassified | place... | reverse complement strand
GCTCAACGCGGTGCTCACGGTCCGCTCCGGCGAGGCGAACTCGCACAAGGGCAAGGGCTGGGAGAAGTTCACGGACGCGGTGATCCGCGCGGTGGCCGACCGCCCCGACCCGGCGGTGTTCGTCCTGTGGGGGAACTACGCGCAGAAGAAGCTCCCGTTGATCGACGAGGAGCGCCACGTGGTGGTCAAGGGTGCGCACCCCTCCCCGCTGTCGGCGAAGAAGTTCTTCGGCTCCCACCCGTTCACCCAGATCGACGAGGCCGTCGCGAAGCAGGGCCACACCGCGATCGACTGGCGCATCCCGAACCTGGGCTGACCCCACCCGGGCCGGTCCGGGGCCGCCTGACGGGGATTGTCAGTGCTGCCGGTTAGCGTCGATGGAGACAGCCAGGGTGGCTGGCGAGTGCGGAGGACGCGGTGGCGGAGCGACAGGAGCAGGCGGCGCCGGACGCTGTGCTGACGCGGATCGGACAGGTCGTCATGCTGCACCACGGCGGCGACCGCGAGGAGGCCCGGGAGCGGCTGCTGGGCCTGTGGGCGGAGCTGGGCGAGGACGGCGACCCGCTGCACCGCTGCACACTGGCCCACTACCTGGCCGACACCCAGGACGACCCGACCGACGAACTGGCCTGGGATCTCAGGGCGTTGTCGGCGGCGGACGAGCTGGCGGACGGGCGGAACACCGGAAACCCCGGGGAGGCCGAAGACACCGGGAACACCGGGGACACCGGGGACGTCGGCCAGGAGGGGGCGATCGCGATCCGCGCCTTCTACCCCTCCCTGCACCTCAACCTCGCCGCCGACTATGTGAAGCTCGACCGCCCGGACGCCGCCCGCACCCACATCCGCCGCGCCCGGGACGCCTGCACCGTCCTCGCCGACGACGGCTACGGCAACGGGGTGCGAGCCGCGATCGGCCGGCTGGAGCTGCGGCTGGGCGACGGGGGCGCGGGCGGGGGCGAGAGCTGGGGGCCGCCGAGACAGCGGCCGTAGGGTCCCGGCGGCACTGCGATTCCGGAGCCCTCTCGCCTCAACGGCCGTACGTCTGACCGCAGATGACCGACTGCGGGCTGTCCGACTGCCAGCCGCCGTACTTCTTGCCCAGGGCGCAGACGTCCTGCGTGTTCTTGGGCACCGACTTCACCACGTCCGGAATGTCTGCGCCCGGCTGCCGGGGGTGGTGCGGCTTCGGGTGCGGATGGGGCTGGGAATGCGAGTGAGTGTGCTGAGGTGAGCGGGGGACCGGTGCCTGGGCCGCCTTCGGGGGCTGGACCGGTACGCGGTGCGGCGGATGCGTGGCGGGTTTCGGGCGGTGGGACGGGTCGATGAGTTCCAGCGCCTCCCGCGCCGGGGCCTGTACGACCTGCGGCTCCGCGCTGCCGTCCGGGCGCGGCACCGACGCGTGTGACGGTACGGCCGGGGGAGCGGGGGCCGCCGGTCGCTGGACCGTCACACAGCCGGAGAGGGCCGAGACAGCCACGGTGACCAGGAGCGTTGCGGTGGTCGTCGTTCGATGCACCCGCGCAACTCTGCTGGTTCCGGCCCCGTTTGGGACAGCGGACGGGCGGATGATGCCCCACACGGGTGATCTCCGCCCCCTTACGGACGGCGCGCGCCTGCTCCGGGTGACGGGTGTCGGGTGACGTGACGTCAGTCGCCGGTGTTAGCTGCCGGTGTCAGTCGCCGGTGTTGCCGTCGATCCGCTCGCGGAGCAGGTCGGCGTGGCCGTTGTGCCGGGCGTACTCCTCGATCATGTGGGTGTAGATCCAGCGCAGGTTGAAGCGCTCACCGGTGCGCCGGTGCTTGCCCACGGAGACGTCGTCCAGGGCGAACCGGGCCGCGTACTCGTTCGCCACTTCGATCTCGGCCTGCCAGGTGGCGTACGCCTCCGCCCAGCTGTCCGCCTCGGTGAGATGGAACTCGCCGTCCGGGTCCTCGTCGGTGTAGTAGATCGGGCCCACCTGCTCGTCCGCCATGACCTTGCGGAACCAGCCCCGCTCCACCTCCGCCATGTGCCGCACAAGGCCCATGAGCGACAGCGTGGACGGCTCCACGGAAGCGGTCCTCAGCTGCTCGTCGGTCAGTCCCTCGCACTTCCAGGCCAGGGTGTCCCGGTGGTACTTCAGCCAGCCCTCCAGCATGGTGCGTTCGTCGGCGGTGGTGGCGGGTTCACTGCGCTCGATGGTCATGCCCGCATCCTCGCGTGCTCAGACCGCCCGCACCAACGGGTATTCCCCCGCCGTATGCTTCCGAGGAGGTACAGGAGGTACCGCCGGGCGAGCGTTGGGAGACTCCGTGAAGGTCGGCTGCATCGGACTCGGTGACATCGCGCAGAAGGCCTACCTGCCGGTTCTCGGCAGCCTGCCCGGGGTCGAGCTGCACCTCCAGACCCGCACCCCCGCCACCCTCGCCCGGGTCGCCGACGGCCTCCACGTGCCGCAGGACCGGCGGCACACGGACCTCGACGCGCTCCTCGCGCAGGGCCTCGACGCCGCGTTCGTGCACGCACCCACGATCGTGCACCCCGAGATCGTCACCCGGCTGCTGGAGGCGGGCGTACCGACGTACGTCGACAAGCCGATGGCGTACGAACTCGCCGACTCCGAGCGGCTGGTGAGGCTCGCGGAGGAGCGGAACGTGTCGCTCACGGTCGGGTTCAACCGGCGCTACGCCCCCGGGTACGCGCAGTGTGTCGACCACCCGCGCGAGTTGATCCTGATGCAGAAGAACCGGATCGGGCTCCCCGAGGAGCCGCGCGCGATGATCCTGGACGATTTCATCCACATCGTGGACACCCTGCGGTTCCTGGTGCCGGGCCCGGTCGAGGACGTCACCGTGCGCGCCCGCGTCCAGGACGGACTGCTGCACCACCTCGTGCTCCAGCTCTCCGGCGACGGCTTCACCGCGCTCGGGGTGATGAACAGGCTCAGCGGCTCGGTGGAGGAGATCCTGGAAGTCTCGGGCCAGGACACCAAGCGTCAGGTCCTCAACCTCGCCGAGGTCGTCGACCACAAGGGCCAGCCGACGATACGGCGCCGCGGGGACTGGGTCCCGGTGGCCCGGCAGCGCGGCATCGAGCAGGCCGTCCTCACGTTCCTCGACGCCGTACGCGCCGGAAAGGTGCTCAGCGCCCGGGACGCGCTGGCGACTCACGAACTGTGCGAGCGGGTGGTACGAGCGGTCGCGGACCGGTCCGCCGCAGCCTGAGCGCCTGAACCCCCTCGCCGGCGCACATCGTCGCGAGGATCAGCAGCGCCATACCCACCGGCCAGGCGCCGTAGCGGACGTACGGCGTGACGCCGTGCGCGAGCGGGACGTCGTAGACCTGGGTCGTGCTCTTGTTGGTGCCCAGCCATGATCCGATGCGCTGTCCGCTCGGGCCGTAGACGGCGGAGACGCCGGTCAGGGTGGCGTGGACCATCGGGCGGCCGGTCTCGGCGGCGCGCAGGGCGGCGAGGGTGGCGTGCTGCTCCGGGGCCCAACTGTTCTGGAACGACGAGGTCGACGACTGGGCGAGCAGGACGTCCGCGCCGTCCTGGGCGAGATGGCGGCTCATGTCGGGGAACGCGGTCTCGAAGCAGATCAGCGGGCCGATGCGCAGCCCGTGCCCCGCGTTCATCACGACCTGCTCGGTGCCGTGCCTGCGGTCCACGCCCGCCGCCTTGCCGACGGAGGTGGCCCAGCCGAGCAGGGAGCGGAACGGGATGTACTCGCCGAAGGGGACGAGCCGCATCTTGTCGTAGCGGTCGCCGGTGAGGCCGTTGGGGCCGACCAGGATCGAGCTCTTGTAGATGCCGGGCTTGTCGGAGCGCTCGGCGTCGACGTTGACCAGGATGTCGGCGCCGGTCTCCTTGGAGAGGGCGGCGATACGGCGGGCGAGATCGGGCCGCTTGGTGAGGTCGAAGCCGACGCTGCTCTCGCCCCAGGCGATCAAGTCGACGTCCTGGCCGACGAGTTGGCGGGTCAGCTGCTCCTCGCGGTCGAAGCGCCGGGCGCCGCTCTCGTCGCCGTCGATGATCCCGGGCTGTACGACGGCGATCCGGACGTGGCCGTCGACGTCGGGGCGCGGTGACCACACCCAGGCCGCCGAGGTCACGGCGGTGGTGACCAGAAGCCCGGCGACGGCGGGCACCCGCACCGCGCGGACTGCGACCAGCACGGAGACCGCGACATTGACGGCCACCACCAGGAAGCTCAGCAGCCACACCCCGCCGACGGACGCGAGCCGCAGCGCCGGTTCCACCTGCCACTGGGTGGAGCCGAGCAGCCCCCAGGGGCCGCCCAACCCCTGCCAGGACCGCACGAGTTCGACCATCAGCCAGCCCGAGGGCAGGACGAGCAGCGCGGCACCGCCCCGCCGGGGCGACGGCACGCCACCGAGGAAGCGGCGCACCAGCCAGCCCCACGGAGCCCACAGCGCGCCGAGCAGCCCCGCGATGACCACGATGAACACGCTCAGGCTCGGCACCAGCCAGCTGTGCACGGCCAGCATGAACCCGAGCCCCCCGAACCAGCCGTCGTAGACCGCCCGTCGCCCGGTCGGCGCCGAGCGCGTCAGCAGGATCCAGGGGACGAGCGCGACGTAGGCGAACCACCACAGGGACGGCGCGGGGAACGCGAACACGGGCAGGGCGCCCGCGAACACGGCGAGCAGGGAACGCCGCCAGGGGGAGACGAGCCAGTCGCCGAAGTCCTTCATGCGAACCCCCTACCCACTGGTGGCTCCGGTGTGCGTGCCGCGGCCTATCCCGGACAGCGGACGCCGAACCGGTCGTATCAGTTGACCACGGCTTCCGGGCGCCGCTCGGGAAGGCGCCGCCACTTCTCCTCCACGACGACCTCGGTCAGCCGCCAGCCGTCGTCCGCCCGCAGCAGCCCGAAGGCGTACCGCCCGCCGCACACGAAGTCGGGCGCGGTGGAACCGTCGCTGTCGTCCTCCTTGGCGAAGCGCATCGGATTGACATAGTCGGCCTGGACCCGGGCGGTGTCGTCGGTGTGCTGGTCCAGGGCTCCGAAGCGGATCCGCCGGTTGACGATCAGGTGCTGTCGCATCGGGAAGAGCTTCATGCTCTCCGCGAGCCACTCGGCGATCTGTTCAGCGTTCCCCTCGATCCCTCCGGCGGACCGGTAGTCGGCTCGCCCGTCCGGGGCGAACAGTTTCCGGTACGCCCCCCAGTCGCCGTCGTCCACCGCCACCGCGTATTCGGTGATCACTTCGTCCACGGCCAGCCGGTCCATCACAATCGCCAGTTCCACACGCTGCGTCATCGGCTCAGTGTTGGCTACGGAGGGTGTCGCGCCAAGGGGGACGCGGATACAAGGTGGGGAACATTGAGTGGTCGTCGTCGCGAGGAGTGCTGATGAAACGTCTTGTCACGGTCGTCACCGGGGGCAGCCGGGGGATCGGCGCCGCGACCTGCCGACGGCTCGCGGAGGACGGGCACGACGTGCTGGTGGGCTACCTCCGGGACGCGGATGCCGCCGAGGACGTCGCGGAGGCGGTACGGCGCGCCGGTGCCCGTTCGGTCTGCGTACGGGCTGACACGTCCGTCGAGGCGGACGTCGAGCGGCTCTTCACGGCGGCCGAGGAGCAACTCGGCCCGGTCGCCGGCCTGGTCAACAACGCCGGAGTGACCGGCCCGTTCGGCCGCCTCGCCGACAGTGACCCCGCGGACCTGCGCCGGATCGTCGAGGTCAACCTCCTGGGCACACTGCTGTGTTCGCGCCGCGCCGCGCGGGTCATGACGGCACGCGGAAACGGCGTCATCGTGAACGTGTCGTCCGCCGCCGCCACCCTCGGCAGCCCCGGCGACTACGTCCACTACGCCGCGACGAAGGCCGCCGTCGATGCCCTCACGCTCGGCCTCGCCAAAGAGCTCGGCCCCGACGGCATCCGCGTCAACGCGGTCGCGCCCGGCGTCATCGACACGGAGATCCACGCGAGGTCGGGCGACCCGGACCGCCCCGAGCGGTTGGCGGCGTCGATTCCGCTGCGGCGGGCTGGCCGGCCTGAGGAAGTCGCCGCCGCGATCGCCTGGTTGATGTCGCCGGAGGCGTCCTACGCGACGGGGACGGTGGTGCGGGTGTCGGGCGGGCGGTGAGCGCGGGCCGGCACGGCTCGTCCAGGATTCGTTGCGGCTCGGCTGTGCTGTTCCGTTCAGGCCGCCGCGATGACCTCGTCGCGTATCGCCTTGGCCCACTCGACCACCAACAGCTCGTATTCCTCGCGCTCTTGGGTGGAGAGCGAGCCGCCCGCACGCAGCCAGAGTGCCCGGATCTGCTCGTTCACCTCGGAAGCAGACCGCACGGAACCAGGGGCCACGGAATCGGGGGACATGCGAACAGCCTAGGGGCAAGGACTGACACTGCGCTACCAGACGGCTACTCAGACCGTATGGGGTTGGTCACGGGCGCGGCGACCCCGGTATCCCGTGCGGGCCGGACGTGGTGAGGGCCGAAGTGCGGCAGCGGTCGAGGTACTCGGAGGTCACGCGGGCGAACTGCTGCGTCAGTACCACGAGTTGGCTCCCCCCGTCCACGAACTCGATCCCGAGCCGTGGGCCCTTGCCCTGTCCGGGAGTTGACTCAGCCCGCCGACTCCGCCGCGTGCGGGCTCAGCGCGCCCGCCGTCACCAGCGCGATGATGACGATGCCGAGGGCGATGCGGTAGTAGACGAACGGCATGAAGCTCTTGTGGGAAATGAACTTCATAAACCACGCAATTACGGCATATCCGACCATGAACGCGATCACCGTCGCGAACATCGTCGGCCCCCACGCGACATGCCCGCCCTCCGCCGCGTCCTTCAACTCGAAGGCGCCCGAGGCCAGTACGGCCGGCATGGCGAGGAGGAAGGAGTAACGGGCCGCCGCCTCGCGGGTGTAGCCCATGAACAGGCCGCCGCTGATGGTCGCGCCCGAGCGGGAGACGCCGGGGACCAGCGCCATCGCCTGGCAGAGGCCGTAGAGCAGGCCGTCCTTGGTGTTGAGGTCCAGCAGGGTCTTGCGCTGCTTGGGGGCGCGGTGTCGGCCGCCGTTCTCGTCGCGGGCCGCGAGGCGGTCGGCGATGCCGATGACGACGCCCATCACGATCAGCATCGTGGCGGTGATCCGCAGATCGCGGAACGGCCCCTCGATCTGGTCCTTGAGCGTCACGCCGAGTACGCCGATCGGGATGGAGCCGACGATCACCAGCCAGCCCATCTGGGCGTCGTGATCGCGCCGCATCTCCTTGTTCGTGAGCGACCGGAACCACGCGGCGAGAATGCGCCCGACATCTTGGCGGAAATAGATCAGCACCGCCGCCTCCGTGCCGAGCTGGGTGATCGCCGTGAAGGCGGCGCCCGGGTCCTCCCAGCCGGAGAAGGCCGCCGTCAGCCGCAGATGCGCGCTGGAGGAGACGGGGAGGAACTCGGTCAGCCCCTGGACGAGTCCGAGGATGAGGGATTCAAACCAAGACATGGAGTTACGGCGTCCAAGTGCTGATCGAGGAGGGGCAAAGGACACACCAAAACGCCGCGCGCGGTGAACGAGTGTGTGTGAGGGGCAGCGTAGCGTCCCGGTGTGACAGGCCGGACACAGGGGTTTCACGGCGGTCGCGCGACTCTGGGCCAGAGGTTTCAGGGCGGTTGCGTGCCCCCGCACACAGAGGTTTCACGAGTGGTCCGACGACTCCGGGTTCGCGGTGTTGACCTGCTGCGGGGGCGGCGCATACGTTGCAGCGGAGGAAAGCGCTTGCTGCATGCGCTCGCTGTCCCCGGAGGAGTGCTGATCACGCCCATGTCCACACAAGCCACCAACCCCGGGGCGTTCCAGCCCTTGCCGCCGCTCACCGGCCGACGCATCAGGGCCGCCGTGGTCGGCGCCGGTGCCATCGGCCGGGGTTCCCATTTTCCCGCGCTCGCCCGGCTCGCCGAGGAGGGCGAGACCGAGGTCGTCGCGGCCGTTGACATCGATGCCAAGTCGGTCGAGTCCTTCTGCGCCGAGGCCGGGATCCCGCACGCCTACACCGACCTGGAGCAGATGCTCCGGGAACAGCGGCCCGACCTCGTCACCATCTGCACCCCGCCCACCCTGCACCGCGCGCAGACGATCGCCGCGCTGCGGGCCGGCGCCTGGGTCTGGTGCGAGAAGCCGCCGGTGCCGACGCTGGCCGACTTCGACGCCGTGGAGAAAGAAGAAGGCGCGGAGGGTGTGGAAGGGGGTGCGGAAGAGGGGCCAGGAAAGGGCACGGCCGGTGGGCCGTTCGCCTCGATCGTCTTTCAGCATCGTTTCGGGTCGGGCTCCCGGCATGTGCGGCGGCTGCTCGCCGAGCAGGCGATGGGACGGCCCCTCGTGGCGCACTGCCAGACCACCTGGTACCGCGACACCGCTTACTACGCCGTGCCCTGGCGCGGGCGTTGGGAGACCGAGGGCGGCGGTCCCGCGATGGGACACGGCATCCACCAGATGGATCTGCTGCTCGATCTGCTCGGGCCGTGGAGCGAGGTGAAGGCCATGGCCGGGCGGCTGGTCCACGACGTGGAGACCGAGGACGTCTCGACCGCGCTGGTCCGCTTCGAGAACGGCGCGATGGCGACCGTCGTGAACAGCGTGCTGAGCCCCGACGAGGTCAGCCGTATCCGCATCGACTGCGAGCGCGCCACCGTCGAACTCACCCACCTGTACGGGCACAGCAACGACAACTGGCGCATCACCCCCGCCCCGGACGTGTCGGGCGAGGAGGTCGCGGCCTGGCAGGACTTCGGGCCGGACGTGCCGAGTTCGCACCTGGAGCAGTTGCGCGAACTCGTCGTCAGCATGCGGGCCGGCGAACGGCCGCGCAGCAGCGGCGCGGACGGGCGCACCAGCCTGGAGCTGATCACCGCGCTCTACAAGTCGGCGTTCACGGACACGACCGTGCGGGCCGGCGAGATCGGCCCCGGAGACCCCTATTACGCGGCGCTGCACGGCGGCGCCCCCGGCTGGGCGCCTGTGGCGCGCGAGGAGGTGTCGGCGTGACCGGCCTACGTATCGTCCATGCCCACGGGGACCGCATCACGGTGACCGAACCGGCCACCGGCGTCGAGCTGTTCAGCTATGTGTACCGGCCCGAGGCCGCCTGGGAGGCGCCGAAGCCGTACCTCCACCCGATCCGGACCCTTGCCGGTGACGTCGTCACGGACTACCGGCCCAACGACCACCGCTGGCACAAGGGGCTGCAGTTCACCGCCTCGCATCTGTCGGGCCAGAACCTGTGGGGCGGCAACACATACGTTCACGGCGAGGGGTATCTCCAACTCCCGGAGCGGGTCGGGTCGATGGCCCACGTCGCCTTTGACGAGATCGACGCCGACGATTCGCGTCTCGTCATCGCCGAACGGCTGACCTGGCATCCGTACAGCGGTGAACTCTGGGCCGACGAGCAGCGCCGGATCGAGGTGCACGACGTCGACACGGAGTCCGGTTCGTGGGCGCTGACCTGGACGAGCGCCGTGACGAACCGCCGTGACGAGCCCCTGCTGTTCGGCAGCCCGACCACCCACGGGCGCGAGGCGGCCGGCTACACCGGCCTCTTCTGGCGCGGCCCGCGCGCCTTCCGCGACGGCCGGATCATCGGCCCCGACGGCGAGGGCCCCGAACTGATGGGCTCCCAGGGCCCCTGGCTCGCGGTCTCCGGCGAGCACGACGGCACCGACGGCCACGCGACCATCGTCTTCGCGCACGCCCCCGAGAACGACGAGTCCGGCGCTCAGGGCACCCACCCCGATCACTGGTTCGTGCGCAACGAGCCGTTCGCGGGAATCGCCCCCTCCTACGCCTTCTACGACGAGCTGGTGCTCGACCCCGGCGACACGCTCACTCGGCGCTACCGGGTCGTCGTGGCCGACGGGGCGTGGGAGCGGGAGGAGATCGCCAAGTACCTGGAGGCGCGGCCGTGGTGAGTGCAGGGTCCGTGGGGGGTTTCTCCGGGTTGCCGGGCGGGGTCGCCGTCTCGCATCTGTCCGTCTACGACTGGCCTGCCGAGGTCGATGCCGAAATGGACGCCGGCGTGTGCGGCGGAACTCCCCATATGCACCTGACCTGTTCGGAGGGGTACGTCGTCACCGGCGGGCAGGGCGCGGTGCAGACGCTGACGACCTCCGGATACGAGGTGACGCCGCTCGCGGCCGGAACGGTCGCCTGGTTCACGCCGGGCACCATCCACCGGCTCGTCAACGAGGGCGACCTGCGCATCACCGTCCTCATGCAGAACAGCGGGCTGCCCGAGGCGGGGGACGCGGTGCTCACGCTGCCCCCGCAGTACCTCACCGACCCGGAGACGTACGCCGCCGCCACCGTGATCCCGGCCGACGCGCCCGAGGCGGAGCAGGAACGGGTCGCCCGGGCCCGGCGCGACCTCGCCCTGGAGGGCTACCGGGCGCTGCGCTCCGCCGAGGGTCCGGAAGCGCTGGCCGCGTTCCACCGGGCCGCCGCCGCGCTGGTACGACCCCGGCTGGCGGAGTGGCGCGAGCGCTGGGAGCGGGGCGCGCGGGCCGCTGCTACGGCTACAGGGGCGCAGCTCGACCGGCTGGAACAGGGGGACTTCTCGCACCTCGCCGATGCCGGGGTACGGGCCGAACAGCCGTCCGCGTATGGGAAGTTCGGGATGTGTGGGCGGTTGGACGTCTACAAGGGGCAGTAGGTCTGGATCTCAGGCTGCGGTGGGGCCCGTCACCGTCCAACCGGGTGTCTGCGGGTGGGCCGTCAGGTCCTGGTGGTGGACCGGGGCGCCGCACGCCGTGCAAGTGACGGCGGGGATCAGTTCGTTGCCGCAGATGTGCTCGATCACCATGGGGCGATCGAGCTGATCCCTTCGAAGATGCCGGTCGCCCCACGCCATGAGGGTCATCAGGACCGGCTCCAGTTCGAGACCCGCCTCCGTGGGCCGGTACTCGAAGCGCTGCGGGTGCTCGCTGTAGGTCCGCCGGGTCAGGATCCCGGCGTCGACGAGGCGGCGCAGCCGGGTGGCCAGGACGTCGCGCGGGGCGCCGATGTTGCGGACCAGCTGGTCGAAGCGGCGGTTGCCGAGGCACACCTCCCGTAGGACGAGGAGGGAGTACTTCTCGCCGACGAGTGCGAGGGCGTCGGCGATGGAGCAGGGGCGCGGGTCTTTGGGGGCGGCCATAGCACCCACTTTAAGGGAGGGTTTGATTTTCCAACTGACCAAGCTATCGTGAGTTTGGATTTCCTACTCACTAGTAGTTCTGGTTGCTGTTCCCTTGATCGTTGTGGAGGCCCGCACGATGTCTGTAAAAATTGCGCGTGACGCAGTGATCGTCGAAGCCGTACGCACGCCCGTAGGCAAGGGCAAGCCGAACGGCTCCCTCGCCCAGGTCCACCCCGTCGAACTCCTCTCGCACACCCTGCGCACCCTCGTCGAACGCACCGGCATCGACCCGGAGACGATCGACGACGTCATCGGCGGCACGGTCACCCAGGTCGGTGAGCAGGCCGTGAACATCACCCGGCAGGCCGTGCTGTCCGCCGGATTCCCGGAGTCGGTGCCCGCGACCACCGTGGACCGCCAGTGCGGCTCGTCCCAGCAGGCCGTGCACTTCGCGGCGCAGGGCGTGATCTCCGGGGCGTACGACATCGTCGTGGCCTGCGGAGTGGAGTCCATGGGGCGTGTACCGATGGGGTCGAGCGTGCTGCCCGGCACCGACCCCTTCGGCCCCGGAGTCGCCGGGCGCTACCCGGAGGGCCTCGTCCCGCAGGGCATCAGCGCCGAACTCATCGCCGCCAAGTGGTCGATGACACGGGACCAGTTGGACGCCTTCGCGGTCTCCTCGCACCGGAAGGCGGCCACCGCCTGGGACGCGGGACTGTTCGACGCCCAGGTGACACCCCTGGCGGGCGCCTCGCGCGACGAGTGCGTACGGCCCGGCAGCACCACCGAGATCCTCGGCGGCCTCAAGCCCGCCTTCTACGACGCGACGTACGCCGAGCGCTTTCCGCAGATCGAGTGGAACATCACCGCCGGCAACTCCAGCCCCATCAATGACGGCGCCTCCGCCGTGCTCATCACGTCCAGCGAGACGGCGGCCCGTCTCGGCCTGCGCCCGCTCGCCCGGCTGCACAGCTTCGCGGTGACCGGTTCCGACCCGCTGCTCATGCTCACCGGCGTCATCCCGGCCACCGAGAAGGTGCTGCGCCGGGCGTCGCTCACCCTCGACGACATCGACCTGTTCGAGGTCAACGAGGCGTTCTCCAGCGTTGTGTTGGCCTGGCAGCAGGAGACGGGTGCGGATCTCGCCAAGGTCAACGTGCACGGTGGGGCCATCGCGATCGGGCATCCGCTCGGGGCGAGCGGTACGCGGCTGACGACCACGCTGGTGCACGCGATGCGGGACCGGGGGGCGCGCTACGGGCTGCAGACGATGTGCGAGGCGGGGGGTCTCGCCAACGCGATGATCCTTGAGGCGGTCTGATCCCTCACTGGGCTCGCAGGTGGTGGCGCTTGCGCCAGGCCACCACCGCGCCGCCCAGGGCCGGCAGGGCGATGCAGGCCATCGCGATCAGGAAGGCCGGCGAGGTCGGGCTGGAGGCGCGGGCACCGGCGACGACGTACGCGGCGGTGTTCGGGATCGAGCCGAGAGCCGTCGCCAGCAGGAACGGCGTCCAGCGCATGCGGGAGACGGCCGCGCAGTAGTTCACGCCCCAGAACGGCAGTCCCGGGAAGAGCCGCGCCGCCAGCATCGAGCGGAAGCCGTGCCTGCTGAGCTGGCCGTCCGCCGCCTTCAGCCACCGGCCCCGCAGCAGCGGGCGCAGGGCGTCCTGGCCCAGCACACGGCCCAGGCCGAAGGAGATCCCGGCGCCGAGCACCGTGCCGGCCAGTGCCGCGCCGGTGCCCAGCTGGGAGCCGAACAGCGCGCCCGCCGCGAGGTTCAGCAGGGGGCGCGGTACGAACGCCACGCTGCACAGGCCGTACGCCGCCGCGAACACCAACGCGGCCATGGCACCGCCGAGTTGGGGCGGCCAGCCGTCGGAGAGCAGTCTCTGCGGGTGGAAGAGCAGCACGGTCGACGCCGCCCCGGCGAGCAGCACGAGCAGCAGCGACAGCCGCGACCACGGCGAGAGCAGGGCTCTCGTGCAGCGCGCGGCGAAGCCGGCCGGGATGACGGGCGGCAAGGGCACGACGGGCAGCAGAAGCGCGACGGGCATGGCCGCGGGGACGGTCACGACTGCGGCGAGCTCCGTGCCGGTGATGTGAGCGGCGGTCTGGGTGGTGGCCTGGGGAGTGGCCGTGGCGGTGCCCCCAGAGCGGGTGCCCCCAGAGTCGGTGGCGGCATCGGCGAGCATGTCGGCGACACTAACCGACCTGTGTATGTGATCGCCGTATGGTTCGTCTCATGAGCGTCACAGGTGCGGGCACCGCGCAGGTGCCGGGCAGCGTTCTCGCGGACACCGTGCTGGAGCGGCTCACGGCCACGTACGTCGCCGCGGCCGACCCGGAACGGGCCGTGCCCATGCGGGCGTACATGAAGGACATCGCGCCCTTCCTGGGCCTCACCACCCCCGTACGCAGGGCGTTGTCCCGCACGGTCCTGGAGGGCACACCCCGCCCCGACGAGACCGACTGCACCGCGATCGCCCTGCGCTGCTGGGAGCTCCCGGAGCGCGAGTACCAGTACTTCGCGGTGGACTACCTGCGCCGCCATGTGAGGCACTGCACGTCCGGCTTCCTGCCGGTCGCCCGCCACCTCGTCTCGACGGTCCCTTGGTGGGACACCGTCGACGCACTCGCCTCCCACGTAGTGGGAGGCCTGGTAGCCGCCGATCCGAAGCTGGCGACGGACATGGACGCGTGGATCGTCGACGAGGACATGTGGGTCGCCCGCACCGCCCTCCTCCACCAACTGCGCTACAAGGAGCACACCGACACGGAACGCCTCTTCGCGTACTGCCTGCGCCAGTCCGGGCACCCGGAGTTCTTCATCCGCAAGGCGATCGGCTGGTGCCTGCGGGAGTACGCCTGGACGGACCCGGAAGCGGTACGGGACTTCCTGGCCCGGGAGAAGGGGCGGTTCGCGCCGCTGTCGGTGCGCGAGGCCCTGAAGAATCAGCCCTGAGGAATAAGCACTGAAGAACATCGGCGCCTGACGTCCCACGTGCTGATAAATCGTTCGACGCAGGGCAAAGCGTCGGCAATGATCGGAGCCATGTTCCGGTTCGCCTTCCACCACGCAGCATCCGCGGTCGCGGATGCTCCGAAGGCTGCCGTTCCCGTGCTCGATCCCGTTCTCCTCGCCGCAGTCGACGGCGCCCGAAGCTGACCCTCTCCGGATCGTCCGGCGGACCCCGCAGGGGGAGGGTCGGCGAGTCCTCGGGGTCCCGTTTTTCACCACTGGGCTTTTCACCACTGGAGAGGCTTCGAGGTACCGCCATGTCCAAAACGGCATACGTCCGCACGAAACCGCATCTGAACATCGGCACGATGGGCCATGTCGACCACGGCAAGACCACCCTGACCGCCGCCATCACCAAGGTCCTCGCCGAGCGCGGCGCGTCCACCTTCGTACCGTTCGACCGGATCGACCGGGCGCCGGAGGAGGCCGCGCGCGGCATCACCATCAACATCGCGCACGTCGAGTACGAGACCGACACCCGGCACTACGCGCACGTGGACATGCCGGGCCACGCCGACTACGTCAAGAACATGGTCACCGGGGCCGCGCAGCTCGACGGGGCGATCCTCGTCGTCTCCGCGCTCGACGGGATCATGCCGCAGACCGCCGAACACGTGCTGCTCGCCCGGCAGGTGGGCGTCGACCACATCGTGGTCGCGCTCAACAAGGCCGACGCGGGCGACGACGAGCTCACCGACCTGGTGGAGCTGGAGGTCCGCGAACTGCTCACGGCGAACGGCTACGGCGGCGACTCTGTACCCGTCGTGCGGGTGTCCGGCCTCAAGGCCCTTGAGGGGGACCCCCGTTGGACGGCGTCGATCGACGCGCTGCTCGACGCCGTGGACACGTATGTGCCCATGCCCGAGCGGTACTTGGACGCGCCGTTCCTGTTGCCGGTCGAGAACGTGCTCACGATCACCGGGCGCGGGACCGTCGTCACCGGGGCGATCGAGCGCGGCACGGTCCGGGTGGGCGACCGGATCGAAGTGCTCGGGGCCGCCGTCGACACGGTGGTCACCGGCCTGGAGACCTTCGGCAAGCCCATGGCGGAGGCCCAGGCCGGCGACAACGTGGCGCTGCTGCTGCGCGGTGTCCCACGCGACGCGGTCCGGCGCGGGCACATCGTCGCGGCGCCCGGCAGTGTCGTCCCCAGCCGCCGTTTCTCGGCGCAGGTGTACGTCCTGTCGGCGCGCGAGGGCGGCCGTACGACCGCCGTGTCGACGGGCTATCGGCCGCAGTTCTACATCCGCACCGCGGACGTCGTCGGCGACATCGACCTCGGCGAGACGGCGATCGCGCGACCCGGTGACACCGTCACCATGTCGGTCGAGCTGGGCCGTGAGGTCCCGTTGGAGCCGGGGCTCGGCTTCGCGATCCGCGAGGGCGGGCGGACGGTGGGGGCCGGGACGGTGACGGAGGTCGGTTGAGCGGCGTCGGTTGAGCGGAATGGGTGCCCGTCCCTTCGGGGGCGGGCACCCATGCGCGTTCCAGGGCGAGCTGTCCTCTGCGGCCCAGGTCAGGGGCTCGTACCCGGGATTGTCAGTGGCGTGCGCAAGACTTGATCGCGACGGCGGTTGTGGCGAGGCGTGGGGAAGGCGGAGGCACCATGGCGGGCAAGGCACTTGTACTCGGTGGCGGGGGCAGCAGCGGGATCGGCTGGATGGCCGGGGTGCTGTACGGGCTGGGCGAGGCCGGCGTCGATCTCTCCGACGCCGATGTCGTGATCGGTACGTCGGCGGGTTCGACCGTCGGCGCCCAACTGCGGGCCGGCACGCTCGAGGAGGTCTACGAGCGTCAACTCGCCGCCCCCGAGGGCGAGATCCCCGGCCGACTCGGTATCAGCCTGCTGCTCCGCTATGCCTGGGCGACGGTGACCTCGCGTACCCCCGAGGCGTACGGGCGGAAGATCGGCCGTATGGCACTCGCCGCCAGGACACCCGCCGCCGCGGCCCGGCGCGCCGCGATCGAGACCCGGCTCGTCTCACCGGAGTGGCCCGACCGCGCGTTGCACATCACGGCCGTCGACACGGTGACGGGTGAGCTGCGGGTCTTCGACAAGGGCAGCGGGGTGCCGCTCGGCGACGCCGTGGCCGCCAGCTGTGCGGTCCCTGGCGTGTGGCCGCCGGTCACGATCGAGGACCGTCGCTGGATCGACGGCGGTATCCACTCGGCGGCCAACGCACAGCTCGCCGAGGGCTACGACCAGGTCGTCGTCCTCGCGCCGATAACCCTCGGGGGTGGTCCCCTGGTGTCGCCGTTGGCCCAGACCCGGCGACTGGTGGAGCAGGGCGCCCGCGCGGTCGTCGTCTCGCCGTCCCCGGAAGCGAAGCAGGCGTTCGGCCGCAATCCGCTCGACCCGTCGGTGCGGGCGGCTGCTGCGCGGGCGGGGCGGGAACAGGCGGCGGCGCATGTGGGGGAGGTGGCGAAGGTCTGGGGGTCTTGACGGGCCGACCCGACGAACCCTCGCCCAAGTCCACCCCCGCCGCAGGCCCGGCACAATGGACTCCGTGAACGAGCCACTACCCGTGAACGAGCCGATACCCGTGACCCGGGACGTTGATCACGGGACCGCGAAACTCATGCCCGACGTCGACCGGGAGCGGGCCTGGTTGCTCACCGTCGACGGGGCGCCGCAGTCCTACGTCGACCTGGACGAGCCCACCCACCTGGAGTTCGAGTACACGCGGCGGCTCGGGCATGTGCTGGACACCCTCGCGGAACCGGGGCGCCCGCTGGACGTGCTGCACCTGGGTGGCGGGGCGTTCACATTGCCCCGGTACGTGGCGGCGACCCGGCCCGGTTCGAGGCAGGACGTGGTCGAGGCCGACCGGGGGCTGCTGGAGCTGGTCACCGAGCACCTGCCGTTGCCGGAGGGCGCCGGTGTCACCGTGCACGGCGCCGATGCCCGCGCCTGGCTGGAGGCGGCGCCGGACGGTTCGGCGGACGTGATCGTCGCCGATGTCTTCGGCGGTTCGCGGGTTCCGGCGCACCTCACGTCCGTGGCGTACGCCCGGGAAGCCGAGCGTGTCCTGCGGGCCGACGGCGTCTACCTCGCCAACCTCGCGGATGCCGCTCCCTTCACCTTCCTGCGGGCCCAACTCGCCACGTTCGGCTCGGTGTTCAAGGAGTTGGCGCTGATCGCGGAACCGGCCGTACTGCGCGGACGCCGCTTCGGCAACGCGGTGATCGTCGCCGCCCACCACCCGGTCGACACGGTGGCCCTGACCCGGCTCGTGGCCTCGGACGCGTTTCCGGCGCGGCTCGAACACGGGGCCGCGCTGCGGGAGTTCATCGGCGGGGCGCGACCGGTCCGGGACGAGGACGCCGTTCCGTCACCCGAGCCCCCCGACGGAGCGTTCGGCATCGGCTGATCCGTTCGCGGCCGGTTCCGGCTTCGCCTCTTTCGCCTCTTTCTCCTCAGGCACCGATCCGGTGTGTCGCCGCAGGTTCCGTACCTCCGGCACGCACAGCACCGCCCCCGTGACCACCGTGACCAGTGCCGCGCAGCCCCACAAGGCCGCCGTACGCCCGAAGGCCGATTCCGTCGGGCCCGCCGCCGCTGCCGCGAGCGGCATCAGCGCGATCGAGCCGAACCAGTCGTAGGCCGAGATCCTGGAGAGTTTTTCCTCGGGGATCTCCTGGTGGAGGGCGGTCATCCAGCTCACCCCGAACACCTCCACCGTCGCGCCCGCGACGAACATCACCGCGAAGAGGACGCCGATCGGGACCGGTACCGCGAGGGCGGCGGACGGGAGGGCCAGGGGGAAGATGCCGAGCATGCCCGCGAGGAGCAGGCGGCGGGGTTTCCAGCGGGTCATCAGCAGGGCGCCGGCGACCGTGCCCGCGCCGAACGCGGCCAGGGCCAGGCCCCACGGACCCGCGCCGCCGAGGCTGTCGCGGGCGACGAGCGGGCCGTAGACCGCGTCCGCCGCGCCGACCACCGCGTTGGCGATGGAGAACGCCACGACGATGGACCACAGCCACGGGCGGCCGATGAACTCCCGCCAGCCGTCCCGGAGATCGGCGAGCATGCCGCCGCCCGGCGCACGCGGCGGGATGTGGCTCACGTCGAGGAAGGAGCGGAGTCCGCCGGCCACCGCGAACGCCGCCGCGTCCACCGCGAGCACCCACCCCGGGCCGACCGCGGCGACCAGCGCGCCGCCGAGTGCCGCGCCGCCCAACGACGCGCCCTGCATCGCCATCCGGAACACGGCGAACGCCCGGCCCGCCTGTTCGCCGCTCACCGTGGACATCAGCATGCCCTCGGCCGCCGGGCCGAAGAACGCCTGGCCGGTACCGCCGAGCGCGGTCAGCAGCATCATCTGCCAGATGCGCGGCTCGCCGGTGAGGACGAGCACCGCGAAGGCCGCCTGCGACACACAGCTCAGCGCGTTGGCCGCGACCATGACGTGGTGCCGGGGCACCCGGTCCGAGATCGCGCCGCCGATCAGCAGGAACAACACCAGCGGCAGCGTGCGCGAAGCGGCCACCAGACCCACGTCACCGCTGTCGCCGCCCGCGTCCAGCACCGCGAACGCGGCGGCGATCAGCGCGCCGTTGCCACCGAGGCCGGTCGCCACCGCGGCGGCGGTCAGCAGCGTGTAGTTGCGGCCCGCCCAGTCGGGTCGGCGCGGCCGGCGAGGGACGGGTGCGGGGGCGACGGTCACCGGCCGACTATCGCCGCCCATGCCACACCCCGCCAAACGGATTGCCGCCAGAATCAAGCCGAACGGTCAACCACCAAGGGCCGACAGACACAGCGTCAGCTCGTGCTGCCCGTCGGGTCCCCGTGCAGTCGTACGGTGCTCAGGATCTGCTGGATCGTGGCGTCGGGGATCTCCTCGCTGACGCCCTTCGCGCCGTAGAGCGTCCAGGAGACGAAGTCGCCCGCCGAGTTCTTGAAGGCGAACGACGTCGCCTTGCCGTCGGAGGAGCACTTGCCGGACTTCGGGACGCCGGACGTGTACGAGGTCGCGACGCTGCCCGCGACACCCGACTTCGTCGTGTACGACTTCGCCGTGCCGATCTTCAGGTACTTCTTGGACGAGTCCTTCTGGTCCGTGTAACCGCCGAACGCGAACGCCGCCGCGTCACCGCGCGCGGTGCTCGCGGTGTCCTTCGCGCCGTCCTCGCCCTTGGTGCCGCTCGTCGCCAGCGACGAGGTCTCCTTGGTGCCGTCCTTGTTGTCGTCGGACTCGCAGTAGTTCTGCTTCAGGTAGGCGGGCGCCGAGAAGCCGATGTACGGGGAGCCGTCGCCCTTCACCTCGTCCTCGAAGAAGGTGAAGGTGCCCGGCTTGCCGACCTCCCAGCCGGCGGGGACGTCGAAGGCGGTGCCGTACTTCTGGTTGACGACGACCTTCCAGCCCGCGATCGTCGGCTTCTCGGTCTCGTTGCCGCGCGGGTTGTCGTCCGAACCGGAGGAGGATGCGCTCGGGTCCGCGGACGCCGACGGTGACTGGCTCGACGTGTCCTTGCCGCCGTCCGCCTTGTCGTCCTTGTCGCCGCCCAGGACCAGGTATCCGGTCACACCGGCGGCCACGACGACGGCCGTGGCGGCGATGATCGCGACCAGTTTCGTCCGGTTCCCGCCACCCCCGCCCTGCGGTGGCTGCGGTCCACCTGCCGGGCCCTGCGGGCCCCACTGCGGCTGCTGCCCATAAGGGTTGGGCTGCTGATAGCTGGGCTGCTGATATGGATTCGGCTGTTGGTACCCCGGCTGCTGGTACGGGTTGTTCTGCGGGTTCTGCTCGCCCCCGGGCGGCTGCTGTCCTGGCCACATGGGCAGTAACCCTAGTGCGGCGTCGGACACGGTTGGGTCACCGCCCCTTGTCAGGGTCGTACCAAGTTGAAGTGTGACGGGTGTGTGCGCCCGCACACATCTGGCCAGACCTGGCTACCCGTGAGTAACATGCCCTTCATGAGCGCAGATCAGATGTCCATAGGCGAGTTGCTGGCCGCCACGGTGCCGATGGTTCGCACGCTGAACCTGGAGTACCTGGAGACCAGTCCGGAGCGGGCCGTGCTGTCCCTGCCGGACCAGAGCGAGTACCGCAACCACGTCGGCGGGCCGCACGCCGGCGCGATGTTCACCCTCGGCGAGTCCGCCAGCGGTGCGATCGTCCTCGCCGCTTTTGGCGACCAGCTCTCGCGTGCCGTGCCGCTCCCGGTCAACGCCGAGATCGCGTTCAAGAAGATCGCCCTCGGCCCGGTGAAGGCCACCGCGACCCTCGGCCGCCCCGCCGCCGACGTCGTCGCCGAACTCGACGCGGGTCAGCGCCCCGAGTTCCCGGTCACCGTCGCCATTCAGCGCGAGGACGGCGCCGTCACGGGCGAGATGACGGTCACCTGGACACTCCGGCCGAACGGCTGATCAGCTCAACTCGGCTCAGCTCGGCTCAACTCCGTTACGGGGCCCGGTCATCGTCTACGGATGACCGGGCCCCGTGTGTGTGGTGCGGGTGGCGCTCAGGCCGCGATCCGCCCACCCTCGCTCTCGCCGTTCCCGTCGCTTTCGGCGGCCTGTCCGCTCTCCAGTCCCGCCACGAACTCCTTGAGCCACGCGACGAATTCGGGCCCCAGGTCGTCGCGGTCGCAGGCCAGCCGGACCACCGTGCGCAGGTAGTCGGCCTTGTCGCCGGTGTCGTAGCGCAGGCCCTTGAAGACGACTCCGTGGACTGTGCCTTCGGCGGCCAACTCCTGGAGGGCGTCGGTGAGTTGGATCTCGCCGCCGCGGCCGGGCGGGGTGCGCTCCAGGGTGGGGAAGATCGCGGGGTCGAGGACGTAGCGGCCGATGACGGCGTAGCGGCTCGGGGCGTCCTCGCGGGACGGCTTCTCGACCAGGCCGGTGACCCGTACGACGCCCTCCTCGCCGGTCGGCTCCACGGCCGCGCAGCCGTACAAGTGGACTGATTCCTCAGGGACTTCCATCAGGGCGACAACGCTGCCGGCGTATCGCTCGCGGACGTCCAGCATCTGGCTGAGCAGGGTCTCGCGCGGGTCGATCAGGTCGTCGCCGAGGAGGACGGCGAACGGCTGGTCGCCGACGTGGTGGCGGGCGCAGAGCACCGCGTGTCCGAGGCCGAGCGGGTCGCCCTGGCGGATGTGGTGGATGTCGGCGAGGCGCGCGGGATCGCGTACGGCGTCCAGGCGCACGGTGTCGCCCTTGGCGGCCAGCGCCTGCTCCAGTTCGAAGGCGTGGTCGAAGTGGTCCTCGATGGCACGCTTGTGCCGGCCGGTGACCATCAGGATGTCGTCGAGCCCGGCCGCCGCGGCCTCCTCGACGACGTACTGGATCGCGGGCTTGTCGACGACCGGGAGCATCTCCTTCGGCGTCGCCTTCGTCGCGGGCAGGAACCGCGTGCCGAGCCCGGCGGCGGGTACGACCGCCTTGCGGACCGTGGGCGCGGGGGCGGATGCGGGGGTGGCTGAAGAGTGGGGGGCGATCATGCGGCCCATGGTGGCCCGCGGTGATGAGAGCACCCCGAGAGAAACCTCGGAGTTCCCTGTGTGCCGCCCTTAGTTCGCGCGGGAGTTGGAGATTTGGTGGAGACGCCTGTGGATACCGGCGGTAACCAATCTGAATTCTCCTCGTTTTGAACATCGGTCACTCGAACTCCTTGTTTCCTGTCAGGAGCTTGTGCGAGTGTGAGCCACCCCGTGAGACAGGCCGTCAGTAGGCAGCGGAAGGCAATGGTCAGAGTTGCTTCCGGCGCCTTCTGACACCTCATAGGTATGCACCAATCAAGCACCTGCTTTCCGAGGGCGGGCATTCCGTGTGCCGCCCTGCGGCTTGGAAGGAAATGGTTCCGTGCAATCCCCCTACCCCCCACGCCCGCCGTTCCCGCCCCGCCCCGGATCGACCCCGGGGGAGTCCGACCGCAATCTCGTGGCACAACTCGGCGATAAGGCGGCGGGCACCCGTGCCGTGGCACTGCTGCTGGCACGTCACTGGCAGGCGACAAGCGAATATGCGGTCATCTGCCTTGCCACCGCCGAGAGTTCGGCGTCCATGGTGGCCAGCGCCGCCTTCCATCAGGTGCTGGCGGGGCGGGCGACCGGCGGCGCGCTGCGTCCCCAACTCCTTGTAGCGGTAAGGGAGATGGTGAAGAAGTGGGCGGCGGAGGAGCGAATTGCCGCCTACTTGCCGGAACTTCGTAAGCCCACCGGTGCCCGAGGTCTACGCGCGGCGAGGCCCGGCACCTCGGAAAGGCGGAAGCTCGCGGAACGGGCTTTCGGCGCACTGTCCGGCGCCTCCCAATGCCTGCTGTGGCACACCGAGGTCGAGGCCGAACCCATATCCGTACCGGCCGGTCTGCTGGGCGTGGACGAGGTCACCGCGACCGCCGCGCTGGACCAGGCGCGAGAGCAATTCCGGCAGGGCTGTGCACGTGCCCATAAGGAACTCGCGCCGACCGCGGAATGCCGTCACTACAACCGGCTCCTGGACGTTCCGATCCGCCGCGGCGGCAGTCTGTTGCCCGATGTGCAACGGCATCTCATGACGTGCCGCTACTGCCGTTTCGCCGCAGAGCAGTTGAGCCATTTCGAGGGTGGCCTCGAAGTGCTGCTCGCCGAGACCGTCCTCGGCTGGGGCGCCCGCCGCTACCTCGACTCACGGCCCGGCCGCGAGACCCCCGAGTCCGCGGCCCGCGCCGCTCGCCGTCCGATGGGCCGCCACCGCCCCACGCCGGACGGTCGGTTGGCCTTCCCGCGCAGGCACCCCAAGGTCGCGCTCGTGGGCGTGGGCCTGACCTCCCTCGCGCTGCTCGCGACCGTGCTCGCCACCAAGGGCTGGACCGAAGGGGGCAACTCGCCTGATCCACACGTCACTTGGGGTGCGGCCAGTGGCAGTTCGACCCGCCCGAGCCCTGTCGGGGCGCCCTCGTCCGACGGTTCCGCCGCCTCCGCGTCGGCCGCCGGCGCCGACGGGGGAGTCGCGGGAGTCGTCCAGCAGGGCGTGCTGCGCAGCCTCGCCTCCGGCCTGTGCCTCGACATTCCGGGCGGCCAGGTGCGGTCCGGCGCCGCCGTCACCATGGCGGCCTGCTCGACCGCCGGGTCCCAGCAGTGGTCGTACGACCAGGACGGTCTGCTGCGCAGCCTCACCGACCCGGGACTCTGCCTCGACACCGACACCACCGCGCGCACGGTCACTTTGGACGGCTGCCTGGTGCACGCGGGCGAGGTGCACTACGACCTGACGGTGCGCGGCGAGTTCCTGCTCCGCTGGAGCCAGGGGCTGGCCGTCGCTCCCGCGAGCGCGAAGGCCGGGGCGCGGGTCGTGGTGAGGAACCGGGACGGGTCGGCCGGGCAGCGGTGGGCGCTGGAATCCGGCGTCGACGCGCGGGTGAAGCAGGGCGAACCGGACGGAAAGGGGGAGGCGGACGGGAAGAGCGGGACGCCGGGGAGTGGTGCGTCGGCGGGGCCCGGGTCGCCCGAGGGCGCGCCCCCGGGAGACGTGCCGCAGCCGCTTCCCACGGACGTTCCGCAGCAGGGCGACCCGCAGTACGCGCCCCGCGCCGCCCAGGTCGCCTGCTGCGACGAACCGGCGCCGGAGCCCGAGCCCTCGGGTGCCGGAACCGGTGGCGGCGATGTCGATGCCGTACAGCCGCTGACGACGGTTGTCGCGGCTGTCGTGGACACCGTCACCTCCCTCGTTCCGGCCCTTCACTGAGCCACCCGCGGGGCCACCCCACGCGGGTGGCCCCGCAGCTCTTTCACCCTTCGGTTCTTGTCGGCGCGCGGTCGATTCCTGTTCGGGTTATTGACACGAGTCAACGGCGGTCATAGTTTTCCCGCCGCGCCAGTGGTGTCTAACGGGTCGTCAAGTCGGTGTTCGCGCATGGTGAGTTCAGATACCGAACACGGTCCGGGGCATCGAGGCGCACCCGCGGTTCACACCGTCGTGCCCGCACACCGAAGGAGTGACGGCTCATGACCGACACCGTGTCCCGGCGATCCGCCCTGCGACTGCTGGGCGGCGCGATCGCGGTGGCCAGCGCGGCCACCACCGGACTCGCCTCCCCGTCGCACGCGTACGCGCAGGCCAGACCCGAGGCGGGCGCCGGCCCCCGCGTCGAAGGACTCCTGGCGAAGCTCACCCTCGACGAGAAGATCTCCCTCCTGCACGGTGCCACCGACCCGGACTCGCTCGGCCAGGCGGGTTACATCCCCGGCGTCCCGCGCCTGAGGATCCCGCCGCTACGGCTCACCGACGGACCGGCCGGCGTCCGCGTCACCGCACACGCCACCGCCCTGCCGGCGCCGGTCCTGCTCGCCTCCGCCTTCGACCCCGAACTCGCCCGCCGCTACGGCCAGGTCGTCGGCCGCGAGGGTCGCGCGCTGGGCCAGGACGTCCTGCTCTCCCCGATGGTCAACCTCATCCGCACCCCGTACGCGGGCCGCAACTTCGAGACCCTCAGTGAGGATCCGCTGCTCGCCGGTGACCTGGTCGCCGCCGAGATCAAGGGCATCCAGGGCGAGGGGCTCATCGCGACAGTCAAGCACTTCGCGATGAACAACCAGGAGAAGGACCGCGACTCCATCGACGTGCGGGTCGACGAACAGACCATGCACGAGATCGAGTTGCGCGGTTTCGAAGCGGCCGTCGGCGCCGGCACCGGCGCGGTGATGGGCGCCTACAACAAGGTCAACGGCACCTTCGCCTGCGAGAACAAGACCCTCCTCACCGACATCCTGCGGGGCCAATGGGGCTTCGAGGGCTGGGTGATGACCGACTGGTTCGCCGCGCACAGCACCGTCGCCGCGATCACCGCCGGCCTCGACATGGAGATGCCGGACGGCACTTACTTCGGCACGCCCCTCAAGTCGGCCGTACAGAACGGCAGTTTGCCCGAGCGGTATGTCGACCGCGCGGTGCGCCGGATCCTCGGGGTCATGGACCGGTTCGGGCTCCTCGACGGCAGTGTGCCGCCGCGTCCCGCGCGCGACGCGAAGGCGGGCGCGGCCGTAGCACTGGAGGTCGCCAAGGCGGGCGCGACCCTGCTCCGCAACGAGCACCGCACCCTCCCGCTGACCGGCGGCGGCACCATCGCGGTGATCGGCCCGACCGGCACCCTGCCCTTCGTGAGCGGCGGCGGCAGCGCGCATGTCGTACCGGATCACGCGGACAGCCCGCTCGACGCGATCAAGGCGCGGGCCGGTTCGCGGACCCGGGTGACCTACGCGCTCGGCGAGGACCTGTTCGGCAAGGCCATCCCCGTGTCCTCGCTCACGCCCGCCTTCGACAGCGAGGGCCGGCAGGTGGAGGCGGGCGAGACCTGGGAGTACGACGGCTCGCTGGCCGTGACCGGGTCCGACGAGTGGACGTTCGTCCTGCACTTCTCCTCCGCCCCCACCGCCCGCCCCAAAGTCCTCCTGGACGGCGAGGAGTTGTTCCCGCTCGCGGCCGGATACGGCGAGTACTTCTCCGGCGGCCTGGTCTCGGCCGACCCCGACGGCCTCTCCGTCCGCCGCAAGACCCTCACCCTCGCCAAGGGCGCCCACACCCTGAAGATCACCGCCGAGGGCGGCGACGCGGGACTGCTGTTCCGGCTGCGGCGCAGCACCGGCGAGACCCGCGCCCAGGATGTCGCCGAGGCGGTCACCGCGGCACGCGCCGCCCGCGGTGTCGTCCTGTTCGCCTACGAGGACGCCACCGAGGGCGTCGACCGCACCACCCTCGAACTCCCCGGAAAACAGGCCGACTTGATCGACGCGGTGACGGCCGCGAACCCGCGCACCACGGTGGTCCTCAACACCTCGTCCTCGACGTCGATGCCATGGCTGGCGCGCACCGGCGCGGTCCTCCAGATGTACTACCCGGGCCAGGAGGGCGCCGCCGCCACGACCGCCGTCCTGTTCGGCGACTGCGACCCCGGCGGCCGGCTCACCCAGTCCTTCCCGGTCGACGACACCCACCACCCGGTCGCCGGGGACCCGCTCCGCTACCCCGGCGTGAACGGCACCGAGGAGTACTCGGAAGGCATCCACGTCGGCTACCGCTGGTACGACGCGGAGGGCGTCCGACCCCTCTATCCCTTCGGCCACGGGCTGTCGTACACCTCCTTCTCCTACGAGGACGCGTCGGCGCGGTGGAACGGTCACGGGCTCGACGTCACCTTCACGGTCCGCAACACCGGCCGACGGGCGGGCGTGGCCGTGCCTCAGGTGTACGTCGGCCGCTCACCGGAACTCCAACTCGACCAGGCGGTAAGGGTGTTGGGCGGCTATCGGCGACTTGCGCTCCGCGGCGGGGAGCGGCGGCGGGTTACCGTGCATGTCGATGCGCGTACCTTGTCGTCGTGGGACACGAAGCGGCACGCGTGGGTGCTCGGGAGCGGGCGGCGGGCCGTGTGGGTGGGGGCTTCGGCGGGGGATCTGCGGGTGCGGACGAGCGTCGACGTGAAGTGAGCAGCGGAGGGCGCGGTCCACAAGATAAGGTAAGCCTTACTTAACTTGATGGAATCGTTGGAGGAGTGCTCTCGGCATTCCCCTGGAGGCCCTTATGGCGGACAACCCCAGCGCCCTGATTCTCACCCGGGTGCGGCTCGGTGCCGGTGGGCCGCTCGCCCGGGTGCGGGTGGCGGACGGCCGGATCACTCACGTCGTACCGGAGACGGACGCGGGCTCCGGCGCCGAGGTCGACGGTGGGCGTCAACTCGACCTCGACGGCCGGGTGTTGCTCCCCGGCCTCTGGGACGCCCACGTTCACCTGGCGGAATGGGCGAGCGCCCGGCACCGCCTCGATCTGGCCGGTATCGCGTCCGCGCGGGCCGTGGCCGAGTTCGTTCGAGAACGCGCCGGAGCACCCGACGGCGCGGTCCTCTACGGGTACGGGTTCCGGGACGGGCTGTGGGCCGACGCCCCGCACAAGGCGCTGCTGGACGCGGTGTTGCCCGATCGGCCGGTCGCCCTGGTCAGTGCCGATCTGCATGCCGCGTGGCTCAACTCCGCCGGCCTCGCCCTGGTCGGCCGGGGCGACCATCCGACCGGCCTGATCAGGGAGCACGAGGCTTTCGAGGTCCTCTCCGCGTTGCCCGCGGCCCCGACCGACGTGGTCGACGGCTGGATCGAGGACGCCTGCCTGGCCGCCGCCGCGCGCGGAGTCACCGGTCTCATCGACTTCCAGTACGGCGACACGGTCGCGGACTGGGAACGGCGCTCGGCCCAATTCCGGCCCGCCGTACGGGTGTCGGCCGCGGTCTACCCCAGTCACCTGGACGCCGCGATCAGACGAGGGTTGCGTACGGGGGACGAGGTCGGCGCGGACGGGAGTCTGGTCCGGATGGGCCCGCTGAAACTCTTCACGGACGGTTCGCTCAACACCCGTACCGCCCTGTGCCGCGACCCCTACCCGGGACTCGAGGGCACGGACGGCGCCCACGGCATCGAGGAGACGGCACCCGAGGAGCTTGTACGGCTCATGCGGCACGCCGCCGCGCACGGCATCGAACCCGCCGTGCACGCCATCGGGGACCGCGCCAACACCGTTGCCCTGGACGCCTTCGAGGCGGTGCGCTGCCGCGGCCGGATCGAGCACGCGCAGTTGCTGAGCCCCCAAGACCTGCCGAGATTCGCCCAGTTGGGAGTGGTGGCGGGAGTGCAGCCCCGGCACTTGACGGACGATCGCGACGTGGCGGACCGGTACTGGGCCGGGCGCACCGAACGCGCCTTCGCCTACGGCGACTTGCTCGCCGCGGGCGCACGACTGGAGTTCGGTTCCGACGCCCCGGTGTCGCCGCTCGACCCCTGGCTCGCCATCGCGTCCGCCGTCAGCCGCGCCGACGACGAACGACCCGCCTGGCATCCGGAGCAACGCCTTTCCGTACCGGACGCGTTGGTCGCCGCGGCCCGCGGACGCCGGCTCATCAGGGTCGGCGAACCGGCCGACCTGGTGGTCGTCGACGTGGATCCCCTGGACGCCGACCCGGACACCCTGCGCGCGATGCCCGTGCACGCCACGCTGACGAACGGCCGCTGGACCCATGGGCCTTACTGAGCCGAACACCGGCGACGCGGCCCGATGTCCCGCGTTCCCCACGACCTTCGACGACCGGTGAGAGGCCGACGCGTATGCCGACATCCGACATGGTCCCGTACGTCATGCCCGGTTCCGCCGTGCTGCCCCCGGACCGGACGGGCTGGTCCATCGACCCGGGCCGTGCGGCGCTGGTGGTCCTGAACATCCAGAACCACTTCCTGCACGTCCTGCGGGAGTCCTCCGCACCGGTAGGCGAACTCCTCGCCGGAGTCGGCCTGTTGACGGAGTCGGCGCGGGCGGCCGGCATCCCCGTCCTGTACACCCTCAAGACCGCCGAGCGGGAACCGGACGGCCGGGAGACCAGCTTCGGGCATCCACGCCTGCCCGGCAGCGAGGACTCCCGTGGCGTCGTGGACGCGATCCGGCCGCAGGTCGGCGACAGCGTGCTGGTCGCGAAGCGGTTCAGTGCCTTCGCCGGTACCCGACTGCGGCGCAGGCTCGCGGAGTTGGGGCGCGACCAACCGGTGATCGTCGGGGTGTTCGCCCGCACCCAGGTGCTGCTGACGGCGGCCGACGCGTGGATGCAGGACATGGAACCGTTCGTCGTCGCGGACGCGGTCGCCGACCGGGCGCACGACGACCACCGGATGGCGATGGACTGGATCGCGGCGACCTGCGGGGCGGTCAGGACCGTACGGGGCGTGGCGGACGTGTTCGGCGGGCCCGGTCCCCGACACCGCGGAGATGGTCGGCCCTCAACGCCGCTGATGTGACTGAGGTTTGACCAGCGGCGGCCGGCAAGCACGAACACCGGCAAGCACAGACAGAACCCCGGGCCCGGAAGGGACCGTACCCTCCGGGCCCGGGGAGTTCATGCGGCGTCAGACGGGCAACTTCGCCGCCTGTACCGAGCGGTGGATCTCCTCCGCGCGCACCGCGACCGTCGACAACAGCGTGCTGGTCAGACCGTGGGTGTGCTCGGTGCCGCCCTGGAGGTAGAGGCCCGCGGTGACTTCGGGGACCGTCTCGACCCGGTGGTCCCGGCCGACGCGGACCTCGTCGCCGTCGTCCCGCAGGCAGAGCTTCGCCGCCTCGCCGAGCAGCGAACCCAGGTCGCGGGGCCGGTAACCGGTGGCGAGGACCAGCACATCGGCGGACAGCACCTGCTTCTCGCCGGTGGGCAGGAACTCCACGGCGATGTCGAGACCGCCGTCCGACGCGGCGTCGACGGCGCGGATGCGGGAGACGTTGAGGAAGCGCAGCCGTTCCCGGCCGGCCACCTTCTCCCGGTAGGCGGTGGCGTACAGGGCCTCGATCAACTCCATGTCGACCACGGAGTAGTTGGTCGAGCGGTGGTAGTCGATGAGCGACTGCTTGACCTCGGACGGGGCCGAGAAGTAGACGTCCACCGCCTCCGGGTCGAAGATGCGGTTCGCGAACGGGCTGTCGTCCGCAGGGGTGTAGCCGTACTTGGCGAACACCGAGCACACCTCCGCGTCCGGGAAGGTGCGGTGCAGATAGTCCACCGCCTCGGCGGCGCTCTGCCCGGCGCCGAGCACCACGGCACGCTGTACGGGCTTGCCCTCGTCGGCCAGTTTCGTCGCGCGGGGGATCAACTCGCTGTTGTGCCAGATCCGTTCGGCCAGCTCGAGACCCGGCGGAACGTGCGGCTCAAGACCCATCGCCACGCTGATGTTGCGCGCCCGGCGGGTGATCGTCGTACCGGAACCCGAAGGGTCGCGGCTGGTGACGTCGAAGTAGGCGATCTCGCCGTCGTCGCCGCGCACCGGGTCGACGGCGATGACCTCGCTGCCGTAGGAGACCAGGTGGGAGACCCGCTCGGCCGCCCACTCGAAGTACTCGTGGAACTCCACGCGCAGCGGGAACAGGGTCTTCTGGTTCAGGAAGTCGATCAGTCTGCCCTGCTCGCGCAGGAAGCAGAGGAAGCTGTAGTCGCTGGTCGGATTCCGCAGCGTGACCAGGTCTTTGAGGAACGACACCTGCATCGTGGCGTCGTCGATCAGCATGCCCCGGTGCCAGCCGAAGCGCGGCTGGCGTTCCAGGAACAGGGCGTTGAGACGGCTGTCTGCCGGAAGGCTCTTGTTGTGCTCCTCAACCGCTATGGACAGAGCGAGATTTGACGGACCGAATCCGATTCCGAGTATGTCGTGGACCACTTCGGAATCCAGTAGCGGTGACTTCACCGTGGCATCGCCTCCCTCAGGCAGCCCAATGCTAGATAAGGTAAGGCTAACCTTGCAATGAGTCGTTGAAGGGAAGGACCGTCATGCGGGTCGTCATGCTCGGCTATCAGACCTGGGGTCACCGCACGCTGCAGGCGTTGCTGGACTCCGACCACGAGGTCGTTCTCGTCGTCACCCACCCGAAAAGTGAGCATGCCTACGAGAAGATCTGGGACGACAGCGTCGCCGAACTCGCCGAGAAGCACGACGTCCCCGTCCTGCTGCGCAACCGCCCCGACGACGCCGAACTCCTCGACGCCGTACGGGAAGCACGGCCGGACATCATCGTCGCCAACAACTGGCGCACCTGGCTGCCGCCGGAGCTGTTCGACCTCCCGCCGCACGGCACCCTCAACGTCCACGACTCGCTGCTGCCGTCGTACGCGGGCTTCTCGCCGATCATCTGGGCGCTCATCAACGGCGAGCCGCGCGTCGGCGTCACCGCGCACCGCATGAACGGCGAACTCGACGCGGGAGACGTCCTGATCCAGCGCTCGGTACCGGTCGGGCCCACCGACACGGCGACCGACCTGTTCCACCGGACCGTCGACCTCATCGCACCCATCGTGCGCGAGTCGCTCGACCTGATCGCCTCCGGCCGCGACGCCGGCCAGTGGGTCCCGCAGGACCGCGGTCGCGCCAGCTTCTTCCACAAGCGCTCGGCCGAGGACAGCCGCATCGACTGGAGCTGGCCCGCGGAACGCCTGGAGCGCCTCGTACGGGCCCAGTCGGACCCCTACCCGAACGCATACGCCTTCCACCGCGGCGAGCGGCTCAGGATCGTCTCCGCGGCCGTCTCGGAGGGACGCTACGGCGGCACCCCGGGCCGGATCTTCATCCGCGAGGGCGACGGCGTGGTCATCGTGGCCGGCCCCGAGGCCCACACCGGGCGCAGCCAGGGGCTGTTGGTGCGCAGGGTACGCACGGACGACGGCACCGAGTACGCGGCCGGTGACTACTTCCGCACGATGGGCGGGTACTTGACGTCCCGACCGTGATCGGCCGGCCCCACGTCGGCCGGCGGACTTCGGCGGCGGGGCGGCGGTAGGGGGTTCGGAAAAGTGTGACACTTCTCGCGAAAGTGTCACACTTTTTCGGAGACACCCGGCTGCCCGGCCGGGGAGGTGCCGTCGTGGTGATGCCGCCCCAGCGGGATCACCAACGGCGTGCCGCTGACCGGGTCCGGCGTGATCCGGCAGCGCAGGTCGAAGACGTCCTCGACGGTCGCCTCGGTGACCACGTCGGCGGGCGCGCCCTCGGCGACGATGCGGCCGGCCTTCATGGCGATGACGTGATCGGCGTACCGGCAGGCTTGGTTGAGGTCGTGCAGGACCATCACGATCGTGCGGCCCTCGCGCCGGTTGAGGTCCGTGATCAGGTCGAGTACGTCGATCTGGTGGGCGAGGTCGAGATAGGTGGTCGGCTCGTCGAGGAGCAGGATCGGGGTGCCCTGGGCGACGGCCATGGCGATCCACGCGCGCTGCCGCTGGCCGCCGGAGAGTTCGTCGACCGGGCGCTCGGCGAGGTCGGTGAGGCTGGTTGCTTCGAGGGCCGCGTGCACGGCTTCCTCGTCGGCCGCCGACCACTGTCGCCACCAGGTCTGGTGCGGGGAACGTCCCCGGCCGACCAGGTCGAGGACCGTCAGCCCCTCCGGCGCCACCGGCGTCTGCGGCAAGATGCCCAGTTTGCGGGCGAGTTCGCGGGTGGGGACCGACCGCAGCGCGACGCCGTCCAGCTCCACGACCCCCTGGCGCGGGGCCAGTAGCCGGGCGAGCGCCCGCAACAGGGTTGATTTCCCGCAGGCGTTGGCGCCGACGATGGCCGTGATCCGGCCGGTCGGCACGGTCAGGTTCAGGTTCTCGACCACGGGCCGGCCGTCGTAGGCGAGATGAAGATCACGTGCCCGCAACTCGGGCCCCGGGGCCGGTGCTTCGGACGTCCGCGGGGTGCGCGGGTCAGTGGTCGACATGAGATCAGCCTCCAGAGCCCGCGCGGTTGGCGCGGATGAGCAGCCACAGCAGGACCGGCGCGCCGAGGGCGCCGGTGACGATCCCGACCGGCAGTTCCGTCCCCGGGATCGCCTCGCGGGCGAGGAGATCGGAGCCGAGGACGACGAGCGCGCCGGTGAGACCGGAGACGAACGGGGGCGGCGACGAGGTGCCCGCGAGCCGCTGGGCGATCTGCGGGCAGGCCAGCGCGACGAACGCCACCGGCCCGGCAGCCGCCGTACCGAACGCGACCAGGCCCACCCCCGCCAACAGCAGCGCCAGCCGCACGGGTTGGACAGGTGTGCCGAGCCCGGCGGCCACGTCGTCGCCGAGCATGAGCGTGCGCATCCAGCGGCCCATGCCCAGGGTGATCGGCAGCAGCACGGCCAGGGCGATGGCCAGGGAGTCCACCTGGTTCCAGGTCCGGCCGTTGAGGTTGCCGACCAGCCAGCCGAGGGCCGCCTCCGCCTCGAACCGATTGCCGCGCGCCACAAGGAAGTTGGTGGCGCTGGAGCAGATCCAGGACACGCCGATGCCGACGAGGATGATGCGGTACCCGGTGGCTCCGCCCTTCCATGCCAGCGCGTACACGAGCAGCGCGGTGGCGAGCGCGCCGAGCAACCCCAGCGTGGACAGCCCGAGTCCGCCGGTCCAGCCGAGAACTACCGCCGCCACCACGGCAGTTCCGGCGCCCTCGGTGAGCCCGATCATGTCGGGGCTGGCCAGCGGATTGCGCGTCATCGTCTGGAACACCGCCCCGGAGACCCCGAACGCGACGCCGACCAGCAGCCCGACCAGGGCGCGGGGCAGCCGTAGATCCTGGACGACGATGACCGTGCCCGCGTCGCCCGAACCCCACAAGGCCCGGATGACATCCGTGAAGGCCACCGGATAGTCGCCGATGGTCAGGCCCCAGCAGAACAGCAGGAACGCGCCGAGCGCGACGCCAACTCCCGTGAGCAGCAGGCGTGGACGCAGCACGCCGGACACCGGGGGCACGGCCAGCCGGAACGGCCGGTTGCCCAGGGCGGCACGCGGGGGAGCGACAACGGGTGAGGGCACGCTCATACCTCCGCGAGCTTCCGGCGGCGGACCAGGACGATGAAGAACGGGCCGCCGAGGAAGGCGACGAGGACACCGGCCTGGATCTCGGTCGGGCGGTCCACCATCCGGCCCAGAATGTCGGCGGACAGCAGCAGCACGGGCGCGAGCGCGGCCGAAAGAGGCAGCAGCCAACGGTAGTCGGGGCCGATACCGGCGTACTGCGCGAGCACTCGCGCGATGTGCGGGACGACCAGACCGAGGAAGACCACGGGACCGATGACGGCGACGGACGCGCCGGTCAACAGCACGACGGCGGTGACCCCTTGGAGCCGTACCAGACCGAGCCGCCGTCCCAGCGAGGCGGCCACGTCGTCGCCGAGGGCCATGCTGTTGAGGGCGGGAGCGAGGGACAGGGCCAGTACGGCGCCCACGGCGAGGAAGGGCAGGATGCGCACCAGCTCGCCGGAGTCCTGGTCGGCGAGGGTGCCGGCAGACCAGAAGCGGTAGCGGTCCAGCGCGTCCTGGTCGGTGAGGACGATGGCGCTGGTGAACGACTGGAGCAGCGCGGTGATCGCGACCCCCGCGAGCGCCAGTTTCACCGGTGTGGCCCCGGACCCGCCCAGCCGCCCCAGGAAGAAGACCACGACACTCGCGACGAGCGCCCCGCCGAACGCGAACCATACGTAGCCGTACAGCGAGGCCACCCCGAACACCCCGACCGCCACGACGATCGCGAAGGACGCCCCCGCGCTCACCCCGAGAATGCCCGGGTCCGCGAGGGGGTTTCGGGTCAGGGCCTGCATCAGCGCGCCGGACAGACCGAGCGCGGCGCCCGTCGTCAGACCGAGCAGGGTGCGGGGCACGCGCACCGACCAGATGACGTTGTCGACGAGGCGGCTGGGCGGATGGCCGAGGACCGAGCGCACGACCTGGTCGAGCGGGACGCTGAGCGCGCCCAGGGCGATCGACAGGAGCGACAGCAGGACGAGGAGGGCGACGACCAGTGTCACCAGCACCGTGGTGCGAAGCCTTCTGCCTGAAGCCACTTTGCCGGTCTCCATGTCGTCTTCCGTGGTGCCACCGGGGCATCTTCCGTGCTCTGGAACCCTGTTGGCGGACCACCGGACGGCCCCGCCAGCAGCTTAGGTGAGCATAACCTCAGCGGCTGTGACATGGACCTGGGGTTCCGGGGTGGGTCTATCAAGTAAGGCAATGCTTACCTTACTATGCGAGCGGTCGCGGCTCCGCTGAGCCGTTCCACACGCATCGGGAGGCACGGGCAGCTGTGGCGGGCAACACGCTTTCTTCGGCACAGGCAACGGCGACGAACGACTTCTGGCGACGGCGGTTCGCGTCACCGGTACCGGAGACGTCCCTGCCGTTGGACTTCCCCCGTCCGCCACGCGGGGAGGGCGCGGTCTCCCGCGCGCAACGCGCGTCAGTCCTCGCCGTGACAGCCGACGAGGCCACCCAACTCACCGCCTTTGTCGCCCTGTTGCACCGCTACGGCGGTACGACGGCCACCGAGACGGCAGTGGCCCACGACGGCCTCCCGCTGCGCGTCACCATCGACGGCGACACCCCGTTCTCCCAACTCCGCGACCAGATCGAGGCCGTACGCGCGGAGGCCGCCACCCACCACCTCCCGACCACCGAGCTGCTACGGATCCTCGCCCCCGAACCCTTCCGCGGCGGCGGCCTGTTGTGCGCCACGGGCTTCGGCCCCGCCCCCTGGGACGAGAGCGCCCCGCTGGACCTGGCGCTGACCGTGACCGAGGGGGAGGGTGGGGGAGAGGGTGGCGGCGAGGTGTCGGCCGACTACCGCACCGACCTCTTCTCGCCCGCCACCGTCGACCTGATCCTCGGCCACTACGGCACCCTCCTCGCCGACGCCGTAGCCCGCCCGGACACCCCGGTCGCCGACCTCGAACTCCTCGGCGCGGACGAACGGCACCGCATCCTGCACGGCTGGAACGACACCGAGCACGACGTGCCCGCGCTCACCTGGCCCCGCATGTTCGCCGACCAGGTCGCCGCCCGCCCGCACGAGATCGCCCTCATCCACGAGGACGTCCGCCTCACCTACGCCGAACTCGACGCCCGTGCCGCCAAGTTGGCGCACGCCCTGGTGGCTCGCGGTGCCGGTCCCGAGCAGGTCGTGGCGCTCGCCGTACCGCGCTCGGCGGACATGATCGTCGCCGAGGTCGCCGTCCTGAAGTCGGGCGCCGCCTATCTGCCGGTCGACACCGACTACCCGGCCGACCGCATCGCCTACATGCTCGCCGACGCCCGTCCGGTCTGCCTCGTCACCACCGCCGAGATCGCCCCCGACCTCCCGCCGGACCTCGACCCGCTCGTCCTCGACGCCCCCGAGACGGTCGCCGAGCTGGCCGCGTACCCGGCCCAAGGTCCGTCCACCGCAGATGAGTTGACGACGGCGCACGCGGCCTACGTCATCTACACCTCCGGCTCCACCGGCCGCCCCAAGGGCACGGTCCTCTCCCACGCGGGCGTCGCGAAACTTGTCGCCACCCAGCAGGAACGCTTCGGCATCGGCCCGCACAGCCGGGTCCTCCAGTTCGCCTCGCCCAGCTTCGACGTCGCGTTCTGGGACCTCTGCCTCGGCCTGCTCTCCGGCGGCCGCCTGGTCGTCGTCCCCGCCGACCGCCGCGTCCCCGGCGCACCCCTCGCGGACTACGCCAACGAGCACGGCATCACCTTCATGATCCTGCCGCCCGCGCTCCTCGCCGCCATGCCCGAGGATGTCCAACTCCCGCCCGAGGCAACCCTGTTGGCGGGCACGGAACGTGTCTCGCCCGAGCTGGTCGGACGCTACGCGCGCGGCCGGATGATGTTCAACGCCTACGGCCCGACCGAGGCCACCACCAACTCCACGCTCGGCCTGTGCGACCCGGACACCCCGGCCGGCACCATCGTGCCCATCGGCGTCCCCGACCCCGGCACCCGCGCTTTCGTCCTCGACGACCGGCTGCGCCCGGTCCCCGCCGGTGTCACGGGAGAGCTCTACCTCGGCGGCGCCGGACTGGCCCGCGGCTACCTCGGCCGCCCCGCCCTCACCGCCGAACGCTTCGTCGCCGCCCCCGCCGACATGACCGCCGCACCCGGCGAACGCCTTTACCGCACCGGCGACTTGGTCCGCTGGAAGGCGGACGGCCGACTGGAGTTCCACGGCCGCGTCGACACCCAGGTCAAGATCCGCGGCTTCCGCATCGAGCCGGGTGAGATCGAGTCCGTCCTGCGCTCCCACCCGTCCGTCGACCAGGCCGCCGTCGTCGTCCGCGAGGACCGCCCCGGCGAACGCCGCCTCGCCGCCTACGTCGTGCCCTCGCTGGACGCCGAGGCGAGCCCGGACGAGGGGGTCGCGGACTGGAAGGACCTGCACGAACTCCTCTACTCCGCCGCAGGATCGGACGGTTTCGAGGAGAACTTCGCCGGCTGGAACAGCATGTACGACGGCCTTCCGATCCCCCTCGCCGACATGCGCGAGTGGCGCGAGGCCACCCTCGACCGCATCCGCGCGCTACGACCCCGGCGCATCCTGGAAATCGGCGTCGGCAGCGGCCTGTTGCTGTCCCGGCTCGCCCCGGACTGCGCCGAGTACTGGGGCACCGACCTCTCCGAGGAAGCCGTACGCGCCCTGGGCGCCCAGGTGTCCGCCGTCCCCGAACTCGCCGACCGCGTCACCCTGTTGGCCCGCCCCGCGCACGACCTCACCGGTCTGCCCGAGGGCCACTTCGACACGATCGTCGTCAACTCCGTCATCCAGTATTTCCCCGGCGGCGACTACCTCACCGGCGTACTCCGTGACGCCGCCGCTCTCCTCGCCCCCGGCGGCGCGGTGTTCGTCGGCGACGTACGCAACCTGCGGCTGCTGCGCACCTTGAGCGCGGCCGTCGAGAGGGGACGGGTGCGGGACGACGGAGACGAGACGGGCACGGACAAGGAAGCCCTGCGCGCCGCCGTGGACCGGGCGGTCGCCTGGGAGGGCGAACTCCTCGTCGACCCCGACTACTTCACCAGCCTCGACGGCCTCACCGCCGACATCCGCGTCAAGCGCGGCACCCACCACAACGAACTCACCCGCTACCGCTACGACGTTGTGCTCCGATCGCAGCCGGACGCCGCCGAGGTGATGCCCGAGTCGCCCTGGCCCACGCTCGGTTCGGTCCAGGCGCTGGACGAGCTGCTCACCGAACGGCCGGACCGGTTGCGGATCACCGGCATTCCCAACTCCCGCCTCGCCGACGACCTCGCCGCGCTCGACACCCTCGACGACAGCAGCAGGCCGGCCGCCGGGGCGTACGGTGTCGACCCGGAGGCCCTGTACGAGACCGCCGCGCGGAACGGCTACGAGGTGGCGCTCACCTGGAACGGGGACGCCGAGGACGGCAGCCTGGACGCCGTGTTCGCCCCCGAAGGCGACGGGCAGGTGCTCGTGCGGTACCGCCCGGGAGCCGGTCACCCGCTCACCAACCGCCCCGCCCCCTTCCGCAACGTCAACGCCCTGATGTCGACGCTGCGGACACACGCCACCGAGTACCTGCCGGACTACATGGTCCCGGCCGCGTTCGTCCCGCTGGACCGGCTGCCCGTCACCCCGAGCGGCAAGCTCGACGCCGCCGCGCTGCCCGTCCCGGACCTCACCCGCCAGCTGAGCGCGGGCCGGGCGCCCGAGACGGCTCGCGAGCAGCTGCTGTGCGACCTGTACGCGAGGGCGCTCAAGGTGCCCTCGGTCGGCGTCGACGACGACTTCTTCGCGCTCGGCGGCGACAGCATCGTGGCCGTCCAACTCCTCATCCTGGCCCGCCGCGCAGGCCTGGAACTCACCCCGCGAGACGTCTTCCGCCACCGTACGGTCGCCGAACTCGCCACGGTCGCCCGTACCGGGACGGCCGACGATCTCGACACCACCCCGTGGCAGACCTTGAGCGATGACGAACTCGCTGCTGTTCAGGGCGAGTTCCCCGTCACCGTCGAGGAAGTACTTCCCCTCGGCCCGCTCCAGGAGGGCTTCTTCTTCCACGCGCTGGTGGACGGCGCCGAACTCGACGCGTATGTCGTGCAGCAGGTCATCGAGTTGTCCGGACCGGTCGACGGCACCCTGCTGCGTCAGGCCGCGCAGCGGCTCGTCGACCGGCACGCCCCGCTGCGCGCCTGCTTCCGCCAGACCCCCGACGGCCGCCCCGTCCAGCTCATCGCATCCGGCCTCGAACTGCCCTGGCACGAGGTCGACCTGTCCGCGCAGGACGGCACCACGGTCCGCCGCGACCTCGCCGAGGCAGTCGCCGCCGACGAACGCGCCCACCGCTTCGACCTCGCCCGCCCGCCGCTGATCCGCTGCGCCCTCATCCGCTTCGGCGAGGACCGCAGCCGACTGGTCCTGACGTTCCATCACATCGTCGCGGACGGCTGGTCCTTGCCGGTCCTGCACCGCGAACTCCTCGCCCTCTACGGCGAGAACCCGACCCCCCTCCCCGAAGTCGCCCCCTACCGCGGCTACCTCCGCCGTATCGCCGGCGCCGACAGCGACGCCGCCCGCGCTGCTTGGAGCGACGCCCTCGCCGGGGTAGACGAGCCCACCCGACTGGTGGAGACCCCGGCGCCCGCCGGACCCGTCGAACCCGCCCAGATCCGCGTGGAGTTGACCGAGCGGATCACCTCGCGGCTCGCCGCCCGCGCCCGGGAACGCGGAGTCACCCTCGGCACGCTCGTCCAAGGTGCCTGGGGTCTGCTCGTCGGCCGGATGACGGGCCGCGAGGACGTGCTGTTCGGCACCACGGTCGCCGGACGTGACGCCGCCGTCGACGGCATCGAGTCGATGATCGGCCTGTTCATCAACACCCTGCCCACCCGCCTGCGTTGGGCTCCGGGTGACACCCTGGGCGGGCTGCTGGACCGACTCCAGGACGAGCAGAGCGCGCTCCTCGACCACCAGCACCTCGGCCTCGCCGACATCCAGCGCGCCACCGGGCACGCGGGCGACGGTGAACTCTTCGACACCCTCGTGGTGTTCGAGAACTACCCCGGCGGCGAAGGCGCCCCGGGCATCACCGACCCCACCGGCACGATCGCGGTCGCAGGCCACACCTTCCACGACGCGGTGCACTACCCGCTGGCCTTCATCGTCAAGCCCGGCCGCCGCCTCGACCTGCGCCTCAAGCACCACGCCCGCCGCCTCGACGCCGACGCCGTGCAGTCCCTCGCCGACCGGCTCACCCTCATCCTGCACGCGCTGGCGGACGACCCCGGCGCCCGCGTCGCCGACCTCGACCTGCTGACCCCGGAGGAGCTGGCGGACGCCCACCCGGCGGGGGAGACGCGGCCGGTTCCGGCCAGCACCCTCGCCGCCGCGTTCGCCGCGCAGGTCGCGCGCACGCCGGACGCGACGGCTGTCGTCCACGACCGCACGACCACGCTCACCTACGCCGAACTGGATGCGCGAGCCGAGGAGTTGGCCGCACGCCTGCGGGCCAAGGGTGCAGGGCGGGAGCGGTTCGTCGCCGTCGCCGTACCCCGCTCGGCGGAGCTGATGATGGCGCTGCTGGGTGTCCTGAAGTCGGGGGCCGCCTATCTGCCCCTCGACCTGGACTATCCGGCCGAGCGGCTCGCGTACATGCTGGCCGACTCGGGGGCGACGACGGTCGTCACGACGGAACGGGACGCGGACCGGCTGCCGCCGGTCGAGGGCCTGGACGTGCTGCGCGTGGACTCGGAGGGCGACGAAGCTCTGTTCGGCGGGACTCCGGACCCCGCCCACCCCGACGACCCCGCCTATCTCATCTACACCTCCGGTTCCACCGGCCGCCCCAAGGGCGTCGTCGTCACCCACCGCGCCATCGGCAACCGGCTGGCGTGGATGCAGGGCGAGTACGAACTCACCGCCGACGACCGGGTGTTGCAGAAGACGCCGTCCAGTTTCGACGTGAGCGTGTGGGAGTTCTTCTGGGCGCTGCGCGAGGGCGCCGCCGTAGTCCTCGCCGCTCCTGACGGCCACCGCGACCCCGCCTACCTGGCCCGCCTGATCCGGGCCGAGGGCGTCACGACGATGCACTTCGTGCCGTCGATGCTGGAGGCGTTCCTCGCCTCCGACGAGGTCACCGCCGACCCCGCGTGGGCGGGCAGCCTGCGCCGCGTGTTCAGCAGCGGCGAGGCCCTGTCCGGGGCCGCCGCCCACCGCTGGCGCGAGCTGACCGGCGTCCCGCTGCACAACCTCTACGGCCCCACCGAGGCCGCCGTCGACGTGACCCACCACGCCTACGACGGCGCGTCCGACACCACCGTGCCCATCGGCCGACCCGTGTGGAACACCGGCCTGCGCGTGCTCGACTCGTGCCTGCGCCCGGTCCCCGACGGCGTCCCCGGCGAGCTGTACCTGACCGGCGTCCAGCTGGCCCGCGGCTACCACCGGCGCCCCGCGCTCACCGCCGACCGCTTCGTCGCCGACCCGTACGCCACCGAACCCGGCGCCCGCATGTACCGCACCGGCGACCTCGTACGCCGCCGCCCCGACGGCACGATCGACTACCTCGGCCGCACCGACCGCCAGGTCAAACTCCGCGGCAACCGGGTCGAACTCGGCGAGATCGAGGCCGAGTTGACGCGAATCCCCGCAGTGGCCCGGGGCGCCGTCGTCATCCGCGACCAGCGGCTCGTCGCCTACGCGGTGCCGTCATCCGGAGTCACACTCGACCCCGCCGAGCTGCGTGCCGCCCTCGCGGACGCGCTGCCCACGCCCCTGGTCCCGGAGGCGTACGTCGTCCTCGCCGACCTCCCGCTCACCCCGAGCGGCAAGTTGGACCAGGCCGCGCTGCCCGCCCCCGAGGCCGAGCGTGCCGAACGCCGTTCGCCCGCAGGGCCGTTGGAGCGGCAGCTCACCGAGATCTTCGCGGCCGTCCTCGGCATCGAGGACGCGGGCCCGGACGACGACTTCTTCCGGCTCGGCGGCGACAGCATCAGCTCCATCGGCGTAGCCAGCCGGGCCCGCGCGGCCGGCCTGGACCTGAGCCCGCGCGACGTGTTCACGCACCGCACCCCGGCCGCCCTCGCAACGGCGGCCACTCCCACTGCCGTTGTGGTCCCGGCCGCCGCAGACGTATTCGCCCTCACCGATGCCGAATACGCCCGCGTCCGCGCAGTCGCCGCCCCGGCGGAGGTCGCCGACGTCTGGCCGCTGGCCCCCCTCCAGGAGGGACTGTTCTTCCACTCGGCCTACGACGAGGGCGCGTTGGACGTCTACACCGTCCACGAGACCTTCGACTTCGCGACCCGCCTCGACACCACCCGACTGCGCGCCGCCGTCCGCACCCTCCTCGACCGCAACCCCGGCCTGCGCGCTGGCTTCACCAGCGACGGCCTCGACCAGCCGGTGCAGTTCATCGTCGAGGACCCGGAGATCCCCCTCGAAGAGGTCGACCTCTCCCTCCTCCCCGCAGCCGAACAGGACGTTCTGCTACGGGAGTTGACGGACGCCGAACGCAACCGCCGCTTCGACCTGTCCGCACCCCCGCTCTTCCGGCTCCTTCTCCTGCGCCTCGGCGCGGAGCGCGGCGACCGGCTCGTCATCGGCCGCCACCTGATCCTCTGGGACGGCTGGTCGGCCTGGCTGTTCCTCGACGAGCTGTTCGCCCTCTACGAGACGGGCGGCGACGCCAACGCCCTGCCCGAGCCCGGCAGTTACCGCGACTACCTGACCTGGCTCGAGGAGCAGGACGACTCGGTCGCCACGGCCGCCTGGCGCACCGCGCTCGCCGGTCTCGACGAGCCGACACTGCTCGCGCCCACCGCCACCGACGGCCTCGAACCCGTCATCCCCGACCAGCTCGACGTACACCTGTCCGCCGAACTCGGCGACCGGCTACGCGAGTTGGCCCCGGCCCACGGCCTGACCCTCAACACGATCCTCAACGCGGCCTGGGGACTCACCCTCGCCTCCGCGACCGGCCGCGCCGACGTCGTGTCCGGTACGACCGTCGCCGGACGCCCCAGCGAGGTCCCCGACGTCGGCAACATCATCGGCCTGTTCCTCAACACCGTCCCGACCCGGATCGCCCTCGACCCCGCCGAACCGGTCCTCGACCTGCTCCGCCGCATCCAGGGCGAACGCCTCGACCTCATGCCGTACGAGCACCTCAGCCTCGGCGTCCTCCAGGCCGAGACCGGCCACCGCAAGCTCTTCGACACGCTGTTCGTGCTGCGCAACAACGACACCGAGGAGCGTTTGGCGGACCTGAAGACCCGGCACGGCGCCACGGCCGTCGCCAACGTCGACGCCACCCACTACCCGGCCAACCTCGTCATCACCCCCGGCCGCGAGATCGCCGTCACCCTCACCCACCGCCCCGACCTCGTCCCAACCGACCACGCCCAGGCTCTCCTCGACCGATTCGCCCTGCTCGTCGACCGCCTCACCGTCGACCTCACGGCCCCGGTCGGCTCCCTGGACCCGCTCCTGCCCGCCGAACACGCGGCGCTACGGCGGGAGTCGGCGGCCAGCCGTGTCCCCGACCCCGAGGACACCATCGCCGACCTGCTGACCGCGCAGGCCGAACGCACCCCGGACGAGCGGGCCCTCGTCTTCGGCGAGCGCAGCATGACGTACGCCGAACTCGACGCCGCCGTAAACCGGTTGGCCCGGCTGCTGATCGACCGGGGCGCGGGCCCCGAGCGAGTCGTCGCCCTCGCCCTGCCGCGCTCCCTCGACATGGTGGTCGCGCTCTTCGCGGTCCTGCGCACCGGAGCGGCCTACCTGCCCCTGGAGTTGGACCACCCGGCCGACCGCCTCTCCCTGATGCTGGCCGACGCCCGCCCGCTCCTCCTGCTCAGCACCACGGCCGTATCCGCCACGCTGGACGGCGAGATGACCCGCGTCCTGCTCGACACCCCTGAGACCAAGGGGGAGTTGGCGGGCCAGTCGGATGCTCCGGTCCGTCGCCGCTTCAGCCTCGAACACCCCGCCTACGTCATCTACACCTCCGGCTCGACCGGCCGCCCCAAGGGCGTCGTCACCCCCTACCGGGGCCTGACGAACATGCAGTTGAACCACCAGAAGGAGATCTTCGAACCCGCCATCGCCTCGGCCGGCGGGCGACGGCTGCGCATCGCGCACACCGTGTCCTTCGCCTTCGACATGTCGTGGGAGGAACTGCTCTGGCTGGTCGAGGGTCACGAAGTGCACGTCTGCGACGAGGAGTTGAGGCGTGACGCCGAGGCACTGGTCGCCTACTGCGAACGGCACCGCGTCGACGTCGTCAACGTCACCCCCACCTACGCCCGACTCCTCATCGAGCAGGGCCTGTTGGAGGGCCACGTTCCGCCGCTCGTCCTGCTCGGCGGCGAGGCCGTCCCCGAGACGGTGTGGACGGCGCTGCGCGACACCGAGGGGACGTACGGCTACAACCTGTACGGGCCGACCGAGTACACCATCAACACCCTCGGCGGCGGCACCCTCGACAGCGACACCCCAACCGTCGGCAAGCCCATCCGCGGCACCCGCGCACACATCCTCGACGCCTGGCTGCGCCCGGTGCCCGACGGTGTCCCCGGCGAGCTATACATCGCCGGAATCGGCCTGGCCCGCGGCTACTTGGACCGCCCCGCGCTGACCGCCGAACGCTTCGTCGCCGACCCGTTCGGCGAACCAGGCGAACGCATGTACCGCACCGGCGACCTGGTCCGCCGCAACCCCGACGGCAACCTCGACTTCCTCGGCCGCACCGACGACCAGGTCAAGATCCGCGGCTACCGCATCGAACCCGGCGAGATCGAAACCGCCCTCAGCCGCCACCCGTTGGTCGCCCAGGCCGCCGTCGTCGTCCGCGACGAACGCCTCGTCGGCTACGTCGTCCCCTCCGGCGCCGACTCGGCCGAACGCACCGCCGCCGAGGCCGCGCAGGTGGGGGAGTGGCAGGAGATCTACTCCGACGAGTACGAGGAGATCGGCACCGCCGTCTTCACCGAGCAGTACGACGGCTGGGACAGCTCCTACGACGGGCAGCCCATCCCCTTCGAGGAGATGCACGAGTGGCGTGAGGCCACCCTCGCCCGCATCGGCTCCCTCAAGCCCCGCCGCATCCTCGAAATCGGCGTCGGATCAGGCCTGTTGCTGTCCCGGCTCGCCCCTGACAGCGAGGCGTACTGGGCAACCGACTTCGCCGCGCCCGTCATCCGCAAGATCGGCGAGGAGGTCCGGCGCGACCCCGCCCTCGCCTCCAAGGTCGAACTGCGCTGCCGCCCGGCCGAGGATCTGAGCGGTCTGCCGTTCGCCTACTTCGACACGATCGTCATCAACTCCGTCATCCAGTACTTCCCGAGCATCGACCACCTGACCGCCGTGCTGCACGGCGCGATGGAGCTACTCGCGCCCGGCGGCGCCCTGTTCGTCGGCGACGTCCGCAACCTGCGGCTCGCCGGCACCTTCCACACCGAGATTCAGCGCACCCGGGGCACCGCCGAAGCGGACCTGGAGCGGGCGGTGGAACGCGGCCTGCGCCTGGAGAAGGAACTCCTCGTAGACCCCGACTACTTCACCACCCTCGGCTACGGCGTCGACCTGCGTACCAAGCGCGCCCAGCACCACAACGAGCTGAGCCGCCACCGCTACGACGTCGTCCTCTACGCCGATGACCCGGACGTACGCCTGGACAGCATCCCGTCCGTCGACTGGGCCACCGGCAACACCATCGGCGAACTCCTGCGCGGAGACTGGTCGTCGGCCGAGGCGATCGGCCAACTCCTGGCCGGCAACTGGTCCGCGACCGGGGTGGCCGGCGAACGCCCGCGCGGCGAACGGCCCGAGGCGCTCCGCTTCACCGGCATCCCCGACGGCCGTACGACCGAGACGGGCGTCGACCCCGAGCATCTCCACGAACTCGGTACGGCGGCCGGTTACCGGGTGCTGACGACCTGGTCGGGACAGACGGGCACTTATGACGCCGTATTCCTGAAGTCGTCCGAACTACGCGTCACCGGCGGCCTGTTCCGTCCCGGCGGCGGTACCCACCCCTACGCCAACGACCCCACCGCCGCCCGCGAGGCGAGCGCGCTGGTACGGCGGCTGCGTGAGGACCTGGGCCGTGAACTGCCCGACTACATGGTCCCGTCGGCCTTTGTCACCGTCGACGGCCTGCCCATGAACGCCAACGGCAAGCTCGACGTCCGCGCCCTGCCCGACGCCGAACCCGCCGTCGCCCTCGGCGGCGGACGCGGCCCGCGGACCCCGCAGGAAGAGGTGCTCTGCCGCCTGTTCGCCGAGGTGCTGGGCCTCCCCGAGGTCGGCGCCGAGGACAACTTCTTCGACCTGGGCGGCCATTCACTCCTCGCCACCCGCCTGGTCAGCCGTGCCCGCACCGAACTGGGCGCCGAACTCGCCATCCGCGACCTCTTCGAGGCCCCCACACCCGCGC
>Ga0307515_10001940_pt1 | contig 45843 bp, 31 predicted proteins | sample 17_EM_MG_FD_194513 | JGI IMG/M metagenome (GOLD analysis project Ga0307515, IMG submission 194513) | Populus trichocarpa ectomycorrhiza microbial communities from riparian zone in the Pacific Northwest, United States - 17_EM | ecosystem: Host-associated > Plants > Roots > Unclassified | place... | reverse complement strand
GTGGTCGGGCGTCATAGCCCGGCTCCATATCGGGCGTGTTGTCATGCTTGGTGGTAGGTGTACATCCTAACACTTTTGTGGGCTTGAATTATTATGCTCGAGCCTAATATGTTTTGGTTTACGCAACGTGCTTGAAATAATTTTTCACCCCTAACGAGATCTTATAGCTCACCCTTGCCCAACACTATGAAATTTTTTATAGAACCTTACTTGGGTCCATCAATATTTTATATTGATTCAATGCATATTATTTTGAGTATAATAGAACTCAAAATATTACAAGAATGAGATAACTCTTCAACAGTTCAACCTCCCGTCTTCACAAAATAACAAGGTTCGTGGACTATAAATATCTAATGAATCTTTCGAGCGCAAATTTTTCAATCTCTTTATTCTTAATATTTTTTAGTGTATATATATTTTTTTAGAATCCATCTCTTTAAAATATCATTATATTTTTTTATCTCTAAAAAAATAATTTTTTAAACATTTAAGAGTTATGAATCTATTAAAAATAATATTTTACATGTATTAATCATTAGTTAATTTAAGTTAATAAATATAGAAAGTTGTTCTTCATTTCTATAAGCAAATATTTTCAATTTATGTTGTCATTCATGACAATACATACATACACACATATATATTATCATGAATATATTGGATACCAAATTTGCGATACATATGGCATACATCTTTATAAATAAGATAAAAAAAAATTAAATTTAAGGAAAAATCTGAACATGATCAAACAATCTTTCTAATTAAAACAAGTATAGTCAACTCACAATAATAAGTTATACCTCAAATTAGGCTTAGAAAGTATATATTTTTTTAAATTTACTTATTTTTTCTGGATATTTTTTGAATTTCTGAATTTCCTATCTTTATTTCTTTAATTAGTTATTTTAGAATTTTCTTTCCTTTTCGACATGGATTGATTGTGCATCTATTTGTTGTTTTTAAAATAGTTTTTGACATATTATTACTTAGAATTATTTCTTCTTGGTGCGAAAAAACGACATCTAGAATTTCTCAACCTTTTCTCTCATTTTTTTTTTATCTTTCAGTTTTTTCTTTCAATCGTTAATTATTCTAAACACAACATTGATGAACTTGCGATGCCATTTTTCTTCGACGAGAACAGCAACGTTAAAATCACAGTAAATCATGCAGAGTATGGTACTTGTAAAGTTGGCTTGATACAAAGAGAGGACCTTACGTTGCCCGTTGTCGTAATTTTATTACTTGACACAATTAATGTCTTTATATATATATGTTTTAAATTAGCATACACTACATTACCAACCAAACATATATCTAATAATTAACAACCACCACCTACCGACATCCTTGTTAATATTAACACTTCAATTCATGTTTTTTTTTTCTTAATCATCGTCTTGGTTATTTCAATACACAATACAACTACGACTATATATGAATATATATTAATTCAATTCAATTACACATAATATTATTGTCTTGAAACAATATATATATATATATATATATATATATATATATATATATATATATATATGTGTGTGTGTGTGTGTGTGTGTATTTTACATGTTGAAATTAATTTTTTATATTTACGACACTTTTTTTAATAATTGCTCTTCATTGAATTCAAACATAATTTTATAATATAAATCAAATCAATATTTTTAAAATCATAGCACGACCTCCCTATGAATATTATCATCATATATTAAAATCTTAGAAAAAACACATGAAAAAAACTATTATTTTTTTGTGAAAATATTGATTCATATGTGAAAATGTGATTAATGATCGATATCATAAAAAGAGGTTCATAATATCTGGAGAGAAAGAGTGAGATTTATATATATATAAAATAATAATCGGCCAATAAAATGAGACATAAACAGGAAACCTTTACAGTAAAATTGGAAGTTTGACTAAAAATCAACTCAATTAATAAATTTATCACGGAGGACAAATCGTTAAAACGAGGGCTTCAATTCTATTAAATTGAAGAACATCGAGAACGGATCCTTCAATAAATTGGGGATTTGCATGTCCCCTCAATGGGCGACTCATCACACAGGAACCCAAAACAGAAATGTCTTAGCATTAATTCATTCATTAGCCTTTAGCCTTAGACTCACTATCTTTGACCAGACCTGCCGATCAACCCCTCTCCGAGCCCCGTGCCACCCCGAGCCTGAATAAGATGCCGTTATTTGCTTAGAAGTTTCAGCACTGTAAAATTTCTCCCCGAACCTCCATGCGCTCTCTTTAATTTCTTTTTTTTTTCCCTCACTACATCAATCTATATCTTCTAACAAAATCACTACAAATTAAATTAAACATTTTCCTAAGACACTCTCAATTTTGCGCATTTCTATCAAGTTTTAAATCCTAAATTTTCAAGGTTAACCTAAAAAATAAAATTAAGTTTAATAACTATGATTTATAATAATTAAATTATATTGCTTGTCTGGTACTACTATTTTTGTTTATGATATCCAGTGTAAAAAATATCTAAACAAAATATAATTTAATAATTTTTTCAGGTCAAAAGTAATTTAAAAATAATTTAGAAAACATATTTAAATGCAAAATCGGAATTAGCAACCTTTGGTTGCACGCGCTCACAGTTGAGATACACAACCGTAGGTCCCACTGTAAAATTCACTGATTCGCCGCAGATGGGATGCTGGCAGATTGCCCATTTCGTGGGTCCTCACACTCATGATTGAACACCACCATCATCATAAGCTGATGATCATAGTTGCGTGCAAGAGATTGTAGATTACTACTACTGTACCATCGTTCATAGAAATTTCCAGTCAATGGTCAATGATAGAAAAAGCCGCTTTTTAAGTGAACTTGGTAAAAACCTGGAAAATGAAAGATTTAAGTAGCTGTATGTTTTCGTGGTTAAAAATGTGTTTTGTGATGTTTTAATTTTTTTCTGTTTGAAGTTAATTTGTTTTAGTGTTTTTAAATTTTTTTAATATATTAGTATTAAAAATATTTTTTTTTAAAATAAAAAATATTTTTTTTCATGTATTTCTGAATAAAAAATATTTTAAAAATAAACTGTTACCGACACTATCTTGAAGTGTATTTATTTTCTGGTTCAAAATGTGTATTTCTAATTTTAGATTGTTTACAAATATGCTACTATCAAATATAAATTTTTTTAAAATAAATAATAATATATTTCAAAAACAAAAAATACCTAAAAAAATAACTATTATTATAATCCTAATCGCTATCTTAACTGTGTGATTAGAAAAGGCTTCCACTAGTTTATCTAATGCTTAAATAGTGTACTTGGTTCCTACTTTGAATTTTATATTTTCTTTTAATATAATCTCAAACTTTATTTTTGTAATTATCCATTCCATCTATAAATGAATATCAAAGATTTTAACTGACATTGTTTGATGGATATATTTTATTAATTATCAAAAAATTAAACGACTAACATCCTCAGTAGAAACCGTACGATTTAATTAAACATTTTGTTAATTCATGTTTAATTGTATTATAACTCTATAATTAATTCAAATTATATTTTATCAAACTAGATGCATTATTAATACTGATCTTAGAAGAAAACTGTAGCTATAAAAATCGGAGGCGGTCGACCTATAGTTATTGGGACAAGAGCATGACTTTTCAAACACATAAATCTATTAAATTTATATTAATATTTTAGGATTTTATTTGAAAAAAATTGTATTGAATGGTCACGAGGATGCAGATAAAAAAAGAGTTCTTATTAGTTTTGAAAAAAATTAAAGTACAATCGAACAGTGAAATGATAATATTTATACCAAATAGATATTAAGAAAATAAATAGTAAAAAGACAGAAGTCAAAGTAGAGGGACCAATGCATCATTAAACCAAACGGAAAAGATACGTGGTTACAGTGTATAGAAAGTCAAAGTAACGAACCAAGGTTTGAAGAGGAGGAGTTAACCATGGTAACAAGGAAGGTTACGTGGAGGAGGAGTAAAGCCTGTTAGCAGGAGCTAGCCATACACAGAAAGCTAGCTTATCTAGTAGCATTGTACCATATATGATGATGATGATTTGAGCCAATAGGGGATGGCTGACACAAGCCATGATTGAATCTATACCCATCCGTCACTTTCTCTCTATGTATCTACATATCTATATGTATAGACTAGTCCCATCCTTTTACTGTACCGAGAATAGCAAAAGGCTGTGACACCTCAGGCTCCAAAAACCCAACCATTTTCTACCCTTCTTTTCCCTTTCTGCTCTCTCACAATCTGAATAAAAACCCCTGTTATCCCAGCTGAAAGGAGGCAGAAAGGAGTGTTTATTTTGATTGGGAAGACTGAAGCTTTGGCTCTCTGGTGTTCGAGAGGAGTGAAGATGGGTGATAAAAATGATGGACTGGGCTTGAGTTTGAGCTTGGGATTCGATGCTACACAACAAAATCATCAACAGCAGCCTTCTTTGAAGCTAAATCTCATGCCCGTACCTTCACAAAACAATCATAGAAAAACTTCCTTGACTGACCTCTTTCAATCATCAGGTACTTGTTTCGTTTCATGGGTTTTTGCTGGGCTCTAAATAAACAAGCTTATAGTACTGTCTTTGATCCAGATCTGTGTTTTGGATTAATTACATGATTCCCATTGTTTTTTTTATTGCAGATAGAGCATGTGGTACGAGGTTTTTTCAACGAGGAATTGACATGAACAGGGTGCCAGCTGCAGTGACAGATTGTGATGACGAAACTGGGGTTTCTTCACCAAACAGTACGCTATCCAGCTTAAGTGGTAAAAGAAGCGAAAGAGAACAGATTGGAGAAGAAACAGAAGCGGAGAGGGCCTCTTGCTCTCGTGACAGTGATGATGAAGATGGTGCTGGTGGTGATGCTTCTAGGAAGAAGCTGAGACTCTCAAAGGAACAGTCTTTAGTGCTTGAAGAGACTTTCAAGGAACATAATACTCTTAATCCCGTGAGTAGTGTCATTTTTATTTATTTTTTTTATCATGTTAGGGTGGTTTTTAATTCTGGGTTTGGTGTAATTTGGTGAAGTGTGGTGGTTTTGTGGTTGCAGAAGGAGAAGCTGGCCTTGGCAAAGCAGTTGAATCTCAGGCCTAGGCAAGTGGAGGTGTGGTTTCAGAACCGAAGAGCAAGGTGAGATATCCCCCCGTCAGGGCTACTGTTTGTATTTCGAAGTAGTATGATCATCAAATGAGTTGATAAGGATGGAATTGTCTTCTTGGATGATTTTTAGTGGAAGACTCAATTTAGTGAGTGTTAATGAAGGGAAAGATTGCTGCCTCTATTGTTCAAGTCAATAGCATTTAATGCACATAGGACTATCAACTAGTTATAATTGCATCCAGTGTTTACAACAGCAGTCGTTCTTTGTGATAATGCATTACCCTATTCATGGGTCAACTACATCTTGAGCAGGAAAAAGAAATAAATTCATTAGGTCTGAAGTTCAGTATCCATGCTTCTGTGGAAGTCATGTAATCTTCAATATCGACAAGTAGGGTGTTTTTGTTGCCAAGTAAATGGATTTGTATTTTTACATTTTGTGATTTCAGAAATTACATATTTATTGTGATTTAAAGTGCTTTTGAAATGTTTTTATGCGGAGGAAAATGTCTTGGAAAGTGAACATTTTCTCATCGAATTGATGCAGGACTAAGTTGAAGCAAACTGAAGTCGATTGCGAGTACCTAAAGAGGTGCTGTGAAAATCTAACAGAGGAGAACAGGAGGTTACAGAAGGAGGTGCAAGAGCTTAGAGCACTGAAACTTTCCCCTCAGCTCTACATGCACATGAACCCTCCCACCACCCTCACCATGTGCCCTTCATGCGAGCGAGTTGCTGTCTCGTCAGCCTCATCATCTTCTGCTGCTGCCGCGTCCTCTGCTCTTGCTCCAACTGCCTCAACCCGCCAACCACAACGACCCGTGCCCATTAACCCTTGGGCAACAATGCCCGTCCACCAACGAACTTTTGATGCTCCTGCTTCCAGGTCATGATTGTTAGCTTGAAGTAGGGGCTATTTGGTAAAGATAAAATGGATGAAAGGATTTAGGATAAGATTTCCAGGCATCCACAGAAATTTGAGAGAATGTGGAATAGGGAGAATATGAAATAAGACACGATCAGTGGTGGTAGTGGTTAGGATGTGATTTTGTTGACAAGTCCAGGTTGCAAAGAGTGGACTAGTTGCAAAGTGTAGTGTTTATAAGTTGTAGGATGATTGGAAGGTGCGACAAAGGAATCCGAATACAATATCTCCCTGCTGATTATTGTAGGATTTGATGTAGACAAAGTGGCTTTACTATGTAAAGAGAATAGTATTTTAGTGATCCAAATGAAGGAATGAATTGAATGGTCATCCTATTAACAAAAAATGCTTCTATTCATCCTTCGATTATCGGTGGCTTTTGTGTTTGAATGGTTGTCAATTAGCCTTGCTAAAAGATTCCAGCTTTTTTCTTGTGATTCCAAGCAATGTCTCCATGCTCGAACATTCTACCTAGCTAGCCGCTAGCCGCTAGCCGCATGTCCTGGAGCTGTTCTCCAATTGTAAATGTCAAATCTCAGACTTAAACCTCATAGTCTTGGTAGAAGAATTCCATGTCGGCAGCTAAAACATGTAAGATGTTAAACATGGCTGGCTCCATCGATTCCTAGCTCGCTTCCATTTTCATATCCGCAATCCTCTCTTCAGTGTCTGCTCATTCCTTGGTCTGATTACCATAACGTATGGTAGCTGAACCTTCATAAGTAGTTTCTGTTCTTTTGGCCTAATAATTGAACTCAACATATCAGGTGCCAGCGGGTCACTACAGTAACTGAAATTGTGTTTGGAGCTGGGGAGTTTCAAGACTGCATCGTGCTCGAAGATGAGACCTTCGTGGCTGTTTATTTATTTAATTATTTTACGATGAGAAACCACTCAGGTTCACATCCTGTATGTTATCTCTAGCAAAATCTCGAATCAAAATAACACAGAGAAGGAAGTTGTTGTTAAGGATTGTAATTATCCTCCATTCTAAAAGCTGAATTGTCTCTCACTTTTAATCCAAACCATTTAACACCGGTGGTCTTCTAGGATTCTAACAACATCACCACCGTAAAAGAATACAGGCATATAAACAAAAAACCTTATTCAAATTTTATCTCTACAGCAATAGAATCTAAAGATAAAGAATAAAAGAATAAGAAGACAATAGGCAAAAAGAGCATAAAAACCATATTTAAAAGTTGAGATTTGAAATTGAAACATGATCTCAGAAGCTGTCCCATCTCTCAAACCAGTGAACCACACCCTTATGGGTTGAGACCCTCACAGGAAGAGATTGTAGCTGCCCTTTCAGCAGTTCCGGCCATGAGCAAAACAAAAGACATTAAAAGAAAAGGCTTCCCTCCAAGAACCTAATGTCCACCCATCACAAAAAAATTTAAAAGAAGAGGCAGAAAAAACTTCTGGTTCAAATGCAAGGCTGTGACGTGCTAAAATCTGAATTTGATTACATCGCCTTGAACACAAGAAAAGGCTAAAAGCTGATCGAATTTAAGTCGCCTCTGATTTCATGGGTGATTGTGTCTTGGTCCTTGGACACTATGCCAGTGCATTTATTTATACATCTAACGATGCAGAGGGGACATGGAAGTCTACAAGGCAAAAAAGACGATAGACACTGAACATCTAACGATGCAGAGAAGACATGCAAGTCTACAAGGAAAAAAAGACGATAGACACTGTTATCTATACGTGTAATCTAATTTCAGATCTCCTTTTACATTGATTCAGAGATGAAGATTCAAGAATCTGTCTGATAGGTAGGTAACTGGGCAGAAAATTTAAGATTTCTGGGACAAAACAACAACCTGCTCGGATAAAATACGAAGCAAGAAAACTGATGTCCTTGTCACGAGCTTTGAGGCAAGGCAAAGCTTTTTGGAACAAGACCCTCACATTTTCTTGACATCATCATCCTACAAAAATTCACTACGTAATTCAATAGTGTTTCATATTTTAAAAAAATATTTTATAAAATAACACAAATAAAAAAATAATTAGAAATTTAGCATAATTAAAAAAAATTGTAATTGACATATATCACACGCGAGTCATATATGATATTTGCGACACCTTTAACAGGGTATTCTAAGGTAGTCTATTTTGCCATAACTTCCTGTCTAAAAAAAATCAATTCACACAATTACAAATAACTAATTGGCCACAATACATTTCATTTCATTTATACCTCCACATATAATTATTGAAGCTTTCTTCTCATACTAAATAATTAATCTATATATATACATACAAATATTAAAAGCCAATTAATAGTTATCATTCATAATAAAATTAATCTAGTATTTAATAAATATAAAATAATATTGCATATCAATCGATTTTGCCTCTAATATTGGGGGCATAGTGTATTAGATTGTGTGAACCTATTATAAAACTTGATCAGGTCGGTGTAATGAAACAATTCATAATAGACAAATATTATATCATGTATGTATCTATAACAATTATTAGATATCGCTTTTTAAAAGCAAGATCTCTCTTGGCATTCCACAGAGATCACTGTAAAATACATGAAATATGAACCAGTTTCCCTTGCGACTACCCTAGCTACTAATATTGTGCAGTTTGTTTCTGATATCAACATAATACGAAATATGATGAGATAATCCAAAATGTCACATTATCCTATTTGAAAAATAAATCTCAACAATGTCAAAACAATGCAATGAGATTTGTGCTAATCAAATGTCAAATCCCTCATAACATATTGGTGAAACTTAAAATATTAAGTTCTATGTCTAAGTCATTCATATAATCTATCATAACATATAAATAACCAATTGCTAGCATTTGCAATATAATGAAAAAATAATTGAAGTTGACATAATTTAAAACACAAAAACATCTTATGTTGTCTAGTTTCACAAGTTTTTCTATTATGATCCATTTGATTGCATATGTCATATCTATTCTATGAATGTTCCTCTCTAGCATTCATCTCATTATGTAAACGAGCGGATTTTCTTCAACCCTTATATGTCCGCCATCTAATTGGGCATCCATAAATATCTGGACCAGTATATGTAGACCACAATGACGTATCAGACAATGGTTGAAAACGAGGACTAGATGTATTTTTATAATACAAGTTAGAGTAAAAATCATCAATAAATTATATATAGTTCATATTTATGTAATTAGATGTGAATGGTTTTTCACATTTTTCTTGCAACACCAGCTGTTGAAGGAGAAAATGAGAGAAAAGGGAAGAAAGGCATGTCTCCGTCTTGAATTCAAATTCAAAACAAGTCATAGATGGCATCTTCTGCAACTCATATAACTATGATAGATTCTTAATTATCTTTTCATATGCATTACTTTATCATTTTTTTACCGTGTTAAGAAAAAAAAAAACTCGGAGTTTTCACATTGATCTACTCCAGATGCAGTCAAACTTTGTTCAACCAAAGCCACCTTTCTCTGTGCACAGATTACGGAGCCAGCTCTCTGTAGTAACGAAGGACAGTAAAGGGAACCAAATCAATCTGACCATCACTGTACCGAAACCGAAAGTACACGAATCTTACATTGTTTGGTATACACTACTTTCTCTGTCTTCTCAATTTCTTGCATAATTCTTGCATAATTTGATTTTCTATAAACACGAAGTCTCGGCTTCTAACTAGATTATATACTGCGTTAGGGACTGCGGTCAGCCGTGCAATTGCTGCATTCCCAAACGGGTTTTAATCACTCATCCAGACTAGAAAGATAGATTATCAAATCTTCACATCCAGCTAACGTGATTGCAAGAGATTTTCCAGAGTACTCAGATATGAAAAAACATCATAATTCGATAATTTCTGATCATTGGGACATCTACGCTACTAGAAAAGCCATTTTGAAAAGGCACTCTCAGATGCGTTACCAAACACATCTTTGTGAAATTCAGGCCGTATATACAACAAGAAATTCAATTCTTGCAAGCTTTCTCTAATGGGAATTAATGCAAGTCATCCAGTTTCAGTTGCATTTAAATCGATTCAGAGATGAAGGTACACGAATCTTGTCTGATAGGTCAGTAGCTTGGCAGATAATTTAAGACTTGTAAGAACACCTACCCGCTCAAATAAAATATGAAATAAGAAAACCGGTACTGTATCGCAAGCTTTAAGGCAAGGCGAAGCTTTTGGAACATAAAACCCTGACAGCCCCTGCACATTATCATCATTCATAATTAAATATTACATAGATGGATAGATTTGCATTTTGGTATATATGACACAGTCAAACGGTATTCACAGTGTCTGCAAGGGAACGCAATATGCAACCCAATCCAGCCTTTTCTGTTAACTTTTCATGTATCCGCAGGCATTGGTCGCATGTGGGCCGATCTCCAGTTGACAATCCCCTGTACAAGTACCTGTGGATTATGATATCACTGAATTAATGTTAACTGCAAAACGTTACACAAAAACCATGAGAACGGAAAATAATAGACCACACAAAATGCTACATTGAGATTCATCCATTCTTTTTCCTTCTGGGAGTTGCTAGTGTTTAATGCAGGAAAAGATTACATCCTTTAATATGTCCAGACATTGTAGAATATAGAAGGCAAAAATAACATAAACACCAAAGGGTCTAATATAACTCCTCACTAATGTGAATTGGTAATCATGCAGCCATTCACATCCATATTGCTGAAATATGTGAGCTCTTGGTATTAACGTTCAGCCAAAAAGAAGAAGATCTAAACACCACGGCTTCATTTTTACTTTTGAAGTTCATGCTCAGAGCTTTTACTCTACATATATCAGGTACGGATCCAACAACATGTACCGGGACGAAACAAATTCTTCCAGAGTAGAAAACAAAGGCAACACAAATATGTCCAGTCACGCAGAAAGCCAATTATGGACAGGTGTAATAATTCATTGGACAAGAAAAATGACCGATCACATTAATTGAGAGGTATATAACGATGAGTCAAGATTTCAGTTTATGCCATCTTCATGTACAAATAGACTCAAATAAGCTCTAAAACTGTAATTGTATCAATTGTGGACAAAATCAGTTCCATTCTATTTCTCCGGACAAGATAGCCAAATAATATACCAAGAAAACACAAGGAGGTCTTACAAGGAGGCTTTGAAAGAAGAATGATGAATCAGGATATCATTTTGCACATGGCCTTGATCTTATTCTCAAGGTAATTATGGTTTAAAGAACTTTAAGCTGGTTCTCGACTGTACTTTAAATTTTAAATCAACAAGTTTAAGCTGGTAAACAGAGATCCTTTATCTCAAGGAACTGTTTTCTATCGATCGGCATAAGATGCAGGAGAAAAATAATTTCTCCAATCAATAAAGACTACCCAAGGGCTGGGTTAAGATGAAAATCCAATGGCAATAATATTGGTCTAAGGAAAGAAAGGTGTTTGTGAGAGGAGTTTTTGTTTTCAGGAATGACCACTCCAGCAGAAATGTCTTGACTCTCAGCTGGTTTCATTCTTGTCAAGGAACAAAGGGAAAATGTTACAAATCCCAAATTATTTCAAGTTTGGAACTGCACATTCAGAACTAGAAGCTTGAAATTGATTGAACAGACTTGGAAATACATTTAAGGGACCAAGTCCTCTGATTCATCACCAAAACAGACTTGAAAACAAATGCCATTAACGTTGAGTGTCGATTAGTCTGCAATCGACAGTAATATCACACAACTTAAATTATGATCAATATTGAGGATGCCCAAAAGATCTAATTGAACTAAACTACCACTCTCCTAACTATAAATGTAAATTCAGCTGATGGGCCAAGTTAAAAACAACAAAAAAAAAAATAGATAAAAAAAATACAAATGAAGAGGAGAAAGAGAAGTACTGACTTCATGAGAATATCATAGTACTCAGGATCTAAAGCAGAGAACAATGAATCCACATCTTTTATTGCCATTAGAGCTCTGTGCACCACTATCCAATTCGCTGACTACAAAAAGAGAAAATCAAAACTTTCCTTCGTAGATCTTTCAAAAAAAATAAAAAATGAAAAGGATAAGGAAAAGGAAAAACCTTGCATCTCTCATCTCGAGTCTTTGGAGGCGAGCCTTCCAGAGCCGTTTTGAGAGCCTCAACGGGTCTGCCCCTGAGAGAAAGAAACAAAAAAGCAGACCCCGAAAGTTTAATAGCAAAATAAAAGACAGAGAAATTGAGATCTCGATAATTACTTACTGTTTGAGTAGGCTTTCGATCTTGCGAGTTTTGTGTTCTATTCTTGTGATTATAGCCTCTGCCTCTGCGTTCTCTGCTTCCACTATCTCTCCTCTCCCTGCCATTCTCTCCTCTCTCTCTCTCTTTGAAATGAAATTATCGGGGAGGGAAGTTAATCGTTTTTAGCTACGGCGGTTAGCGGTTGAGCCTTCGGCGCCGTGCTTTTCCCGTTTTCGATTCAGCTGGCGATGGTTTATGATCGTTCCTTAATGGGCTAACGGCCTCTGGTTCAAAGTCATCGCGGGCTAAATCGTTTCTAGGTCATAATTATAAGGCCCGATCCCAGGTCACCCTGATTTGGGATCAACCTGGCCCAATACCCCTATTACGTATTCGGGTTAATTCATTCAATTTAAAATTAATTTTTTAAAAATAAAACCTACAATATTTGATAAAAAAAATTTCACTAACCCAACTTAGCCAGATTTGAAATTGATAAGTTGGCGAGTTTACTTATAAGTTAGGTCATGTAATCATAGTCTAAATTTCTTTTCCCTGTTTTTTATTTAAAAAAACAAAAAAAATTCATGTTTTTGTTTTTATTAATTTTTTTAAAATCACATTTAGAAAATACAAACAAGAAAATAATGATACAATAAATGGAAAATCAAATAAATATGAAAAGTGTTTTAGAAACTTAGCGTAGTTGGTGAGAGTCTTGAAAATAATCTTGCAAAAAAAAGACATCACACCACCCTAATAATAGAAAGTAATTGATAATGAGAGCAGTGCAGATAAGGCAAGTCAGTTTCAATGATATCGGATCTTGGAGTAGACATTAGACAAACATTTTATTTTTTTAAAGTGTTTTTTTAAACTATTTTTTATATAATAAGTATTAAATTAATGCTTGGAAATATTTTTTTAATAATTTTAATATGTTAATATAAAAAATAAAAAATATTATTTTAATTTAAAAAATACTCTTGGCTTGAATCATTGGCCAATAATTTACTCATGGCCTCTCCATTTATTTTTCTAAAAATAAAATCATGCTGTTAACCTTCCACATGTAATACAGCTAGTCCACCATGGCATGCCCTGCCAGTGGTGTGATTTGGCCTGAGCTGAAAATTGCAAATACATGAATATATATATATATAAAGTAATAAAATTCCATTTCCGATTTCCAAGAAAACAGGGGCCGATGAAGACAAAAATTGGGAAAAAAGAGAGAAATATAATCAGTTCATGGACCCAGTTCTTGACTTTAATTCCAATTTTATTATTTACAAAGTTTCCCGTTTACGTAAGCAAATTACATTGATAAATTCATGAGGTTGGTACGGTGACAAGTAGTCTTGTTCTTTGCTTAATTTCTGAAATTAAAATATTAAATCTAATATCTAAAAGATCTATTAAACTTGTTTTAATTATAAATTAATATAGAGAATATGATTTTAAGATTGTTATATTACAAGCTAATTTTATTAATTTAATTAAATTAAAAATACAAGTAATATAATTCAAGACAATGTAATAAAAAATTAATCTCAATTAAAATATAAAATAGTTAACTCATCTTGAATTGATTTAAATTTAAAAAATAAAAAAAATTAATTTGGTGTACTCTTATCTAAAATAAAGGTTGACTATGACGCAATCGTTTGAATTTTTTAATTAAAATAATGTTATTTTAGTTTTTTAAAAAATATTAAATTAATTCTCTTTTAACTTTTTCGACACGTAAACCGGATTTTACCTTAATCGGGTTTTAAAGCGATAGTTTTGGCCGTTGCCTTGCCTCAACCCAAAAGGGCCAAAACAATGGAAGGAAAGAAAAGGACAACCCCGTCATTTAGTACAAACGGTCACAATAATGACACTTTTGAATTCGCCTCCTCCTTTCTTCTCATCACGGACCTCACCCCATGTTCTCCTTTCCTTTCCTTCAAAGTCTTCCTTCCTTCACCTCCTCTTTTCCCCATTCCCACACCCACCAAACAGCAGAAAAAACCTTGTTTCTCCATCAATGGCAGATCCAGTCTCATATTCCAAGCCCCATTTCCCACTCAAGGAGCTTCACAACTCTAAGCCCGTCACCAAAATCAATAAGTCGTCGTCGTCATCTTTCACTAGTCGCGTCCTCTGTAAGTCTCTCTTTTTCGTGCTCTTTCTTGTTCTTATTCCACTATTTCCTTCACAAGCTCCTGAATTTATCAGTCACTCTACTATTCTCACCATATTCTGGGACCTTGCTCACCTTCTTTTCATTGGCCTAGCTGTATGTTATGGCTTTTTTAGTAGTAGAAATGTTGAAGATTTTGACTTTGAACCACCACCCCACTACTCCGATGATTCACAATCATCTTATGTCTCTAGAATTTTTCATTTTTCTCCAATTTTTGAGGATGGGTCCGAAAATTTATCTGGGTTTGATGACAAAAATGTGTACCAGAATTGGGACTCACAGTATTATAGAGGTGAGTCAATGGTTAATGATACCAATGGTCTTGAACTGAACAAAATTGGACAACGGTACTACAGGGGTGAGTCTATGGTTGATGTTGCTAATGGTAATGAACGAAACGAGGGTGGATCTTCAGATGCTGAAAATGGCTTTGAAAATTCATTTGAGAATGGTGACAGTAATGTGGTTCAATCTTGGAATTCCCAGTATTTCCAAGTTGAATCAACAGTTGTAGTGTCTCAACCAAACTATTCACTCGATGAATATGGTAATCTAGGACAAGCAAATGGTTACAGGCCACTAGGATTGCCAGTTAGGAGTTTAAATCCGAGGGTTAGGAATCTGGATAGTCCTCAATTTAGTAATGGAAGCGAGTCTGGTACAAGCTTCTCGGGCTCGGGCTCGGCTGATGGTTCTGGAAGGAGTGTAAAGGAGAATGATTTTGGTGATATGGGTCCTACGAACTTAGAGGGGATGCTTGATGAAACTGTAGCCTTACCTTCCCAAAGTCCATGGCGTCCGAGATTTGAGACAAGGGAAATTAGAGAGAAAGTGGGTTCTTCTTCTGGAGGTTATTCACATTTTAGGCCTCTCTCAGTGGATGAAACACAGTTCGAGTCTCTCAAATCGCAATCTTTCATATCCACAACATCTTTGTCATCTCAAGGGAATCCAGGTCCACAACATCTCGATCCTTCACATTTTAGACCTCTCTCAGTTGATGAAACTCAATTCGAGTCTCTCAAGTCGCAAGCTTTCAGATCCACAACATCTTTGTCATCTCAAGGGAATCCAGGTCCACAACACCTGGGTCCTTCACATTTTAGACCTCTCTCAGCTGATGAAGCTCAATTCGAGTCTCTCAAGTCACAATCTTTCAGGTCCACAACATCGTTGTCATCCCAAGGGAGTTCAGCATCGTATTCACCAACGACGCTCTCGCCCTCACGTTCTGTTTCTTCTGAAATGCCTAACTCTGAAACCGAAGAATTAGGGGAAAACAAGAGTTACCGTGCTTCTTATCCTCCTACTTCTCAATCACCAACAACCAGGAAGGCTGATGCTCCATTGAATGCATTTCATTTGAGGAGATATAGTAGTGGCTCTTTGTTCCAAAAGGATTCCCGGAGAAGCTTGAAGGATGAGTTGAAGGATTTGAAAGGGAAAAGAAATGAGGATACAATGGGGAGTAGAGAGGCGGGGCATGGTTCTTTGAGATCAGTTCAGAAACCTGCAACAAGAAATGAGGATACAATGGGTAGTACAGAGGCGGGGCAGGGTTCTTTGAGATCAGTTCAGAAACCTGCAACACCTGTTAAAATTTCATCACTAAAGGGAAAATCTGTTAGGACTATCAGAGCCAGCCGATATGCTGCAGAGACAATAAAAGCTGGAGAGATGAGTAGAAACCACATTGATGATAAGGTTGGAAAAATATGCAATGAAGCTCAGACAGTAAACATGGGAAAGGATGAAATGGAGAGAGGACCTGATAATATGTTAATTGGCGCCGATAAAAAGAACTCTGATACTCAGCATCACATGTCAAAGCCAACCCTTTCGAAGTATAAGAAGAAAGAAAATGAAGTAATTTCAGAGAGTGTTACTGTGGAGTCCACAGAAGACTCAGAAAGCGAGAATGATATCTCTCGAGTAAGTTCAGATGAAGATTCCGCTCCGGCCATCTACAATGACGCAGGAGACTACTCTAGTGAGGTTGATAAGAAAGCTGGTGAATTTATAGCCAAGTTCAGGGAGCAGATCAGGCTTCAGAAAGTAGCATCTATTGAGAGATCAAAGGGCAAGCGCATGAATGGTACTTATGTTAGGTGAAAGATAAGCCTATACTGCTCCCAGATAGCTAACAACATGGAGACCAAGTTGGTTATTATTCATTTTTTAGATGGTTTTCCTTCTATTATCCATATTACTCTGTGTTCTAAATCTACTATTGTAGATACTATATACAGTTCTCTTGGAATTGTGAAGTATGAGTATCCACCACTTGATAACACAATTAAAGATTTCAGGTCTTCGTCTGATAGAATTCTTCAACCTTCTAGCTATCCTGCATTACTTTGACATCTATTACACTCATAGGATCTCCTTAATAATTAACACACGCCATTCTCATGCCTGCCTTTGTGTTTGGTTTTGCATCATTTACCGTGCTTTGAAAAGCAGAGGTCTTGATTGAGATTCTCAGCAAATGGTGTTGTGTCTGCTATGCTTGCTGCCTGTACATATTAGTTATCTCATGTTAGAAGGATGGCTCTGAAAGGGTTTATGATCATCTAGTGTTGTTCAAGCATAGAATGTGACAAATGAGATTAGGGTTTCTGTGAAGTTACCCAGAACCCTATTGGCATTTCTTGTCTGACCGGGGAATGTACTTCATGGGAGATGATTGATAGTGTTGTGAATAGTAGAGTTCTCTACTGTTCACTGGGCAGGAAAGCGCCGGCCCAGTTTAAATTTTTTTTTTTAAAATTGCTTTTGAAAATGTTTTTTTTCGGAAATGTATTAAAATAATATTTTTTTTATTTTTTAAAAATTATTTTTGATATAGCATATTAAAATATTTTAAAAATATAAAAAATTAATTTTAAATAAAAAATAATTTAAATTTTCATGAAAAACACAATCTCAATTGACGCGTACTACTTGAAGCTTATCGCGAGTGCTTGAAGGAAAAAGCTTATGCTACACATAAATTCACTAAGGAAGAAATATAATTTTTAGATAGTGTTTGATATTGTGGTAGTAGTTTTTTAAAATGTTTTTTATTTAAAAATAAATCAAAATAATTTTTTTTTATTTTTTAAAATTTATTTTTAATATTAACACATTAAAATATATATATATATATATATATATAAAACAAAACTGCTGTTAATAAGTTTCTGAAATAATCTTTTACCGAGCAGAGGTATGGAAGCTGTTGACAAGGCCTACTAATTTGGAAATATTCAAGAAACATGATTCCTTTGTCAGTTAAAAGACATGTTCGATACTAAATTATAGTTTTCTGCATCTATGTGTGGTAATTGACACTTTTGAAATATCCCTCTTTAAGTTATTCGTGAATAAAAAATCTGCTGCTATGTTTTTCAGTTGAAGGCTTGCTTGAACATTGTCTGGTGCCAGAGTGATTTGTCTTAAAACAACTCCTGCGGTTAATAAATTAACCAAAGATTTCATAACATGAAAGCAGGTCAGTCTATTTAAACATCAATGGGAAATTCTTTCTGTTTTCTGCTAGCAAGTTTTGCATCAGAATGAGATCAGCATTCATGAAAAGGGATCATAACTTGTGCAAGGCTTTCTAATTTTGATTGTTCATACATTCTCCACTTGTTTTTTCAACTATATATATATATATATATATAATCATCATCTGGCCTGATTTGTTTTCTCCGTTATAGAGCTACCCCAGATGAAAGAAAAAAGATCAGCAAATAGTTACACTCTCATGCTTGCAGGTATTACTTTTAAGCAATTCTTTGATCGTAAACATGAAGAATCAAATATAAAACATAATAACATCATGATTTTCATAATCAAATAATTATTTAAAGAAAGCTTATCTTGATCTATAGCAAGCCTTTTAAAGGATTTAAATCATGGATGTAATTTGACGAAGAAAACAATTTCTCTCTTATAACCCTCAATTGTTTTACACTTGTTTTGTTATGGAATTATGAGATAGAGCCCGTATCAATTTTCTTGATAGACTCTTTGTATATCAGTCATTAAACAGTCAATTATCTCCATATATGAAGCTCATATCTTGCATTAAAGCCAACAGCTTGTGCTATTTCTACCTGTATGAGCAGCTAGCATGCGAGGCATAAAACTTAAAAGCCATGCCTGTGTTCATCAAGACTTGAACCTTGCGTAGGACATGATCATAAGCACAACCACTCATAACTTTTGTTGCACTCATTCTACGTCAAGTAAAGCCCCCCACATCTTGTCAACTAACTCAACTAAATTCGTTCCAGTCGTCGTTGAGTCTCCCCCTTCAAATTCTTGGTAGTTGGTGCATCGTGCAAGTGAATTTTATAGCCTCATGGGAAGCATATTCGTATGCATAGGATTCTGTCCCACAACTATTTCCTCGAGTCTGATTGTGACTGACGAACCATGTTTTAAAGTCGGATCTGATCGTGTCCAGTGGGTGGGGGACAGAATAGGAGCTCGCAGGAGTACTGGTTCTTGGAAGAATGTTTGGACTTCCAATTTTATGAAGCGTTGGGTAGGAAGAAGACCATGGAAAGGTTGCAGTCTTGCAGAGATGCATACCCAGAACGTCCATCAAGCGCTTAAAAGTTGTGGCTGTGTGGATATGATGGGCCGTAAACCAGTGTTTGATGATGTTAAGATATTTTGATTGTATAATATATATTTAACTTTTGGAGAAAAAACCTCAAAAGCCTTTTTTTTTTTATATATAAAAAAAGCCAAAAACCTTTGTTTGGCTTGAAACTATTTGATATTTTTATTAAGATATTTTGATGCTATAATATATATTTAACTTTTGGAGAATAAGATAAGGTAAAATAAGATTTCGATATTGAAAATGCAAATACATGAATGAGTAAACACTAGGCATATTTTGATTTGCGCTTGAAACTATTTGATTTAAAAAATTATTAAATTGATATGTTTTTAATAATTTTAATTTGTTAATATAAAAAAATTTAAAAAATATATTATTTTAAAATAAAAATACTTTTAAAAAATATTATACACCATAATATAAATTACATGCTAAAAACTTAAAAGATTTGGTTCAAGATTTGCTTAATTTATTGATTTATAAATTTGAATCTCGGGATCAAATATACCATACAAATATGAAAAATGCATCGCTCTTTAACAACATTAAAATAGGAAATAAAAACTCTTCTAAGAATAAAATATGGTAAATCCTTTGACTAATCATTTGAAATAAAAGAGAGGCAAAAGAGACGACGACGTTTTAATGACGGGTCAAGAAAGGAAACGCAGTCGTCATTACACAACCGTTCCTTTCCTTCTACTTTAGAAACAGGAAAATTCCAAATCCTTGTACAAAACGGGGAGAGAGGGAGAGAGAGAGAGAGGAAGAGACAAAAATAAACAAGGCAAGGGCAGCGTACCTTTCGCTTTCCATGTTTGCTGAGAAAAAAGGCAATCCAATCCACATACCCAAAAAAAAAAAATAAAAAAAATTTAGAAATTTCTTCAAGGAGATCCTCTCCTTCCTCCTCAAATCAACCATGAAATCAACCATTCGATTCTCAATCTCTTCTTCTTGTAATCCGTAGGAGGTTATTTCTACTTGTTTCTTTTCTTTTTTCCTTTTAGGGTTTTGTGAAGATGTATATCGAAGAAATAAAGGGAGGAGATCAAGATGACAATTCATGCAGAAACGTTGTCGTTTTGGACGCGAAGAGAGTCTTGGTAGGTGCTGGAGCTCGTGCTCTCTTTTACCCTACACTGTTGTACAATGTTTTGAGAAATAAGATTCAGTCCGAGTTTCGTTGGTGGGATAGAGTCGATCAGGTATGAAATAAATTATTTTATTTTATTTTATTCAGCCTTAGTTGATGAATACTGACTGACTGACTAAATTGTTTTTGATTATTTTCAGTTTATATTGTTAGGAGCGGTTCCATTTCCGACAGATGTTCCACGATTGCAGGCATTAGGTGTGTCTGGAGTGGTTACATTGAATGAATCATACGAGACTTTGGTTCCTACATCACTATATCATGTGAGTTTCTATGTTCGGTTTCTGGATATTGTTATACACAGGTGTTGATGAATGTTTAGCAAATTATTTGAAGCTACTCTCGTTTATGCAATTATTATCGTTCTTGGAGAAATTATTTGCTTAAATGGACAGTGCTTCCGCTAAAAGCCAGCCTATTTCGCAAATTGTTGTGTTCTAATTGTTGAAAAAAGAGGGGAAAAGAGTTTGTCTTTGTTCTTTTCACTTGGCTATGCCTGAGTGTTGAAATAGCACTTATGTTCGCTGTTGATTTGTTTTTTAGGCTCATGATATTGATCATTTGGTCATTCCGACAAGAGACTATCTGTTTGCTCCTTTGTTTAGTGATATATGCCAAGCTGTGGATTTCATACATGGTAAGTATGTTCTTAAAGTTCACTTGCTAGCCTTTTATCGTTCCTTTCACGCCGTTTATCTCTTGCAGTCAACATGGTATTGCTGTTGTGTTTTTGTTTTGCTTCCCCTTACCAGAGAGAGTCATTAATAACTGCGTTTATTTGATATTAACGTTCCATTTCTTTATTTTTGTTGTGCTTTATGAAGAAAATGCCTCTCTTGGGAAGACAACATATGTTCATTGCAAGGCTGGTAGGGGGCGCAGTACAACCATTGTTCTCTGTTACCTAGTATGTATAAATTCAAACTTGACTTATCGAATGTCTTAATTTTATTATGCCTTATTTTTACCTGCTTGAGATTTTCTGTTTCTTGACAGGTGGAACACAGGCACATGACGCCCAAATCTGCGTACGAGCATGTGAGATCTATTAGGCCTAGGGTACTTTTGGCCTCTTCTCAATGGCAGGTATTGCTGATATAAGTTTCATGGGTGCATCCATCATTTAAATTCAATTGAACCCTTCTATGGGTTTGCAACAAACAAAGAAAAACACACGCTACACACACACACACACACTGAGGAATCTGGACTAAGAAGAGCATGCTCTTACAAGCTTCACTCCAGCTCAAATGACTTGGGATTGAGCGGAAGACAAGAATTTATGATTAATGAACATGAATCTGGACTAAGAAGAGCATGTTTTTAAAAGCTTCACTCCAGTTCAAATGACTTGGATTGAGCGGAAGGCAAGAATTTATGATTAATGAACTGGACTCTGTTACTAACGTATACTTTAACTTTGTGCCTATTTTGATCATGGAACTAACTGTATTAACTGTTGATCTGTCATTTTCTTTTCTTTATTTATAAGTACAATCATCATTTTATTGGATCGAAGATGCCTTTTATCTTCATTCTATAACGCTTGGGCTTCTGCTAAAATCATTCTGCGTTAACTCCTGTATACAGGCTGTTCAAGACTACTATCTTCTCAAGGTAAAAAAAATTAGTATCCCTGGCTGTATGATAATTCAAAAAGCATTAGATCTTCCAACCAAAGAGGATGGAAAACAGGACACCGCAGCTTTTGATGATGGATCTGCTGTGCTGGTAACAGAATCTGACCTTGATGGATATGATGCTACTTGTGCCTTGGGTGTTGTGGGTAATGACATGTTGAGAGAGCCAAGCCTGGCTTGCAAGGTTCAGTTTGCTAGTCAGGCTGCTATCTCCAGACTTTCATGCTTGTGGCTTGGGTGCCAACCCGACCAGAAATCCTCAACAAAGAAACTCAGAAGCTCCATCAGGGCTAGTCAGTTGAGTAGCATTACTGTGGACATTCGGGTGTGTTGAGATATCAATACCTACCAAGAGTTAATTTAAGAGTTTCAGCGGGAGTGTTAATTTAAGAGTTTCAGCGGGAGTGTAATTTAGGAGTTTCATTTTTTGTATCTTTTTATCCTAGAACACAACACAAGTGAATAAATGACAGACACAGTTTCCTCCTTTGTTTTCCTCCCTGTTTTGATTTTTCCTAGTTTGAGAGTCTTGTGCAAAGCGGAGGACACGAAGAAGAGTACAGCATCCCTTTGTTGTTCTGCCTGATACATCTACTACTGCAAGATGGGCTGTTTCTTTCTTTCCAGGCACAAAGAAATGGCTGGTGATAGTGGTCACAGGTACCGTTTCTTGTATCGAGTCTGAATGCTTGTAAACGTACATGATCAAACATGCTTTTTCTTCGAGCAAATTGGATTCTCTTCCCCTCCCTTTTGATCTTTTTATCAACGTTTGTTCACATTTTAAAATCTGTGAACTTGATACTTCTAGGCTCTAGCCTTGCAAATGCACAGTTGGTATGGATTGTCCGATGCTTCTCTAGACCCCGCTCTCCATCTATGAATTGGGCCTGTGACGAAAAGGGGTGGTGAAAAGTTTTGTTATCGAATTAGTGTAAATTCTAATAAAATTATTTCGATGATCCAGTCCTTGTCTATGTATAAGATCAGATCCAAACTCAAACCATTCTAAGAGATCTGGCGGTGAAGAGTTGGGATTTGGGAATGCTTTGAAGAAAATGTTTGTTGAATCAGAAGATTAAGCATCTTTTGAGTCTGTATTGTAAAGGAGTAATCTTAAAAGATGCTAAAATAAACAGCTGTTACAACTTACAATTGTCAAGGAGGTTTGTTTTTGCTTAGTTGTAGATCTTACCACGTGTCAATGTCAATCTGGTTCAAGTTATTTGTTTTACAAATAAACTGAATTTTTTACTTATTTTATTTGAGTCAAGTTCTCATCCGATATTTGAAGATATTTGAAAATGTAATATTTAAAGTATATTTTGTTAGGAAATATATTAAAATAATGTATATTTTTAAAAAATTACTTTTAACATTAACATATTAAAATGATTTAAAAGAAAATTAAAACAAAAAAAACAAAAAAAAATTAATTTTTTTTAAATGTAAAAATAAATTGGCATACAGTAGTCCGGATCGGATCTATATTGAATTTTAAAAAACAATACTCATGGAAATTTATTTCCAAAGATTCTCTTTAACATGCAAACACAAAAGGAAAGAAAGATTAACTTGATATGACAATATACGTTAAACATAAACGGTATGGCAATTGGCAAGTTAGTGAAGACGATTTGTTTTTTCATTATTGCAATATTCGACTATATAAAGGTACCGTAGACAATGCCTAATAAATATTTTTGCTGTGAAAACTATTTTTCAAAAAAAGATGTGAGAGTTTCCTTTAAAAAAAAAAGGAATAAAAAAAGATGGAACAGAACATGAGATAACACCACGAAGAGGTTTTAACAGAAAAGGCCCATCCTGTGCTTCACAAAAGCCATGCTGACAGCAACCTCATCGTTCTATCCTCTCCTGTCTAAGCCATCTTCTCCTCGTAAGTCTGCTTCTCTCTCTCTCTCTCTGCTCCTGCAAGTGCCTCGTGTTTATGTTTTCTGGGTATCTCTCAATTCCCCCCTCTCTCAAGCATGGTTATTGTCCTTCTCTTAGTAGAACAAAGTCGAATGATATAATTTTGTTTGTGCTTATGACATCTACGGATGAACTTTGCTAGCTCTTTCTTCTTTTTTGATGAATCCCCATGCAAACTGATGCTTAAATTTCCTTGCGATACTAATTTTACCATGTTGTTCTTAGCTTCCTAGTCTTCTTGTGTTAGTACACTAGCAGTAAGTAGGTGTGGAGGAAGTGAGACTTGTGGTGGGTGCTAATGTGAATTATTGTGGTGGGTGCTAATGTGCTTGTTGTGGTGGGGGAATGCTTATTCCTCAAACGTGGAAGTGAAACTTGTAATTGGTGCTAATGTGAAGTGATTTATACGTCTTAATTTGGAAATAATTGGATGTGAGATATGATATCAATCTAAGTGTTTTTTATGTTATTAAATGAGATCTCAATAGTATAATTTTACATTAATTTTTAAAATACTTTTTAAAATAATTTTTTTTTAAGTTTGAAACTTGAAAAACTTCATTATTTACTTGTGATTATTGATTTAATTAATTAGAATTATTTACTTGTGCTTATTGATTTAATTAATTAGAATGATTTGTAATTTTTGATCATTAAGCATCTAAAATTATATTAAAAAATTATTTTAATTTAAAAATTAAAATTTTTAGATGAACTCTTAATAATGTTTTTATATTACTTTTTCTAAAAGTAATAACATATGTGGAAACCAAGAAAGTTGCATTTACAATAATCTGAGGCTACAACGTTGGAATATTTAATAATTTATAGTTTCCTTTTGCCCCTTGGGAACCATACAAGTCCGGAATTGATTTGATTTTTTCCGTATTCCTGTATCGATATAGTTTTTGCTTATGTGAGCTTTGTGGCAGACATAAACCTTATACCATGTCCTGCTTTGGGAGATCTCTTTTCTTTGAAGAAGCGAATGGTACGGTGTTGTCACAACTTGAATGATGATGGGTGAGTGGATAATAATATTTCCTTGATTGCTCTTATTTTTAATGTTGTCTGTTTCTATAATCAACAGTATATATATGCCAGAATGCAGAATGGACATGTAGTATTATGTCATGAAGAGAAATTGAGGCGTAGGTTCCTCCTCTTCTTTTCTTTCTCATCAGGCTTGCTTTCAACTTTTCCTTCTTATGGAAAGACAAAGAGCAAGAACCCGTATGACGAAAGACGCTTGCTGGAACAAAACAAGCGGATCCAGAAAGAGAACAATGTACCTGAAGACTTCCCAAGTTTTATCAGAGAAGGTCCGTGCTTGTGAAAATGCGACAATTTTATTTTTCATTAGGTTTATGTACAACACGTGGAATCGATTTCTAATGTTTGGGGAATGTTATTCAGGTTTTGAGGTTAAGGTAGTAGCACCAGAGAATTATATAAAACGTGACTCAGGGCTTATATACCGGGATTTTGAAGTTGGTGAAGGTGATTGCCCAAAGGATGGCCAACAGGTTTTCTTTCATTTACTTTGAAAGTCACTCTTTCCAGATTTTTTATGTGGATTTGAGATATGTCAACCATTTATAAACAAACTAGAATAGTTTCTGATGAATGTCCTACCATTACAGATGAAATTGATTAATAATCTCAGGATATCAACACTTCATCGAATGATATATCTATAAAAAATATGTTCAGTGTTGAGCTGCAATTCACTCTAGAATCTTTGCAGGTGACTTTCCACTATGTTGGCTATAATGAGTCAGGTCGTCGCATTGACAGCACCTACTTACAGGGTTCTCCTGCGAAAATCCGCATGGGCACTAATGCATTGATTCCAGGTGAAAAGACAACATCCAGAATTTACTACAATCTCGTGTGCCTTCTATCTCGACTATCAATAAAGCTTCCTCATAGTCCCCCCAGCACCTGCTTGTCTTCTTATCATTTCGAACTAAAAATTGTACACAATAAAGGTAGTTAACATGGGATCTTTTGCAGGATTTGAGGAAGGAATTCGAGACATGAGACCTGGGGGGAAGAGGAGGATAATCGTTCCTCCAGAACTTGGGCCACCGGTTAGTTTCTTAAATTGCCTGCCTCTCTATTTGCATAATTCAGCACCTCTTCATCCAACACCTCCCCACCCTCCCCCCTTTCCTTGATCATTTTTTCTTCCTTTTTATTGATCATATGTGTCTGTCCTGTGGGAAATAGTAGTTTAAGGATAAAATAGTAAAAAAAAAAAGTAAGAAAAGAAAACCTAAATGCGACACTCATGATGCTTCTATTCTCATTCCTTCCTTTGAAGCTGAGGCTAAATACTCCCATAAAATGCCATATCCCCTTTTACTCTTTCCATGATTGCTTCACCTGCATGTGAACTGCCAATGTAGTATGGTCAATAACAGTTGTGTCGAAAACTCCACAAACTATTATTTTCCTGGAATTTTTAGAACATTTCTCAGTAAAACAAATAAAAGAAATTGAGTGCCATTATTTTCATTCCTTCATCCAAAAAGGAAAGGAAGAAGAAATGAAGATATTTCAAGATTATTGGGGGGAAAACTGAATTCGCTCTTGACATTGGATGCTATTCAGTTATTCACATCCAAACTTGTTGCCAACTATCCAGACCATGGGTGCTTCCCTGGATAATATAAATTTTACAGTCATTTCCTTCTCAATCTAAATCTTCATGCTCTGATTCTTTGTTTAAAAGAATTTGTTGATTCCCTCATCCTTTGTACAGGTTGGACCTTCCACTTTTTTCAGCTCAAAACAGTTCGAAGTTTTTGATGTGGAACTTCTCAACGTTAAGGACTGTCAAAGGAGGACTATAGGATTTTACTCTGATGTTGTGTGCAACTGACAGGCTTTTGTGAAGCCTTAAAAAGACAATTTTGTTGGAACATTATCACACTAAAAGTATGTCTTGCTGTGTGGATTTTACCTTGTCTAAGAAAGACTAAATTAGAATTTAGCATTCGAGTACGTAGGAATTTGTTTTCATATGATGACTGTAGAGTTTCAACAATTTTCAGGAATATCATTATTTACTATTTCATAATTGAAGTTTTGCAAACCTTTAGGATATTGTCTTGGATGATAAATGGGTTTAGTTCTCATGCTGTCATCTCTGATTTGAAACCAAAATGAAGATGTGAGAGAATTTTCTCGTTAATACTCCATCTTGAATGTGGTTTCAACGTGACAAAATTAGGCTCGGGAATATCCTAGCTCTTGAAAATAAAGTTTTATTCGGTAGGTTTTCCTATATTCTTCGAATTCTTCTATATTATAGGTTTCAGACTACAGCTTGGAGTTGGTTTTCCTGTTTCTATTAGCACCTTTTTTTCTCCCTAGTGTCAACCAAATCTTGTAGTCAGCATGAGTAGGGTAATGGAGAAAGATGCCACAGGCAGGGAGGAGGAGGAGGAGGAGGACTTCGGCACTGGGCCACTCTCTTTTCTAATGATAAGTATAAAAAGGAACACCCAAGTGCTGATTAACTTGTGCAATAACAAGAAGCTTCTTGCACATTCACATCATATGGTAGTGTGGTTGGCAGCGGGGCGGCTTTATCCCAGTTGCCGGTTTCACGCCTATGCTTTATTAGGTGATGACATTGTTATCGTGGGTTGCTTCTGAGTTTGACACCGAAACATGTTTTTGGAAAATTTCGGAGACGTTGACAGTGGAAAAAACTGGGAAAGGCGAGGAGAAAGCTCGAACAATTAACAGAGAAAGGTTCATCAGCAAGATATTCCTCCGTGGGGATTCTGTTATTCTTATCCTTATGAATCAGAGACTCGCAAGATGTTTTTTCGCACGGAATTCCTCTACATGAAGAATAAGGAAAAGAAAGAAAGAAAGGATAACAAGTAGGTTTTCTATGTTTTAGTTTTCCTACTAATATTAAGATTTGGCTCAGAATGTCAGGGCCACTCTCTGTTCTGGTAATATCACGCTAGACTTGAAGGAATATGATGCTATGATTATTGGATAATTGGTTTTTCTTTTTAGAGTTGGCTCTCTTGCTTTTGTATGGTTGTCGTTCATTAATCAGCCCTGCATTATCGTGATTGCAGTATGGTCATTGGTCATGACCTTGAAGACTCTATCTAGCTGTAATAGATCAAAACAGCCTTTCTTCTTTTTGGCCTAACATGATGATCAGTTGCATAGTTATCTGCAGCTTTGTCCTGGCCTCTGAAGACCTGTTAAAAGGAACTGTGAATTTCGCAAAAATATCCGGAGAGCAAATAGAAGTTAACAAGAGAAACAAAATTGATGCCGCCATTTCACCAGCCATTGAACTCTTCAGAGAAGAAAAGGGAGCCATGCTGAAGGTCAGTAGTCTCACTGAATTGATGAAATAAACCAACAAGATGCAAGTGAAAGTTCTACACTTCTCTATTGCCATGTTCTGGGATCTCCAAAACCAAAAGGATGCTATTACTATTGGTTTCTCATGATGGGTTTGATAAATAAAGGTCACTTGTGCTAATAGCCATAGCTTATTTATACATGGGTAAATACAAAGTTGTATTTGGTTAGTATTCTAGGATATATAAAAGGAATAAAAACATGCTTAATTAGATGAACGAAAATAAAGATATAAAATATATCTGTTTGTGAGATAATTTTGAAATGAATTTTTATTATTTCAAAACAAAAAGGACACGAAGATATGTTCTTTCTGTCTCAATTGTCTTTGTTTTTATATCTCGAGATAGTATCTAAACGCTACCCAAAAGATCAAATTCTACTACAAACACCAAGGCATATTCTAAGATGCAACTATCTAGTTGCTTCTGTAGGAGCCCTCTGATAAATAATCGACTCATCTGAACTTGGTTTGGCATGACAGAATGCATATATTCCAATCATGATAAAGCTGAGGACAACAAACCTCACCCATGCTTCATCGTGCAACTGCATGAAAAAAGTCAACAATCATCATTAGCTAGTTTTTCTAAAAGAATCATTTCGATTTCAGAGATTGCAATTTGTAAGGAGGCATTGTTTGTAAGAATGATTCTTTAAAAGTGCACCTGAGCAAACAGGAATATGCTGAAGAAGATGCAAGCAGATGGCACAATGGGAACCCTGGGACATGAAAACCCTGGAGGGTCTTTGTATGTCTAAGAGAAAAATAAACGGAAGTCACAACAGAAGTGGAGACAATCATGAAGAAGAAGAAAGCCACCTCAAAGGACTGGTAACTATGTAGTCTACCTTAAGCAGGAGAGGCCTTGCTAGCCCTATGAAAAATACCAGGCAAAATGCCATTTTTTAACTTAATAATTAGCCTGTCTTTGTTTAGAATTATGGCCAACTGAAAATTAAATAGATAAAAGAAAAAAACCCCTCCCAAAAAAAGAAAATTCAACAGGGAAATCAAAAGGGGAGTATTTGCTTGATGATGATGCCACTAGTGCCCCAGGAATTTTATCAGGCACCAAGAAATTCAATGATTCGTCATGCCCGAAACAGGGACCTGCTTTCCAAAGCCAGCAGTGTTCTCAAGACTTTTTAATTCATTTCGACAACTACCTCTCATGCCCTTCAACTGCAACTAAGAATCAGTGTTTCATGTGTGAAAAGAAAACAAATAAAGTTCTCATCAAAGCAATCTAAAGACCACCCTCCCCCTAGAGACAAGAACTCACCACCACTTAGGTGATAGCATGCTTTATTTAGTGGCATTTCGTCAATGTAGAACAGAGGAATCACAAATTTAATCTCCATAACATCAGGATAATAGTGTCAGATTTTACCATATTCAGAGATGCTTTACACCATTATCATGCAGTATGAAACTAGTAAGGATAAATATTCCACGTATGACACAACAATGAGCAGCAGTAGCAAGTATGTACAGCTGCCACAGCCAGAAAAATAAATGAAGCACTGAAACGGTGGAAGAGTCCAGCAGCAAAACTGCAGCAGGCAACTGTGATAAGGAAAAGAACACCTTCCCTCCACGCTGAAGTCCATCTTGAAGAAACTTGACTCGTCATCTTATCCTTCCAGAGAAGGGTTACGATGCATGCTGAAACAACAGAATAACATGTCTGCAACCAGTCTAATACAATTTCAGGTGCATATAACCCACTAATAAAAATCAAAGCACTCAAGCACTACTGATGACAACAAGCATGGAACCTTGATAATCAAAATGCTCAAGCACTGCTGATGACAACAAGAGTGAAGCTTTAAGAACTCAATTCCTGCCTATCACACAAACACATCATAGAATGCCGTGCCGTTTGTGCTTCCATCCATATTGCAGGAACTGGCAGGCACTCTGAGATGTGATTGGTAAGTGCAGGTAGCACTATTAAGGAGCGTCGTAAAAGGGCTGTCGTAAGTCCGGCAACAGCACCTATGCTGATGAAAACAGAAACATATTTGAAGCCCCTGGACATAAAAGCCTCAACCTAAGGAGCGTCTTCCCCAAGAAGATAGTAAAGTACCATCCCATTGATCACCAAACAGACTCCAAATACAAAGTGCAATGCGTTTGAAAAGGCTTCGGATGATGCCTAATGGCAAGTCCCACTAAAAATCAAACAAATCAGGAAAACAAAATTTATACAATCAGATTATGTTCATGATGCTTAAAATCATGATTAGAATTTTGCATATTTAGCACCAAATCAACAAAACATGCCTGTGGTCTCCTAGATTCTTCAGCTGAATTTGCAACCGCATCAAACCCAACATATGCAAAGAACACTACAATGGTGACCGGTTTCGAACATCAACCTCGAAAGCAAATTTATCGAAAGAGTTCCTCCAAAGAACACTTCGCCACCATGTCCAATCCAATTTGGAATATTATCTTTAAGAACTGGGAACATCTCTAAAATCGTAACAACATAACTTGTTAAGCTTCTTGCTATACTAGCCGCCTCGATGTGATAATCAATCACCAACTGCCCAAAAACAAGAAAAGCAGTCAGCTCATTGAAAGCTGGATATGCATACAAGTATGCTCCTCCAACAACAGCAGGTAAACGTTAAGCCAACTCTGCATAACACAGAGCATTTAACACAAGCTATAACCCAGCTAGTACAAAACTAAATGCCGCCCCTCCATTATAACAGGCCAAAAATATAATTAATAAACAAAATTCAATAAAACCAATCAATTTGGATAGCATTTGGTACATAGAATTGAACAAGACACATCCCGTCAATTCCATCTTGGCTGCAAGGTACTTTTAAGAATTTATCATTGTTTGACTTGCTCCAACCACGGATTACGAGGCCATTATACTAATCATGGCCTTGTGGTGGCCACTGCCATCTTGGCTGCAAGGACCGTCTTGTATAATGAGCGTATGATTTTCAAAATCTGTGTGGTAAGCTATGTAAAACCTATGTCTCTCTAGCAATGATGCAGAACCTTAACATCCTAGGTTCGACATTATTAGAGTATACGATACTCACTCGATTATCATTAACATTCTTTTATTCTAACTATCACAATATTTATAAATTAGCTTTCACATGTCTCTCAACGAACAATGATATTGAAAAATTACAATTTTTTTTTCAAGTAATGATTTTGAAGAGTCGTTGGGGGTCATGTTTTACTACGCTGCGAAAAAACTTCAAATAAAAATTGGATCTTTTACAGTCACGTATCGGGCTGTTGGAGTGATGAACGAAATTGTTCCCGGAAAGCTAATCATATGTTAAAATAGAGATTATCTAATGCTTAAATGAGTAAAATAAAGTTTAAAGGATGCGTATATGTCGAGTTTCTTGTATGCTTGAATGACACATGGCCATGCTGAATAGCCCTGACTTGCAGGCCTTGCTTTCAATGGGAGTAGCTTTGACGGTGGCTAAACTTTGTTCTGTATGGCTGCACGTTGAGCTTGTATTACTAGGAATTGCTTTGGTTTCTTGCCTGGCAATTGAATGTATTCATATGCCCAATACCTTTCTTTGTAGTAAAGAAAAATATATTTATAGAAAATATACTTACGGAAAATTGAATCATGCGTCATGCTCGTTCATGGGTTGAAGTGTCATGCTCTTTCTGGGTTGTTGTACCATGCACCATTGGCTGGAGATTGTGGCCAATTGTTGTGGGCATGGAGAGTAAGGTGGAGCAATTGGTGTAAAAACACGAAGATACCTTGCATAGAAAAACTTTTTGCATAAAAAAGTTTGTGTGAGCTAGAAAAGATTCTTGTTTATGAAAAGTTTGCGTGGTTGATCTAAACGGCTGAAAAAATATTTACATGTATATTTTTTTAAATTTTTTTGGGTATTATCAATAGTTACTCTTCCTGTCAAAGAAATATTATTAGTGATCAAATAATTTCTCGAATAAGTCTTGACCATGTCATACATATTTGAATTTTGGCATCTATGGAGTTATTTTTCTCTTGAATTCAAATTCGAAACATAGAAAGCAAATTCACAAGGGTCAAACCTAATTAAGCTTATGAAGGATATAATGATGCCCTTTAAAACATACACATTCCTAGCCATTAATGAGGATTCACAAATTATTCAATGCAAATTATGAAAACGTTTTAATACAAATTAATATCCCCAGCAAAGAGAAATCCTCCATTTTCCCCCCCTGCAATAACTCCATCATTACCAGATTGTAAACAGTCCTCCAATCTCCCAAGTTAACTAAGCAAGAAGGACAAGAAGTAATGTTTTGCGTGCTCGTTTTGTTCTTTGCCATGAAATTTCCTTTATTCCAAGTTACCGCATGCATGCCCGTCACATATTTTTCCCATTCTTGTGGATTGCACGACTCTTCAACTTTCTTGGTCTGAATCTTCACCCAGAGAGAACTTTTGTTGACCACCTGTGCATGAGTAAAAACTTGCGGTTTTTTTAGGTTAGGTATTGCAACCAAACCCCAGTAATTTGAAATGAGAATTTGACTAGGAAAAAGGTTTGAGTAGGAGAGAATTTGAATTTCATTATTCCTACCACAAATGGTAATAAAAAAAATGTTATCCAAGACCATAGAACAACAACACTGAAACCTTGAGTATTGATCCGAAGCCAGAGGCAAGTAGATTTTACCATCTTCCATCATGTTTGATTTGCTATATTTCTCTTGTTTTTTTTTTTTTGCAATTCATTGTAAAAACCAAGACTATAGAGTTATAAAAGAACACATTTTTTATATCAAGTTTTAGATAAAATGATATCAATGAAAAAAATTAAAAGAGAGTAGTTCGAAAAATTTAGGACAATTTGAGATATAAGATCTTCGTTTTGATTGTGTTTTGGTAGCGTTTCAAAATAAAAATGATATAAACATGTTTAATTAATATATATATTTTATAATAATTTTAAATTAAATTCTTTGTATTCAAAATACAAATTACATGTAAACGTGTCTCATATGTTTTTTTATATCAATTAACTTAGATAATCTATAAAAATTTCACTTTTGTATACCTATTTTAATAGAGTAAAAAACATACCTTTAACTATCATACTTACTCTCCTCTATAAAAGAAAAAAAAATAAAATCAATTGTGGATATCTTATCTTACCAAAACAAACTTGACACCTGATATGATGATTACATATTTTTGTTCTAATAAATAGTTAATCAGAGGAAAAAAAAGAAAAAAAGAAAAACTATATGATGCAATGGAGGTGAATATGAGCTGTAACATCCATGCCATCCTCCCTTTCCTGACCCATCACAACCTCATTACAGTGAAGTAATTCAATCCCAATCCCATTTTTATCCCCCCACAAACCACAAAGACTCTCTCTTTCTCTCTCAAATTGCCTAATAAATAAAAAAAAGAAGAAAAGAGTAGAGGCATACAAGCCTTCTTGAGGGCTTCCTTTCTCTTCTCCCTTATTTTGCCACCTGAATTTTCTGCCTCTTTTCCTCAATTCTGTATCTCTTTTATAACTCATTGAATCTTCATTGACCCTTTATTGAATGCAGTTACCTTAAGAGAAGCTAACTGATTTAATCCACAAGAAAGCTTCAATCTTTCGGGGGTTCAGTCTTAAACAATCAAAAGTCCAAGCTACCCAGGTTCGGTTAAACCATTGATTTTATTGTATATAATGCTTTATTATTCTTGGTTTTGATGGTGTTGGGTTATATATTACAAATTTTCAATCTTTTAAGATTCGTATAAGCAATTCAGCATTCTGTGTCTACTTGTTTGTGGACTAGGGTTTTAGAGGTGAGAAATTGGTGTGTTTGTGCTTTGGGTTTCAAGTTTAAAGGGTTTATGTTAATGGGTTTTCGCCTGTCTTTTCATTGGCTATAGGGTCGAGGTGTTTTGAGGTGCGTGCAAAGTACTGGGGATTGGTGGCTTGATTGGGATATGAATCGTAGGGTGCGGCGAAAAGTGGCAAAGAAGAGTAAGGAGAAGGTGGGAGTACCTGGTAACCCTGAAATTGGAGATGCGGATTTGTGTCCGGATAGTAATGAGGACGTTGATTGGACTAGCTTGCCAGATGATACTGTCATTCAGTTATTTTCTTGTTTGAATTATCGTGACCGTGCAAGCTTGTCATCAACGTGTAAGATATGGAGGGTTTTAGGTCTCTCTTCGTGCTTGTGGACTTCATTGGATCTTCGTGCCCACAAATGTGATCCTGGGATGGCAGTTTCACTTGCTTCTAGGTGTGTGAATCTTCAGAAGCTTCGGTTTCGTGGAGCAGAGTGTGCTGATGCAATAATACATCTTCAAGCAAGGAATTTGCGTGAAATAAGTGGTGATTACTGTAGGAAAATAACGGACGCAACTCTTTCTATGATTGTTGCTCGGCATGAGGCACTTGAAACCCTCCAACTTGGGCCAGACTTCTGTGAGAGGATAAGTAGCGATGCTATTAAAGCAACAGCCTTTTGCTGTCCGAAACTAAAGAAACTTCGGCTGTCTGGATTAAGGGATGTTTCTGCTGAAGTCATCAATGCTTTAGCTAAGCATTGTCCGAATTTGATTGATATTGGGTTATTGGACTGTCTAAAGGTTGATGAAGTAGCATTGGGTAATGTAGTATCTGTTCTTTTCCTCTCAGTTGCAGGGACATCAAATATGAAGTGGGGTGTGGTCTCACATCTTTGGCACAAGCTGCCTAAACTGATCGGTTTGGATGTTTCAAGAACAGATATTGGTCCAAGTGCAGTTTCTAGATTGTTGTCATTATCACCTAGCTTGAAGGTTTTGTGTGCAATGAATTGCCCGGTTCTTGAAGAAGACAATAGCTTCAGTGTGAATAAATACAAAGGTAAATTGTTACTAGCCCTTTTCACCGACATTTTTAAAGGACTAGCTTCTTTATTTGCCGATACTACAAAGACGGGGAAAAATGTCCTTTTGGATTGGAGGAATTTAAAGACCAAGGACAAGAACTTAGATGAAATCATGACTTGGCTAGAATGGATCCTATCCCATACTCTTTTGCGTACCGCTGAGAGTAATCCACAAGGTTTGGATGCTTTCTGGCTCAAGCAAGGTGCAACAATATTACTTAGTTTAATGCAGAGCTCACAGGAGGAAGTTCAAGAAAGGGCGGCCACAGGACTTGCGACTTTTGTGGTCATTGATGATGAAAATGCTAGCATAGATTGTGGAAGGGCTGAAGCAGTTATGCGAGATGGCGGCATACGTCTTCTTCTAAACCTTGCAAAATCTTGGAGGGAAGGTCTTCAGTCAGAGGCTGCTAAGGTGAATTTCTTCATTGGATGTGCAGCAGCGCTGATTATAGCTCGATTACTGTTCACCCAAAAGATTTTTATAATTTTTTACCATAATCCAGTCTCCCAAATAGTTTAATTTGATATACTACATCCCGCTTTCTTATTCTTCTTATATTTTCTCTCTTCTGTGAAGACTATTGATTTCATGTCTCAATTTGATCTTGATTTTCACTTGAAAACATGGATCTGGATGAATATTCTAAGTTGTTAATGATACAGGCAATAGCAAACTTGTCCGTAAATGCAAATGTTGCAAAAGCTGTTGCAGAAGAAGGAGGAATCCAAATCCTTGCTGGGTTGGCAAGTTCCATGAACAGGCTGGTTGCTGAAGAGGCTGCTGGAGGGCTTTGGAATCTTTCAGTCGGAGAAGAGCACAAGGTTTAATATTTTGCTTTTCTTTATTTTATTATCAGAAGACATATGTCCTAAACTTCTAATTTTGGTAATTTTAAAATTATTGACAGGGTGCCATTGCTGAGGCTGGTGGAGTCAAAGCTCTGGTTGACCTTATATTCAAATGGTTCTCTGGTGGCGATGGAGTTCTGGTGCAGTCTTTAATATCCCGTTCTATGTTCTTAGCATATGAAAGTTTTTCCCTGCATGTGCATTACTTGTGTTAGATTCAAGTAAATATAGTATGACAATATTTTGAATTTGTTTCCAATTTTTCTGTGTCCAGGAACGTGCAGCTGGTGCTTTGGCAAATTTGGCGGCTGATGACAAGTGCAGCATGGAGGTTGCATTGGCAGGTGGTGTACATGCTTTGGTGATGCTTGCTCGTAATTGCAAGTTTGAGGGAGTACAAGAGCAGGTGTGCTATTTTCTATTATTAGGAGATATGTTATGTGAAAAGAAGGTGCATACTAAGATCTGGACAGGAGACACTGATCATTTTACTGTAGCTTGGAGGCTACATGTTTGAATTAGAATTTATTTGCTCTTAATATATACTTTTTAATTTTCTTCTTCTTGCACTGTTGTTTTATTCAACATGACAGCTCGACCAAGTTATAATCTCAGCTACATATAATTATCAAAATTTTTGAACTTTTCAGAAAAGAATGTGGCAAAGAGCCATCAAATGTTCATGATCATGGTGTTTTTGGCTTTGAAAATAACCTCATATGGTTCAGGTTCTGGTGACTTGTATATCCTTAATCATGGTGCTTGAAACTAAGGCTCACATGTACTCCATATTGAAATGCCTTTGCTATTCCTTTATGGTTTGCTGTGCTATGACTGAACGACTTCAATAAGGAGGTTCCTAATTTGAAATTTGAAATTTTAAGGGTCCTATTTATTTTCCGCTAATTATTTCTTTGAAAGATTTTTTCAGTGTGAAATTGATCTGTTGTGAATTATTAATGTATCTTCGTAATGCTAGGCTGCTCGTGCCTTGGCTAACTTGGCTGCTCATGGAGATAGCAATACTAACAATGCTGCTGTTGGACAAGAAGCAGGTGCTCTTGAAGCCCTTGTTCAACTCACACGTTCACTCCATGAAGGTGTCAGGTAATTCCTTTACAAATCTGTATTCTGTATCCCTCATCTAAGCTCTTTTTTGTCTTTTTTTTTGTATCTGTCAAATACTTGTCATTATCTAATTATTCTTTGCTGCTTTCTTCCTGCTATTGAAATGTTTTATCTGGATACAATCTATTGATAATAACCTTATCCCATTCTAATAGCAATTTCTTAAGCACCAGAAGGTAACAATTTCCCTCTACCTGTCTGTTTACCTCTGATAAGAACAAAAGATAATAAAAAGTTCCAGATATGATTTTAGTTTCTTCCTTAATTATTGCATAATCTTAATTATTTTTTTCCTTTATGGAGATTTTGTCTTGGACTGCAGTTTCCACAATCTTTTTTTTTCCCAGTCATCACCAAGGATTAAAGAGTCAATGAAAACTCTTCTTGATGGCAACTTATTTTTTTTTCAATGCTTTTCGAGTTTCTTATTTCATCCCACTGCTTGCTAACTTAACCTAGATGGTCGCCCTTTTCTTTTTATATGATGTAGCTTACCTTTTAGTTTGTTTTCCTTATTGGGAAAGAAAGGTAAAAGGAAGTACCTGGACTGTAATTGTTTCCATCCTTTTATAGGGTGTGATTTTTTGTGTTTGAAACTTTAGTTGTTTGAATTATGTTTTAGGAAAAAATTTGTGTCTGCTCAACATATTTGAAAATTATATTTAGTTCAACCCTGTAACATTCTGTTCTTGCAGCTTAATCACCTTAAATTTATTGAACTTTAGTGTTCGGAATCATTGTTTCTAATGCCTGTGGTAAAGGAGCTGTATTCGTTGGGCCAACTGTAGTTTAGAAATCCATAAGCCATGACTCTTTATATGCGCACGCATTCAATATTTTATCTGAAATGTAGTATTTTAATTGCTTGTTAAACAGGCAGGAAGCTGCTGGTGCATTGTGGAACTTATCATTTGATGACAGAAACCGAGAAGCAATTGCAGCAGCTGGTGGTGTTGAGGCCTTGGTAATATATTTACTTGCTACCTTCAAGTGTTGTTAGTCTGCGAGATTCATGGTAGCATTGGCACACAAGAGGAAAGTTCTTCATTGAAAGTACTTTTTATAATGTGCTTGTTTGAGAGAACAAGGTGCCTCTTAGTTAGCATTTCAACGACTAGCTAGATGATGGATTCCTCATCACTCAAATATCAATTTAAAGACACAACATTAATGACCTGTGCATGACCCATGGCTTTTTCTTTGTTGAAGACAACACATTATAAATATGGAAGTGATGGAGAATGAAGGAAAACTTTTAGGGTTAATATTTAACCATTCAATGTTTTAGTAGTGTTTAGAAATTATTTATTTTATAGCTAGTACTAATTAGCTTTATTAAAGTGTTTCTTCTGTCCTTGTTGGATTTGGTTTCCTATTTGGATTATGAGTTTTGTCGATTTCATTTTATTAGGGCTTTCCATGCTTTGTTTTTTCTGCTCTTATTAGGATTAAGTTTCCCCATGTGGAATATCGTTGCTGCCTATATAAGGCATCCTAGCTAGTTGATCGATCAAATAAATTGACTTTTTAGAGATAGGCTCTGTTTATTTTGTTTTCTCTCACTTGCTTGTACATTAATTGAATATTCACTATTGGAGCTTTCCACAGTATAGAGTTTGATTTGCAAGGCAAGATGTTGTTCATCATTCTGAGATGAAGTGTTTGGAAACTGAAAGCTACGGCCATGTAGTAAAATTATCCACCTCCCGTGAGAGCAAAAACACTTCCAAAAGGGTAGACTGTCTTTTTGAAGCCAAGCTCACATTGCAAAAATAAGTATAATAAATGTGCTTGCTTAAAAATTGTAATTCAGCATCTTGTATTCAGGGTTCCTCTTTCAGTCCTTTACCTTTTTCTCTTTCCCAGAATCCCTGAGAGTCACACATGATCACTTTATTGATTTTTTCTTGAGCAAGGAACTGCTTTTCATACTTCTTATACTAGTTCAGGGAAAAAAAAACCTTCTTATTATCACATTACCACCTTTGCCTGTCTCTCTCGGTCTAGTTTGAACTGATTTGGTAATTATTATAGTTTAATTAAACCAATATACATGAGAGTCAGTAGACATGAATGGTTTAGCTGATCGAGCCAGGTGTATTTTATGTTTTTGATGCTCATTGTCTACATTTATTATGCGTTAACTGCCATTCATAGCATCCTTTATACTGACTCGTGCTTGGTCCAAGTTTTATGGGAAACATTTATTCATCGCTAAAGTTTTACTTTCAGAGGTGGAAAATCCTTTTTATGTTTTTGCTTTGTTCTGTGGGCTAATGGCCAATGACTTTAGCAGCAACAATTATACTTTTGTTTCTTGGTTTTATGATTTTTCCTGATTTCTTTTGATGACCAATGGTGTCTTCTGTGGTAGGAAGTTCCACCATACATGTATTGAAGGTTTCATTTTATGTGGTGTGCTCAGGTAGCCCTTGCACAATCTTGTGGAAATGCCTCTCCAGGTCTTCAAGAGAGGGCTGCTGGAGCTCTCTGGGGATTGTCAGTGTCAGAAGCCAACAGGTAAATCCATTGGTTCATTTTTTTGGATCTCATTTTATCGTGTATTACAGATTGCAAGATATGACTTCATGTACCAAGGAAATATGTATATGTTTTTGTTTGCAACCATCAACTGAAGCCCAGCCACAGGGTAGTTTCCTCGCACTTGTATAGGGAATTCTTCAAACCAGAGAATTCTCTCCCCTGTGAGTTGTGAAAGGTAGAGGGATATTGGCCGCAGCCAGCTGGTGGTATGCTGCATATAGTTTGAGAAAATGCTTTTGTAATTTCCCACATGACGCATGATGATTATTTTTGAGCATAGAATGTTAGGCACAAATAGCCAAAGTAAGAACGTTGAAAAGTATCTCTCCATACTAACAGTATTTAGTCATTATAAAGATAGATAAGCGTGGCATCTCTGAATCATCAAAATGTTGAACATGTACTTTTATAGCTGAATAAAATATTTTTGTACTTTATGCACTTTGACCATACAAATGTCTGTTGTCATCATTTTTATCTTGCAATTTTATGTTATTTTTTCTTGATCTTGTTCTTTTGTAAGAAAATAAACCTATGTATTCTCTATGAAATGAAGGTTTTCTATTCTTAATCTTAGGTTTTATATTAGTGCTAACCATTTATTTTTTGGTCTATATTAGCATTGCTATTGGACGAGAAGGAGGTGTTGTGCCTCTGATTGCTCTGGCACGCTCTGAGACCGAGGTCAGTCTTTCATTCTCCCATTAGCCAATGTCTGAATTTCCTAGTCATTATTAAACATTTCTGACTTTAGGAAAATCATCATCATTTTTTAATGTAACTTCAACATATGTTGGCATCTATAATCAGAGCCCCCAACAAGTTTGCTACTGCTTGAAACTTGAAAAATTCCCATATGTTTCTTGCTTTCAATAAAACCCTGGTCAACCTTAGTGTATGTTTTCTCTTCTAGGATGTTCATGAAACCGCCGCAGGAGCTCTCTGGAATCTTGCTTTTAATCCAGGAAATGCTCTTCGTATAGTGGAGGAAGGAGGGGTTCCTGCACTTGTTGATCTATGTTCTTCATCTGCATCGAAGATGGCTCGCTTCATGGCAGCATTAGCATTGGCCTATATGTTTGACAGGAGGTACTTATCCAATCTCCCTTGCAGTTGCATGGACAACGTATAAAATATTCCTGCATTTTGGTTAAAATTTTATATTGTTTTTTTTTCTTATGCAGAATGGATGAAGTTGCACCAATAGGAACTTTAACAGAAAGCACTTCAAAGAGTGCGAATTTAGATGGAGCTAGAAGGATGGCTTTGAAGCACATTGAAGCTTTTGTCCTTACATTTTCTGATCCCCAAGCATTTGCCACCGCTGCTGCATCATCAGCTCCAGCAGCACTAGCACAAGTAACTGAGAGAGCTCGTATTCAAGAAGCAGGACATCTGCGATGCAGGTGCCTCTCTCTTATGCACATACATGCACACTTGCATGTCGGGCTTACATACATTTATTACCATTCCAATACAATCATTTGCTTTATTTTGCAGCTTAAGTTGCATGTCGGGCTTACATACATTTATTACCATTCCAATACAATCATTTGCTTTATTTTGCAGCTTAAGTTGCATGAATTAAGAACAGTATATGCTGATGTTTGAATTTGCAGTTAGCTGCTTTGCAATTATGCTTGCTTGTTAGTGTAAATCAGTTATGATTGTGGTTGAATTTGTTGAATACATGTAGATGATGCTGATTTTGTGTGACTTCTATACTCAAACTTGCATCTAATTTCCTGGAGGTCTTCTCTCGCACGAAGGCCATCATACATAAATCGACACTCTTTATCACACTCCTCTTTTCTTAAAGTTTGGGCTGCACAGATGGTGTCAATTGACTTGGCCACCCATCTCGTGTTTCCCATAATTGTTCACCCATCTCATGAATGACTTCAAATTTATAGTGCTGACTGGTTCTTTAATTTACCATAATACTCCTATTTATGAGTGTGGTTTCACACCATTTTGTTGCGATAAACCTGAGTAAAATTTTTTCTTCTCGCTTTCTTCCTTGTATGGCCTCAGTGGAGCTGAAATTGGAAGATTTGTTGCCATGCTACGGAATCCTTCTTCTATACTAAAGGCTTGTGCTGCGTTCGCTCTTCTCCAGGTAATCTTGCTCATAGAGACTCTTAAAAATGAAAGCTCCAAGTTGGTTGAGTTCATTATCAGTTCTATTTTTCCACTGAATATTTGATTGGGTAAGTTTAATTCTCTTTTGTGTGAATTTAATCCTTCAATTGCAGTTTACCATTCCTGGTGGACGGCATGCTTTGCACCATGCGAGTCTCATGCAGAGTGCTGGAGCTGCACGTGTCCTGCGACCTGCAGCTGCTGCAGCAACTGCACCACTTGAAGCCAAAATCTTTGCAAGAATTGTACTGCGCAATCTTGAGTACCACCATATAGAATCTTCGATATGAAAACAATCTTAGCCTAGCTGATGGAAGCTAATAGACATCGAGTTCCAAGCTTCCCTTCTTACCCAGTGGAATAGAATGTATTCTGCTTTGTAATCTCTATATAAAGGAGCCAAACAACTTCCTGAAGCAAGTCTGCTTAACTTAATTCTTTCTCCTCTTTCCCTGCCTTTTTTTTTAAGGTATTTAGAGGTGGTTTAGTTGAGTTTGGGTTATTTTTGTCCTCTTATGTAACAATTCCTTGTAGTTATACTGTAAGTACTTTTGGTTGGGGTTTGATCTAGAAACAAAGTACATAAAACATTTTTTTTTATATAATCTGTATTCATTGCGACATTTTCCATTTAATGATATTTGAACTGTTTGAGATTTGACGAGGCTCTGACCAATTCTTTTCTTCCTGGTGTTATGGAAAATAGTTTTTTTAAAAAAACAATAGCTTTGGGAGAGTGAATTTCAGGTCTGGGACTTGATTTTTTTATTTTTGAGGAAAGTGCTTCATAATCACTGGATTGGTGGTTTAATGAACTATAAGTAAGAAATTTGTGCAAAAAAATAATATAATAGTTAATATCATTTTTCTTTTGATTAGTAAGAGTTTTGTGAACGAGATGTGCAAGAACATTTTGTTTCTTTCAATTTGTATCATCAACTCATATTTGGAAAGAAACATTATATTTAATCCCTTCTACTCGAAAGAATAAAGAATTTTTTTTTTTTGATAGAAAATAGAAGTTCAATAGAATGATATCCAAGAGAGTTTTAGGAAAAGAAAAATGAATGAGAAATAAAATAAATGGATAGATATTCATTATGAAGAATGAACATATACTTCTACTGATCATTTTCCTTTTTCTTTGATTTATGATGGTGGTGATAAGAGTTCTGAGCCTACAGCAGAATATGCAGTAAATGCTGATCCTCAGTGCGTCCAGCTAGCTCCATGAAGAAGTTCTTGATTGTTGAAAGCCATCTATAAGATGAAGCTTCTTTTATCATTTGCTGAGTAGGGGTAGTGCTTGTTCCTCCAAGTAAGGTAATATGTATTTCTTCATATCAGTTTGAGAGATATCAAGATGTCCCCTGGACACGTTGATGAGTTTAACTTTTCCAGCTTCATCCAATGTTTTCAATCCGATCCAGTCTTCAATGTATGCCCGAGTCTATAAGGCGTAGAGCGAGTTAGAGAATTAAAAGCTAACAATGATTAGAATTAAAAGAAAATAAAAATTAACTTAAGACATGCAACAAAGTTCAGACAGTCGAAGATGTGTAACTTAAATTAGAGTAAGATTGTAAATATTACCTCTTGTGCTAGAAATACATTATCGAAGGATTCATCAGGATTGCATCCAAACCTGGAGATTTTCTTCGGTGCTGAAACTGTCTTTGCTCAAACTGATAGGGATCAGTAAGTTAAGATGATTACCGAAATCGAAAGATGTAAAGGAAACCCAATAAGGTAGCATTTGGTTAGTGTCTTTGGATAGAAAAGACGAAGACAGTTAGCATAAAAGATTCGAGATAAAATAAGATCGACTCAGATAGAAATGTGTTTGACAGAAGTAACTCACCACGATTAAAACTAAGTTCTCTAAACTAGCGAACCATTCCTTGTATGCTGAATTTCTTGTATTATTGATCTCGTTGTTAAGCTTGGGGAGGAATCTACATCCTGTGAAAATGCAAGAAACTCCTGTAAGAAACAAATTTATGTTGCTAGGACGATTCATTTAAGGCAAATAAGAGGAATGGATGACTTGCATGGAAAATTGAGTCTCGACCAAGGAAAAACTTGATCATGTGACAATAGCACAAAACAAATTGTTAAATTAGCTACTTCTTAATCCAATATAACTATGCTTTTCTTTTCATAATGTTTCAAATTTCTTATTGGTGATTTCTTTCATGTTTTGGGGGAAAGTACAGTGCACTGTTGGGGGATGCATGGAAGCTGTACAGAGCTTGGAATTAGAAGATCAAGAGGATGTATCTTGATATGGCATGACTGTTCAGAATGACCGGTTATGACTGATTATGAAGACCAAGGATATGGTTTGTGTCAAACTGGGAATTCCTTCCTACTTTATATATGTCATCTGTTTACAATGATATTACTTGTCATTTGTGTAATCATTTTGATTATAAAAGGAAATCCTAGTCTTATTGTAAAGATGTTCTAGCATTTCAGGAAAGGCAGAGCAAATTGTTTGATCGTCGAACCTTTAAAATATAATTTCAACTTTATTATTATAAATAAAATAAATTTATAGTATGATCGTGAAACCAGATTGAATCCAAGAAATTTTTTGCTTAATCTTCCTATAAGAAACTAAAATAAATAAAACATGAGGATTTGAATAATTAAAGAAATAAAATTCTGAAAATAAAATTAATAAATTGATATGTTGTTAACTCAGTTTAAATGGTTCACACATCCATTCCTATAAATTTGTTAATCATCAAAGTAAAAATAAATGTTCTTTCAAGTCAAGCAAGTAAATTTGATATCTCCTAAAACTATGGGGAATCGAGGAGACTATTAGCAAATTAATTAGACACATATTTCTAATCAATTTTTTACCATCAAACGAATTTAATATTAAAAAGAAATTCTCATTCATTTGGCAGTAGCTTTAAAAGCAAAGTGTCAAATTTATACTAAACAGTTGTTCAAAAGCTTGATAATTTAACTTAACTTATTCTTCCTTAATAAATTAAGATTAGAGTTGCAACAATTAAAATAATTCTTTTGCTTCCAACTCTAGTCCTTAATAACAATTACATATTGAAAGAAACTAGAAAGCATACATGTCATCTCAAAACAATTCAGTTATCTCAAATAGAAATCAATGTCATAATTTTGAAATAAAAAAAATAAGTATTTGAATATTAAAGAATTATAATGATAACATTACTTCTCACAACATGATAATAGAGATGATATATATTCTCCTTTAACCAAAATTAAGAATTCATTACTCATGATTTTTGAAAATTATAGCATCAAAGATGAACTCTCTAAAAATTTCAGTGGCAAAGATTTTTTTTTCCTCTTTTTGTCACGTTGATCTTCTCTTTTTTTTTTTTTTTTAATTTTAAGAGGCAACTTTCATGATAAGATATCAAGGCTAAAGACTAGGAGGTTATCAGTTGTAGAGAGTATCTATCTGATCCCATCAGATTTGCTTTAAACGGTCGGACTCTCATCTTGTTAGTTTTTTATCAGATCAGGAGACAAAACCTATCATCCAGCTTGCATCAGGATTTTCATCTTGAAAACGATTTTATTTGACCTGGAACCCTTCATAAAAGTTGTATCTCTTGACATGTAGATGAATTTGGGATTTTAAATCGTCTAATTTTGATATTTGAAACTCAAGACATGCCCGTTTGAATATCTAATGTGAAAGCAGAGAATTCTGCTGCGAATAGAATTCTGACCTGATTTTGCAAGTCTAATTAGAGATATAAATGAGATCGGATTTCTTCCTATAATACCTTCCTAGAAAGCTGGATATGTGTAGTTCAACTTTGATTAATCCACGTTCCCATTCTGTAACTCCAACTTGGTGAAAACCCTATCAGAAAACCAAGGTCCGAAACATAAAATGCAAAATTTCTTATCTTTTAGCAATTAATTCACCAAGTCTCTTAGACATGCCAAACTCATAAAATTACTTTCAATGAGCTCAAATAAACTTAAAATACATTCAAAGCATAATGTAAAAAGAATAAAAACATATATATATTTTGCACATTACAAGTAAAAAATAACTAGCAAGTGTTGCCGAGTTGA
>Ga0307515_10001939_pt1 | contig 45887 bp, 45 predicted proteins | sample 17_EM_MG_FD_194513 | JGI IMG/M metagenome (GOLD analysis project Ga0307515, IMG submission 194513) | Populus trichocarpa ectomycorrhiza microbial communities from riparian zone in the Pacific Northwest, United States - 17_EM | ecosystem: Host-associated > Plants > Roots > Unclassified | place... | reverse complement strand
ATGAATGGACAAGGAAGTGGTCAGGTCCAAGTTGTGTTGTTGTGGACTTAGTGTTTTTCTGGCTCACTCATCAGCCCGACCTCACACAGTGGCTGGAGGCAATGCACAGGGCAGAAAGAAACATGTAAGGTACGGGACAGCCAAAAGGTGCAGGCACAGCCACCTGGGGAAAAACCCAGCCTCAATGGTTCAAATTCTCGTGTCTGAATTTTTTTTTTTTTTGTATCTGTAGCTAGTTTCATATGCCAAAAAAATCATTAATTAATACTCTATTCAAGCATGTGTTCTGGCCTCCCAAAGAGCCTCTGGTGGCAATGTACGGTGGCCATGGTACTTCCTACAGGCCCAAGCAGCCTGTGGCCCATCCAATCCAGCACAGTAGCCATCCATAAATCTGTGAGATCGGATTGAGTAACTCCAAATGGATTCCACTGGCACAGAGTCCAGGCACTCACACACATTCTCCATCATTTCTTTTTCATTAGTAGTGAGAGCTGTCTCCCGATATCGATGCTTTGCATTACCCCAGTATTGCTCAATGAAGTTGAGCTCACAGTGGAATTTCGGACAGTACAGGCAAAGGTGCCCAGCATTTTTGTAGAGTAGGTGCCCGATCGTGCACCACTCCACGACACTTGTGGCTTGGAGTCTTTGAGAGATTGATTCTCCATGACTTTGTTGACTTCTTGTGGTGTCCCATAATTTTAGTTCAATTATTTATGTGTGGGTTTTCGTCATTCACGGAGCTAATGTGAATACAAAGCAAGGTTTAGACAAAGCAAGATCACGTGACGATGTTTCAAATCCTGTGCCCGGAAAAATGGAAAACTTCCCAAAGGGCCATTCTCACCTAAAAAAAAACGCTTTGGGCCAGCACACAAAAATTTCCAAAATGGGGCCCAAATAGGGGGGCGCATGCAATTTGAAGTGCAAAGAACTACTTATTTTAAAGGTCTACATACTTTTCAGCGTTTTTTATAACTACATGGCATGGGCTCAGGGAGGAATAGGCCCACTGGTCAAAGTTGGTGGCTGTGCCTGCGCCTTTTGGCTGTCCCGTACCTTACCAAGGGCACTCAAAATTCAGTCTGCAGCCTCAGTGGGTAGATCCTGATTTACTATATATATTTTCAATTACTCACCAGTTCAGGGCACTGGTGATCGAACAGGTCCCTGACCTGGTGATACTCACCGGGCATCTGACATGATACCCACCAGGGAAATTCTGTTTTTCATTATGTTCTCATACAGAAAATACTTTATTATCAATTCGCTACAACTTGTATGACATCAAGGAATACTATTACATATATATTTTCAATTGTTCACCGGTGCCCTGAACTGGTGATACTCACAGGTCCCTGACTCGGTGATACTCACCAGGTGTCTGACCCGATACCCACCAGGTCCCATACCTGGCGCACCCGGTGCCCAGGTCTGGGACCCGGCATTTGTAACCATAGAGATCATCTCTGCAATGGAACAAGGCTACTGATCACTCGCACCTCCACACATGTCCTTGAGGGTCGCATTTTGGGAGGTGAACATGATGGAAAACCAGCATTCATTCCTCAGATCACCCTATACTCATGTAAGAGTGACCTTACCTTCATCCTTGCATGCTGTCAATTCCCAGTTTGCCTTGCCTTTGCAATGACAATCAACAAAAGCCAAGGACAATCTGTCAAGCATGTGGGAATTGACCTGCGTACTCCTGTTTTCACACATGGCCAACTCTATGTTGCACTCTCAAGGGCCACTGCCAAAAATCAGATCTATGTTCTATTTCCACAAAGGGAAGCAGGGACTCAGACTCAGAATGTAGTGTAGTGTATCCAGAAGTGCTACTGACTTAATATGAATATACATGTACATTGAACAAAGAAAAGAATCTGCCCTTGGACAAAGGTTAACTGTTTTGCTTGTGAAACTTCAGACAGATTCTTGTAACTAGCAACCAATAAATGACATCCCAATTTTCCACACTCTAAATGGGCCTTTTGTGCCATCAACACCTCACATTCCACATCTACCACCACCCATCAACTACTTTCACCTGCATCCTATGCAGCCAATAGCCATTGGTACAGTGACTCAAAAAACTGGTTCACATTTGGCAAAATATTTCTTGCAAGGTCAATTGTGGCTCAGAAAACAAAGCTAAACTTGTGGGAAGTTTATCACAACCTTGCTTGTACCAGATGTCAAAACATTGGCTCCATGTATTGGTTTAATACAAGATTTACAATCACCCACATTTAATGAACCAATTTTTGTGCTCATCCAATTTTTTGGTTTTGTCACAGATATCACATGACTAAACCTTCAATATCATGTAAATATGTCTTAATAACATATATAGGACCCATTGGCATCATCACCCCCCAAACAAACATGTCCACTGTCTCCAACCAAACTATCATTACTCTGCTCCAAAATGGCTACACCTGTCATAAAGTGGCTGCCCAAATACATGTCAGCCACTCCAAAGTCAGGAGACCCTCCCCAGGCAGTGTACTGGGCACCCAGCCAAGTGTTCTCCATGAGGCCAAAAACCCCTTGTTCACAAGGTCACATCTGGAGCAGCTCATACTGCCACTAAACTCAAGGGAACTCTAGACCTGGATGTTTGTGTCCATGCCATTAGTGGCCACAGTGAAGGTAAAACTACCAGTCCTTTCCAAGTCTCATTACAGCAAAGGTTGGAGTTTGCTCTAGAGTATTGGCATTGGACTCTGTATGTCTGGAGGAGGGTCACCTGATCACATGAGATTAACACTAACAAAGTGGGGTCATATCTGAGGGTTTGAGGGTGGAAGAAACCTACCTCTCAGCAGCAGGTCCAGGGTACCATAAAGTTAAGAGTGGTTTCCTGCAATGTAATCAGTAATTCCCATGGTCTCTGACAGAATGGAAGGGGGTTTGAGGCTAGTCTGTTCACCAACAGAGGTGGGGTTCTCCTCTTGTCCATGTGCACCAGCAGGAAAGAAAACTCTGAAGGGGGAAGGGGTGATGGATGACTTACAGGCTTGTTGGACCTACTACCCTGGTAACTGCCCAAAAGTATAACAGGTGCCCAATCTCTCTTGGCAGCAGAGTGCTCTGACTGGGTGCAACACTGAAGGGGCTGACTGAAACAGGGGCCTGGGTCTGGCTGGCTAGCCTGGCAGTGCTGATGATAGGATTAGCATGTGAGGGCAGGGAAATGAACCATGGGCTTGAGGGGCAAAAGTCCAACAGGCAAGCAAGTGAGCAAGCAGGTTGGGATTCAAAGCAAGCTAAGTGGGGTGCACAATATCAAACATCTATAATCAAGACATTGAGGAACATCCCTCTTTGAGTCTGTGCTTAAATACAAAGTCTAAATTATGAACACATAGATACCAGACTGAAGGAGGTGATGAAGTGGGAATGTGGTGCACAGGGCAGTGTGGGTGGCATAGTGAAGTGGAAGCAGTGGTGGGAACAAGGTGGGAGTGGTTCTATACTATAGTAGCAAGGTGGAGGCTATGCAAAGAGGTGTGAGCACAGTGAGGTGGCATTAGTGGAGAACATGAAGCAAAGGTGGATCTACACTATGGGGGCAAGCCTGGTGGTGTTCAGGAAGCAATACACACATGCAGGAGCAGTGGATACAAGTATTACTGTATACTATCAATCTGAGTCTGTATCATGAGGCACAAGTCATAAGGAATGAGAAGGGGGACAAGGAGGGATCAGAGGGGGCTGGGAGTGAGGTTTGGGATCAGAGGAACAACAGGAGCAGACAAGGGAGTGAAGTGATGAGTGAGGGACAATGGTCTGTCAGAAATATCAGAGCAATTGGAGGGAGTGGAGATTGTTGGAGTGAAGGGGAAAAGGGGGGAAAGGGTGATATTATTGCAATTCCTTATGGTTTTGGGCTGCAATCCTGCTCAAGGAGTGAGTCTTATGTTCACAATAGATAGTAGAATGGGTGCTGAGCTGCACACCAGCATTCTTCACATTGAATTGCTGGCTACTGAGGAGTTTTATGGATCAGACAGGCCTTGGCTCACCTTTTAACAGGAAAATGACCCCAAGCACACCTTCAAGAAGGCTTCAAAATGATACCAACAGAACAAGGTCATTGTCTTGAAGTGGCCTGCAATCACCCAGCCTCAGCCCTTTTGAATATTGGTGGCAACACCTCAAGTGGTAGCCCAATGTCCATGTGCACCTCCTGCTGGTGTGCATGAGCCCTTGGGGGCAAGTGCAGGTGGAATAGGATAGAACATCAAAGGAGGTTTGTAGAAACCTGATCTAGAGCATTCCCAGGAGGATACAGGCAGTGATAAAGGCTAGAGGGAAAACTAGGGTACAGTCAACATGGTCTAAATGCATGAGGTTTGCTGGAACAGACCTCATTCCTAGGCTGTAAATGCATAACCTGTTTATGTACAAATGCATGCAGTGCATGGTGCATTTATGCATTTAGACAGTCTGTCTGAAGAACAAAATACATGTTCAGCACTCACAAATAGTACTTGAAAACTCTATCACAGGCTTGGCAATGCTAGAAATGGATGTACACATAGTTATTTGAGTCACCTTCATTGCTTCTCCTCTCTCTTGTCCAAATGGCACCCACCACAATCAATAAAAACAGCAGTCAATGGGCTAAATCAGGTCCAAAGTCCAGTCCAAGTGCAGATACAGCACCTCCAGGAAAATATGGATGCTGTCAGCTCAACACCATTCAAAAATCCATATCAAAGGAGGGTGCACTCATGCTGGCAGAGAAATTGCATATACTCAATGTCATGCAAAGGGAGGGATGGAATCAGCTTCAAATAGTTGAGTATTTCAACACTGTTGAGGGCCACAAGGCCAGGTGACTTACAGTGGTATATCACCCACCAGGCAGTACAGTACTTGACCACTCACTGAGCCAAACCACCCAGCAAGCATGTGATAATATCTCCTCTTTCCTCCTCTTTCCTCCTTTTTCCTCCCTATTCCAACAATCTCTGCTCCCTCCAATCACTCCGATATCTCTGACCGACCATCATCCCTTGTTCTACTACCTCTCACTCACTCCTCCTGATGTCCCTCTCCCTCTCCCTCTCCCTCTCCCAGTCTCCTTCCAATCCCCTTGTCCCCCTCTCCTGTTTTCTGTGACTTGTGTTTCATATTATGGACTCTTTCTGCTGTGCCCACTTCTATCCTATGTCCCCGCATGTTTGTATCACTCTCCGCACACTACTAGACTTATTCCTATAGTGTAGACCCACCTCTGCCCTGTGCACTCCACTAATCCCTCCTCACTTCCACTCCCATACCACTGCACTCACATAGCCTCCACTTCACCACCCATGTGTAACCTCCACTTCCACACCACCCCCGCCTCTGCTTCTCTCCACTTTTTTTTTTTTTTTTTTTTTTTTTTTTGTGGGTCAGGGAAGTCGCTCTGCCACTGAGTCCATGAATAAGCCTAAGGGGGAAATGGTCTCCCGGCCCCCAAAAGGCAACTCAACAGAAACAGTGCCCCATCATCTGGCACGACCTGCTCTCTAGAGCTCTCCCTACCGTCACCTGCAGGAATCTGGTTTAAGACCCCGTTGCCTGTTGGAGGCGCCAATACAGTCCTGCTGACCCAGGTAGACTCCTCGCCAGACCTGCAAGCAGGACACGTGTTGATCACCCCAGGAAATGCAGCCACATTTGGACTTCAGAGGCTGGGAGTGTGGGGGTCGCCAACAGCCAGAGGACTGCGGAATACCCACTAAACCTGCAGGGGGCCTCCTGTCCGACATTGGCAAGGTGGCCCCTACCCACAGGCGGGTAGGAGCGCCATACCGGACCACCCTTAAATTGTTTAACGTCCCTCCCTGAACCCCCGCCTTACACCCTTAACAGGCTCATTCGGGAGTTACTATCTCTGCCATACAGCAGGAGTAGAACCCACTCCCAGAGGGCGTGAGAAGAGTCATTAGGACGACGGGGCACGTGTTTACGGTACGCTCCACGACCCAATGGCAGTCGCAAGCCCGTAGGCAGCAGTCGGCACGGACAAGGGGTCGGGAGCCACGTGCCTGCGGAAGGTGAAGGCGTGACCCTCATTGGATTTAGCATCACTGGGCGAAACACCCTAGGGCTCCCAGGAGGAGCTGGGGGTTCTCCCATCATTACTGGTCCTCTGAGGCTCCCGGGTGGGGCTGAGGATTTTCCCGTCATTACTAGTGGACCGGCTACCCTCTGGGCTCTCTGCTTCTCTCCACTTTTTTTTTTTTTTTTTTTTTTTTGTGGGTCAGGGAGGCGGTTCTGCCGCCAAATCCAAAAGCGCATCAATCAGGGGAGATGGTCTCCCGGCCCTGAGAGAGATGTCTTTGTAGAAAAGGTGCCCCATCACCTGGCACCGCCTGTTCTCTAGAACTCTCCCTACCATCACCTGCAGGAATCTGGTTTAAGACCCCGTTACCTGTTGGAGGCACCAATACAGCCCCGCTCACATCAGTACAAGAGGGTGAAATGGTCTCCCGGCACCCATATGTATGTGACTGAGACTCCAAGGCTTCAGAGGCCAGGAGTGTGGGGGTTGCTGTCAGTCAGAGGACTGCAGAATACCCACTAAACCTGCAGGGGGCCTCCTGTCCAACATTGGCAAGGTGGTCTCTACCCACGGACGGGTAGAGACACCATACCGGACCGCCCTCAAATGGTTTTATGTCCCTCCCTGGGCCCCGTCTTATACCCTATTACAGGCTCCAACCAGGGCCGCTATCTCCACCATACAGCAGGAGTAGAACCTACTACCAGAGGGTGTGAGAAGGGTCATGGAGACGACATATAGAGGGTATCATGTGTTTTCGTACACCAGTGCGCCCACTCATTTGTAGGCACCGTCTGTGAGCCTGACCTTCGCCAAGGGGGCTTGACCAGGCTCGTTTGCCATTGCGGCCTCCTGCATCTCCGGGCACAGTTGTTGCAGGGCTGTCCGTAGCGAAGTGACACAGAAGGTGGGGACGAATGTAAAATCAACCTCGTGGATCTCCTTCATACGCCATTTCCACAACATCCAGTAGTAGCTACCGATCAGCCACTCTCTTCTTGGTCTAGAAAGTTTGAGCGCCTTAAGTACCTTTTTCCTTCCTTTGAAGATGGGCAGCGCGGCCTCCTCTATCACTTGTAGAGCCAGGAGGGGGTACCAGGGGGAGGAGCCCCACTCGTCTGGGTGTAGAGTTCTGAATGTAGACTTCGGGGATACCTTTAGTAGCGCGTCCTCGAGCACAGCAAAGAGCGGCTGTAGTTTATACCTGGCACAGCCAAGCAGGATATGTCCAAGTGACATCTCCTGGCCACAGAGGCACTCCCGCCCCATGTTGGACTTCTTGTTTTTAGTACCAAAGTATCTGTGACCTAGGACCAGGGCACCATTCATTTCTTTCCAGAGGACCTCCTTTAGACCTTCAGGCACAGTGATAGACCACACCTTCTTGATGTGGCTCCCGGGATCTAATACTCTATCAAACAGGGTCCCGATCACCACGGTCCACCTGTCCGAGAACCTCCCGAACTTATTCATCCCGGTTGGCGCTGGGACTTTGCTACGTACAACCAAACGTGTCAGGTAATCCAGGGGCTGGTGGCACAGAACCGGGTTTACGTCTACCCAACCCTGGGGCACAACGAGGGCACCAATATCAAATATCCTCCCTGAGACTCGGCCTTCATTAGCCAGCTTATCTGCTATGTTGTTGTTGAGGTCGCTTCCATGGGCTTTAGCTTTAACAAAGCTAATCCTGCCAGTCCTATCCCTCAACAAGTAAAGTAAGTATTGAAGCAAGGGAGTAGGGGGACCGCGACTCATGTGCCTCAGTGCATCTCCCCACCCATCCCTTTCCATGGCCAATAGGCCGCCCTCGAGGAGGCCCAGAACGAATGTAGAGTCCGTGTGAATCGTTATGTGTGCGTCTCTCCAAGCCATAAGGCACAGAGCGACCGCTGCTACTTCTGCAATGTTGTTGGATAGTATGGTGCCTGTCAGTTTGACTTTATCATCGAAAAGGAGGTCCGACGTCCAGGCAGACCCTGCCGTGCATATGTCCAAGCCATTATCCTGTGCCAAGCCATCTGTCCACACGTGTATGTCCCTTTCATAAATAATGTCATCAGTGGGCCTGAGAGTAGGCATGCCGGCTGGGGCATAATCCTCCACATGGATCCTGACCCTTGTTTTCTTATACGCGTCTTTTTGCACGCGTCCTGCTACCAATGACTTGGGGAGTGTAAATATTCTGATGCAGCCTAAGGGTCCGTCCATGTTAGGCCAGACATTCACGTCGGGGCCTGATGGCCAGCCATATCGCGGCCTAAAAATAGACCAGCTGGATGAGCTTACCACTTCCTGTAGCTTCGTTACCGTCCTCTTTAGTCCTGTGCCTCGAAGGGGCTGGGGGGGGGGAAGGTAGAGGTGGGCCACCATGCTAATGCCCATCTCTTTTAGAGCCAAGATTTTCCAGAAAGTGTGGGAATTGGGCCTAGGCAGTGCCGGGTGGTTTAGTATTTGAGCCTGTCTCCTTGCGGCTAGAGAAGGCGCGCTACTTGCCAAATCCAGTCCAAAGAGCCTGATAGTGGTGAAGGCTTGCGATACCCTATCTTGCAGAAGGGAGGGCATTGTATAAGCCTGTTGTAAGAGGGGATTCAGGCCTCCATATGTTCCTGCGCGGCTCGAGGAGGATGCCATTTTTAAGTCCATCCAGGTCCACTTCTTCCATGGCACCGCCTGATCACCAGTGACCAGATCACTGAAGAACTTCAGGTCTACAGCGTACTTTCTGGTTACGAGGGAGGGATTGTTAATTCCCCCCTCTGCCAGGGGCGCTTCCAAAGTGTCATAGGACATGGCTGAGAACTTTCCCCATACAAATCCCATTATTCTGTTACTGATCCTCCTGAGGATGTGTGGGGGTATCCCATTACCATCCATGAGGAAATGGCACCTAGAGAGCATTAGGGCTTTAGCCAGAAGCGTCCTGTTCCGCACATTGGCTCCTATCGCTCGCCATTGTGAGATTATCTTCTTGATGTGGCCATCTATCTGTACCCATCTGTGCAAGGCATTATCTCTGCTGCCAACCCAGACACCCAGTATTCGTAGGGGGTCTGTGGGTGGTAGGACGCATGCCCCTGGCAATGTAGGGCCTGCCATATTCTGGTCTGTGTAGCACTGTACCTGGAAAGCGTGAGGTCCAACAGGCTTCATGTCCGTCTTATCCATATTAAACTTAGAGCCTATTGTCCAGGACACATCGGTTAAGCACGTGGCTATCTCCTGGATGGAGTCGTCTTTCCCAAGGTAGAGATTGACGTCGTCCGCATAGAGCATGACTTTGACTGGGGCAAGCCCATGGACAGACAGCCCCTTGACACATTGTCGCAGTTTGATGGCCAGGGGTTCTATGGAGAAGTTGAATAGTAGGCATGACAAGGGGTCGCCCTGTTGCACACCCCTCCTCAGGGTAAAGTAGGGGCTATACCTGCTGTTTATCCTTACTCGTGACCTGCAATCAGCAGTCAGGTCGCTGATGAGTAATATGAGGTCCGCCAGCAGCCCGAAAGCCACCAGGACTGACAAGAGCCAGAACTGGTCGACTCTGTCATAAGCCTTGGCCTGGTCCAAGCCCACTATGAAGCCTGGCGTTTCCGTCGCATCGCAGAGGTGTACCACCTCTGAAGCTAGTCTAGTATGCTCATGCATCAGTCTGCCAGGCACGAAACCTTTCTGATCAGGGTGTAGCTTCGCCACAGCCCAGGGGGCCAGTCTCCCGTTAATCAGGTTAGTGTACATCTTGCAGTCCGTATTCATCGAGGAGATAGGCCTATAGTTCGAGACCAGTGTCAGGTCTCCTTTCTTGTAGAAAAGGCTGACATTGGCGTCTTTGAAGCCCGCCCTTGAGGAGCCTCTGCTTCTGATGTCGTTCGTGACATCCGTGAAAACACTCCAGAACGTCCTGGGGGGGGATCGGTTCTCTTGAAGGTCATCTAGAACTGCCATGAGTTTTTTTCTGCTTCTCTCCACCTCCACTATGTGATGCCACCCACTCACTGCCCTCCACTCCACTGCCTCCTGCAGTCTGGTAGCTGCATGTTGTAGAATTAGACTTTGTATTTAAGCTCGGACTCGATGGGGAATGTCCCTCACTTGACGTCTTGATTATAGACATTTGTTATTGCACCCTGCCTCACTCATAGTAAATCCCAACTCACTTGCTTGCACCTCAGCCCTTCAGACTTCAGCCCTCAAGACTGTGTGGTCCATTCCCCCACCCTCACATGCTAACTCCCACCCATAGCACTGCCAGGCTAGCCAGCTGGACTGAACCCCCACTTCAGTCAGCCCCTTTGGAGTTGTACCTAGTCAGAGTGTGTAGCCGCCAAGACAGATTCGGCACCCATTGTGCTTTTGGGCAGTTGCTTGGGTATTAGGTCCAACAAGCCTGTAAGTTGTTGTATCCACTCCTTCCTTCCCCTCTGGAGATTATATTCCCACTGGCACACATGGACAAGAGGAGAACCCAAATTCTGTCAGTGAACAGATTAGCCTCAAGACTCCCTCTCCATTCCTTTCGGCTTCCATTCAATTAGTCTCTGTTGGAGATTAGCAGAATTCCCAATTCCATTGCAAAGCGACAGGCACCTCGGAGCTCCAATGGGGCTTTGAGCACCACTCCTGTATTTAAATATATTTAAAGTATAATATGGTAGCATGTGTGCTCTTGTCTTCATCCACAATGTCTGTTTGACAGCTGAGCCATAGTGGCTGAGTGCTTGAGAGTGCATGGGCACCTACATTACTGTGTCAGAAGCATGACGTAGCATTGAGGAACACATGTTTCTTTGTTGAGATTCTGATCCTTCTCTTAAGTGGCAGGATCTGAGAACTGAAACAAGGTGCTGCCACAACCCTGCCAGTACCAATGCCAGTGCAGCTCCCAACAGTTGTAAAGGCATGAAGGGAGCTGCTAGAAAAAGAAATGAATGTTCAAAAGGCTGTAGATGAGTATTTGGCCACCCAGGATGATGATGAACTGCTATCCCAAACAGTCATTGCAGCAAAGAATCACATTCCAATATCAACACTAACAGCACACATTTGAGGTCAACCTTCAAAATTGGCTTCAGCTGGCCTATGGCAGAAGATTCTTCCCAATAAGGAACATCTTATGGTGATACAGAAGCCTGAACTGTGGTCAGTGCAAGACAAGAGTAACAAATAATTAAAATAAATGTACCATAGATCTCGAATTGACATGTTCTGCTGTGCCTGCCATGTGGCACTCACTGAGTGGTACATCAAGGTAAAAGGCCAAGCACAAATTGAAGGGATCACAATTGCAGGTGCAACTCAAATCAGTTCAAATGATCTCTATTCAATATAGAACTACAGTGACTGTAGAATCTCCCACCAACTTGACATTCTCAGCAAGCACCAGGTTGTCACTTGGTGAGTGGTAATGTACTGTATCACCCACTGGGCAACAGCACCCCATGACACTAAACCTCTTGCTTTGCCCATTCACATATGTAAATAGGATCAATATACTTCTTGAATCTGTCATCTGACATGTGCACCATTAATCCCACTTGCAATGTGAGCCAAACACCAAAAACAGCTAATTGCATAAGGTTCCAGGGCTGGAAAATGCATCCAGAACCTAGGTCACGATGTCCAGAACCTAAAACAGTCATGAGGAACCCATGTCTTTGTGTTGCAGCTTATCTCTTAAGCAAAAGGACTGCAACTGAGCCCTCAAAGCCAGTCTCCATAGCCAGGATTGATTGTAAAGGCTGGCAAGAACAGCAGCCATAAAGAAGGAAGAGGCCCTTCAAAGGGCTGTGGAGAAGTTTCAGCAGACTTGAAGTCCACCCTTGGCACCAAGCCAGGAATTGTTTGCAAACAGCTCACTGTCAAAGACACCATCTGGTCAAGAAGAAAATGCTCCAAACATACAGAGGGGGAGACATAGATACCCTTGCATTTCAGTCAACCTGATCCCAGGTGAGGAAGTTGTCATGGTTGATGTGGACTTTGTTGAAGTATCTGAAGCATGATCAGCACATGACAAGAGTGCTCATTTAAGCATATCAGCATACTGTAGATTTTGTATTGATGCTTTGTGCCCCACTAATCACGTGTTGCTCACTGTGTGGTCCATCATGGAATCAGGCCAAGCACAGATCAGTGAGATAGAGGTGGCACATGCAGGGGAAAGTAATAGAATGGGTTCTTCTCAATCTGTGACTATGTTTGATACATAGCCACCTACTGTGGTCCCAGATTTCAGTGAGCACTGCTAAGCTGCCCAGCAGGTGATATACCACTATAGTATAATATTTCATGTTGGAAGAGGCAGGAAAAGGATTGGAGGACTCAATTTATGTATGAGTGGGATATTAATGGAACTGCCAGGAGAATCTGAGCAGTGAGATTCCCCATACTTGAAGCACCTCAGGCACTCAAATCCAGGGGGCATGGAATTTCTCTACACAAAAATTTCACATTGGCATGGGGGGGGGTTTAGTGAGTAGGTCAGGTGGCAGGCTGTCCAATGGGCAAGAGGGGCCCAACAGCAAGCCATACTGGAGTCCCATGCATGGCACACTGGGCATCATGGTGCATTACACATTTCCCTCTTTTCCCACCAAAAAACAAGAGCAAAAAAGGTAAAAAGTAAAGGTCCATAGGTAGCAGCTAGGTAGTGATACTTGGGCACCCTCCTAGACACTATTCTGAGCTGCTACCAAGTTATATGCTTACTTTAATGTGGTGTTAGGTCATTCTACATGCCACTAGACTATATAGCACTATGTTTGTTCTGCTGATGTTCAAGGCTTCAATAGCCAGTGAGTACTCCTTCATCCCACATCCCATCATTCCCCTACTGCAGCTACTCTTTCAGAGTATCCTCCAGATTCCAGTCTCCATGAGCCCTGCTTCAGAAGAAAAATACTGGAAAGGTTATTAGGGAAGAGGGCTGTATGGCAAGGACATGTTTTCAGGTGAACTTCTTTGTCTGCATTACAAGCTTAAGGACTGGTGCTTCATCAGAACTGTTGAGGACCTGATCCTCCCTATTGCACAGTGGAAGCTGACCTCATTCAGTGTTCCACTGCAGAATACTTCAAGAATCATTTCAAATTCTTGGAGAATTCCTGAAATTTCTGCATCCTGGCAACTCCATCAAATAACCTGTCATCCACACATTCCTCTGCATGATCAAGTCATACTCAGATGATCACCATCATCACACTGGTGGGTACCCTGCTCAATCTGCTCTCACCACCTTGTCCTTCAACCCCCTTCATGATCAGCAATGCTACAGAGACTGAATTATTCATATTCACCCAGGAGGAGAATGAGATGCAACTACCACAGCAATCCACTGTAGACTCCTCTGACACCTGAATTGAGTGAAGGATCCCCCTCCTCTGACACTGATTAAGGAGAATTTCAGTGACTTGTACATGGACCAGTCTCCTACCAACACACCACCCATGATCTCCCACTGGCACCCCCAGTATTTTGACCACCCTTCTCAGACTCCACAAGGAGCTCTGCTTTCATCTGCACCAAACCCAAACCCACCACTCCTCTGACAACCCAGATTGCACTGACTTATCTGGTGAGCCTCTTGCACACTCTTCTATTCCTCTATCAAATTGGACCTCCACTGTCCAACCAGGGGACTCCATCCAACACCCTGGTCCCTAGGGACTAGAGGAGATCACACAAGAGCTGGGCATGATGACCCTCAACCAGAGGTTGAGATTGCCCCTTCCATTCAACTCTCTGGTCATTATTTGCTACTGTGTGAACTTTTGTGCAATGTTCAACCAGTCACCCCATTAATGCCATACACTGGTTTGGTGTTGACATTGATTTCAGTGTTCTACCCTCTCAGTATGAGTGGAATCAACTCACAGAGTCATGCACACCTCATACTACCCCTGTGAGCCTGACTCTTGCCTCAAAATTAATTTCAAACAGTTCAGTGCAATAATACTGCCCCCTTTCCCCCACTCCCAAAACTGCCCCACTTATGGCATAACTATTTGGTGCAATTTGGTCAACATACCTATTTGGTACTATATGGTTCTATGAGTAGTACTAAGGTTCCCCTGATGCAGTAGGCTCAATAGTTCAAAGTTGGATTTCCAGAGTTTGGCCAGAATAACTTTAGGGTCAGTATTCTTAAGGACAGGCAGAAAAAGAGGGATGTTACCCTCATCATCACCACCATCATCATCATCATCTGACAACTGATCAACTGGTTTTATCAAAGTGAAACAAAAATATTAAATGGCATTAGGTGACTAAAGGATGGAGTATTGGTTAGATTGTCCAATATATGTAGTAGATGTCCAGTTCAACATCATTAGAGTCATCTCAGTGCTCGGTCGTGACTATGATCTCTTTCGTCCAAGTAACTCAGCTAATCGGCCGACAGTGGCTCCTCGATCCAAGCTGGAACGCTCATTAGGAGCGACACTACCATGTTCATTGTCTTTGCCCTCTTCCACTATGCGCGACTTACTCCCAAGTACAAGCGAGAACCGTTTGGAGCGTCCATGGCCTTCACCAGAGGCATGAGTCGTCACGGGAGCAGTATGCACAGCAACTGCTGGCAACGAGAAGGTAGCCTTGGTATTCCTGTATGGGATAAACGGAGTGTCTTCGCCCCTGCGTGCATCCAGCGGATTTGAAGTGGTGGGCTCAACCGAGCTCAGCATCTCCCCGTGCACATCTCCAGTAGGGGTGACCGCACTGGTAGCAGTAGAAGTAGTGTACGAGCTGAGCCTTGACAGACTAGGAGGCCGAGTTGCACTTCCTGGGCCAGTTTGGGCACTAGGGCGCGCAAAGCTCATGAGATCGATGCCGCTCTTGGGTCTTTCATTCGTGCCATCGACACCCATGCGTGGCACTACAATTGGGAAAGAGTATTCCAAGGGTGAAGCCGGGGCTACGTTTCCGGTGGTCACTGGCACGTTCAACAAGAGAGATGGCATAGAACGCGAAGCTGGGAGAGCCGTGAGCGTCCCAATGCTCGAGTAATGGGACATACGTCCGTTGGTGGGTAAGTCGTCCGTCGATTCATTCCCATCGAGTACGGGGAAGACCGCTTCATAGCACGCATTACATGCTCTCGCTGGTTTGGACGAAACTTTCTTGCTCCACCCAGAGGACTCAGTGATGAAGAACGTCTAAAGGAAGCCATTGATCACATATTGGCACAAAGGAAGAGATGAACGCACCTTGCCCGAACAACTTGCACAAACACATCGTCCACACAATCGACAATGATGCCGTCGTCTCCTCCACCCGAACACCCCACCACAGCGCATGCATGATTCCGCCTTAGCATCTGGAACCCAAATAGCAGGCACGAAATGTTCCACCCTTCCACGACGCTCCCGGTTCTTATCTTTCTGGTGGTCTTTTCTCTTCTTCTTGCTACTTGGCTCGTCGTATCTGTCATCGTCAGGTGGGTAAGGTAGGGCCTGCAGAGCACGACGAAGGTGTTGAGTGGAAGAGGAGGAAGTCAAAGTTGAATCCCGATTCGTCACATTGAGCGCAACGAGCCGAGATTCCTTTGCAGTCCGGATAGCCAAGGTCCATGCATCGCGCTCCTCTACGTTCTCTGTGGGATAATGATCAGGGTAATGATCCGCATCAGTACAAGTAAACTCACCGGCATAGAGGGCAAAGCTCATTTCGGGGTTGAGGATATCGAACCGTCCTTCCTCACCCGACTCGAGCCCAATGACATGGGGAACCACGACTTCAAGGTCCATGAGGTCCGCCTTACCCCTGAACCACCACTTTTCCTCTTCGGCTCCACTATACCTAGGGTTCCCGCTGGAAAACACAAAGCTGGAACTTGCACTGCGTCGAGACGGGGAGGTACCAATATCGACCTCACTGGTCTTTCTTATCCTCCCACCGAACACATTGAGCCCATTTGCACTGGGCTGGGAGTTGCTGCCGCTCGAACGGAGAAGGAATTCTTCGCGTCTGCCGGCGATGCCTTCCCAGTCTCCACCACGGGAGAGCCAAACGAGGCAGTCGGAGAAGAGGAAAAACTCCCGTACACGCTCGAGTCGGTCGCCTATTTGGAGGAGGGAGCCACGTCTTATGAAGGAGCGACCGGGTTCGATGAATGTGAAAGGGAGATTTGGAGTTGCGCGTTGGATGGCGACCAGACTGAGGGTGACAGTTTGTGTTTGGAGGGCGCTATTAAGGGACGAGTTGACTGGGGTGAGTTTGTCAGTCCGTGATAACAAACGACGGAAGAGTGAATAGAAACAGACTTTTAGTAACGAGCGCGAGGACCTTTTGCAGGGCCTGATACTCTGGATCGGACGAGTCGGTGTGGAGGATGAGATCACGAAGTAAGAGTTCGTATCGTGGACAACGCTGGATGAGGGTGAGAAGCCAGTCGCGGAGACCGAAAGGGCGGCATCGAGGGTCTTGTTGTTGGGCCTTGATAAACTCTGCAAAGGGCTGGGAGTAACTGGCGGATGATGGGGAAGTGAAATTGTCGAGGGTTGCCATGACAGTGGGATAGGCGGTAACAAAAGGGTGGTAGAGATTGAGATAAGGGAAATGCTGTGAGAGGAGGTCTGCGACCCCTGGCGGAGGGGGTTCTGACAGGCGCTGCTGCTGTTGAGGGGGGGGAGGGGAGCGGAAGGAGGGAGGGAGAAGAGCATATAGGGCGGCGTAGAACGACTTGTGGAAGTTCCATAACTCAATAAAGTTTGAGAATACAATGTTGAGTTGGTTACGGGAGAGAAGGGGCCGGGGATGCTCGAGGGAGCGGATGAGTGGCTCGAGGAAGAGGTCGTAGATGAGGTCTAGGCCATCGACGTAGGACCGCTCGCTACCGAGTATTTCACGTATGACCTGAGTCCGTTTGTGTTCGATGCCGCTGACACTGGCGCTGGGCCTCGGTGGGCGTGGAAGTGGGGGTACCGCAAGGGAGGAAGGACGTGACGTCGTTCGGCGTTGCTTTGGGACGTTGCTTTGGCTTTGTTGCCCAGGATCGATGTAGCTAATGTGGCTTACTCTTGCTGGTTGTTGTTGTTGTTGTTGTTGTTGTTGCTGCTGCTGCTGTTCCTCTGGGAGAGAACCGATGGCTGCTACAGAGAACCGATGCTTGGCCTGGGCAGCTTGTGCACGTGCGATGGCAGCCTGAGAGGGTACAGCTGGTAGAGAAATGCGTCGGAACGGGAGATGGGGAGCTCGACGCCCGAGAGGAGAGCATGCGGAAGAGCCCGCGTCCACTTGCCCTTGCTCATCTGCCGGTGCCGTCGACGGAAACGATACGCTGCTGGCTAGGTGAGAACGAAGCCGGGCTCATTAGCATATAATGGTAGTAGTAGTAGTAGTAACGCTAGGATGTCTCACCCATACTGCTGCTGCCGTTGCCGCTGCCGCTGCCGCTGCCGCTGTTGCTGCTGCTACTACTGTTCGTCGTGCGTGCGGACGTGCGAATCGGCGCCGAGCAGACGTCAGGTCCAAGCTCAAGGGTCCAAGTCTAAGGGTGGTTCAAGGGACGGTACCGGGAGTAAAGTAAATCAACGAATCAATAAATAAATCAAATCAACTGGCAGCTAGGCAGTTAGGCAGCCAGCTGTGGACAGCTTGCTTGACGTGCCACTAGCTAGCTCGAGAGCCCCGCGGACCCAAGCTGGACCCAAGCTGGCCCAAGATGGAGCTGCTGTCGCTCCCACTCTATGTTCGCTAGTGCAGCGTCCTGTCTCCGACTCCGCCAGTATTCCGTAAAGTAAATACCACCATTATTCCGCTCCTTCAGACGCCCCAGCACGCTTGTCCGCCCTTCTATGTAGCCTTCTTTCGAATACTGCACATACTCAGCGCAGCGTACTTGGCATACTCCTCTCGCGTAGACTAATCAGAGCCAATGGATATCAGTAAGCCTCTCACTCGGTTGGGCAGTACATCGACTTGCCCCGAGCACCAACAGGTCCAGATCGAGAAACACAGGCAGCACATCCGGGTATGGCCGGTCAGGGAGCGTGTGCGAGATGGTTGCCTCAATAAGCAAACTGACGTCGTCGACTACCTGCTTGTCCTGCCGCCACTCGATAGGTCACCGTCTTATATGAAGGCGCGAGGCGTGCTTACCACACCGACCGACTGCGCGAACAGAGTCCAGTGCTGGATACTCCTCCGCTCGTTTTCCCCGTGAGGTGCAAGAGGGTCATATACTATGCTGGGCAATGTGGCCGTATAAGTAACTGAAGCAGCCGTCTAGCTACACTCCGCACTCGTGGAATACGATCGCCAACCTGACCACTTTGTCGGAATGGCGGCTACCGACAGACCGTGAATAATAATAGTGATCCCATGCTTCCCACATGGCGTGGATGTGAGACATCGTATGGTAATGTCGCTGTCGCTCTCCGTCATACGCTCTCAAGATTACTTCGTATTCGCGATCGACGATATCAGCAAAGGCATCCTCCTCATTGTCCATCTGCCACTGTACGAGCTCCCGGAATGTGTTTCTTGTCAGTCGTGCGGCCATCTGTTGTTGTCGGAGTCCGAGTGGTTTATTTGTCCCCACACGTGACTCCAGGCTTGACCACTTTCACCACCTCTTTTATCGTTTTCATCGTCATAGACGTAGCTGACGATGTGGTCAGACAATAATGATGAGCTTCTACAGAGCAGCTCGATGAACAGACGCCGCAATAACGACAGAAATGGTGAGCTTTGCCCTCGTCCCGGTCGTTGGCGGACGCGTCTGTTACACTGTTGAGCTGACTGAACCATCAGGTCTAACCCTAGCAAATACACAGGACCAGCTGCTCAAAGCTACTGAGCAACTTAATGAGGCCAACCAAGCCCTTGCAGGTGCCACCAACAAGGTCTGTTCGCATCTCCACAGCGGTGGCGGCTACAAAGTCCTCTGAGCTCATAGAATATAGCTACACAACGAAGAAGCACGTTGCGTCCAACTCGAGGAGCAGCTACGCAAACGAACAGAGGCACGCGACTTCACCTTGTTCCACCGTCTCCTCTGAACTCGGTCTTTAGGAATTCCGACAAGAGCAACTCTTACGCACAAACCAAGAAACAGCGTTGTGGCAGGCAAATACGCGCGCAAAAGAAGCAGAGATGTCCCGCAAACATCTCGAACAGCAATTCGATGCACTCAGTTCCACAGCCGACTCAAAAAGGCAACAACAGGAAGAATGTGTAGCACTTCAAAAGCAAGTTCGCGACTTGCGAGCGGAAAATGCGCGCCTTAACAGCAACCTACCTCCACCATCGCGACCCCATTCGTCCATGGCCCGCGGCCGCCCCTCCACAGCGTCGTCCATACCCATACCAAAGGGAAAGCAACCACGCGCTTCCTCTCTCACTACTGAGGTAAACACCCGCCGCCTCGAGGACGACCTCCGAGCGACCCGTGCCTCCCTAGCATCTACCGAATCTGCCCTCCGAACCGCAGAGTCGAAGTTAAGCCAAAAGACCGACAGCCTTCTCAAAGCAGAAAACGAGAAGTTTGCTCTGGAGAAACGCTTCGCGGCCGAACGCGCAGAGTTGCAATCTGCGCTTGAGGAAGCACAGGACGATCTCAGGTTCGCCCGTCAGACCGTGGACCCTGGAGTTAGCAGGGAGGAACACGAGCGTGTGTTGAGGGCGGAAGATGCAGTCCGCAAGGAGTTGGTGTCGATGACCGTGCGGAATAGCGAGCTTGGGGGTAAGCTGCAGAGAAAGATCGACCAGCTCGCTGCTGCACAGAAGCGACTGGACGAACTGCAGTTCCAGGACCCGCCCATTGAAGAGGCGCTTCAGGAAGCGAGGAACGAAGCGTCACGTGCAAAGGAAAAACTGGCCTTTTTCAGCGCTAATGTCGAGGTGCGTCTGTTTCCCCGTTCTTACTGGTTTCAATTGCAGAAATCCCAACGTGTTTTTGGTTTAGAATACCGCCGACTGTCTCGAACGGACACGCCAGGCTCTGCAAGATAAAAATCGGGAAGTCGAAGCACTGCAGAGCGAACTCCAGTGTCGAGAATCAATTGCCCACCACGACGCGCAGCGCGAGAAGAACATGCAGCTCGTAAATGAGAAGGAAGGGATGAAGGATTTGCTAATGTACAGCGAGCGTCGACAAGAGTGAGGATTTCTTTTACCACTCAATCGAACAGGATAATTAATTGCCTTGTTCACAGGGAAGCGGAAGCACACCTCGCCTCCGCTCGCGATCAGGTCCAGACCCTACAGCACGACCTAACCCAGTGTGAATCATCCCTCCAGAAGGCTCGCATTATGGTAGACCAACATCGCACCCTCTGGCAAGACACAGATCGCGCCTGTACGGCCGCTGAGAAACGCGCCGCGGAGCTCGAATCACAACTGGATAAGTTACATCAAGAGTTTGCGGATCGTAGCACGACCAGCGAAGCGGGCGAGCGTAATCGGCAGTGGATGGAGGCCGTTGAACGTGTGCAAGCCCTTGAGCACGAACTTCAACTTGTGCAGCGACAACAAGAAGAGGACCAATCGACGCCTAAAATGAAGCCAGCGGCGTTACTCCTGCCAGAGTCGAACGAGGAAGAAGTTGAGGTGCTCGAGCGACTCCTTGCCGCAGTCGATCGACTCAGGGCGGAGAGGGACCAGCTGAGGCGCGACGTAGCGTTCTTGAAAGCCGAGGCCAAGGCGATTGAGAATGCTGTGGGTGCCACTGTCGAAGAGAATAGGCAGATGGACTTGCGAAGGGTCAAGGTTGTTGAGGAGGAGCTCGAAGCAACCAGGGTCTCCGTACTGGAGAAGGACGCTCGGATTGCCGAGCTCACATCTGAGTCTGCGCTTGAACAGCGAAAAGGAGTATACTTCAGGAAAGCCGTCGAGGCTCTCGCGACTACGGTTCAGCGGTACGACTTTATTATTCAACACTCATCTATCAGTCCCGTCGTCTCTACTCTACGCACCGCCCCTCTTATCAACATCGACTACTCAATTCACTCGCTCTTCGCCTCCCAGGGGCCATCCCAACCACTCGTGGAAGAAAGCTCGGGCTCTTGGCTGGCCGAATCCGCCCTCCAACAACCGATGCAAGTTGAGCGCGCATTCACCGTCCACGAAGACCCTTCCAGCTCTCGTTCTCGCTCCGGTCTCGCAACTGAGGAGGAAGATCATTGTATCGCGTTTAACTTCGACCCTCAGCCTGCCCACAATCAGTCTCCTCCACGGGCACACCCTGTATCCTCGAGCGCCATGGTGAAGTGTATACAAGAACTTGAGCTTCGCGTGGATAGACGCACCGAACAGATCGGGATTCACCAACATGAGATCCGCCGCCTGCAAACAAACCTTCAGATTGCGGAGGAGGCAATCGATTCGATGCGTTTGGAACTTGAGATGCTGAGGAGTGAGCGAGCATGTCTTGAGGAGGATGCACATCGTGTGCGTGAGAGTTGGGCATTTGATAAGCATGCGCTGGAGAGGGTGGACGCGGAGTTGGATGATGTCAAGGGCGAGCTTGAACGCAGGGGCGAGGAGCTTCTCATGCGAGATTCGGAGATCCTGGAGGTTCTGAAGACATTCTTTGATGGGATTTGCAAGCATAGGGTGGCTATGGTAACGTTAGGGCATCAACGAGAGGAGATGAGGACCACCCTCGCAGCATTGGCGGAGCAGACGCAGCAAGTTCAGTCTCGGGAGAGAGAGGCTCGTCGGTTGTCCAGCCTGAACAAGCTCGCAAACGTTGATGCTCGTGGCCGTGAGCGCGAACTCGAGGAACTTGAAAAGCAGTTGCAAAATGCTCGGAATTCACTCAAGACCTCGGAGATGCTTGTTACGGACCTCGAAAGTCGCCTTCAAGCTGCGGAGGAGGGGCGCAAAGAGATGATTAAGGGGCATGAGCAGACCGTCGAAGCAGTCAACACCAGGCTAGCTACGGCGGAAATGGTCACTGCTGCTGCCCTTGATGCGCGGAAGGCTGCAGAAGAAAGGCACGCAGTGCTCCTAGAAGAAGTTGAAGGGCTCAAGGTCGCCTTGGAGGTCGCCCAAGAGAAACCTGCAAATAAGGAGCTGGAAGAAAGACTCATTTCCGAGGAGGAACATCGAAAAGAACTGAAGGGGCAACTAGAGGCCGAGAAAGAAGGCGCCATCATCTTGCAAGCGGAGGTCCGCCGTCTGAAGGAAGAGATCCAACGTTATTCAGAACTAGATCAAGAACTGGACGAGATGGTGGCAATCCTCAATGATGAACGACGGGCATACAGCTCGTTGGAGAGTGAATTCAACACTGTAGAGGCGAAGCATTTTGCACTTTCTGAGGAGTTTAAGAACGCTCAGGTGAGGTTTGAGCAGTGCAAAGCCGAGTTGGCGGAAAAACTTGCCGCTCTGGAAGCGGTCGAATCGAAGTATGTCATCTTTTCCCAGTCTCTTATATCGTTGCCAACTCAGAGACGCAGATCGTCCGGCGTTGCCGTCCTTCAAGCTCAGATGGATGAACTTCGAAACAAGCTTGCTCAATCGGAAGAGGCTTTAGTCGAAGCACGGCAAGCGGTGTCCGCTGCTGCCAGCACTACTGTTGGCGATACCGAAGCCAACATCAAGATCGTCCAACTCGAGAGGCAAGTTGAGCAGATGCAAGAGGAAGTCGGACAACTCACAGAAGTGTGTGAATACAAGAGCAACGAAATTGATAGAGCGGAAGACCGGATTATGGAGTAGGACCACGTCCGCAGCATTTGGTTATTGCTTGCTGACCATCCCTTCAGGTTGCTTCAGGAGCGCAGGAAGCTCATCAACAAAGTTGATAGTGTCAGCCGAAAACTGCGAGATGCGTCTCGCACTGTTGAGGAACTCAAGGCTGCTCAACCATCTACAGGCCCCACTGCGCCTACCAACAATATGCCGGAGTCAAGACCTATTGCGAATAGCTCAGCACGCTCGAGAGCTGTATCCGCGGAAACCTGTCGACCATCCAGCTCACAAACACAACAAACAACTTCTCTCGATTCCACCAAGGTTCCACCTAAATCATCCACGCCTTCCGTATTCTCCCCACTTGTCAGCAATGCGCCCGTCCATCGACGAGCTGTTTCAACTACTCGTCCCACCTCATCGTTGACCACAGCGTCAGAGACAAGGTCTACCAAACTACCCGACATAATCACTCCTGCTCAAGCCGTTCCACCTACCATTTCGGCTGAATCAGGCCAGGTACCACTTCCACCTTCAAGAGAGCAAACCGCTTCTCCTCAGCATCCAGTGGAGAGTACGACGCCTGGATCTGCTAGTCGAAAGAGGAGGCTACCAGATGATTTTGACCCGAGTCCTGAAGAGCGTCTTCCTCCTGCGCCCGTGGTGGCGAGTACCACCCCCTCGCGACTACGTCGCGCCATGCTTCGGGATGGGACGATCCCTCGAAACGGCTTTACGCCGAGCCGTACAAGGACCCCCAGTGCGAGTGCATCAGATCGGGATGCCGCTATTACAGCTGCAAATGCCGCTTGGGTTGTTAACATTGGCGCCCCTCCCGCAGCACCAGCTCTCTCATTGGGGGATGAAAAGTACCCAACACCTTCCGTTCACAGCGAGGAGGACAATGGGATACCCCAGGGCTCGGGTTCAAACGTACAACCCCTCAAGGAACTTTCGACGAGCACAAGGTCCAGGCCGAGATCTAGGGTGACTACGAATAAAGTGGCCGTGTACCCAACTCCCGTACTCACGTCAGGAGAACAACCTGCTCGATCTTCCAGGCCGATGGCGAGCAGACCCAGGACAGGAGGCTGGTTACGAGGGGCGAGAGGGAATAGACCTGGACCTTCTGGTGCAGCCACAATAGTCGCGTGCTCTGATTCAGAGGCCAAGGTTTCGTCTAGTTCCCAAAGAACAGCACTCAGCGGGCTAAACCTGGGGGCGGATGAGCTTTGGGTGGATTCCCCAGTTCGGAAAGCTGATGGTGCGCCAGGATATGCACCTCGAACTAAGTCTAGGCGTCTGGAGTAGCGTGCTTTTGGGTCTTGTTTCGTTGGTATTCAGCTCTCGTGCATTGAGGTATTTAGCCTATGTCATGTAGCTCCACCCACCATCCGTTCCTATCTCTGTATACTCATATCTTAATGAATTGAACCAGTGAGCGGAATCTTCTCCATCGAGCGGCCGTTGAATTGATTGGACGCCGAGATGATTGAACAGGCACTGTGTCCGTGAAGAACTTGTATGTCAGCCACTGCACGCATGAATAATCTGATACGATCGGATATAGACCAATAGGTACGTGGGACTTGCTTTCTGCCCAAACCGCTCAACCGCGTAATGATCCGTAGTCCTGCGTCACGGGCTATCGTATCTGTATCACATCCTACGCCCGGCTTTCCGAGACGCCAGTGCTCGTTTCCCCCCCACCCCCGTAACTCGTGCTCATCCATTTATAGACCGCACACCCATCAGTATTCATCATGGGAGTGCCCTGTCGCTACGGCTTGGGATTCGCCAGAAACAGCATCTGTCAAGCTTTTATCAAGGCCGCCATTTTGAAAGTTGGGACTTAGTGGTTCACCACTTGCCCTTGAAACCGTGTTCCAAAGCATCGACAATGACGTACTACTGTGTCTATCCTCGTTCCTTGAGCCTTCATCTCATCTTTTCTTCCCTCAGGTTGCGCTACGCTTGACAAACAGATTGCTTCGAACGGAGTCGTCCAAATTTCCGCTTTAACAAGCTTGCGAGTCGGCCTATTCGGTGTCTGTTCAGTACTCGCCATATTGGGCGAACGCCAGTTGCTTTCCTAATGGGTACTTCCCTCGAATTATGGATGAAATGCTGTCACAACATCGCACTTTCCCATGGACCTCTCATCACTCGTTCGCTCGTCTTCGGTGACCGTTTCCATCACACTCTGGGTGGTCGAACAAGTCACCAGATCGTCCGAATGCCCCTGAGGTGTTTTGTTTGGATATTTAAACAAGGGGACACGTTTCGTGTGGGTCCAGTTTCTTTTAACATTGTTTTCCGCAAGCCGTTATACTCCCTGAGTCCAACTCAGGTTCTCCTCGTAGATGCACGGGTTCATAACCCAACCCCTCCACCGTACTTTCTGCAAACGAACGGGTAAGTAGATTGTTATTTGCAGAACATTGTAGGATGTTAAATCGTTATAGTTTTGTTATTCACGTTCTCACTTTGGCTCGGATCTCAATCTTCGAGTTACTCCTCACAGTCGAGGGGCTAGCCGACGCGAATCGCAGCCGAGTTTGTTTTAATGATTTTAGGCTCGTACTTCTCGGTATCGGTCGTTTGTTCAGATTCCGCAATCCGTCCATGCTCGAGCCTCGAGCCAAGAATTCTCGAATTACAAGCATCCACGACCTTGCTGTGGCGCATGAGTAACAGCTGCTCCACCGCCCAGCTTCGGGTCAATAGTTCCTATGGACGATATCCCAACATCACAAAACTCTCAATTGGTATTATGGGAGGTGATTCTTCGTGCGATAGGACGAGTTTCGCGTCCCTGATGCAGCCAGAGACGCGGGTCCTGAATGCCTATGATCCGTTATATCACAATAACCTTAAAGGGACCTCAGTAAGTGTTCTGGCGGTACAGCGGGATCGACCAGGGTGCAGTCCTGCGAGTCGGACGAGAGCTTTACCCACGTAGCGGTCAGGAAAACCAAAAGCACGCGGTGGGAAACCCATTACCTCAGGAATGAGATACCTCACCCGCAATGCTGATCGAAATTCGGGAGGTATCGAATCCTCCGGTGAGGAAACTGGAGTGTTGGAGATGCGCTGGGGAGTCTCGGGTCAAGAGTATATACATTGATGTGATAGAATGTATTTGGTGCTTCTCCTTTGGACAGTGCTTGGCTTTGCTCTATGGTAATGACACTATTTTGCCTAATAGCGCGCCTTCTGGCAGCCTACGCACGTATAACGGAGTATTCACTATAGAAAGGGCTTAGGTGTATGAGGGCTTGTGATTGTGTTCGTCTTCAATCGCTTTTTTGTTCTCTGTCCTCGGCAGCCTATGCGGGTTTATGTACCTTGGCGTCCTCGTCTCCGGCAGATTGTACAGCAGAAGTCTAAATACGTTTGGAGGGCACGTGGTCCCGGGAGGATGCTTGTATTTGGTCTTGGAAACCTTCCTTATCCAAAAACACGTCACAGGTGCACCGTTTTCCATCCTTTCTACTTGGTATCTACTGGTATTCACAAGCAGTACCAAATAGTGTCGCCCAGCTCGTCATTGATGGCCTAGCTGCACGATTTGACCTCAAGCTCAGGTATGAGTCGCGTGTTCTCGCGTACCACGCGGAAACGCGAACCAGCGTACCAACACAGCCCACAAGTCTGAACCTCAAAATCACGTTTGCAAAGACCAGTGTGTCTTGTTTCTCTTCGTTAAGTCTGAACCCTCATCCACCGCTTTAGGGCTTTTAATGAACGAGTCTGGACGCGCATTGAAAAGGACATACGAAGAGAAGCTTCACAACACTCAGACATTTCATCCGCGCAATCACCGTACTATAATTTTGCACGACTCGATAGACCAAAAACCGTGCACAGTTTCTCCGCGGTTCGGAGGTTCAGCTCGTGGGCATAATGGCGTACGGTCTGTCATAAGCGCACTAGGGACCTCAGATTTCTATCGAATACGACTGGGGATTGGGTACCCGCCGAATCGAATGCCGTTGGAGCAATACGTTCTAGGGAAATTGAGCCAAGATGAGATGGATTATTGGAGTCCTGGTGGAGAGGGTATAGAGAAGGTCTGGGAGGCAATCGTTAGAATACTGCAGGATGAGTGCGTCATTTCCAGTCTCTCAATCCGACCCAAAGGGTACACATTGACGGGAAATTGCGCTAGAGCAGAACGAGGGCGTGAGGAGTTCAAGCTAGATCCGGAGCAGGGTATGCCCGCTGTTGCCCTCTTGCCAGGCCCGTTCGGTTGGGACTCAGCTAAGCGGGCATGGAAGCAGTATGTAGTAAAGGTGCACAAGGCCTTAGCAGCTGTACGCGTGCGGTCTTTGCGTACAATACAACCACCTTCTGGAATGCCCAAGACGGTGCTCACAGAGAAGGAAATCGCGCGGGGTCGGGAGAAGGGAAAGGATGTAGTTCAAATGCTGCTGGAGCGACTGCGGGGCAAAAAAGACCATGAGTAGAAATAGTATATTTGGACCTCTAATTTACACTAGTCGATGTAAGATATGTCGTGATATACATCACTTCCGAGACTGGACCCATCGGGGAAGGTACCGTGTCACTTCCCTGGGACACTAGGAATATTCCGGTTCTAACCCTGTATTAACACGAATTGGTGGTTTTCAGGCCGATTGAGGTGTGTCTCTTTGTTCCCTACCACATAAATGGCTGCCACAGACTTAGATGACGTGGTGACAACCAAGCTCCTGACGCTCTTGAATACCAGTGCCACTAAGGTTCGCAAGAGAAAATGCGATTTCGACGACTCTCTAGCGCTGCCGCCCGCCAAAAAAATGGGAGGAAAACGTATTGTGGTTCCAAACGTGGAGGAAGGACCTGAAGAATACGAGCAAGAGCCCAAGGGGATTGGGAAAGAGAGTGCCACTGTTGAGATCAAAGACGAAAAGGACGTAGAAGGTGCGATTAGCTTTGTTTCTTTCGTTCAGTCGATTCTGCTCCAAGGCATATCCATCAAGGATACTTGGGATGGTCTGATGGTCTGACACTCGTCAATTTCTACACGGAAACAAGCCCGCCTTCATCCTGAGCAACGTCCTCACGTTCTGCCTATATGTCTCTCGACAGGCAGCGTCCAGCTTCACGGATTGCCCTACTTTGCTACTACGGCTTTGCCATATACTGAATCCTATTGGTTCATTTCCAGGTCCAGATGATCCGTTCAATACGCACTTTGGGCCGTCATCCAAGCACCTTACTGACGTCGCTCGAAGAAACGTCGAAGAGGGGCAGTGGAAGTCTTCTAGTCGATCCTGTGGCAAACTGGGTTCTGCGGTCTTGCAAATTCCAGAAGGCGTCAACGAAGACACCGTGAACTCAAAAGTCACAGTGCGTCCGCGGTCTGATAAATATTCAGTGACCTACCTAACTACAAAGAATAGCTGGTCGAAAAGCTGGAGAAGCAGGCATCTGCCTGGAAGGCCTCAAAAGGCCAGAACTTCCTTCGTTCGAGATTACGGATGGAACTAATCCCCACCACAGATCACACAGTTCAGTATGACCTCCTTACAACATTATCGTCCTACCAAGACCTATACTGGACGAAGATGGGTGTCAAGTCACGGCTGCCATCACGGCAAGCGACAACTCTCCACTGCCTCAACCACATCCTCAAGTAAGTCTCGTACCATGGACTGTAGCCTATTGCATACGGTATATCTGAATGCCTCCCCAGAATCCGTCGACGAGTCCTAAAAAACAACGAGCGGCTCTCAAGTGCTAGAGAACCCTCTGCGCTCCAACCGGAGCCCACGACGCTGCTCGATCAAGGTTTCACTCGCCCTTCAGTCCTGATCCTCCTTCCCTTCCGCTCCTTCGCGCATGCTTGGATCTCAGCCCTCCTGGAGCAACTGCGGTCCCACCAAGTCGAGAACCGGTCGCGCTTCGATGCCGAGTTCACCCTCCCGGCCGGAGCGACGGATAAGCTCCTTGTTGCCCCCTATGGGACGTATCCTGACGACCATGTGGAAAATTTTAAGGGGAATATCGACGACAGTTTTCGGGTGGGCGTCAAGGTTACGCGGAAGAGCGTAAAGCTGTTTTCAGATTTTTATTCAAGTGACATTATCGTGTCTAGTCCGTTGGGGTTGAGACAGGTTATCGAGAAGGAAAAGTAAGTGGCCCTTTTGTGATTCTTCCGAAGGACGGGTACTTACTCTCGTTTGTTGAAGACATGGGGACTTCCTTTCGTCTATCGAGATCCTTGTGGTGGATCAGTTGGATGTATTAACCATGCAGAACTGGAGCCACCTGCAGGTGAAATGGGCCCACTTCCCCTTGTTGCGTCGATCTCAGATATCCTTAACAGCTCGTCTTTTCGCACCTCAACCTTTTACCAAAAGAATCTCACGACTCCGACTTCTCGCGTATCAAGCCCTGGTACTTGGATGGACAGTTCGTGTTTCTGTCATGACCTTAGGAAAGTGCATAGGAATCGTAACCTTGTTCAGCGCATCCCATCTCCGACAATCTATCCTCCTTTCATCGTACGAAACGCCTGAAACTCGCTCATTGTTCAACAAAGAGTTGAGGAATGTTGCGGGAAAGATACGGACACAAGCGGTATGGTCGCCAGTGCAGGTACCGGAAGGTATCCAGCAGGTACGTAGTCAACTCTTGGTGTTTACGGTAAACATAATGTATATTACTCAGGGCTTTATGAAATTTGAATGCGCCAGCGCCAAGGACGAAATCAACAAGCGATTCGAGTTCTTCACTATGCACGTGGGTTCACGTAGTACCCGATAGCGGATCTGAATCCAACACATTGACACTCTGTTCCTCGCAGACGTTCCCCGAGCTCTTGAAGTCGGCCATGCAGAGTGCCAACACAATCATCTTTATACCATCTTACTTTGACTACTGTCGTGTTCGAAATTGGCTCAAAGCCAGAGGCGACGTGACATTCGCCATCCTCTCGGAGTGAGGCTCGCCTGCGCCTTCAACATAGATCATACTAATCCCCACGTGAACAGGGACTCAGACAACCAAGGGATATCGCGAGCTCGACAGGCCTTCTTTGCGGGTACGAAGCAGTTTCTGCTCGTAACCGAACGGTTTCATTTCTTCCGGCGGTGCGTACCGCTACCTTACTCGCGGTTCACCGATGGTTGACATATACCATGACGCGAATATAGGTACAAGATTCGAGGTGTGCGGAATATTGTATTCTATGCGCCGCCCGATCATGCCGAGTTTTACACCGAATTTTTAAGCTTCCTGTTCCTGGACGACGGAGCGGTCGCGGAGGATGTAACGACGAAGTTGGTTTATTCGAAGTATGACTACATGAGACTGGAGAGGATCGTTGGGAGCCAGAACGTCAGGGAACTAATGGGGATGTAGGAACAATGTGCATGAAGCAAACACCGAGGGATGTGCCGAAGGGATATGTAGCCGCGGGAATTCTTTGCATGCCGTGCGCTTGCTGCCGCTTCCGCTGGGTCGTCCTGACACATGTATCAAACGGGAATAACAAACCAGATTTCGCTTTTAACAAGTCCGTCCCTCGATTCGAGGGGCTGGTGCGCTTGCCCTCGCCCCTCAGCCCTCTCTTCTGTCTGGCTCTTTCCATATGTCAGCGGCCGACATTATGGGGTTTGGAGTGTACAGAAGTGGCACTACTCTCGCCGCACCTCTTGCCCTCCTCGGTAGATATCCCAGTAGGGTCCTTGAATCGCTGCCGGTGTCTTCCAGTGAGTACCGCACACTCTCCGTATACCAGTGCTCTATATAACGCCGCGTTCTCGCAGATGGCACCCCAGGTGTTTCCTCGTTCGCTCACTCGCTTCTCACGTACCCATTTTGCGCCCCCTTATTGGTCGCCTTCCTCCTCGTCTTCTTCATGATTATATACCCTTCCGAGTCGCGTGACTACGATAGCAGGTTTGGTCCATGCAAACGCCTTCACGCAATCTTCACAAAAGCTGGTCTCGAGCCACCTTTACCACCGTCTCCACCAGCAAAATGGCACCCAGTATTCAGGGTTTACATAACTCCTGCACCTCCGGCCTTCTCACGGAGTAAGACGGGGTCCGTGCTTGGACGCCACTATCGTCATCGTTCGAACAGGTATCGGCTCCCTGGGCCGGATTTCGAGAAAGTCATGGAGGACATATGGGAAAGTCCGAAAGAGGAGAAAGAGGAGCTCGCTTGGAGTGGTGCATTTGATTATTTTTCTCACCCGTAAGTTGTCATCGTCGATATCGCAACAATCATTACATCATGTTAACTGACCTTAGGGTAACTAGGACGATAGGATCTAGCTCGTATAGACGACTTGCAAATGGAACCGTGGCTGTCACTTGAGCATTCTTCAGTGTTCTGGGTTTCGTCGTGCGCTCCGTGTATCCATTTTCTCGTAAAATACACTACCAGTTTGGGTCATATCAAACAGCTGGCCATTCGCTGGTGTGAGTGTCAGAATTTTCTGCACAGCCGTGTACGACGAGAATAATCGTGTTTGTTGGGGCCGTAAGGATGCAAGACCTATCCTATAACCGTCCATTTGGTATCCATGGCACCGGAGCTCGAAAGCTGAAACATCCGGAATTTCCTATTTCGAGAGGCGAGTCTCTCGGGCAGCCTTGTGTAGATTCTGCTGTTGAGAATGAAATACAGTTGAAATTTCTATAATGCATACGGTCCGTCGACGCCAAATCCTATGCATTATCAGAATTATGCAGTATCAGATATGGTACGTATTACATGAAATTGATGGTCTCAAGTTGACTACAAGCCCAAAACCTCTGTCACAGTCCTCGATCAGGTGGAGCAAATGCAAAGAGAGCTGATTCGTCAACGTTCCAGCAGTCTTCAGGCCGGAATCTGGCCAGGAGTTCCCTTATACGGGCCCGTTCCCCTTCAACGGTCTCAGTATTGACCGATCCTGCTTCTCCATGTCTTCTAATCTCCTTGAGTTGATGCCTACTAAAATGTGAGCCGCAATTTGGCCAGTTTAAGGTTCACTCACGCCCGACAGAATGATTGAGGCCACCCTGGTCCAGTGAGCCTTTCATCTTCTGGGACACTAAGTGCCTCCTCGAATGCTGCTCACTTCGCAACAAGCATCCCTGTATTGACAACCTCCTGCTTCTGCTCTGTGTGCTGAACCCACAGCCACAATGCTCGATCCACCTCTGGTCTTGTGACGATGCGTGGTCGTTTGCTTGACAATGCATTGGGATTTGAGTGTACACGTGCTTCCATCTCTGAGCTGTGTTGTAGTTTGCGTGACAGTGTGGATTGAGTGAAAATTAATGGACCCTCGGGCCTTGTGGCAAAGTATTCTACCACATCCACCTGCTTGATTGGTTGAGGGAGAGTATCCACATATGTATAAACAGTCATCCAATCAAAGAGGGTAAGGTTTTTTCGTGCCGTCTCCCCAATCGGTCACTTTTGTGTGATTTAGGTGCAAATCTTCCTCATCTCAGCCGATCGATGAGCGCAGCTTTCCTTTGTTTCAAAATCTGATAATGCATAAATACACCAAAAGGCTATGCAGTATTCGTTATGCAAAAATGGTCAATTTAGATAGGAACGAACTCCGTCGACGCCCAAACCTATGCATTATCTGATTTTTTTTTTTTTTTCGGGGCAAGGCACCGGCTCTGCTACCCCTGAGGGTGCCCCAACATCATCCATGGGAACTCGGCGGCTCTCTAGAGCTCTCCCTCCGTGACACTGGTGGAATCTGGTTTAAGACCCTGTTACCTGTTGGAGGTACCAATACAGCCTCAAAGGCTTCAGAGGCCAGGAGTGTGGGGGTCGCCGCAGAGCTCATTCGCCCTGGGAATACCCACTAAACCACCAGGGAGCCTCCAGCCTGACATTGGCAAGGTAGCCCACCCCCTCGGATGGAGGCGGGCGCCATACCAGGCCGCTCCTAAAGGGTTTTACGTCCCCGGGAAACTAACACCACGCCAGCCAGAGCCACGAAGGGATGGCTATTGTCGTGCAGCCCACCCATCTCTTGCAGCAGGGAGTACCCAGTGCGAGCAAGCTTCTGCACCGGGAGTGGACCCTGCCTCTATGGGAGACGGGTGCCATTATGGGACGATGGGCAGGGGGCACAGGCAGTGCTGGGAGCACCAAAACGGTGCCCGCCAGGCCCGGTCCTGAACTTAACCCGTCGAGTTATACTTCACCGAGGGCTACAAGCCCGGGGCTCCCGGGGGGAGCTGGGGGTTTTCCCATCATCGTCAAGAACACACAGTTACTCTCGGGGCTCCGCTGACGCTTACTGGGTTTAGCCATCATTGAATTTACTAATGCGGAGCCCAAAGGCATTACTGCGGACCTAAGGTACCCTCCGGGCGTAAGCCATACCAGGAGCTGCTACTCGGTTAACTCGATCCTGCACTTTAACATGCCCATAGGCATGCCTATAGGCAAAACCTTGTTGATTCCCGCCTCACATTATAGAGGACTGACGAACCAAGCCGAGGCCTGGGGCAGGCGGGCCAGTACTAGGGTAGACCCAGAGTCCCCTTTCGCATCACCGCAATTGGCTGTCCACACTTCTTGGTCGGAGTACACCAACGCTTCTGGGGGTCACGGCGACCTACGGGAATTACACTGCGCAATGCACAACCCTGCCCTATCCAGAGGACTGGGCTTATCAAGGTTCCACAGGCCTGCAGCCGCAGAGGGAAACCGATTATCATAGGTACACTTTAGTCCTCACCCCCCAGTGGTGCCCGATACGGCAATACCCGTACTCTCCCGTCAGCGCGTCTTACCACCGCACGTTCCGGTCTAGGCTGGCCCGTCAAAGGCCCCAGCCAATTTAAGGATCCCGAAGGATTTATCCACGTCACGGCGCTGCCTCTGTCGCCGCTCCCAGAGGACTGACCCTACCCTCGCTGTGCACTCGTGGCTAGGGAGGGCCGCTATGGCCAGTCCCCAGACATTAGAAACCCACCCTGCGCACCCAGGCAAGCCCCCTCAGTCCCTAAGGGCTAAGCGGGGGCCGGCACCTGTATGGGACCGTCACATCGCCTCAGGCGCAAGACGACCTCAATCAGGTATGGCAATAATGGGTGGGACAGGCGGGGGGGGGGCCCACCGCCTCTGGCAATCTGGGGGGTGACAGGCACATCCGCCCGCCACACCGCCCGGGTGTAAATCTGCAGATAGTCTGCGCGCGAGGGCCTCACCTGTTGCCCCTTGGGGCACCAATACACCTTGCCGTAGGCAGGTCTTATGCCAATTCGCCCCCTCAGCCACAAGGTTCAGAGGCCAGGGCCACACGCCCATCGCGCGCAGGTATCGCAAGGCATCAGCGAAACCCTAAGAAATCAGGGAAAACACCGATAGAAAATACAGCGGGCCTGACATTCCCTCCTGGTGACCCCAGGGCGGTTGCAACGGCCAAGGGGTCCTGCCCGCAGGCAGCCAGGGGAAACGGCAGGGGGCCGCCATCTGTGTTCAGATTCCCCAGGGGGTGGGGCGGCGCCTTTTCAGGACCGTCCAGCCTGGGTACAACTATACTACGGAGCGAAGAGAGTCTCGAATGCAGGGGGGCACAACCCCTGCACCGGTCTTCCTACCTTCACCCGAACTTACACGCCACGCTTTAAAGGCAACCAGAGGAAAACTATATACAGCGCCGCCAAGGGCCAGAGCCAGAGGTCATCTGTAACCCGTGGCGAGACTCACCTGACCACCCTCAGCCGCCCCCGTTTTGAGAGGGAACGTTGCCCAGTTGGAACCACGAGGAGGTGGTGGTCGGGTCCAACTGCATTATCTGATTTATGCATTATGAGCGTATGCATTATAGAAATTTCAACTGTATGTAATGTTCAGTTGGAATTCTGAACTGAAAATGATAAACTGTAGGATGAAGAGGGAAATCGAAGACTTTGGAGGAACTAAATTGCACGCATGACTCTGCCTTTCCCCCAACCAAAAAAAGAGAACCAGAATAGACACTTGTACCAGCAATTACAGGGCTCTTTGAGAAAGCTACATGTGAAAAATTTCGCTTGGTAAATGATTATCGGGTCTCGATAATGTTATGGTGTACCCGTCCTAATTGTTACAAATTGGTCTTTTCCTCCTATGGCTTGATTGATCGTTCTCTAACGTTCTGGGTTCTCGTTTACGCGCTGGCAGCCCGAGCTTCGATCATATGCACGCTTATATTGCAGACCAAGCCTCCGTACTTTTAGCAACATCCCCTCCATTCTCATTTGTGGCTCGCTGATTGTTTACTATATATGTTATCTCATCCTCCATCAGTGCATGTGCTTCACGAGAGAGATTTGGGGAGTAAGCACAGCAGTCGGGCACAGTTACTTTGGGGGTACTTTACATAGATTTAGGGTAACGGACATGGCCGGCCCTGTCGAGGGCACGAGCGAGGTGGCACCCGGGTGCCCTTGCGTTGGGGCAACGCAACCAAAGTCCGTATATGGCAGACTTACCTGGAGATGAGAGAGTCGAGAATTACAAGGAGAGGGCATCCCAAGTAAGTATTCTCCCCTTCCATTATCCGGCTATTTACAAACGTCGCTCGGGCGAGAATGTCGGTGGTCCCAGGTGAGTGTGCGTCCAAGACGGACTCAAGTATTACAATTTTTGGTATGTATATCGCTTTGCGTGTCACGCAGGAAGTGTGCCAAACACGGTGTTATCGTAGTGACGTCTAAAGCCATCGTGAAGTCGTTTATTATCCCAAAGCTCAACTGCTCTCGTGTGTAATACTTGGACCTCTCTCGATGTTCCCTGTCAAGCCCTGCAAGGCGTGGTTGTGCCCGTACCAGGAGATCGATGTACGCTTTGTGGTGGTGATGAACAGGTTGCATTGAATGGTCCCTCCTAGACTGGTGTTCTGGTGAATTACGCTCCGTAGGTGGTCCGCTGGGTCTGTAAAGCCGGGTCAGGTCCTCGTCTCCTCGTCGGGCGAACCGAGCCGTTGCGCGATGATAGCCATCGGTATCTCTTAAGAGCCTGGGAACCCGAGCTCAGTCCGCGACAGATGTGATATTTTCGACTGCCGTTCAGACGCGTTAAAAGAATTCTCGTCTCTACACCCGCTCGTATGGCAGCACGCAACGCTCACCTTCAATAATATCAATAAATAGACCGCAATAAATACTGGATTTAGCCTCAACCAGTGCTACAAGTACACCAACAATAACGCGGGGGTCGTCCGAGGTGGAAGGAGCCAAGTGGATTGTATGATAGACCTATCCTCATAGTTTCCACCCTGACAGGGTAAATTGCGTTGTCCAAATTCAAATAAAGTCATTTCGAGACACCGTTCTGACTCTTCCTCCACAAGGGGCCCTTCATACGCTGCCAATCCGCAACCCAATCCGTCTGACATCCATTAAGCCTTCTTCTCTTTCCAGGGCAGTCGACAGAGAGCGGAATCGTGACGGTTTGCGCAGTCCGCCTGCGCCGAATGTTGGTGAAGGGGTCGCTGGCACAATCCGTATCCGCGTCGCCCCACCCAATGGGGACGACCAACAAGCCAAACCAGGGTCATTTTCGTCTGGAAGTAGCCCGTCTGACGACATGCTGGTTGTATGGGTCGATGAGACTCCAGGCGTGGCCAATGAAGATGAGGAGTTAAACGACCTTGACAATCGAGTAGGATTGGTATGTGCTATGTTTGATGTGGTTGCCCAACTTGAGTCCAGATTCGCCGCGAAATACTCCCCAAATCCATCCTCCGCATCCTCTATCCGTAACTCTCTCAACACCTCGTCCGCCTCTTCAAACAAAGTGAAGAAACGCTTATCATTCTCCGTCCTTGTCAAGTCACAGGCCAGCCTGGAGGCATCTCGTTCCGGAGCAGCAGCGTCTTCGTATTCGATCTTCGGAGAGTTGTAGGTCGGGGGCATAGGGAAGAAGAACCCCATGAATTCGACGAAGAAATACTGCTTTCCGGTCTCCTTACAGATGCTGGAAATACTGGTTCGCGCCTTTTTGCGCTGCGAGGCTGGATGGGAAGGAAACATCGCCACTCTGTCATCCGAATTGTTTGCTACATCATCCAGGGGGTGAGTGGGAGCTTGGTAACCTTCATCAGGAAGTTGTATGTCGAGAGTGGGGGTTGAAGTCAAAGTCGAGTTTGCTGACTTGGGAGTGAAAACCTATTGATTGGGGGTCAATATGGAAACGGGATGAACGAAGACTTCATCAAAACCGATTGCAGCTCACCTCGGCCGGGGTCCCTGGTACACTGAAAGCAGCCGGAGTCTCGACATTCAGCAAGAGGCCAGTGGGCAGATGATCCTTATCGAAGACCAAACTATTAACAGCCCGTTTCTCGTCTTCAGCTTCTTCAGCTAGAACGACGCCAGAGTCTGTGGAGTATATCGACACACTATCGACTTCAGAGTCTCTTCCTTCTCTTCCTTCCTCAACAAGCCGCCGGTTACGAAACTCGACTGTCCCGGTCGCATCCACAGCAGGAAGGATATCAGAGAAGCTCTCTTCAGTATTCGAGCGCCGTAAGGGACGAGACCGTGCTGCAGCCTCAGCGCTCATACAAAGTAGAGTATCGTTCAAATCCCTCAGGGAGGATATTGCTACTGGACGCTCAGTTCCACCCGGAGATAGGGTTGCATCAGTGAGGGGTGGGAGACGAGGCGCATCGTTGAAGAAGAGGGGTGATTTGGACACCCTGAGCAGACCACACAACCGCACGATGGAGAAGACCGAAAGAGGCTTCAATGGGGAATCTTATGGTGGCGTAGTAAGACGATGAACGTACGGGGGCTCGAGATTGGGAGAGTTCAATGAACTGATGACCGCGTTGCGACCAAAGACGGCGAGAGGAGTCTTTCCTATAAAGGTGTTCTGTACGGGTGGATCGGGAGATTTAGGAACTGCGGTAGGTGCTGGTGGTTTTATATCCTCTTTCGCCCTAAGCAACATACGTCAGTCCACTGCAGGAACTGCAGCTAAATCTGGGCTCACGCAGATTCTTCCTTGAATTCCCCTTTATGGGGCCCTCCCCATAACATACCAACGGCTTTCTTCAACCACCTCCCAGTGTTCTTCTTCCGTTGTCCCAGGCTTTCCCTGCTCACTGTGTTGACAGCAGCGTTTGAAGTGGGCTTGTCCTCATTTATCGGAACATCGACGAACACCATCGAACCTCCTGAAGAGTTGAATATAGGATCTCGGCGGGCGAAGTCCTCCGGCCCAGTCGACTTGAGGAAATTAGCCAATTCACGAAGTTCACTCCTCGAATGCGGTATGCAAGGTTCGGCAGCCTTGAGGATACACTCAGGAGCTGCAGAAACTCCTATGCGGGTGCTGGAGTTTGTCACATTGCCTAAGACTGTGCGGGATGGACGAGAGGAGTCGTGGTCAGGCTGGGGAATGGTGTCTCGGTAGTTTTTTGGCGAGAGGGAAGCGCGAGGACGTATGCTCGGTTGGCTAGAATGGGTGAAAGGGGAAGAGGGGATATTCTCCTTTGCATTCTCGTCGAGCCAGAGTGTCCCTGGACGGTTCAGTGGGTGTCGAGGTTGGGGGCGAACGAAATTTCGACTGGAAGAAATAGGGTGCGTGGAGTGAAGGGGTTGCATGTTCGATGGGCCGAGGAGAGGCATGGCGCACTGCTGGGCGTCCTGCGCCGGAATCTAGGTCACTGCAGATGGGATAGGGTACCTTCTCTTCTCTTCTGGGGTGTGGTTGGGTCCGAGTGTGCGGGGGGTGTTTGGCGAGTTCGCGTTCGTTGGGGTAATAGGGGGTATAGAAAGGGGCGAGGCGTGTGTGCGGCGAGGGGACCTCCTGTAGGATACCGGGAGAAGCATAGATCACTAGCCAGCGCCATCCTTTCGACCTGGGCATGAAGAATTTGACTAAATTTGAGAGCAAACGAACGAAAATTGTAATGAATAGTCTTCGTCGAAACCGGCGCAGGGACAACAAAGGAAACCCCTTGGGTCCATCCGTGGGCTCATATTGCGACCCTGGAACCGCATGTTGCGGGCGTTGGACTCTACATGGCCAGAGTGGCCAGAGTAGTGCCATTTGAGGCGAATAATATGAGGCTACCAACTCGAGCGAGATAACATGACACAGGGGTCGCTCCTCTTTTGCTCGAACCAAGCCGGCCCATTACCGCGAGGCTCACCACTCGTGGCTCTGTGGCTCGCGGCTCGCGGCTCGTGGCTCGACGCGCAGTTTGGCTTGCCACATGATATAATATAATATAATATAGTATAGTATAACTTATTTAACCTCACTAATGCTTACTCTCTCTCGCGATCACCGGCCGGCCAGCCACCAGCCAAACAATGCTAGCTTAAACCTCGCTCGTCGACTTCGCTCTAGCTCTACCAGCGATGATCGTGAGTCCTCACAACCCAAACTCTTCGAAAAATCGTGTCCCTCATGGCGATGAAATTGTCGCCCTACGATCTCTCCTCCAATCCGAGGCGAATGTCCTCCAAACTCTCGACGAGTCAATCAAGCAGGCCAAGGCCACACAACTAGAGGCTGAAATTCGTCTCGAGGCGGCAAAGAGAGAGCTAGAAGCGGCTATGTCGGCGTTGGCGGCGGCCCATGAATCCGTCGCGACCCTCGAAACCCTTCGCGAGCCACTTCAAAGGTCGATGAATACAAAGCTTGGCATACTTCACCCTATTAGGAGAATGCCCACCGAATTGCTCGTCGAGATTTTTCAGTATCGCGTCGATGAGGATGAGGCTGCCCGCAGGCTCGATGCTGATCTCGATGGCAACTGGGGACTCTGCGACGCACCTTTGACGCTTAGTGCGGTCTGCTCGAGATGGAGGGAAATCGTGCTCTCTCAGCCCTCTCTCTGGAGGTTCTTCAACCTCACCGCATCACATTTTGCCCCTCAGTACCAGCTAAATCAAGCGGTGAACCCTCTCAACGCCCGTCTCAAGCACTGGATTGTCCATTCGCAAGACAGAAAAATCTCAGTTGCCATTCGTGGAATCGGCGATGCTTTCGATACTGACGGCACCAAGAGCGGCCCGCTCATTCGCAAAATCTTGGCCGGATTTGGCCCCCGCCTGGAAAGGCTGCACTTCCTATTCACAGGGTGTATGGCTTTTGAACAGGTTCTGGGTCCTTCAACTACCTAGTACGTCCGCTCTCCTCTCCATGATCGGTACCTGACACTCCCCTTGTAGCGAGCTTCCCGAACTACTTCACTTGCACGTACACGTGAGCGACCACGTAGCACCCAACGTAGCATTATTCCCCGCACGCGCCTTTGCAAAAACTAAAAAGCTCGTCACCCTCTCTCTTCGGAACGCCTGGTGGGACAAGGACCTTTCTCTCCTCAACCTGACGATCTTCGATGTCTACAACCCCGACTGGAACATCTCTCCTCATCAGCTTTTCCATGTAATCGCCCACTGTTCCGAACTTAAACATATGCCCATCGAATTCGAGTACAAAGCCTCGCTCCAACCTATCATGAATCGCATCACTCTCCCAAAATTGGAAGAGCTACAAACGACGTGCGAGTGGATCACGCGAGCGGGTCCCAGTCTGAAAGCGGGACTTGCGCTCCCTGCATTGGTTAAGCTCCAACTCTACGGGACGGGCGATGTGGACGTTCTAGCTTCTTTCATTCGAGATGTCGCACCACGACTACAATACCTCCACCTTGGACTTAGTCCGCCCCAATCGCAAGAGTTCGAACTCAACCTACTGCCCCTGCTTCATGCAGCGGCGAACATCAGCGAGCTGGAGCTTGACTCGGTGGCCGTCCAAAGCTCAATCTTTGACGAGATGGCACGATCATCAGCGGCTCCGGAAGATGGAGAAGGAGTGTGCTTGTTACCCAACCTTACTAGCCTGATTGTTAAAAATGCGACTCTGGCGGATGCGGATGCCTTGCTGAGATTCGTGGCGTCTAGGACTAAGGAAGAGGGTGAGAAGAAGGCGTTTCCGAGGCGGCTAAAGAACGTGCTATTGGTAGGCGAAAACAATATTGGAGCCTGGCACGAGGCACAAATTATCGCCATGCTCGAAGGACCGCAGTCTTCAACAACGCTCGAGGAGAATGCTTGATTTTAATCACACCTGCCATACGCCTTTTATGGACCGGTTGGTTGGTAGGGGAATGTTTTGCCGTCCACTCAGCACCAGTTAAATAATACATCTCGGTGTATCCGATCACAGCACTGGTCTGTGAAACCTTTGTAGTATCACCAGCTAGTATTCTATATCATACCGCCTTTGTCTCTTCGTGGTCATGACCATGGTTGTGGTTGTGCCCATGGTGGTCATGGTGTTGGTTTTGTAATGCCGGCCGATCAGTGGCCTCAAGGTTCACAATACCGTTCTCAACCGCTCGCACAAATCTCGTGTCCCACTGCTCGTCATATGGCAAGAACTTGTCGTCGACCGATTCTTCAAAGCTGAACGGTGTGATATGGAGTACCCTCGTGCCCTGGACCTGGATGAGCGTGATGACACTCCCGGCTCCTCCCTTCTCCCGCAGCGCCTGACTCTGCTTCAACACTGTATTAAAACTACCATTGATTTGTTCCTCTGCAACCTTTTCGTCTGCTTGAGCGACCTGCTTTCGTACCGCTTCGAGGGTGGTGACCCCGAGTCCAGACAGGTGGAAACAGCGTGAGATGGCGCGCGCGGTATTCGAGGCCCAGAAGGCGGGATTTGGCGAGAGTGTGACAACAAGGAGGTGAGTAAGGACTTTTTCCGGTGTTGATTGCAAGGTGAGAGCGTGAATTGCAGCAGTGCCGAGCTTTCCACGATAAAGCTGATGGAAAGGAGTCGGGCCAGTCAGTCTCTGGAGACAGGCACATTTGTCGACAGAAGCAGCAGCGTACCTCAATCCATCTCTTCAGTCTCACCTCAACCTCGTAAGTTTCCCGTTCAACCGTGCCAGGAGTAGCATTGGCAAGCTGCTGAAGACTGTTATTTGCTCCGACATGACTGTTACAAAACGCCTTATGGCTCTTCCAATTTGAAGTTTGGCATTCTTTACTCTGAGAAAGTGACGGTGATCCCGGAGTCAGTCGTGTAGTTAGGCTGGTGGGTTACAGAGGACGCACGCAATATGACACTTGCTTGCAACGAGCACACCAGAAGAGCTTGATCTCCGGCGCTGTCTTCTCGCAGGCCTGACAGTGCCGAGCCTGGTCCCCACTAGACGTGGCGGAGATAGCAGAGGCCATATAGGATATTTGTTGCAGGAATCAACGCTAGGCTGCCCCAAAGAGTTTCAGAACACGATAGAGCACGATAGTAAGTTGGAAAGGAAGGAAAGGAGCGGTCGAAGTCTGCCGTACACAGGCTGCCAAACTTCGTCACCCTCGCTTGCAGTCTCGAAGGAGTCCTGTCTGTTACACGCCTACCTTTGCGCGAATCTCCAGGTTGATCACTGCCCACCAGCTTGTTCTTGTCTGTCAGATCTTGTTGGTCACAACGGATGCCCAATTCTGATGATCGAGATTCCAGACTTCCAAGTCACCCAAGACTTCCGATGCTGCATGACTTGTTTAACATTTGGTAGTGGGGCGTTCCATAGTATAGCTGGACCTTGTCATGTAACCGGCATCCTGAACCACACGGGGGCCTACAAGGACAATTTTATAAAGATATTTATATAGAATTCTAGCCATGGGATCGGCTGTGCCTTTACAGCGAGGTATTTAACCTGAGAGGAGATTACCGTCCTTGATCCTCTGGTGAAAACGCTCCGTCTCCGGCATTATTCGATTTGTGTCCCTGCACTGATGTATCCACACGCCGCGGGCGTCAAACGTAAAGCCTTGTTTTCCTCGGCCGGGAGAATGACAGAGGCGCCCGGGACATGAACGTCTCCATCTTCCCTTCATATTGCCGGCATTGTTCAAATTACCACTCTTCACATGAGAAAGCTTAATCAGCTCCCGATCCTCGAACATGGGCTTAGAGTTCATGTCTTCCTAAACGCTTCTTTGCCTCCGGAAAGAGCATAGTCCGTCGGGCCGTCGTCATTCACAACTAGGAATAGGTTCTGGAATCCGAAGAACCTCTTGTTCTCGTTTGAATATTCTGTTTACCAGCAGAGTACAGAGCGGGAGGGGGGGGATATGTAAAATCATGTCGTCTCGGCCAACTCAAAGTAGAATACCGGTACATGTTTACAGCAATAGCTTCCCGCAAAGGGGCCTACCGCATATACTTGACGAGGTCTGTATTAGCGTTGGCGAATCCTTCCATGAGCTGAGACATGCTGAGCTCAGAGGAGTGGTGCCCTCCGCTCCGGTGATTCCATATGCACGTGGGGGCCTATTTAATCGCGTGAAACGCCTTTTTTCCTGTCCAAGAAGCCTGCAATAAGACTGTAAGCAGCAAATTTCCTTGTAGAGGACATTTCAACTGATTACAACCCTGTAGCCTAGACCAAGAGACCCTAAAATAAGACCCTTGGCTCCAACGAAACCTAATAATCGTATACCACCTCTCAGGGACATCACCTAGAGTGAATAGATGTGTCTCCGGAACTGGATCACGAGGGGACCACCAGGAGCAATTCCAGCTCGGTTAAAGGCATCTCGAACTCCGTATAAGTGCATAGTCAGAATATATATGGGTTTGAAGTCCTTGGTGTTTTCTTACTAGATTTCAGATGAGGGACTCGTCGGAGGCCTTGTTTAGCCAGAACCTCTGCGGTCCGCCGAGAGGCGAGTCAGTTGACTGCTGCACCCACGCGCCGCGATTTGTTCTCTGTCAGTCCTACGGCTGACTTGTGTGCCGGAGGGGTTAAATATATCATCAGCGGGTAGAAAACCGTCATTTACGAGTTATTGGGGTAGTCCTGGCCGGCGTAGAAATTGCTATCTGAGACAGGAGGCGCGTCAAAAAGGTCTAGAGAATCCAGACCCATCTAGTCTCGGTTGAGGCTGGACACAAAGACCGAGCCGCCGGTGGTTTTGAACCCATCCACGAACTACGGTGTGGAGCAATCCCGAGAATACTTTTCAGACGACTGAGATAGCCAGCGGAGATGCCAAGCACCTCGACAGCGACAGCGGCTACGGCTTTGGCAGCCTCGCATCCTCCAGCAGGTAGGACTCACTCCTGACGGAGGACCACGACCACCCTCCGATACACCACTGACTCGCATTATCCGCATTCATCTCAGCAAGAGTGGGTGGGCGACGGGTCTCAATTTCGAACCAACCGCGCCCGAAACATGCCGAAACCGCAACGACAACCGATACGTCCGTCCAGTTTGGCTCTTCCCGCATTTGCGACCTCCTAAAACTCATTTGAGGTACCCTGCAGGTCACATGAGAATGAAGAAGGCGTAAATGAGGATAGTAAAACTGACTATCCACGCCCCATTGACGCCGCTCATGCTTCGGCGACCCACCGCCGAATCGAGCCTGCCCATGAATACCAGGAAGGAGAGAGAAAGCGTAATCAGACCTCCCATACCAGTGCTGGTGATCATCCCACACCACAGGCCGAGGACGTTCGAAAGAAGGACCGAGCGGACACGCGCATCAACCAGCCCGCTGGAAAGGGGGTTGGAGCGTAAAGGAATATCACTAAGGAAGCAATGATCTACGATTGGTTCGCAAAGGTCCTTTCTTGTCCTCTGGATCAATCCCATGTATTTGCGTCGATAGCACGCTGTATTCTGACACCAAATTAAATCACACATATACCACGACCTTGATACTTTTATTGTCCCATCGCACTTTCGGCGCTCGTCAGTTCGCCCAATTTTCTGCCGCAGAGAAAATCGATAAGGTGCTTCCGCCAATTCAAGTCACGTGTATTTCGACAACCTCCGAGTGTTGACACCCCTTTCCACAAAGCATGGCTTTTGAACTACAAGGGCAAGTGTCTCGAGTATGGTCGCTCGCGGACTGGGGGTGGGCAGCTTACCTTGGGCCGGCCAGCCGTGCTACGAATATCATTTGGGCTTGTCTGGTGCTTAGTATCCAGTTGAAGATGATTGTGTCAGCCCACATCATTGCAGGTGGATCGTTGGAGAATGTAAAGTAGTATGCCGGATCCAATTGATGAAAAATAAACCACTCTTTCGTCTACTTCTACGATGGATTTCTTATATAGTAACAATAGCCGAGCCACACATGAAACTACTGTAGTGCCAAAGTGTATGACTGGTACCCGGTAACCAGAGGAAAACCCAAACTGTACCTATTATGACGAGAACACCAATATTCCACTATTTAAATTAGTTGGTACCATCGTGTGGTCATAATCATGGTGTCGTGCTTCGACATCGCATGATATTTAACGGACAATTGAGAGGGTGAATTACATATTCAGCATCCTGGACCTTGTCCACCATCTGGAATCAGTTTACCCTGGTCCAATGAGGCCAGTGGACCAGTAGGCCATGGTTTCTTTGCATGAACTCGTCTACAAAACTCACAAAATGTCAGTAGTTGGTAATCCCTGTGCGGTAGAGCTATTTGCACCATGTCTTCGGTCATAGAGACATTTCCCTGGAAGCTAGGAGAGGTTATTGGATTGAAGGGGCGACAGAAGGGTTTTGCAGATCGATTCAGGGGGTGAAGGTATGAACTTTGTCTTTCACACCTTGCACTGGCTTACACTAGAAGATCTAGCGTTTGAGCTGTCGTAACTGAGAATCAAAGGTCGTCATGACGGACGGAAGTCGTCACATCGGGTGGATGGACTGCACCTGGCGATGTCCACGACCCCGACGAGTTTGACGAGTTCGAGTTCGGTATATTATGGATTTGGTGGCGGTGTCCTCGATATTGAGAAGGTACAAACAATCAGCCTACGTCGCGTCCAACATGCGTCCTGATGGATGTGAGTGCTTATGTAGTTGGTTGGAATACAAGGGGGTTTCTTTGCTGAAGACGTGCATGTGTACAAATGCGAGTTACGTGACACAGTCCAGGCCCATTGCGAGCGGAAGCCATGGAGCCAGAACACATACAGGATGGCATACCCAATCAAAGAGCCCAGTCAAATATCCATAAAGTCCAATCAAAGCAAGGGCCAAACCGAGAAGACAATACATTTTATCTTCCTCCTTCCTCAGAACGTTCACAATAGGAGTTGCTCCATTGCGCTCTGCACATCCTTCCCCTGTTGTGGCTGGCCAGCGCTCTTCCCACGCCTGTGCTGCCCATTCCGCGGCAGGCTACTCCTCGTTCCCGTTCCCGTTCCCGTTCCCGTTCCCGTTCCC
>Ga0307515_10001938_pt1 | contig 45899 bp, 45 predicted proteins | sample 17_EM_MG_FD_194513 | JGI IMG/M metagenome (GOLD analysis project Ga0307515, IMG submission 194513) | Populus trichocarpa ectomycorrhiza microbial communities from riparian zone in the Pacific Northwest, United States - 17_EM | ecosystem: Host-associated > Plants > Roots > Unclassified | place... | reverse complement strand
TTCGTTACTCCTATACGGAGCGCGATCAGCCGCTCTCCGTCTACCAGACGGTGTTCTCGTTGCCCACGGAGGACGGGACGGGCAGTGCGGAGATGCCCAGTGCCGCTCGGCCCTTCACCGCGCGGCTGGTGGCGGAGCTCGTGAGTCGGGGGGTGCAGTTCGCGCCGATCACCTTGCACACCGGGGTGGCCTCGGCCGAGGTGCAGGAGCCGCCGTATCCGGAGCGGTTCGCGGTGTCGGGGACGTCGGCCCGGTTGATCAACGCCGCCCGGGCCGGGGACGGGCGGGTGATCGCGGTCGGGACCACGGCTGTGCGGGCCGTCGAGTCGGCCGCCGGGGACGACGGGGTCGTACGCGCGCGTGCGGGGTGGACCGATCTCGTCGTGACGCCGGAGCGGGGTGTGCGGGTGGTGGACGGGCTGCTGACGGGGCTGCACGAGCCGGAGGCCTCGCATCTGCTGATGCTTGAGGCGGTCGCCGGGCGGGCCGCCGTAGGCCGCAGTTACGAGGAGGCGTTGCGGGGGCTCTACCTGTGGCACGAGTTCGGGGACGTGCATCTCATCCTCCCGGAGGAGGGCCCTCACACGGAGCGTTGCTCTCGCAACTGCGAGTGAGGTCGGTGTGCGGTCGATGTGAGCCCGCACATAGGGCGCAGATCACGTACTAGCGGACATAGGAGATATAGGCGCCCCACTTGAGCGGGACAGACGGCCCTGTCTGTCCCGTTTTGCCCTGGACCGGTCAACTACCCGGGATCGTACGTCACACCTTTGCCAGGGGTTTTTGCGGCCGCTAAGAATTGCAGCCGTCGCTCAGCGCCGCGGATCCCGTCCGCGGCGTTTGTGCCGGAAGCACCCGCGTCCCCGCCGGACGGTGAGCGACCTCCGCGCAATTCGAAGAGGTCCATCCGCCATGCCCAAGAACACGAACACTCCTGGTCATAGTCGCCTGACCAAGCTGAACAAGCTGACGAAGCAGCACAAGATCGCGCTCGCCGGTGTCGCCACGCTCGGCGCCGCCGCCCTCGCCTTCTCCGCGGTGCCCAGCGACGCGGGGACGACCACGAGCGACGCCGCGACCTCTACGAAGGTCGCGTACAGCACGGAGCCCATCAAGGGCGTCAAGGCCAGCGTCACCGACCAGCTCGCCGGTGCCGGTGTGAAGACCGAGGCGATCCAGGCCAAGGCCGACGCCAAGGCGAAGGCGGCGAAGGCCAAGGCGGACGCCGCCGCGAAGAAGAAGGCCGCCGCCGAAGCCGCCGCCAAGAAGAAGGCGGAGGCCGCGCGCAAGGCCAAGAAGGCCGCGAGCCGCTCCACCGAGCGCGTCAAGATCCAGCCCGTCGCCGCGACGACGTACGCCAACAACCTCAACGGCTGGATCAACCACGCGCTGGCGATCATGAAGCAGAAGGGCATCCCGGGCTCGTACAACGGCCTGTACAAGAACATCATGCGGGAGTCCTCGGGCAACCCCAGCGCCATCAACGGCTGGGACGTCAACGCGGTCAACGGCACCCCGTCGATCGGTCTGCTCCAGGTCATCCAGCCGACGTTCAACGCGTACCACGTCTCCGGTACCTCGTCGAACATCTACGACCCGGTCGCCAACATCACCGCCGCCGCCAACTACGCGGCCGACCGGTACGGCTCGATCGACAACGTCAACAGCGCGTACTGAGGCCTCTCCGGCGGACCTCTTGGTCTCGGTATCGACGCCGAAGGGCGGCACCCGTGTGAGGGGCGCCGCCCTTCGGCGTTCGCTTTTCAAACTCACGTGAGTTTGATTTCCGGACTCACTTCCGCATGGCTCACTTACGCATGACCTCGGGCTCGTGGCGGCGCAGGAAGCGGGCCACGAAGAAGCCGCAGATCACGCCGAGGGCGATCAGGGCGGCCATGTCCATGCCCCAGGCGCCGACGGTGTGCTCCCAGAGCGGATCGACGCTGTCGCCGGGCTTGGGCGGGCTGATCTTGTTGAAGTCCAGCGTGGCGCCCGCGGCCCCGACCGCCCAGCGCGAGGGCATCAGGTACGAGAACTGGTTGACGCCGACCGCGCCGTTCAGGGTGAACAGGCAGCCGGTGAACACGACCTGGATGATCGCGAACATGACCAGCAGCGGCATGGTCTTCTCGGCCGTCTTCACCAGCGCGGAGATGATCAGGCCGAACATCATCGCGGTGAAGCCGAGACCCATGATCGGGATGCAGAGTTCGATCATGGTCTGGCTGCCGAGCACCAGGCCCTGCTTGGGGATCTCCCGGCTGGCGAAGCCGATGACACCGACCATCAGGCCCTGCAGCGCGGTGATCACGCCGAGCACGAACACCTTGGACATCAGGTACGCCGAGCGGGAGAGGCCGGTCGCCCGCTCCCGTTCGTAGATGACCCGTTCCTTGATCAGCTCGCGGACGGAGTTGGCCGCGCCGGCGAAGCAGGCGCCGACCGCGAGGATCAGCAGGACCGTGGTGGCCGTGCCGTTCGGAATTCTCTGGCCGTTCGCCCTGGCCGGGTTGGGCAGCAGGCTGTTGCCCGAGTCGATGAGCAGGCTCACCGCGCCCAGCACGGCCGGCAGGATCACCATCAGGGCCAGGAAGCCCTTGTCGGAGGCGATCACCCCGACGTAGCGGCGCACCAGCGTCATGAACTGGGACATCCAGCCCTGCGGCTTCGGCGGCTTCATCGCCTGCATCGGCGGCATCTGTACGGACTGCGGTGCAATCGCGTCGATGTCCGCGGCGTACATCTGGTAGTGCTGCGAGCCCTTCCAGCGCCCGGCCCAGTCGTAGTCGCGGTAGTTCTCGAAGGCGGAGAAGACGTCGGCCCAGGTGTCGTAGCCGAAGAAGTTCAGTGCCTCCTCGGGCGGGCCGAAGTAGGCGACGCTGCCGCCCGGAGCCATCACCAACAGCTTGTCGCAGATCGCCAGTTCGGCCACGGAGTGGGTGACGACGAGGACCGTGCGGCCGTCGTCGGCGAGGCCGCGCAGCAGCTGCATGACATCGCGGTCCATGCCCGGGTCGAGGCCCGAGGTGGGCTCGTCCAGGAAGATCAGCGAGGGCTTGGTGAGGAGCTCCAGGGCGACCGAGACGCGCTTGCGCTGGCCGCCGGAGAGGGAGGTGATCTTCTTCTCTTTGTGGATGTCGAGCTTCAGCTCGCGCAGCACCTCGTCGATACGGGCTTCGCGCTCGGCGCCGGTGGTGTCGGCGGGGAAGCGCAGCTTGGCCGCGTACTTGAGGGCCTTCTTGACGGTCAGTTCCTTGTGCAGGATGTCGTCCTGCGGGACCAGACCGATGCGCTGGCGCAGCTCGGCGAACTGCTTGTAGAGGTTCCGGTTGTCGTAGAGGACGTCGCCCTGGTTGGCGGGCCGGTAGCCGGTGAGCGCCTTGAGCAGGGTCGACTTGCCGGAGCCCGACGGGCCGATGACCGCGATCAGCGACTTCTCCGGTACGCCGAAGGAGACGTCCTTGAGGATCTGCTTGCCGCCGTCGACCTCGACGGTCAAGTGCCGGGCGGAGAAGGAGATGTCACCGGTGTCGACGAACTCTTCGAGCCGGTCCCCGACCAGGCGGAACGTCGAGTGGCCGACGCCGACGATGTCGTTCGGGCCGAGCAGCGCCGAGCCGCCCTTGGTGATCGGCTGACCGTTGACGTACGTGCCGTTGTGCGAGCCCAGGTCGCGGATCTCGAAGCGGCCGTCGGGCGTCGCGTGGAACTCGGCGTGGTGGCGCGAGACTTGGAGGTCGGAGACCACCAACTCGTTCTCCAGCGCACGGCCGATGCGCATCACGCGGCCCAGCGAGAACTGGTGGAACGTGGTCGGGCTGCGGTCGCCGTAGACCGGCGGCGCCCCCGCGCCGACACCGGGTCCCGGCTGCTGCGGAATCTGCGCGGCGGCCGGCGGCTGGTAACGCTGCTGCTCAGGCGTCTGCGCCGGGGCCTGTTGCGGCGGTGCCTGCTGGGCCCAGCCGGGGCTCGCGCCCTGTGCGGCGTACGGCTGTTGCTGCGGCTGGGCCTGCGGGCTCGCCACGGAGGCCGCGGCGCCGGACAGGCTCAGCCGCGGGCCGTCGGTCGCGTTGCCCAGGTGCACGGACGAGCCCGGGCCGATCTCCATCTGATGGATGCGCTGGCCCTGCACGAACGTGCCGTTGGTGCTGCCGTGGTCGTCGATGACCCAACTCCGGCCGCTCCAGCTGATCGTGGCGTGCCGCCAGGAGACCCTGGCGTCGTCGACCACGACATCCCCCTGCGGATCACGTCCGAGGGTGTAGGGCCTGGACGCGTCGAGCGTCCAGGTCCGTCCATTCAATTCCAGTACGAGTTCCGGCACTCCATGCCCCACTGAGTAGTCCCCCGAGTTACCCCCATCACAGGGAGTCTAGGGATGGCGAACATCGTCGGGAACTATTTCAGGCTGCACCCCCTGACCGAAAGTCGGGCCTTGTGAAGACCACGTCCATACGCTTCCGTCGGTTCCGTTGACGGGGTTGAAACCGGCCCGGAGAGTGGTAATCCACGCGAGGGGGACATGCGTGGTGTCCGCACCGCGCCGCGGATCGGGGGGTCTGCCATGAGCTCAGCGACGAGTGTCCGGACGGCGAGCTACGACACGAGGGTGCCCTGGGTCGACGTCCTGCTGTCCGCGATCGCAGCGGTGAGCTGGGCGTTGATAGGCATGGCGGGCACGGCCGCGCTCGGCCTGCACCTGCTGGGCGCCGACGCGACGGGCTCGCTCGGCCCCATGACCGCGGCGGTGGTGGCTCTCGGCGCGGGCGGTTCGGTCACCCCGACCGGCGACGTCTCCGCCTTCGGCCTGACCGGCGCCCAGGCGACCACAGCGGTGACGATCACCCCGCTGGGCGTGAGCCTGGTCGGCGCACTCCTGCTGTCGTACTTCTTCCTACGGTCCCTGCGGGCGGCCGGAGTTGTGATCGCCCCGGCCGAACTCCTCGCGCGCGCGGGCTCGGTGATCGTGCTCTTCGTGGCGATGCTGGGTGGGCTGGCCTGGGCCGGGCACGACGTCATCACGATCGACGGCAGCAAACTCGGCCTCGACAAACTGACCGGCGGCGGTGGAGGGAACGGCGGCGGGCTGAGCATCCCCGGCCTCGGCGACATCGGTGACATCGGCGGGCTGCTGCCGGGCAAGATCAGCGACCTGGTCAAGGCGAAGGCGGCGGTGGGCTTCACGGTCGATACGGCGCCGACGTTGCTGGGCGGCCTGGGCTGGTCGGCCGGCATCCTGCTGATCGCCCTGCTGGCCTCGCGCCGAACTCCTTTGCCGCGCGGTTGGGAGGCCATGCACCGCGTCGTACGCCCGGCCGCTTCCGCGCTCGTGGCGGTGCTGCTGGTCGCGGTGGCGGCGGGGCTCGCGGCGGCGGTGTACGCGGCGATCGGCGACGACCACCCGAAGCGAATTGCCGGCGCCGCACTCCTTGGCGCCCCCAACGGAGTCTGGCTCGGCATCCCGATCGGCCTCTTCGTCCCCTGGGACGGCAAGGCCACCGGCGAACTCGCAAAACTCCTCCCCCACCCCCTGGACCAACTCCTCAGCGTGAAGTCCGACCAGCCGGTGACGTTGGGCCGGCTGGCCGAACTGGACAGCCGGGTATGGCTGTTGGGGGTTGCGGCGGCATTGATGATGTTGCTGGCGGGGGTGTTGACAGCGGTGCGGACGCCCTTGGGGGCGGCGGCGGGGAGCGGCTCTGATCGTGGTGGTGCCGGTGCCGGTGAGCGCGGCGGTGCGGGGGGTCGCGGGAGTGCTCTCGGATTTGCCGGGCGGTGTGCTTTACGGCTTGGGGTCGTCACCGCGCTGACGTTGCCGTTGCTGGCGTGGCTGACGGATGTGTCGGTGGACGCGTCGCTGTCGGTGCTGGGGTTCGACGCGTTCGGCGCGGGGATCGAGCTGCACGGGCAGCTGGGGATGGCGTTGGTGCTCGGTGCGGTGTGGGGTGCGGGGGCGGGGTTTGTCGGGGGGCTGCTCGCGTACGCGACCGGGGCTGCGGGGCGGCAGGCTTCTCGGTTGGCACGGGGTGACTTGGGGGTGGGGGGTCCGGTTCCGGGGACGGGATCGGGGACGGGTTCAGGGTCGGGGTCGGATGTCTGGGCGCCAGGGCAGCCGGGGTATCCGGAACACGCGCAGCCTGCGGGGGGTGCGGGACATGCAGGGCATCCGGAGGGCGCCGGGGACCCTGGGCCGTACGTGCCGAGTTCGCCCTACCGCGCGCCGAACCCCGAGACCAACCCGTATCTGCAACTGCCCGATGAGCTGCGGCAACCGGAGGACGGCACTCGCCCCTACAACAACCCGCAGCCACCCGGCACCCCTCCGCCGCCCGCCGACATGTACGGCGCTCCGACCATGGCCCAGCCCTATGAGCCGCCGTCCCGATCGCCTCGGCGTCGACCCGGGTCACGTTCGCGGGACTGGCCGGAGGACGACTCGGACGGCGGGCAGCAACCTCCGCCTCCTCCCCCGCCGCCCCCGCCGGGGAGGCCCAAGGGGCGCCGGTGATCCACGCCGGCGGTGGGTGAGCCAGCGATGGGCGATGCCGGACAAGGTAATGGGGGAAGACGTAGCGGCACCCCTATAGCCCGACGGTGCGACAACCCAGCAGCCCAACGCCCAACCCCCTGCTCCCCACCCGTCCAGCCGTATCCCGCGCACCCGGTGCCCCACCAGTCACCCCTCGCCCAACGACCGGCCAACCCCTGATCGGCACCACACCTCCCCGCGATCACCTCAACGCGTCTCCTGACCGCCCCTCAGCCGACTCTCGACCACCCACGGCCCACTCCTGACCAGGTCACCGCCCCTTCGTGATCGCCTCGTAAGATTCGCGCCACCGACCCGACACCCACTGTTCCGTGTCCGCTAGGCGGACCTCTGCGGCATAAGGCACTCCGTGCCGGATACGGTGGGTACACCATGAGCGCTTCGCAGACCTCTGACGTCCCCACTCTCCTCGTCAAGATCTTCGGCAAGGACAGGCCGGGCATCACGGCCGGACTCTTCGACACCCTCGCCGCCTACTCCGTCGACGTGGTCGACATCGAGCAGGTCGTCACGCGTGGCCGGATGGTGCTGTGCGCGCTCGTGACGCCGCCGCCCGCCGGGCTCGAAGGGGGTCTGCGGGCCACCGTGCACAGCTGGGCCGAGTCGATGAAGATGCAGGCGGAGATCATCTCCGGCCTCGGCGACAACCGGCCGCGTGGGCTCGGGCGTTCGCTCGTGACCGTGCTCGGCCACCCCCTCACCGCGGAGTCCACCGCCGCGATCGCCGCCCGTATCACCAAGGCCGGCGGCAACATCGACCGTATCTTCCGGCTCGCCAAGTACCCCGTGACAGCGGTCGAGTTCGCGGTGTCCGGCGTGGAGACCGAGCCCCTGCGCACCGCCCTGGTGACCCACGCGGCGACGTTCGGCGTCGACATCGCCGTCGTGGCGGCGGGGCTGCACCGGCGGGCCCAGCGGCTGGTCGTCATGGACGTCGACTCCACGCTCATCCAGGACGAGGTCATCGAACTCTTCGCCGCGCACGCCGGTTGCGAGGACGAGGTCGCCGAGGTCACCGCCGCCGCGATGCGCGGGGAACTGGACTTCGAGCAGTCGCTGCACGCGCGCGTGGCGTTGCTGGCGGGGCTGGACGCGTCGGTCGTCGACAAGGTGCGCAGCGAGGTGCGTCTGACGCCGGGGGCGCGCACCCTCATCCGTACGCTCAAGCGGCTCGGCTACCAAGTCGGCGTCGTATCAGGCGGGTTCACTCAGGTCACCGACGACCTCAAGGACCGGCTCGGGCTCGACTTCGCCCAGGCCAACACCCTGGAGATCGTCGACGGCAAGCTGACCGGCAAGGTCACCGGCGAGATCGTCGACCGCGCGGGCAAGGCACGGCTGCTGCGCCGCTTCGCCGCCGAGGCGGGCGTACCGCTCGCGCAGACCGTGGCGATCGGCGACGGCGCCAACGACCTGGACATGCTCAACGCGGCCGGTCTCGGTGTCGCCTTCAACGCGAAGCCGGTCGTACGGGAGGCCGCGCACACCGCGGTGAACGTGCCGTTCCTCGACACCGTGCTGTATCTGCTGGGCGTCACCCGCGAAGAGGTCGAGGCCGCGGACACGCACGACGAGGACTGATCCCGGTCCTGCACGACTTTCGGGGGCCCGGCACCGCATGGTGCCGGGCCCTTTCTTTGTCGTACGAGTCCTCAGGGCTGCGGGGCTATGGGTCTGCGGAGCTACGGGCTACGGGTCTGCGGAGCTACGGGCTACGGGTCTGCGGAGCTACGGGCTACGGGTCTGCGGGGTTACTCCGACGGGGCCCAGTAGTCGTCCAGCGTGGCCACGCCCGGCTCCAGCGCCTTCCAGGAACCCGTGAAGGACAGGACGGCGAAACCGGCGGTCGCGAAACCGCGGCGGTCCAGCCACTCACGGGCCTCGCCGGAACCCGCTCCAGCTCCCGCGCCCGGGAGGATCTCGGCCAGGCCCTGCACGCTCGGGTTGTGGCCGACGAGGATCACGTTCCGCGCGTCGTCCGGCGTCTCGTTCAGCACCGCGATCAGCTCGCCGGGCGAGGCCTCGTAGAGCCGCTCCTCGTAGACGGTTTTCGGCCGGTGCGCGAGCTCGTGGACCGCGAGCTTCCAGGTCTCCCGGGTCCGGACCGCGGTGGAGCAGAGGGCCAGATCGAAGGGGATGCCGGTGTCGGCCAGTCTGCTTCCGGCCGTGGCCGCGTCCAGGCGACCGCGCTCAGCGAGCGGTCGCTCGTGATCGGTCACCTCGGGCCAGTCGGCTTTCGCATGCCGGAAGAGGACAATCCTGCGGGATTCTGCGACGCTCATGGGATCCAGCTTCGCATGAAACAGGCCATGGGGCGCAGGGAGTTGACCGGGCGGCTCCGCACGTGCACAACCGGTGCTCAGCGGGTTATGAGCTGCTGCACGCGCTCGAACAATTGGGTGATCATCGGGTCCGAGGTCGCCGCTTGCGCGTCCGTCGGGTTGAGCATCATCACGAGCAGCACGACGAACGCGAGCGCCGGCAGGGCGAGAGCCCACCACGGCAGCCTGATGTCGACGCCGCCCGTGGTCGCCGGGAGGGGCCGGGTGTGCGTTGGGGCCGACATGGATGCCTCCGCTGGTCTCCGAGTGGTCCGCGATCCGCTTCTCGCGGTCACACCTCGAAGTTACGGAACCCGCGGCCCCCAACCCATCCGGAGATCCACCCACTTGACCCTGAGCCTCACCCCCTAGGGGATGGTGGGGACAACCCCACCATCGGCCCGCGGAGGCGCGTTCACGGGCACGTGGTCACGGGGACGCGATCGTCGCGATGATGGCGATGACGATGAAGATGGCGAAGAACGAGCCGAAGACGATGAGCATCTTCCGCTGGCCGTTCTGGGGGTTCGGGTCGAGCACTGGCATACGGCAAGTCTCGCACCCGCCGACGACGCCACGTCCGCCGGGGTGAGGTCAGCGGGCCGCCTCGTCCTCCACCGTGCGGTTGCGCCCCGCAAGGACGCCGACAACCATCTGCGGGACCATCAGGCCTGCCATGAGCGCGATCGGCAGTCCCCAGCCGCCGCTGTGCTGGTAGAGCACACCGACCAGGAGCGGCCCCGGGATGGAGATCAGATACCCGGTGCTCTGCGCGAAGGCCGACAACTGGGCGACGCCCGCACCGGTCCTGGCCCGCATCCCGACCATCGTCAGGGCCAGCGGGAAGGAGCAGTTGGCGATGCCGAGCAGCACCGCCCAGGCCCAGGCGCCGCCGGCCGGCGCGAGGTACAGGCCCGCGTATCCGGCGAGGCCGCAGACGCCGAGGGCGATCACGATCGGGCCCTGCCGGGGCAGCCGGGTGGCCACGCGCGGGATGACGAAGGCCAGCGGCACGCCCATCACCATGGTGACGGCGAGCAGCAGTCCGGCGGTGCCCGCGGAGACTCCCGCGTCCCGGAAGATCTGTGCCATCCAGCCCATCGTGATGTAGGCGGCGGTGGCCTGGAGCCCGAAGAACACGGCGAGCGCCCAGGCGGTACGGCTGCGGGTGATCCGCAGCACCGGCTGCGCCTGCTCGGCGTCCCGCGCGCGGGAGCGCTGTTCCCCGGCCGCCTCCGCTCCGGAGGGCACCTCCCGGTGTCGTACGAGAGCGATCCACGGCAGTACGGCAGCGGCGGCCAGCGCTGCCCACACGGCGAGGCCGGAGCGCCAACTGCCGCCCAGGGCATCGGTGATGGGCACGGTGACCGCGGCGGCGGAAGCCGTGCCGAGGGCCAGGCCCATCGAGTAGAGGCCGGTCATGGAGCCGACCCGGTCGGGGAACCAGCGCTTGACGATCACCGGCATCAGGACGTTGCTGACCGCGATGCCCATGAGCGCGAGCGCGCTGCCGACCAGGAAGCCGGTCGTGCCGCCTATGTAGGGCCGTATGAGCAGGCCCGCGGAGATGAGGACCATGCCCGCGCAGACCACCGCGGGCGGGCCGAAGCGGCGGGCGAGGCGCGGGGCCATGACGCCGAAGACCGCGAAGCACAGCGGGGGTACGGAGGTCAGCAGTCCGGCGACGCTGCCGCTCATGCCGAGCCCGTCGCGTACCTCTTCGAGGAGGGCGCCGAGGCTGGTGATGGCGGGGCGGAGGTTCAGCGCGGCCAGCACGATGCCGAGGACGAGCAGACGCGTCGTCCACGCGCGCGTGGACGCTTTCTCGGGCTGCGTCCCGGTCCGCTTTCCTGTCGGCGCCGGGGAGTCGCTCGCGGCCGAGCTGTCGACGTTGCCGCTGACGTTCGTCGTGGACTTCAGTGTCCGGGTTTCCTCGCTTGCCATGCCGCCCATCATAGAATGATGGGATGATTGGTTGTCCATCCCCGGGTGGCCCGCTCCCGCCCCGCACATGCGAAGGTGTGCCATGCCCCTGAGCCACCCCCGCCGTTCGGTGCTGTCCGAGCAGGTCATCGCCTCACTGCGGAACCAGATCACCTCGGGCGAGTGGCCGGTCGGCTCCCGGATCCCGACCGAGCCGGAGCTGGTCGAGCAGCTCGGGGTCGCCCGCAACACGGTCCGCGAGGCCGTCCGCGCGCTCGCGCACAACGGCCTGCTGGACATCCGCCAGGGCTCCGGGACGTACGTCGTGGCGACGAGCGAGCTGGCCGGCGTGATGCACCGCCGCTTCGCGGACGCCGACCCCCGGCACATCGCCGAACTGCGCTCCACGCTGGAGTCGGCGGCGGCACAGCTGGCGGCCGAGCGGCGCACCGAGAAGGACCTCAAGCAGCTGGACGCCCTCCTCGTACGACGGGAAGAGGCCTGGGCATCGGGCGACACGGAGGCCTTCGTGACGGCCGACGCGACCCTGCACATGGCCGTGGTGGCGGCCTCCCACAACGACGTCATGACGGCGATGTACGCCGACCTGGGCGAGGTGCTGCGGGACTGGCTGCGCGCGGACGTCGGCGAGGCGCTGACTCCGGAGACGTACATGGACCACACGCGCCTGGTGGACGCGATCCGCACGGGTGACGGGCAGGCGGCCGCCGAGGAGGCCGCGGGCTATCCGTTCGTGTGCCGCCCGGGGAGGCTCAGCTCGCCCGCTTCTGGTGGCTGACCCACACCGCGCGGACGTCCTCCCAGCAGCGGCCGGTGAGCCGTACGGTCTGCGCCGGGCCCGCGTCGGTCGCGATGCCGTCGCTGTCGATGTCCCACCAGCGGTCGCACTCGATGTGCAGGCTGACGCGGTCGGTGCCGGGGTACGGGTTGTGGCAGTACGCGATCACCTGCGAGCCGTGGACGGCGGTGCGGCAGTCGGCGCCGAACAGCTGGGGCGCGGCCGGTTTTCGGGCCTCCACGCGTGTGTGGGGCATCGCCTCGTACGCCAGGGAGATGACGAGCGCGACGGCGACGGTCACTGAGGCCAGGCTGCGGGACAGGCGCACAAGGGAAACCTCCTCGGCAGTGCTGGGGAGGGAATCGCGTGGTGAACGCGTAATCAAGAGTGCGCAGTTGTGCCCTGGCCCCGCCCGGCCGGAGGGGCCGAACGGGTGACGCCCCGATCCCCGCGCGGTGCGGGAAACGGGGCGTCGACGCCGTAGGAGAGGCCGGGTCGGGAGGTCAGGCTCCGATGGCGTGCAGGCCGCCGTCCACGTGGACGATCTCGCCGGTGGTCTTCGGGAACCAGTCGCTCAGGAGGGCGACGATGGCCTTGCCGGCCGGCTCCGGGTCGTTGAGGTCCCACTCCAGGGGGGAGCGGTTGTCCCACACGGAGGCCAGCTCGCTGAAGCCCGGGATGGACTTGGCGGCCATCGAGCCGAGCGGGCCCGCGGAGACGAGGTTGCAGCGGATGTTCTGCTTGCCCAGGTCGCGGGCGAGGTAGCGGCTGGTGGCCTCCAGGGCGGCCTTGGCCGGGCCCATCCAGTCGTACTGCGGCCACGCGAAGGACGCGTCGAAGGTGAGGCCGACGACCGAGCCGCCGTTCTGCATCAGCGGCAGGCAGGCCATGGTCAGCGACTTCAGGGAGAACGCCGAGACGTGCATCGCCGTGGCGACCGACTCGAACGGCGTGTTCAGGAAGTTGCCGCCGAGCGCGTCCGGCGGCGCGAACCCGATGGAGTGCACGACACCGTCGAGGCCGCCCAGCTCCTCACCGACGACGTCGGCGACGCGCGCGAGGTGCTCGCTGTTCGTCACGTCGAGCTCGATGACCTTGGTGGGCTTGGGGAGCTTCTTGGCGATGCGCTCGGTCAGCGTGGGCCGCGGGAACGCGGTCAGGATGATCTCCGCGCCCTGCTCCTGGGCCTGCTTGGCGGCGTGGAAGGCGATGGAGGACTCCAGCAGCACACCGGAGATCAGGACGCGCTTGCCCTCGAGAATTCCGCTCATGGTGATCAGTGACCCATTCCCAGTCCGCCGTCTACGGGGATGACGGCTCCAGTGATGTACGAGGCGTCGTCCGAGGCGAGGAACCGCACCGTCGCGGCGACCTCCTCGGGCTGCGCGTAACGGCCGAGCGGCACCTGCTTGACGATGTTCTCGCGCTGCTCGTCGGTGAGCGCCTTGGTCATGTCGGTGTCGACGAAGCCGGGCGCGACGACGTTGAAGGTGATGTTGCGCGAGCCCAGCTCACGGGCGAGGGAGCGCGCGAAGCCGACGAGGGCGGCCTTGGAGGCGGCGTAGTTCGACTGGCCGGGGCCGCCCATCAGGCCGACGACCGACGAGATCAGGACGACGCGGCCCTTCCTGGCGCGCAGCATCGCGCGGTTGGCGCGCTTGACGACGCGGAAGGTGCCGGTGAGGTTGGTGTCGATGACCGAGGTGAAGTCCTCTTCGGTCATGCGCATCAGGAGCTGGTCCTTGGTGACGCCGGCGTTGGCAATCAGGACCTCGACCGGGCCGTGCTCGGCCTCGATCTCCTTGTAGGCCTGCTCCACCTGCTCGGAGTCGGTGATGTCGCACTTCACGGCAAGGAAGCCGGACGGCGGCTCACCCGAGCGGTATGTGATGGCGACCTTGTCGCCGGCGTCGGCGAACGCACGGGCGATGGCGAGGCCGATGCCCCGGTTGCCTCCGGTGACGAGAACCGAGCGGCTCAACGGATCACCCTTTCGATAGCGGTCCTGCACGCCTGCCCGGTACACCTGGTTGACAGGCGGCTTTATCGAAAACCTATCGGTCCGCCCCGTCCGGCGGACAATCGGGCACCGACAGTGGCTTACGGGACTCGCTGTCGGGTCCCTACAGAATGTGCCGACGCACGGCGGAAACGTGTGGTCCCCGGACCCGCTCGCGCGACATGATCGGACCCGACTGGCCACGACAGCAGGGAGACCTCCGTGCCTCATTCCATCGACGAAGCCTTCACGGCACTTCCGCTACGGGCCCTGGCCGACGCGGCGCTGGCACGCGCGCGTGCGCTCGGTGCCGAGCACGCGGACTTCCGGTTCGAGCGGGTGCGCAGCGCGTCCTGGCGGCTGCGGGACGCCCGGCCCGCCGGTACGTCGGACACCACCGACCTCGGGTACGCGGTGCGGGTCGTGCACGGCGGCACCTGGGGATTCGCGTCGGGCGTGGACCTGAGCCTCGACGCCGCCGCCAAGGTCGCCTCGCAGGCGGTGGCGATGGCGAAGCTCTCCGCCCAGGTGATCAAGGCGGCCGGGTCGGACGAGCGCGTCGAGCTGGCCGCCGAGCCCGTGCACGAGGAGCGGACGTGGATCTCGTCGTACGAGATCGACCCGTTCTCCGTGCCCGACGAGGAGAAGGCGGGGCTGCTGGCGGACTGGAGCGCCCGACTGCTCGCGGCGGACGGCGTCAACCACGTGGACGCCTCGCTGCTCACCGTGCACGAGAACAAGTTCTACGCCGACACCGCCGGGACGGTGACCACACAGCAACGGGTCCGGCTGCACCCGCAGCTCAACGCGGTGTCGGTCGACGAGTCGAGCGGTGAGTTCGACTCCATGCGCACCATCGCGCCGCCCGTGGGGCGCGGCTGGGAGTACCTCACGGGCACCGGCTGGGACTGGGATGAGGAGCTGGCGCGGATCCCCGAGCTGCTCGCCGAGAAGATGCGGGCGCCGAGCGTCGAGGCGGGCCTGTACGACCTCGTCGTCGACCCGTCCAACCTGTGGCTGACGATCCACGAGTCCATCGGCCACGCCACCGAACTGGACCGCGCGCTCGGCTACGAGGCCGCCTACGCCGGCACCTCCTTCGCCACCTTCGACAAGCTCAACAAGCTCAAGTACGGCTCCGAGCGGATGAACGTCACCGGCGACCGCACCGCCGAACACGGCCTCGCGACCATCGGCTACGACGACGAGGGCGTCGAGGGCCAGTCCTGGGACCTCGTCAAGGACGGCACCCTGGTCGGCTACCAACTCGACCGCCGCATCGCCAAGTTGACCGGCTTCGAGCGTTCCAACGGCTGCGCGTACGCCGACTCCCCCGGCCATGTGCCGGTGCAGCGCATGGCCAACGTGTCGCTCCAGCCGGACCCGGCGGGGCTGTCCACGGAGGATCTGATCGGCGGGGTCGACCGCGGGATCTACGTGGTCGGCGACCGGTCCTGGTCGATCGACATGCAGCGCTACAACTTCCAGTTCACCGGGCAACGGTTCTTCAAGATCGAGAACGGGCGGATCACCGGGCAGCTGCGGGACGTCGCGTACCAGGCGACGACCACCGACTTCTGGGGGTCCATGGCGGCCGTCGGTGGTCCGCAGACCTACGTCCTGGGCGGCGCCTTCAACTGCGGCAAGGCCCAGCCGGGCCAGGTCGCCGCGGTGTCGCACGGCTGCCCGTCGGCCCTCTTCACGGGCGTCAACATCCTCAACACCACCCAGGAGGCCGGTCGATGAGCGCCCGTACGAACAAGCCGCACGAGATCGTCGAACGCGCCCTCGAACTGTCGCGGGCCGACGGCTGTGTCGTCATCGCCGACGAGCAGTCCACCGCCAACCTCCGCTGGGCGGGCAACGCGCTGACCACGAACGGCGTCACGCGCGGGCGCACGCTCACCGTGATCGCGACCGTCGACGGCAAGGAGGGCACGGCCTCGGGGGTCGTGTCCCGGTCGGCCGTCACCCCGGAGGAGCTGGAGCCGCTGGTGCGGGCCGCCGAGGCCGCCGCGCGCGGTGCCGCGCCCGCCGAGGACGCGCAGCCGCTGGTCACGGGCGTACCGCAGTCGCCCGACTTCACGGACGCGCCCGCCGAGACCTCGTCCTCCGTGTTCACCGACTTCGCCCCGGCGCTCGGCGAATCGTTCGCACGCGCGCGTGCGGGCGGTCGCGAGTTGTACGGCTTCGCCAACCACGAGCTGGTCAGCAGCTACCTGGGTACGTCGACGGGGCTGCGCCTGCGCCACGACCAGCCCAACGGCACGCTGGAGCTGAACGCCAAGTCCCCGTACCGTACGCGCTCGGCCTGGGCCGGCCGCTCGACCCGGGACTTCAAGGACGTCGATCCGGCGGCCCTGGACGCCGAGTTGGCCGTACGACTGGGCTGGGCGGAGCGGAGGATCCCGCTGCCCGCGGGCCGGTACGAGACGCTGCTGCCGCCGACCGCGGTCGCGGACCTGCTGATCTACCAGATGTGGTCGGCGTCGGGACGGGACGCGGTCGAGGGGCGCACGGTGTTCTCCAAGCCCGGCGGCGGCACCCGCGTAGGCGAGAAGCTCACCGAACTGCCGTTGACGCTGCGCAGCGACCCGAACGAACCGGGCCTGGAATCGGCCCCGTTCGTGCTCGCGCACACCTCCGGGGGCGACCAGTCGGTGTTCGACAACGGGCTGCCGCTGACCGCCACCGACTGGGTGCGCGAGGGCGAGTTGCAGCACCTGCTGACCAGTCGGCACAGCGCGGGTCTGACCGGGCTGCCGGTGGCACCGTCGATCGACAACCTGATCCTGAGCGGGGGCGAGGACCGTTCCCTGGAGGAGATGGTCGCGAACACCGCGCGCGGGCTGCTGCTGACCTGCCTCTGGTACATCCGCGAGGTCGACCCGGCGACGCTGCTGCTCACCGGGCTGACCCGGGACGGTGTCTACCTCGTCGAGAACGGTGAGGTGGTGGGCGAGGTGAACAACTTCCGGTTCAACGAGTCGCCGGTGGATCTGCTGGGGCGCGCGACCGAGGCCGGGCGGACGGAAAAGACGCTGCCGAGGGAATGGAGCGACTGGTTCACTAGGGCTGCGATGCCCGCGCTGCGGGTGCCGGACTTCAATATGAGCTCTGTCAGTCAGGGCGTATAACCTCGTACCTGATCCACGAGACCATCCCAAGGAGATACGAGAACCGTGACGGACATCGTCGACGAACTGCAGTGGCGGGGGCTCATCTCCCTCTCCACTGACGAGGACGCATTGCGCAAGGCGTTCGCGGACGGTCCCGTCACGTTCTATTGCGGTTTCGACCCGACCGCGCCCAGCCTGCACCTCGGCAACCTCGTACAGATCCTGACGATGCGCCGTATCCAGCAGGCGGGCAACCGCCCGCTGGGCCTGGTCGGCGGGGCCACGGGCCTGATCGGCGACCCGAAGCCGAACTCGGAGCGGACGCTGAACGAGCCCGAGGTCGTGGCCCAGTGGGTCGACCGGCTGCGCGCGCAGATCGCCCCGCTGCTGGACTTCGAGGGCCCGCACGCCGCGATCATGGTCAACAACCTGGACTGGACGCAGGGCCTGTCGGCCATCGAGTTCCTGCGGGACATCGGCAAGCACTTCCGGGTCAACAAGATGATCGCCAAGGAGGCCGTCTCCCGGCGGCTCAACTCCGACGCGGGCATCAGCTACACCGAGTTCAGCTACCAGATCCTCCAGGGTATGGACTTCCTGGAGCTGTACCGCAGGCACGGCTGCACGCTCCAGACCGGCGGCAGCGACCAGTGGGGAAACCTCACCTCGGGCACCGACCTGATCCACCGGGTCGACCCGGAGGCCGAGGTGCACGCGCTGGGCACGCCGCTGATCACCAAGGCCGACGGCACCAAGTTCGGCAAGACGGAGTCCGGCACGGTCTGGCTCGACCCCGAGATGACCACGCCGTACGCCTTCTACCAGTTCTGGCTGAACGCGGACGACCGGGACGCCTCCAAGTTCCTGCGCATCTTCAGTTTCCGGTCCCACGAGGAGATCGAGGAGCTGGAGAAGCAGACCGAGGAGCGTCCGCAGGCCCGTGCGGCGCAGCGGGCGCTGGCCGAGGAGCTGACGACGCTGGTGCACGGTGCCGAGCAGACGGCCGCCGTGACCGCCGCGTCCAAGGCCCTCTTCGGACAGGGCGAGCTGGCCGAGCTCGACGAGAAGACACTGGCCGCGTCCCTCTCCGAGGTGCCTCACGTCCAGGTCGCCGAACTCGGCCCGGTCATCGACCTGTTCGCCGAGGTCGGCCTGGTGGCGAGCAAGTCGGCCGCGCGGCGGACCGTGAAGGAGGGCGGGGCCTACGTGAACAATGTGAAGGTCGCGGCCGAGGATGCCGTGCCGGCCAAGGAAGATCTGCTGCACGGGCGGTGGCTGGTGCTGCGGCGGGGCAAGAAGAACCTGGCGGCCGTGGAGGTCACGGGCGCGTGAGTGCTTGAGCGCATGACGAAGGGGCGGTTTCCCGGTTCGGGAGACCGCCCCTTCGTCGTACGGCTGTCAGGCTCGTTGTTTGTTCTTGCCGATCGTCGCCATGTACGCCATGTCGACGACGAAGACGATGATGACCGCGGCGACGAGCTGGAACGCGTGGCGGCTCCAGTCGATGCCGCTGGTCGCGTCGACGCCGGCCGCTCGGGCGATCGCGTTACCCACGATGGCGCCGAGAATGCCGCAGATGGTGGTCAGCCAGAGGGGACTGTGCTGCTTGCCCGGGATGATCGCCTTCGCGATCAGACCCAGCACGAATCCCACGATGATCGCCCACAACCAGCCCATGGCTGCCTCCTTGTACGGCTCTACGTGAGCATTACGCCAAGTGTGGGTCCGGTCGCCGTACGGCGCATGTCGGGTGCGGCCATACGCGCTACGGCGCAGTTCGGTCGCCCGGACCGGAGGTCCCCCGGTCTCGAAGGCGACGGAGGCGCGGCGTAACGTGGGACGTGTCGGGGCCCGGTTCCCGGATCGGGTGCGGACCGGGGTTGCGGGCCGGGGAGAGTCCGATGCGGGCGGATGGTGGAATGTGATGCGGAAGCTGCACAGCGAAGGCAACGCCCAGGTGTTCCGGATCACCGGGGCCCGGACGGGACTCGCGGAGGACATCCGCGGACGGCAGCGCAGGTACGTCATCTCCATGTCGATCCGTACGGTGTCGGTGATCCTCGCGTGCGCGCTGTGGAACGTCGAACGGCACGTCGCGATCGTCGCGTTGGTGCTCGGTGTGCTGCTCCCCTATGTCGCCGTCGTGATCGCGAACGCCGGGCGGGAGAACGCGCCGGGGCTTCCGTCGACCTTTGTCACCGCTCCGCTGCGGCCGATGATCACACCGCCGAGGTCGGACGAGGCGTTCGCGGAATCCTTCCCGGAAGACGTCGTACCCGAGCCGGCACCCCACGCGGGAGGCGAACCTTCCGACCGGTCGTGACCATGGCGAACGCGCCACAAGCGGAAGTCGGCTCCGCACCAAGCTCAAGAAAAGCTCAGATCAATCATGTTGTTCCGGTGCCGGGCGACCGGTCACCCGTGACATACTTCGTACGCGCTCCGCATCCCCCGTCGGAGCGACGGACCGACGCCGGGCAGCTCCCCCCGTGGCTGCTCGGCGTCGCCTTTTCAGCGCATCTGTGAGACGAAATCCCGTGAGTTCCCGTGAGTGACGAGACCCCGATCTGCTCCGCGAAGGGCTGCCGCGCCGACGCCGTGTGGGTGCTCGCGTGGAACAACCCGAAGATCCATACGCCGGAGCGGCGCAAGACGTGGCTCGCGTGCGAGGAGCATCGCGAGCATCTCTCCCAGTTCCTCGGTGTACGCGGGTTCTTGAAGGACGTCGTCAAGTTCACGGACTGGGAAGAGCCCGAGGCCCCGTAGGACCAGGCCCCGTAGAACCAGGACCCGTAGGGCCTCTTCGTCTACGACGGCTGCTCAGCCGCCGATCGCCGACATCGGCCGGTCCGGCTGGAGGAACGACGGGTCGTCCAGGCCCGAGCCCGCCTTCTTGCCCCACATCGCCAGGCGCCAGATGCGGGCGATCTCCTCGTCCGGGGCGTCGGAGCGCAGCGCCGCGCGGAGGCTGGTCTCCTCGCGGGCGAACAGGCAGTTGCGTATCTGGCCGTCGGCGGTCAGGCGGGTGCGGTCGCAGGCTCCGCAGAACGGGCGGGTGACCGAGGCGATGACACCCACGCGGTGCGGGCCGCCGTCCACGATCCAGCGCTCGGCGGGGGCCGAGCCGCGCTCGTCGGAGCCTTCGGGGGTCAGCTCGAAGCGGGTGCGGAGGGAGGTGAGGATGTCGCCCGCCGTGACCATGCCCTCGCGCGTCCAGCCGTGTTGGGCGTCCAGGGGCATCTGCTCGATGAAGCGCAGTTCGTAGTCCTGCTCCACGGCCCAGGCCAGCAGGTCCGGGGCCTCGTCGGCGTTCAGACCCGGCATCAGCACCGAGTTGATCTTCACCGGGGTCAGGCCCGCGTCGTGGGCGGCTTCCAGGCCCGCGAGGACGTCCTTGAGGCGGTCCCGGCGGGTGAGGGTCTTGAAGACGTCAGGGCGCAGGGTGTCCAGGGAGACGTTGACCCGGTCCAGGCCCGCCTTCTTCAGGGCGGCCGCCGTGCGCTTGAGGCCGATGCCGTTGGTGGTCAGCGACATCTGGGGGCGGGGCTCCAGGGCCGCGACCCGCTCGACGATGCCGACCAGGCCGGGGCGCAGCAGCGGCTCGCCGCCGGTGAAGCGGACCTCCTCGATGCCCAGGGAGGTGACCGCTATGTCGATCAGGCGGACGATCTCGTCGTCCGTGAGGAGGTCGGGCTTTGCCAGCCACTGCAGGCCCTCCTCGGGCATGCAGTACGTACACCGGAGATTGCACCGGTCGGTCAGCGAAACCCGCAGGTCGGTGGCTACTCGGCCATAGGTGTCGATGAGCACGTGGGCCCCCTCCCTCGATTCGGATCGCATGTTTTCCGACACCTGCGAGCCTACGCGACACCTCTGACAACAAGGGCGGCCCGATCCCACGAGGTACGACACGGCCGCGTCGTAGGGATCTACGACGCGGCCGTCGACGTGGGGGGATCTGGTGGGGGGACTCAGGTGGACTGGGCGGGGCGGCTCAGTGGGCTCCGGTGCCGGTCAGGGACCGTACCTCCAGCTCCGCGTACTTGCCGGTGTCCGGCTCCTCCTTGGAGAGGATCGTGCCGAGCCAGCCCAGCAGGAAGCCGACGGGGATGGAGATGATGCCCGGGTTCTCCAGGGGGAACCAGTGGAAGTCGACATCAGGGAACATCGACGTGGGCTTGCCCGAGACCACCGGCGAGAACAGGACCAGGCCGACCGCGGCGACCAGTCCGCCGTAGATCGACCACAGGGCTCCGGAGGTGGTGAACCGCTTCCAGAAGAGGCTGTAGAGGATCGTCGGGAGGTTGGCGGAGGCCGCGACCGCGAAGGCGAGGGCGACCAGGCCGGCCACGTTCAGGTCGCGGGCGAGGGCGCCCAGGACGATGGAGACGGCGCCGATGCCGACCGTGGCGTAGCGGGCGGCGGCCATCTCCTGCTTCTCCGTGGCCTTGCCCCGCTTGATGACGTTCGCGTAGATGTCGTGGGCGAACGAGGAGGACGAGGCCAGGGTCAGACCGGCGACGACCGCGAGGATCGTGGCGAAGGCGACCGCCGAGATGGTGGCCAGGAGGATGGCGCCCCAGTTGGAGTCGACGCCGCCCAGATGCAGCGCCAGGAGTGGGGCGGCCGTATTGCCCGCCTTGTTGGAGGCGATGATCTCGTCGGGTTTGATCAGTGCGGCGGCGCCGAAACCGAGGGCCAGGGTCATCAGGTAGAAGGCGCCGATCAGGCCGATGGCCCAGATGACCGACTTACGGGCGGCCTTGGCGGTGGGCACCGTGTAGAAGCGGATCAGGATGTGCGGCAGGCCCGCGGTGCCTAGGACCAGGGCGATGCCCAGGGAGATGAAGTCCAGCTTGGTGGTGCCGGTGGCGCCGTACTTGAGGCCGGGGTTCAGGAAGGCGGAGCCCTTGCCGCTGTTGGAGGCGGCCTTGCCGAGCAGGTCGGAGATGTTGAAGTTGAACTTCAGCAGCACCAGGAAGGTCAGCAGCAGGGCGCCGGCGATGAGCAGGCAGGCCTTGACCATCTGGACCCAGGTGGTGCCCTTCATGCCGCCGATGGTGACGTAGACGATCATCAGGACGCCGACCAGGGCGACGATGCCGATCTTGCCCGCGTCGGTGGTGATGCCGAGGAGCAGCGAGACCAGGACGCCCGCGCCCGCCATCTGGGCCAGCAGGTAGAAGATCGACACCACGATGGTGGAGGTGCCGGCCGCGGTACGGACCGGGCGCTGGCGCATGCGGTACGCGAGGACGTCGCCCATGGTGTAGCGGCCCGAGTTGCGCAGCGGTTCGGCCACCAGGAGCAGGGCGACCAGCCACGCGACCAGGAAGCCGATGGAGTACAGGAAGCCGTCGTAGCCGAAGAGCGCGATGGCGCCCGCGATGCCGAGGAAGGACGCGGCGGACATGTAGTCGCCGGAGACGGCGAGGCCGTTCTGGAAGGCGGTGAACTGGCGGCCGCCCGCGTAGAAGTCGGCGGCGCTCTTGGTCTGGCGGCCCGCCCATACGGTGATGACGAGCGTGGCGGCGACGAAGATCGCGAACAGGGTGATGATCAGCGGCCGGTGCTGGCTCGCCTCGCCTGCGGCCAGGGTGATCTCGGGGCTCATGCGCCGCCCTCCATCCGGGACTTGATGGCCTCACCCTTGGGGTCGAGTTTCGCGGCGGAGTAGCGCGCGTACCACCAGGCGATGAGGAACGTGGTGAGGAACTGGGCGAGGCCCAGGACCAGGGCGATGTTGATGTTGCCGACGACCTTGGTGTCCATGAAGTCGTCCGCGTAGTTGCACAGCAGCACGTACAGCAGGTACCAGACGATGAAGGCGACGGTCACCGGGAAGGCGAAGGAGCGGTGGGCGCTGCGCAGTTCGGCGAACTCCGCGCTCTCCTGGACCTGTTCGAACTCCTCGGTACTGGGGAGTTGGTGTTCGGCTTTCGAGGGGGGTGGTGTCTCGGTGGCCACGGTGTCTCCTCGCGTTACGGACCTGCGGGTTCTGGTCTGGCTCGGCGCTTCCTGCCCAAGGGCACGGCGCGACACGTCGACCGGTTCAACTCCTTTGACTTCTTTCGGTAGTCGTCTTTGGGAAATCATTGCTGGCCAGCCACCACGGGCGATAGCTTCAGGTCTGCACCACTAGTCATGTACCTGCCCGAACGCACCGCCACGTCTCGGGCCGTTTCGTTTTCCGGATGATGTGGAGATCCCATGGCTCATCTGCGCACCAGACGCCGGCTCGCCCTGGCCGTACCGGTCGTGCTGTCCCTGACCGCCTCGCTCGGCTTCCTCCCGTCGGCGGCCTCGGCGGTCCCGGCCGCGGAGACCACCGCGCAGACCGCTGACGCGCCCAACCTTGCGTATGTGGTCAACACCCGGCTGGACCACTGGACGATCAACTCGGTCAAGAAGGCGATCAATGCGGCCGGCGGCACCATCGTGGTGACGTACGAGAAGATCGGTGTGATCGTCGTGCACTCGGCGAACCCCGACTTCGGGCCGACCATCCGCAAAGTGCACGGTGTGCAGTCGGCCGGTGCCACGCGCACCGCGCCGCTGAGCCCCGCCTCGACGACCGACGAGGGCGCGGTGCAGTACCTGTCCAAGGACCAGGCCGCGGAGACCGCGAAGGCCTCCGCCGCCGCCGGTGACACCGAGCCGCTCGAAGCCGACCAGTGGGACCTGCCCGCGATCGGCGCCGACAAGGCCGCGAAGATCAACCCGGGCAGCAAGAGCGTGACGGTCGCCGTGATCGACGTCGGCGTCGACGACACCCACCCGGACATCGCCCCGAACTTCTCCGCCTCGCAGTCCGCCAACTGCGTGGGCGGCAAGGCGGACACGACGTACGGCTCCTGGCGTCCCGTGGACTCCGCCCACTACCACGGCACGCATGTCGCGGGTGAGATCGCCGCCGCCCGCAACGGCATCGGTGTGGCAGGGGTCGCGCCCGGTGTGAAGGTCTCCGGGATCACGGTGGCCGAGCCGGACTCGACCCAGCTGTTCTACCCGGAGAGCGTGGTCTGCGCGTTCGTGTTCGCCGCGGATCACGGCGTCGAGATCACCAACAACAGCTACTACGTTGATCCTTGGCTGTACAACTGCATGGACGACCCCGATCAACGTGCCATCGTCGACGCGGTCAACAGGGCCCAGCTGTACGCGCAGCACAAGGGCACGCTCAATGTCGCGGCGGCCGGCAACTCCAACGACGACCTCGACTCCGACGCCCTGGTCGACGCCTCCAGCCCCGACGACTCGACCGCGACGACCCGCACGGTCGACCCGCACGAGTGCTTCGACGTGCCGACCCAGTTGCCGGGTGTCGTCACGGTGAGCTCGGTCGGCGTCACGAAGGCCAAGTCGTACTTCTCCAGCTACGGCAAGGGCGTGATCGACGTGTCGGCGCCGGGCGGGGACGCCCGGCAGATCCCGGACACCCCGTCGAAGAACGGCCGCATCCTGTCCACGCTGCCGAACAACACGTACGGCTATCTCCAGGGCACCTCGATGGCGACCCCGCACGTCGCCGCCGTGGCCGCGCTGCTCAAGTCGACGCACCCGCACGCCGGTCCGGCCCAGTTGCAGGCGCTGCTGAAGGCCGAGGCGGACAACCCGGGCTGCCCGACCAACCCGTACGACACCAACGGCGACGGTGTCGCGGACGCGACCTGTGTGGGTGGCAAGCGCGTCAACGGCTTCTACGGATTCGGCATCGTCAACGCGCTGCGGGCGGTGAAGTAGCCGACACCCGTTCACAGGGCCGGGCGGATCTCCGCCCGGCCCTTCCGTGTCCGTACGGTCATCCATATCTGCATGATCCACATATCTATATTGATTGAATCAATACTGCACAGTGCAGTCATGATTGACATCAAGGTGGCATGGGCCGCGATGGGCGGCGATCCCGCTCTGGTCTCATACGTCTCGACCGTCACGCGTCAGGGGGCGCTCGAAGCGCGGCTTCCCGTACGGGAGTTGGCGCGGGCCTGCGTGGGAGCGTGCGCGTTGGCCGCAGCGGAACTAGGGGCGCGGCGGGCCGGGCTCGCGGAGGTGCCCGCGGTTCGGGTGGACGACGGGGCCGTCGCCTCGGCGTTCGTCAGTGAGCGGCATCTGTTGATCGACGGGCGGGCGCCGGTCAGCTTCGCGCCGCTGTCGCGGTTCTGGCGGACGGCCGACGGCTGGGTCCGCACCCACGCGAACTATCCGCACCACCGGGCGCGGCTGCTGAGCGCGTTGAAGCTGCCGGGGGACGCGTCGGTGGCGGACGTGGCCGGCGTGCTCGCCGAGCGGTCAGCCCTGGAGGTCGAGACCGCGGTGTACGGTGCCGGAGGTCTCGCGGTCGCGCTGCGGACTGCGGAGGAATGGGCCGCACATCCGCAGGGGGCCGCGGTGGCCGGGCGGCCGCTGGTCGAACGGGAGCGGCTCGGCAGCGCACGCGCGCGCGCCTTCCCGCCGCTCGACGCCTTCCCGTTGCTGCCCGCCGCGGGATTGCGCGTGCTCGACCTGACGCGGGTCATCGCGGGCCCGGTCGCCACCCGCACGCTCGCGTTGCTGGGCGCTGACGTGCTGCGCGTGGACGCCCCGCAGTTGCCGGAGGACCCGGACGCGCACGCGGACACCGGTTTCGGGAAGCGGTCGACCCGGCTGGACCTCGGCACGGCTGCCGACCGGCGGACCTTCGAGGAGCTGCTCGCGCGGGCGGACGTGGTCGTCACCGGGTATCGGCCGGGTGCGCTGGACCGCTTCGGGCTCTCCCCCGAGGCACTGGTCGACCGTAGGCCCGGGCTGATCGTGGCGCAGTTGTCGGCGTGGGGCGCGTACGGGCCGTGGGGTGACCGGCGTGGGTTCGACAGCCTGGTGCAGGTCGCCACCGGCATCGCGGCGACCGAAGGAACCGAAGGGATCAAGGGGGCACCGGAACGGCCCGGCTCGTTGCCCGCGCAGGCCCTCGACCACGGCACCGGGTATCTGCTGGCGGGCGCGGTGCTGCGGGCGCTGGCGGAGCAGCCGGAGCAGGGGCACAGCCTCGTCCTGCGGCTGGCGCTCGCGCGGACCGCGGCCTGGCTGACGGCGGACGGGGCGGGCGAGCGGGGAGGAATGGCCCACGGGCTGCGCGGGACGGCGTACAACCAGCCGGATGCCTGGCTGGTCGAGACGGACAGCGGTATCGGGCGGCTGCGGCATGCCCTGTCGCCGGTGTCGTTCGTCGGTGGGCCTGTGAACTGGGCGCGTCCGCCGGGTTGTTGGGGCACGGACCCGGCTCGTTGGGCTTGATCCGGGGGTCGACCGGAAACGTACCTATGAGCGGAATGCCGTTCCGCCAGTTGTTTTGTTGCACTTGCCCGGTTCTGTGGCGGCTGGTGAAGATCTTGGGGTGACCTTGATACGACCGACTGTCGAAGCGGCCGACACGAGCGGCTCCGGGCGGCGCCCCGGTACGCGTCGGGCTGTCGCCGTACTGGCCCTGGTGGTGCTCGCCGCGCTGATACCGCTGCTCGGCCCGTCCGCCGCGCTGCACGACACCGGGGAGGCCGCCGCGCCCGGTGTCAGCGGCATCGCGCTGCTGCGGGCGGTGTTGTTCGGGGCGCTGTGCGTCCCCCTGGGGGAGCTGTTCGTGAACCGGCTCGCGCGTACCGTGCCCGGCGCTCCCCCGATCGGCCCCCGCAGCTGGGCCCCGTACGCGGCCGGTGCCGGTTTCGTCGCCGCGCTGGGGCTCGCGTCGGTCGTGGCGACGGGCAACCTGGTGCCGCACAGCCTCGCCCAGATCGATGTCGGCGGCCTCTATCAGTCCCGGGACGGCAAGTTGGCGCTCCTGGAGGTCAACGCGTTCGCCGTGGCGGCCCTGTGTGCCCGGTCGCGCAGGCCCGGCCTCCAGGTGTGGCCCCTGGCCGCCGTGGTCGTCGCGGAGGCGCTGCGCGTGCACCCGGCGAGCGAGCACAGCCCCCTGGTCGGCTCCGAACTCACCCTGGTGCACCTGACGTGCGCGGCGCTGTGGGTGGGCGGTCTGCTGCATGCGCTGCGGACGTTGCGGCAATGGGACGGTGCCGAGGCGGGGGCCGCGTTGTTGGGGCTCTACGCGCGCGTGGCCGCTGTGCTGCTAGCCGCGATCACCGCCACGGGCGTGTGGAGTTCGCTGCGTCGGATGCCGGCCGGCACGATCCTGGACCAGCTGACGACGACGGCGTACGGGCGCACCCTGCTCGCCAAGGTGATCCTCGTCGCCGCCGTCGCCGTCCTCGCGCTGTGGGCGCGGTACCGGCTGCGCAGGTCCTCCGATCCGCTGACCGCGCACTCACCCGCGCGGGCCGAGGTCGTCGCCCTGGGAGTGGTGGTCGTGGTCTCCGGACTGTTGACGGCATTGCCGGTGCCGATCCGCTGGCATTGACCGATCAAGCAATCAGTCTATCGATCAATACTTGATCAGCTGTTCGTGACCAGGACCTTCAGCGCCGTGCGCTCGTCCATCGCCTTGTAGCCGTCGGGTACGCCCTCCAGGTCGACCGTCAGGTCGAAGACGGGCGAGGGGTCGATGGTGCCGTCCAGGATGTCGGGCAGCAGTTCCGGGATGTACGTGCGGACCGGCGCGACCCCGCCGCGCAGCGCGATGTTCCGGTCGAACATGACCCCGAGGTCGAGACCGGTGCCGCTGCCGTGCGGCACGCCGACGAAGCCGATCGCGCCGCCGTCGCGCGCGATGCCGACGGCCGTCCGCATGGACTGCTCGGTGCCGACGGCCTCGACGACGGCGTGTGCGCCCTGGCCGCGGGTGAGTTCACGGACGGCCGCGACGGCGTCCTCCCCGCGTGCGGCGACGACGTCGGTGGCGCCGAAACGGCGGGCGATGTCCGTGCGCACCTCGTGGCGGCCGAGCGCGATGATCCGCTCGGCGCCCAGCCGCTTGGCGGCGAGCACGGCGCACAGGCCGACCGCTCCGTCGCCCACGACGGCGACGGTGGCGCCCTTGCGGACGCCCGCGCCGAGGGCCGCGTGGTGGCCGGTGCCCATGACGTCGGACAGGGTCAGCAGCGCGGACAGCAGATGGTCGTCGGAGGCCGCCTCCTTCGGCAGCCGTACGAGGGTGCCGTCGGCGAAGGGCACACGTACCGCCTCGCCCTGGCCGCCGTCGTAGCCCACGGCGCCCCAGAAGCCGCCGTGGACGCAGGAGGTGGTGAGGCCCTCGCGGCAGTAGTCGCAGACGCCGTCGGACCACACGAAGGGCGCGACCACGAGGTCACCGGTCCTGACGCCGCTCACCTCGGAGCCGGTCTCCTCCACGATCCCGAGGAACTCGTGCCCGATGCGCTGCCCCGGCTGCCGGGCCGACTCGCCGCGGTACGCCCACAGGTCGCTCCCGCAGATGCAGGCGCGCAGCACCCGGACCACCGCGTCGGTGGGCAACTGCACGAGGGGCTCGGGCACGTCCTCCACGCGCATGTCGAACGGGGCGTGGATGGTGGTGGCGCGCATGGCGAGGATCCTTCTCGTTGCGGGTGTGCGGGTGCGGTGCGCTCAGGGGGTGGTCGAGCGCACTTCACGGTACGCCGCCCCCGGTGCGCGCCGCTCGGCGAGGGTGCCGAGCACGCCCTGGACCAGCAGGAACTGCGCGGCGACGTACGTCAGCATGATCCAGGAGTCGGGCCTGGGCGGCTGCGGCCAGTCGGCGACTCCGGTCGCGATGAGGGTGTCGGAGACCATGAAGAGCGCCCCGCCCACCCCGGCGACGAGACCGAGCCGGGTGGCCGCGGCACACGCCATGGCCGTCAGGAGGGTGCTGTAGCCGGCCACGGGGACGCGCAGGTCCGCCGGGAGGTCCGGCCACAGCAGCGTGACGGTGGAGGCCAGGGCGACGGCGTACCCGGCGACGAGGAGACCGGCACGCATGCGTGGAGCACGTTTCGGGCCGCCGTACGTCCTGAAGAGCGCGAGGTAGCAGAGGTGGCCGGCCGCGAAGCAGGCCATGCCGGCGAGGAATGCGGCGTCGGCGTCGGAGAGCAGCAAGGTGTCGCCGCCCCAGCCGCAGAGGAGCGCGGCGACGAGGAGCCGGGGTGCGCCACGCAGGGCCGCGTACGCGGCGAGGAGCGGCATCAGGAGGGGCTTGGTGACGATGTGGCCGGGGTCGTAGCCGACGGCGAGCGAGAGCAGGTCCAGGAGGGCTGCCAGTGCGAAGCCGGTCAGGAGCGCGCGGGAGACGGCCGGGTGTGCGGTACGTGGATTCACGCGGCCGCGGTCTCCTCGGCGGCCGGTACACCCTGCTCCGGTACGGGCACCGGTTGCCAGCCCGGTCCCCGGAACACGCGTCCCGCGCGCTCGCGCCAACTGGTCGCCGTCTTCAGGTCCTTGGCGATGGCGACGTACTCATGGGTGGCCACCTTGATCGGGTTGAACGTGTTGATGTTCTTGGTCAACCCATAGACAGGTCGCTCAACCTCCGGGACGAACGACCCGAAGAGCCGGTCCCAGACGATGAGGATGCCGCCGAAGTTGCGGTCCAGATAGCCGCCCTGGGAGGCGTGGTGAACCCGGTGGTGGGAGGGGGTATTGAAGACGAACTCAAACCAGCGGGGCATGCGGTCGATCCGCTCGGTGTGGATCCAGAACTGGTAGACGAGGTTCGCCGAGGAGCAGAACGCCAGCGCAGCGGGATGCACGCCCAGGGCGACGAGCGGGACGTAGAACGGCCATACCGTGAGGGTCGTCCAGGGCTGGCGCAGGGCCGTGGTGAGGTTGAACCTGCGGCTGGAGTGGTGGACGACGTGGCAGGCCCACAGGATGCGGATGACGTGGTGGCCGCGGTGGGACCAGTAGTAGAAGAAGTCCTGCCCGAGCAGCATCAGCGGGATCGTCCACCACAGGACGGGCACGCGCAGCGGGGTGAGTTCGTAGATCGCCGTGTAGACGGCGACGATCGGGATCTTCCAGAGGAAGTCGAAGACGAGGCTCCCGAGTCCCATGCCGACGCTTGTGACGGCGTCCTTCGTCTCGTAGCCCGCCGCGTCGTCGTCCGGGTGCACGCGCACGCTGATCATCTCGATCACGGCGAGCAGCACGAAGGCGGGTATCGACCAGAGCACGACATCGGGCAGGTTCGGCATGGGTGAACCGTAGGACCGCAGATCGGCCGCGACTAGACGTTGTTACCGACAAGTATTTCCGGGGGTATGCGCTTGCTTGTTGGCGATCTCCGCCAATGGGCCCGCCATGTCCCGGTTGTGGGTCACTACACCCCGGCCGCCCCCAGCAACGCCCCCGCCGCATAGGTGACCCCCATCGCCAGTGCCCCGCCTGCCACGTTCCGCAGCATCGCCGGCCTCGTGTCCGCCGTCCCGAGCCGTGCGCTGCTCCAGCCCGTCAGCACCAGCGCCGCCAGTGACGACACCACGGTGACGCCGAGCCGCCAGTCGGCCGGGGGCAGGACGATCGCCAAGAGGGGCAGCAGGGCGCCGACCGTGAAGGACAGGAAGCTCGCCCAGGCCGCGTGCCAGGGGTTGGTGAGGTCGTCGGGGTCGATGTTGAGCTCGACGCGCGCGTGGGCACGCAGCGCGTCGCGTTCCGTGAGCTGGGCCGCTGCCTCCATGGCCACCTCACGGGTCAGGCCGCGGTCCTGGAGGAGCTCGGTCAACTCCTCCAGTTCGGCCTCCGGTTGCTCCTTCAGCTCGCGCTTCTCCAGGGCGAGGGCGGCCTTCTCCGAGTCGCGCTGGGTGGAGACGGACACGTACTCACCTGCCGCCATCGACATGGAGCCGGCCAGGAGGCCCGCGAGGCCGGCCGTCAGCAGCGCCGAGCGGTCGTCCGTGGCACCGGCCACGCCGACGACGAGACCGGCGGTGGACACGATGCCGTCGTTGGCTCCCAATACCGCGGCCCGCAGCCAGTTCAACCGCGAGCCCAGGGAGCCGTCATGGGCCTCGTCATGGCTCTCGCCGTGGGCCTCGTCGTTGGTCGGTTCCGTCACACCGCGAAGGATCGCACCCCCGCCCTCACCACACCCGTACCGACGCTCCCCGCGCGAACACCGGGCTCGTCGCGCCCGCCGGCGGTTCGGCGAGCGGCTCCGCGATCTCGGTCACCGTGGGGCCGACCTTCGCCGCGATCGGGTCCAGGGTGTCGAGGTCGAAGCCGTACACGCGGGCCGCGTTGCCGCCGATCATGGCGGCGACCTCGTCGCGCGGCACGCGCGCGTAGGCGAAGCGCAGGCCCTCCCTGGAGTACGGGTACGTGCCCTCGTCGTGCGGGTAGTCGCTGCCCCACATGATCTTCTCGATGCCGATGCGCTCGCGCAGGGGCACCTCATGGGGGCGCATGAAACTGGCGCCCACGAAGCAGTTGTCGCGCCATACCTCCGAGGGACCCTTGCCCATCGAAGTGGCAAGCCCCGCACCGAACTTGGACTCCGCGGTCGATGCCGTCGATGCCGCCGACGCCTTCGTGGCCGCCGCGACCAGGCGCCCGTGGTAGTAGTCCAGCATGTCGAGCACCCCGGGTATCCAGCCCGAACCCTGCTCGGTCAGGACCAGCTTCAGGTCCGGGTGACGGCGGAAGGCGCCGCCGAAGATCAGGTGCCACAGGGCACGGTGCGAGAACCAGGTCGTCTCGACCATGTACACCGCGCGGGCGGCCGGTTCGTCGCCGAGGGGCGGGGAAGCCGAGCCCGCGTGGTGGTTGACGGGGACGCCCAGTTCCGCGCACACGGCCCAGATCGGGTCGTACGTCGACGAGTACAGCTCCGGCAGTCCCGAGCCCGGCGGGGTACCGGGCAGCAACAGGCCTCCCCGGAGGCCCGCTTCGACCGCCCACCGGATCTCCTGGACGGCCTCCTGGACGTCGTTGAGGAGGATCTGGAAGACGCCCGCCCGTCGGCCCGGCGCGGCCGCGCAGAAGTCCGCCAGCCAGCGGTTGTGGGCGCGCAGGCCGGCCCAGCGGCGCCGGAACTCCTCGGGCGTCGGCGCGGGCGCCATCAAGGAGCCGGACGGGAAGAACGGCGGGATGGTGTTCGGGAAGACGACCTCGGCGACGATCCCGTCCTGCTCCAGCTCCGCGATCCGCCGCTCGGAGTTCCAGTTCTTGTCGGCCGTGTCGGCGACCAGGTCCTCGTACGGGTTGACGTACGTGGCCGCCCACGCGTCGAAGTCGTCGTGGTACCGCTTTTCCAAGTAGGGCCGGTAGTCCAGGAGATCGGCGCCCGCGTGGCAGTCCGCGGAGATGACCGTGTACCGGTCCGCGCCGTCGGAGCCCACGGAACCCATGGAGCCCGTGGAGGTCATGGCGTCGCTCCCAGGACCGGGAAGTCGTGGTCGGTCAGCCAGTGCCGTCCGACCTCGCGCGAGCGCGCCCAGGACGCCGTCACGGCCGCCTGGTCGTCCTGCTGGCCGAGTTCGGCGGGGGTCGGGCCGATCCGGCGGGCCAGCGGCTCCAGGGCCGCCACGTCGAAGCCGAAGGCGTCCGCCGCCGCCAGGCCCAGCATGCGGCGGGTCTCGTCGACCGGGATGTCGTGGAAGGTGTGCTTCAGCCACGCGCGCGTGTCGGGCCAGGTGCCCTCGGGGTGCGGGAAGTCGCTGCCCCAGAGGATGTTGTCGACGCCGATCTCGTACCGCTGGGCCAGTTCGCGGCGCTTGGTGTTGGTGGCGCAGATGAAGACCTGTCGGTCGAGGTACTCGCTCGGCGGCCGTTTCAGCTCCGCGAAGGGTGAGAGCTTCTTGCCGCCGTGGGCACCCAGGTAGAGGCGGTCCATGAACCACAGCTGGTTCGGCAGCCACCAGCAACCCGATTCCGCCACACCGAACTTGAGACCCGGGTGACGCTCGAAGACCCCGGACCAGAGCAGGAACCAGAGCGGCCGGGCGGGCCACCAGGTCACCTCGCTGACGTAGATGCCCAGATGGTCGCCGTACTCGTGGCGGGGCGCGGCCCCGGAGTGGGTCAGTATGGGCATCGCGCACTCGGCGGCTGCCGCCCACACGGGGTCGTAACGGCGGTCGTGGTAAGGCTCCTTGTCGACCCACATGGAGGGGATCATCAGGGCCCCGAGGCCGGACTCCTTGGCGCGGTGGATCTCCGCGACGACCTTCTCCGTAGGGGCCGTCACGGGCAACAGGGCGACTCCGCAGTGCCGTTCGGGGTGCTCGGAGACGAAGTCGGCGAGCCAGCGGTTGTGCGCCTGGGCACCCGCCATGCCCAAGTCGGGGTCCTGGTCGCCGGAGAGGCCGAGGCCCACCCCGAAGGGCGCGGCCGTCCGGCTGTCCACGGCGTCGGCGTCCGGGAAGACCACCTCGGCGGCCACCCCGTCCCCGTCCAGCTCCTTGAGGCGCTGCGCGGTGTCCCAACCCCCGCGCAGGCCTTCCTCGTTGTCCTGGAACCACTTGGCCGCGAACGCCTCGTTGCGGATGCCGAGCCGGGTCATCTCCTCGCGGCGCCGGTCGCGTCCGGCGAGGAACTCGTCGAAGTCCCGGTGGAACCGGGCGTCCAGATAGGGCCGGTACTCCTCGGTGGGCAGCCCGGCATGGCAGTCGGAGGAGATGATCAGGTACGGCTCCTGGTCGGTCACAACAGCCCCCTCAGTCCAGGATGAAGCTCTCAAGGTACGACGGGTTCGCGCGGTCGAGCATCGAGCCCGCCCGTGCCCGGATCTGGGCGTCGCTGTGCTCGCTCTCGGGCAGCAGCCAGAAGCGGTCCGCGCGGATGCCGTCCACGACGAGGTCGGCGACCTCCTCGACGGGCGTGAAGGCGACCTCCTTGCCCGCCGCCTTCATCGCCGTCTCCCACTGGTCGAGGCTGCGGTACGGGGTCCTACGGGGGCGCTCTTTCGCATACCGGTCGGGCCGGTTGCGGTGCGACTCCCACAGGCCCGTGCGCAGCATGTGCGGCCCCGGGAAGAGCACCGAGGCGCCCACACGCGCGTGCTCCGCCTTCAAGTGGGCGTACAGGGACTCGGTCATCGTCACGACGGCCGCCTTGGTGACGGCGTACACGGAGGCGGTGGGCAGCGGGGCGATCCCGCCGTCCCCGGAGGACGTGTTGACGACATGACCAGGTTGACCCGACTTGATCATCCTCGGCACGAACGCCTGGATGCCGTGGAAGACGCCCCACACGTTGACGGCGAACGCCCACTGCCAGTCGTTCGGTTCGTGCTCCCACATCCGGCCCTCGGCGCCCGAGCCGACCCCGGCGTTGTTGCAGAGGACGTGGACGGCGCCGTACGTCTCGTAGGCCGACTCGGCCAGATCCAGGACCTGTTGGCGTACGCCGACGTCGACCACGCGCGCGTGCACGTCGGCACCGTCGGCGCGCAGATCGGCGGCGGCCTTGTCGAGGGCGCCCTGCTCGACGTCGGCGAGCACCACCTTGAGCCCGTCGGCGGTGAACCGCCGTGCCATCGCGAGCCCGATCCCGCTCGCGGCCCCGGTGACGACGGCGACCTGACCCTCCCTCAACTCCATCAGGCACTCCCCTCGGGCGGTCCGTCGTGGATCTGCTGCGGGTCGTCGTAGCGCTGGTGGATGTACGGCAACAGGGCGCACGCGTCGACCCGTTCGACGACCCTGCCGCGCTGGTCGCTGGTCTTCTCGCCGATGGTGATGTCGACGAGGGTGCGTACCGGGAGGTCGGCGACGGGGTCGTACATGGACTCGCGCAGGACGACGTCTCCGGTGACGCGCTCCAGGCGGCGGACCTTCTCGTTGCGCAGGCAGTGCACGAGCACGGGGTCGGCGTCGAAGCCCGAACCGTCCACCGCGGGAAGGAACTTGAAGTAGAAGTCGGTCTTCTGCGTCGGCCCGGGGAGGGGCAGTTCCTCGCTGATCGCGCCGCGGACCTCGACGAAGGCGATGCCGTGCCGGGCGAGGGACGCGTGCACGACGAGGCCCACGCGCTCGACGGTGACCTCGCCGAGTTTCTTGGGCTCTCCGAAGACCTCACGGCCGCCGGTGAGGGCCCGTTCGTGGGTCATCGGCATCACCAGGGGGTACCAGCCCTCGACGCCGTCGTGTGCGGCGGCGACCGCGAACGAGCCCGCGCCCAGGGGGTATCCGGTCAGTTCGACCTTGCTGATGTTCACTCGGACCAGGGGCCGCCCGGTGGGCTTGAGGGGCGGCGGCAGGACCGCCGCGACCGCGTCCGGGTCGCTCTCCCAGACGGCCACCACACCGGTGGACCAGATGTCGGGGAGCTTGGAGCTCGCTGTGCGTGCGGCGGCGATCTCCGCCTCGGTCCGTGCGCCGTACCGTACGCGTGCCATACGCCGTACCGCCCTTCGTAGGCCGTCATCCGTCAGGCGGGCAGCACGCTTGCACCGGGCGGGCAAAAGGTCCATAGCCACGCGCGCGTGCGTTCGGCGGACCCGAACGGGCGGCCGGGACAAGGCACCTGAGGGACAGGGCTGTCAGTGACGGCCCGTATCCTCAGTGACCATGCTCGAAGACCACTCGCCGACAGTGTCCGCAGCCACTCCGTGGCCGGCCGCGTATCCCCAGGGGTATGCGGTAGTTGACGTGGAGACCACCGGCCTGGCCCGGGACGACCGGATAATCTCCGCGGCCGTCTACCGTCTGGACGCGCTCGGCGAGGTCGAGGACCACTGGTACACGATGGTCAACCCGGAGCGCGATCCCGGCCCCGTGTGGATCCACGGTCTGACGAGTGACGTCCTGGAGGGAGCGCCCCTCTTCAAGGACATCGCCGAGGAGTTCGCGACCCGCCTGGAGGGCCGGGTGCTGGTCGCGCACAACGCGGTCTTCGACTGGCAGATGATCGCGCGAGAGTACGCGCGCGTGCAGATCGAGCCCCCGGTCCGTCAGCGGCTGTGCACCATCGCGCTCTCCAAGGAGCTGAGCCTGCCGCTGCCCAACCACAAACTGGAGTCCCTGGCGGCGCACTTCGGTGTCGTCCAGCAGCGCGCGCACCACGCGCTGGACGACGCGCGCGTGCTCGCCGAGGCATTCCGGCCGAGCCTGCGGGCGGCAGCACTGGGCGGCGTACGGCTGCCGCTGCACGAGTGCCGGCCGCTGACCGAGTGGACCGCCGACCGGCCCGCGCCCCGGATCGGCCAGCAGGCGGGCGGCTACAGCGGCTACGGGGCGGGCAGTTGGCGCCCCGCGCGCAAGCGGCCCGCGTGCCCGTATCCGAACCCGGGGCGGTTCGAGGACGGCAGGCCGCTCAAGCAGGGGATGCGGATCGCATTCTCCGGGGACACGTCCATCGAGCGCGAGTTGCTGGAGGACCGGGCAGTGGAGGCCGGCCTGCATGTCGCGACGAGCCTGTCCCGGCTGACCAGCCTGCTCGTCACGAACGACCCGGACTCGGGCACCTCGAAGGTGGTCAAGGCCAAGCAGTTCGGCACCCCTGTGGTGGACGAGGCGGCGTTCGGGCAGCTGCTGCGGGACGTCGAGGCGGCGGACTGACGGCGCCCCGGCGACCGTACGGACGGGTGATTGTCGTACGACTCGCCCCGCGCCCGCTCGCCCGTGCCGGGTGGACGGCTCACCCTGTGGCGCATGGCGAGATGTGAAGTGTGCGGCAATGACTACGGCATGAGTTTCGAGGTGCACGCGCAGGGCGCGGTGCACGTCTTCGACTGCTTCTCCTGCGCGATCCACCGCATGGCCCCGATCTGCGAGCACTGCCGGGTGCAGATCATCGGCCAGGGCGTGGAGGTCGAGGGCCACTGGTTCTGCGGCGGCCACTGCGCGCGGGCGGAGGGGATGGTGGGGATCATCGACAAGGTGTGAGCCACCGGCCTTCCGGGAGCCGGACCCCGTATCCCTTCCGGTACCCCCCTGAATGCGCCCCACGACCGAGTTGTACGGTCGTGGGGTGTACCGCTTCCTGATGTCCCGGCAGTGGGTGATCCTCGCGTTGATCACCCTTCTCCTGATCCCGACGATGATCAGGCTGGGCATCTGGCAGATGCACCGCTACGAGATGCGCAGCGCCCGGAACCAGTTGGTCGCGGACGCGCTGCACGCCAAGCCGGTCCCCGTGGAGACGATCAGCACCCCCGGGCACGCGGTCACCCGTACGGAGAAGTACCGCACCGTCACCGCGACCGGCACCTTCGAGACTTCTAAAGAAGTCGTCGTCCGGCGTCGTACCAATGACGACGACGAGGTCGGCTTCCATGTACTGACCCCGTTCGTGTTGACGGACGGCAAGGTCGTGTTGATCAACCGTGGATGGATCCCGGCGACCGGGGTGCAGACGGCCTTCCCGAAGATCCCCGCACCGCCGGCCGGCAGGACCACCATCACGGGGCGCCTGATGGCCGACGAGACGACCGCGGCCAGCGGTATCAAAGACATCAAGGGCCTGCCCGACCGCCAGATCATGCTGATCAACAGCGAGGAACAGGCGAAGCGCCTCAACGCCCAGGTGCTCGGCGGGTATGTCGAGCAGACCGCGCCGGAGCCGAAGGGCGACACGCCGGAGCAGATCTCCGACCCGGGCAAGGAAGACGCCCCGCTGAACTACGCGTACATGATCCAGTGGTGGCTGTTCGCCGCGGCCGTACCCGTCGGCTACGTAGTCCTCGCCCGCCGTGAGGCCCGCGACCGCCGGGAGGCGGCGGCGAAGGAAGCGGAGACGGCGGAGGCCGAGCCCGCGCCGGTGTGAGCCCTCCCCCGCTTCACCCGCCCGGCCCCGAACCTTGATTGCCTCACCGACAGGCAGGGAACCCGCACCCCGTGCACCCACGTATCGAGGACTACGCCCTCATCGGCGACGAACAGACCGCTGCCCTGGTCGGCATGGACGGCTCGGTCGACTGGCTGTGCCTGCCGCGCTTCGACTCGGCCGCCTGCTTCGCCAGAATGCTCGGCGACCAGGACAACGGTCACTGGCGTATCGCCCCCAAGGGCGCGGACCGCTGCACCCGCCGCGGCTACCGCCACGACACCCTGGTCCTGGACACGGAGTGGGAGACCGACGAGGGCACGATCCGCGTCACCGACCTGATGCCCCAGCGCCACCGCGCCCCCGACGTCGTACGCATCGTGGAAGGCATCAGCGGCAAGGTCACCGTCCACAGCAGGCTCCGCCTGCGCTTCGACTACGGCTCGGTCGTGCCGTGGGTGCGCCGGTCCGACGGGCACCGGGTGGCCGTCGCCGGTCCCGACTCGGTGTGGCTGCGCAGCGAGCCCGAGGTGCGCACCTGGGGCGAGGATTTCAGCACCCTCTCGGAGTTCACCGTCGAGGCCGGCCAGAAGGTCGCCTTCGTCCTCACCTGGCATCCCTCGCACGAGCCCCGTCCGCCGCTCGTCGACCCGTACAAGTCGCTGCGCACCAGCGTCGCGGACTGGAAGCGCTGGGCGGCCCGCTGCCGCTACGACGGCCCCTACAGGGACGCGGTCGTACGCTCCCTGATCACGCTCAAGGCGCTCACCTACCGCCCGACGGGTGGCATCGTCGCCGCGGCCACCACCTCGCTGCCCGAGGAGATGGGCGGTGTCCGCAACTGGGACTACCGCTACTGCTGGCTGCGCGATTCGAGCCTCACCCTGGGCGCCCTGGTCGCCGCGGGCTACCACAAGGAGGCCGAGGCCTGGCGCGACTGGCTGCTCCGCGCGGTCGCGGGCGATCCGGCGGACCTACAGATCATGTACGGCGTGGCGGGCGAACGACGGCTCCCCGAGTTCGAACTGCCACACCTCTCCGGCTTCGCCGGTTCGGCCCCCGTACGGATCGGCAACGGCGCCGTCAACCAGCTCCAACTCGACGTCTACGGAGAGGTCCTGGACTCCCTGTGGCTGGCCCGCCGGGCGGGACTGTCCCCCAAGCCGCACATGTGGTCGCTCCAGGCCGTCCTCCTGGAGTGGCTGCGCGCGCAGTGGCAGCAGCCGGACGAGGGCCTGTGGGAGGTGCGCGGCGGGCGCCGGCACTTCGTGCACTCCAAGGTCATGGTGTGGGTGGCCGCCGACCGGGCCGTCCGCACCCTGGAGGAGTACGCCGACCTGCCCGGCGACCTGGAAGGCTGGCGCGCACTACGGGACGCGGTGCACCGGGACGTGTGCGAGAAGGGCTACGACCCGGAACGCAACACCTTCACGCAGTCCTACGGCTCGCAGGAAATCGACGCCGCCCTGCTGCTCATCCCCCGCTTCGGTTTCCTGCCGCCCGACGATCCGCGGGTCGTCGGCACGGTCGACGCGGTCCGCGAGGCCCTGGGCCACGACGGCTTCGTACGCCGCTACGACACCGCCGCCGACACCCCCGTGGACGGACTCCCCGGCGACGAGGGCGCCTTCCTGGCGTGCTCCTTCTGGCTCGTGGACGCCCTGCACCTGACGGGCCGCACCAAGGAGGCCAAGGTGCTGTTCGAGCGGCTGGTGGGGCTCGCGAACGACGTGGGGCTGCTCGCGGAGGAGTACGACCCCGTGGCCGACCGTCAGCTGGGCAACTTCCCACAGGCGTTCAGCCACATCGGCCTCGTGAGCAGCGCCCTCGCCCTGTTCGGGGACGAGAAGGCAGGATAGGGGCCATGGATCTGGGACTGAAGGACCGGGTGTACGTCGTCACCGGGGCCACCCGCGGGCTGGGCAACGCCTCCGCGCGCGGGCTGGTGGCCGACGGCGCGAAGGTGGTCGTCAGCGGGCGGGACGAGAAGCGGGCCGTCGAAGCGGCGGCCGAGCTGGGGCCGAACGCGGTCGGCGTGGCCGTCGACAACGCCGACGCTCAGGCGCCGGCCCGGCTGATCGCCGCCGCGCGCGAGCACTTCGGGGGCTTCGACGGCATCCTCGTGAGCGTCGGCGGGCCGCCCGCCGGGTTCGTCGCCGACACCACCGACGAGCAGTGGCAGGCGTCGTTCGAGTCGGTGTTCCTGGGCGCGGTGCGGCTCGCCCGCGCGGCGGCCGGGGAGTTGGGGGCGGGCGGTGTCATCGGGTTCGTGCTGTCCGGGTCGGTGTACGAGCCGATCCCCGGGCTGACGATCTCGAACGCGCTGCGGCCGGGTCTCGCCGGTTTCGCCAAGTCCCTCGCGGACGAGCTGGGGCCGCGCGGCATCCGTGTCGTGGGGCTGCTGCCGACCCGCATCGACACGGATCGCGCGCGCGAGCTGGACGGGTTGTCCGCGGACCCGCAGGCCACGCGCGCGGCCAACGAGTCGCGGATTCCGCTGCGACGGTATGGGACGGCTGAGGAGTTCGGGCGGGTGGCGGCGTTCCTGCTGTCGCCGGCCGCGTCCTACCTGACGGGGATCATGGTGCCTGTCGACGGTGGGATGCGGCACGGGTTCTGACGCCCCGTCAACTCAAGCTCCCACTCAACTCAAGCTCCCAGTCAACCCGCCGAATCAACCTGTCAACTCACCCGCTCCGCGCGATGCTTGACGCCCGTCAGGCGGACCTCCGTCGGCAGCGTCTCCAGGCCCGCCGATTCGCGGGCGTGGGAGAGGGCGTTGGCCGTCAGGTGGTCGAGGGCGACTCCGGGGTCCACGTGCGGTTCCAGGCTGAGCTGGACGCGGGCCTCGGGGGCCGTACGGGTGCCGGCGAGCCGCACGTGCGCGTGGGCGACGCCGTCCAGGGCGCCCGCGTCGGTGGCGAGGACGCCCTCCAGAGCGCGGCCCCGCAGCAGCGCGCCCTCGCCGTCACCGGTGCTGACGGCGACCTCGGCGAGCCGACGGCGCCGTAGCACCGCGACGAGCCACCACAGGGCGAGCAGGACGAGGACGGCGAGTACGGCGAGGACCGTCGGCCACCACCAGCCGTCGCCCCGCCAGCGCGTGCGCCGGGCGTCGCTGAGCAGGACGTCGTGGCGCCCGTCGTAGATCCACCAGGAGGGTGGCTTCACGCCGAGGCCGACGGCCAGTACGGAGCCGCCCAGCACGAGCAGGACGAGGCCCACGACACCGATCACCGCGCGGTTGACGATCCTGAGCATCGGCCTCATCCCTTCCGTCCGGAACGGTCGACGTGCACCGACAGGGCGGGCGGCCGGGCGAGTCCGAGCCCGGTGATCGCGTCGCCGAGCACGGCGTCCAAGTCGGCCCGTACGTCGTCGAGTTCACGGAAATGCGACACCGCGCGGACGTCGGCTTTCGTACGGCTCGTGCGCACGCGTACCGACTGCACGCCCGAGACCTCCATGGCCCGGTCGCGCAGCACCATCGCGGCGGCGGCGCGTTGCAGGCCGGCCCGGACGTCGGCGTGGGTGCGGCGCATCGGCAGCACCTGGCGCAGGCCGGGCGTCAGGGCGAGCACGATCAGCCAGAGGCCGAGGGCGGCGGCGATACCGGCGCCGACGAGCACCCAGGTGTCGTCCAGGGGCCGTTCGGCGAGCTGCCGGGCCAGTTCCCGGCGCCAGTGCGCGGCGGGCCGCTCCGCGCGCACGGCGGTGACGTCGTAGAGCAGGGCGCCCGCGGCGACGAGCAGCAGGACGGCGACGATGCCCGCGGGGACGCGGCGCGTCGACCAGAAGCGGCCGCCCTTGCCGTCGCCGTCATGGACGACGGGAACGGGGTCGTAGTCCGACGGGGTCGTGTACCCGCCGTGTCCTGGATCGGTCTCCTTCTCGATGACCGGTAGTCGTTGGGTCGTGCCGTCGGAGCCCTGGGGCTCGCTCATCGCGTCCTCCCCTGTACCGCGCGCGCCTGTGCCGGATGCAGCCGTTCCACTTGGACGGCGACCTCGGGCACCTCCATGCCCACCAACGCGCGTACCCGCTGAACCACCTGTCGACGCACCTGGAAACAGCGGTCGCCGATATCGCAGGGATAGTCGAGTTCGAGGTGCACGCGTACGCGTACCGTCTCGTGGTGTACGACGACGGTGGCATGCGGCGGTGCGGCCTCCGGGGGCAGCGGTCCGAGCGCCTCACGCGCGGCCTGCGCGGCGATCTTCGCCACCACCCGGTCGGCGATCCGGGTGGCGCCCCGCTCGCCGGGCGCGACGACCGCCAGGGGTCTGCCGCGCTCGTCGACCGCGCCGTCCGCGCCGCTCATGGACGTCATCGCCGCCGGTCGTCACGCGAGCGGAAGAAGTCGCCGAGTTCCAGGTCCCCCTCCAGGAACCGGCCGACGACGAACCCGATGGCGCCCAGGGCCGCCACCAGCAGGAAGGCCCCGAACCCGCCGAAGTATCCGGCGAAGCCCAGCGCCATTCCGGCGATCATGCCGACCACGGCCCTGCTCATCCTGCGCTCCTCAACTCGTTCGTCGGCCCGCTCATGGGTTCGTTCGCCGGCTCGGTCACTGGAGTCGGGGCTCCGGTTCCTCGTCCTCTTCGTCCGGCAGCTTCACGTCGCTGACCGCGATGTTGACCTCGACGACCTCGAGTCCGGTCATCCGCTCGACGGCCGCGATGACGTTCTCCCGTACGGCCCGGGCCACGTCCGCGATCGACACCCCGTAGTCGACGACGATCTCCAGGTCGAGCGCGGTCTGCACCTCGCCGACCTCGGCCTTCACACCCCGGGACACCGATTTCGTACCGCCGGGCACCCGGTCGCGCACGGCCCCGAAGGTGCGGGACAGCCCGCTGCCCATGGCGTGTACGCCCAGGACGTCCCGGGCGGCCAGCCCGGCGATCTTCTCCACGACCCCGTCGGCGATGGTGGTCCGCCCCCGGGACGCGGGATCGCCGCCGCCGCGTTTGGTGGGGGGTTTGCGGGTCTGTACGGGCTCCCGCTCACCGTCGGGGTCCTGGGTCCGGTTCCGCTCCGTCATGTCGGTCATCGCCGTACGTCCCTTTCGGTCGTCGTCCTTCGACCACGGTAGTTGCGGTTGCTCGGTCCCGCGCTGGACATGCGGCAGGCTGGAGGGATGACGGCGGACGCGTGGACGCGAGCGGTACGGCATCAACTGCGGCTCGGCAGGCTGCTTCCCCTGGGTGATCGGCGCGACGGCGCGTGGATCGCGGAGCGGGCGGCGGAGGGGGTGCTGCGGGGCGCGGCGCGGCAGGTGCGGGGTGTGCGGCTGGGCGCGCTGCGGATCGCGCTCGCCGACCCGGAGGACGCGCACGAGCCCGCCGTACCGCCTCCGCCGGGGGCGCTGCCGCCCGGGCCGTTGCGGATCACGGCCGACTTCGCCGCCGTGGCGACCGAGCCGCTGCCGGCCACGGCGTCCCGGTTGCGTACGGCCCTGGCCACAGCCGCTGCGGAGCGGCTCGGTCTGATCGTGGACGAGGTTGATCTACAAGTGACGGTCCTGCTGGACCATATGGACGACGTTGACGCCATGGACGATGTCGACCGTGTGGACGATGCGGATCGCGATCCTGCCGCCGACCTTGACCATGTTGATGACATTGATCGTGTGGACGATATTGACCGTGTTGACGGCGACGACGAGTCCCTGGTCGCCGCCGCCGCGCTCGTCGTCCCGGGAGTGGCCCGACTGACCGGTGCGCTGGGCGGGCTCGGCCGGGCGGTGCACATCGAGGAGCTCGCCGGCGAAGGGGTGCTGCCTCGTCGCCACGCGCGCGTGGAACTCGCGGTACGCGCGGACCACCGGGCCCTGGATGTGGCCCGGGAGGTCCGCGCAGGGGTCGGCGAGGCGCTGCCGGATCACCCGACCGTGACCGTACTGGTCACCAAGGTGGGCTGACGCCAGGGTGGGCCGACGGCTTATTCGCCGACGCCGGCCAGGTCCCGCAGGCGACGCGCCTGGGCGGCACGCTCGGCGGCGCGCTGATCGTCGTAGGCGCGGCCCTGGACGCCCTGGAGCAGCGCCTTGGTCTCGATGACGGCGTCGCGTGGGGCGGCCAGCAGTGCGGTCGCGAGGTCGCGTACGGCGTCCTCGACCTGGTCGGCGGGCACGGCGATGTTCACGAGACCGGTGCTGACGGCTTCCTCGGCCAGGACAGAGCGCCCGGTCGCGCAGATCTCCAGCGCGCGGGCGTAGCCGACGAGGCCCACCAAGGGGTGGGTGCCGGTCAGGTCGGGCACGAGTCCGAGGCTGGTCTCGCGCATGGCGAACTGCACATCGTCGGCGACGACGCGCAGGTCACAGGCGAGGGCGAGTTGGAATCCGGCCCCGATGGCATGCCCCTGGACGGCGGCGATGGACACGATGTCGCTGCGTCGCCACCAGGTGAAGCCCGCCTGGTACTCGGCGATGGTCCCGTCCAGCACGGCGTCACTGCTGTGCGCGAGGTCGATGAACGACGGTTCGCCGTCGAAGCCCTCGGGCGTGAACGCCTGTCGGTCGAGTCCGGCCGAGAAGGACTTGCCCTCGGCACGCAGTACCACGACGCGGACGGAGCCCGGCAGCAACCGCCCGGCCTCCGCCAACGCCCGCCAGAGAGCAGGACTTTGAGCGTTGCGCTTGGCCGGGTTGGTCAGGGTCACCGTGGCGATCGCGTCGTCCACGGTGAGCCGTACGCCGTCCTTGTCGAGTACGGAACCGAGGTCCTTGTCGTCCTGTTCGGGCGAAGCCATGGGGCGCCTCCGATGTGTGCGGTCAACAGAGCAGAGCTAAGTGACTGCACAGTAACCACCCGGTCGGTCAGTCGTCCGACCGGGTGGCCACCATCGAAGCCGATGAGCCACCCGGGGTCAGGCCGAAGCCTTCTTGCCCCGGGTCGCCCCGCCACGCCCACGGAGCGTGACGCCCGACTCACTGAGCATCCGGTGGACGAAGCCATACGAGCGGCCGGTTTCCTCGGCCAGCGCTCGGATGCTCGCACCGGAGTCGTACTTCTTCTTCAGGTCTGCCGCGAGCTTGTCGCGCGCGGCGCCGGTTACCCGGCTGCCCTTCTTCAGAGTCTCGGCCACCCGTGCCTCCTCATGGGAAGTGCGCTCTGGACTTCTCATGATCACCCCTCAAGAGCTTCCTGGCCACCCATTCGGCAAGGTCCGTGCGACAAGCTTTGGGTCTTGGAAGCCCGTCACCATGAGCGGAATATGGAATTCCGGCCGCGCCTGTCCGTACGGCCGAACGGGTTCATTCGCAAAGTCCCAGGTCAGCGACGCGCGACGGCCGGACCCTTGGGAATGCAGAGCCCGGCCGGAAAATCGATGTAGGACACACCTCGGTACGAGGAGATCTCACACAGATGATGGATCACGGATAAGCCGAATGATCCATACGCAGTTGATCAGTGGTTCGATCAAGCACCGATGACCCACTCGGTGGACCCTCGGTGGGCCGTACGGGGCTCAGGCGAGGGCCACCAGATCCGCGTAGTCGGAGCCCCACAGGTCCTCGACGCCGTCGGGCAGCAGGATGATCCGCTCCGGCTGGAGCGCCTCGACGGCTCCCTCGTCGTGGGTGACGAGGACGACGGCGCCCTTGTAGGTGCGCAGAGCGCCGAGGATTTCCTCGCGGCTGGCCGGGTCGAGGTTGTTCGTCGGCTCGTCGAGGAGGAGGACGTTCGCGGACGACACCACGAGGGTGGCGAGCGCGAGGCGGGTCTTCTCGCCGCCGGAGAGGACCCCGGCCGGCTTGTCCACGTCGTCGCCGGAGAACAGGAACGAGCCGAGCGTCTTGCGGACCTCGACCAGGTCCAGGTCGGGGGCCGCGGAGCGCATGTTCTCCAGGACCGTGCGCTCGGGGTCGAGGGTCTCGTGCTCCTGCGCGTAGTAGCCGAGCTTGAGGCCGTGACCCTCTATGACCTGCCCGGTGTCGGGCTTCTCGGCGCCGCCGAGGAGGCGGAGCAGGGTCGTCTTGCCGGCGCCGTTCAGCCCCAGGATCACGACGCGGGAGCCCTTGTCGATGGCCAGGTCGACGTCGGTGAAGATCTCCAGCGAGCCGTACGACTTCGACAGGCCCTCGGCCATCAGCGGGGTCTTGCCGCAGGGCGACGGCTCGGGGAAGCGCAGCTTGGCGACCTTGTCGGACTTCCGCTCGGCCTCAAGGCCCGCGAGGAGCTTGTCCGCGCGCTTGGCCATGTTCTGGGCGGCGACGGTCTTGGTGGCCTTGGCGCGCATCTTGTCGGCCTGCGAGTGGAGCGCGGAGGCCTTCTTCTCGGCGTTCTGCCGCTCGCGCTTGCGGCGCTTCTCGTCGGCCTCGCGCTGCTGCTGGTAGAGCTTCCAGCCCATGTTGTAGACGTCGATCTGGGCGCGGTTGGCGTCCAGGTAGAACACCTTGTTGACGACCGTCTCGACCAGGTCGACATCGTGGGAGATCACGATGAAGCCGCCGCGGTAGGTCTTCAGGTAGTCGCGCAGCCAGACGATGGAGTCCGCGTCGAGGTGGTTGGTCGGCTCGTCGAGCAGCAGGGTGTCCGCGTCCGAGAACAGGATGCGGGCCAGCTCGATACGGCGG